>ERZ651776.46-NODE-46-length-161733-cov-6.034907_pt1 | contig 161733 bp, 165 predicted proteins | sample MGYA00514761_ERZ651776 | MGnify/ENA metagenome assembly ERZ651776
GAGTTTATCAATGCCTCTAAAAACCGTGTCATGATCGCGACGGATGCAGGACGGTTCACCATCACACGCGCACGGGCCGAGGTGTTCAAGTACAGCTATGGCTGGGAGCTATTCTTTTTCACCCTCGACAGTCCCTATTACGGTATGGGGCCAATAGAACTGCTGGGTCATGCGTTCACAGGCGAGGCCGCCGCGATTGTGCAGGATTTCTGGACCAACAAGATGTGGCGGCATGGCGATGTGTTCTGGGCGCTGTTCGAGACACTGCTGATGGCCTTTCTGGGCACGTTCGGGGCGGCCATCGTTGCGTTGCCTCTGGCCTTTCTTGCCGCGCGGAACTTTACCCCTCTGGGTATTTTCCGCTTTGCGGCGCGGCGCATGTTCGACTTTCTGCGGGGCGTTGATGGCCTAATCTGGACGATCGTGCTGAGCCGGGCCTTTGGCCCCGGCCCATTGACCGGCGCGCTTGCTATCCTGCTGACGGACACGGGCACCTTTGGCAAAATGTTCTCTGAAGCGCTTGAGAATGTGGACGACAAACAGATCGAAGGGATCACATCCACAGGAGCGAAACCCATGCAGCGCTATCGCTTTGGCGTGTTCCCGCAGGTGATGCCTGTTCTGCTTAGTCAGGTCCTTTACTATCTTGAATCCAACACCCGTTCCGCCACGATTATCGGGGCAATCACGGGGGGCGGGATCGGGTTGCTGTTGACCCAAGCCATCGCGACCCAGAAAGATTGGGAAGAGGTCACTTATTACATTGTCCTGATTATCCTGCTGGTCATGGCGATGGACACCTTGTCCGGCTGGCTGCGCCGCAAACTGATCACAGGTGATGAGGGCGGACACTGATGGCACGACTGAAAGCGGACACCCCTTTTCTTCACCCCGATTGCGAGTTGAATGATGCAACTTTTGGAAAATTTGTTGAAATCGGGCGTAGCACCAGATTGGCCCACAGTCATTTTGACGACTACGCCTATTGCGACCGATCCTGTGACATTGCCAATACCACCGTGGGCAAATTCGCAAATATCGCCGCCTTCGTGCGGATCGGGGCCACGGACCACCCGATGGACAAGGCCAGCCTGCATCACTTTCACTATCGGTCGGGGGACTACTTTGACGATGTGGACCATGATGAAGCCTGGTTTGCACACAGACGCACGCGGCGCACGATCATCGGACATGACACGTGGTTGGGGCATGGGGCGCAAGTCCGGCCAGAGGTAACGATCGGCCACGGTGCTGTCGTGGCCGGTGGGGCCATCGTGACCAAGGATGTCGCGCCCTATATGATTGTTGCCGGAATCCCGGCTGTGCCGCTAAGGGCGCGGTTTGCGCCTGAGATTTCTGATCGGCTGATGGCCTTAGCATGGTGGGATTGGCCCCATGATGCGTTACGCGCGGCGCTCAAGGATTTTCGCGCCCTCAGCGCAGAGGACTTTCTGGACCGCTATGAAGGATCAGCTAGGGATCAGAGAGTGTCAGGGTAATCCTGTCGCCTGCAAACCAGGTGCGCCCGACCTCGATGGGGGTTCCATCGGGGTCTGCATTCACGCTGATGGTGCGCAAGATAGGCGCGTGTTCTGCGATGCGGAGCTGAAGTGCCTGCGTCGCGGTCGCAAGCTTGGCGTTGACCCGTGTCGAGACGCGCGTGTAATCCGCCACACCCGATTGTGCCAAACCCGCTGTCACGGATGGGTTATTGCGCAGATGGCTTGGCAGGTCGGGCAATCTGTCGGCAGGAAAGACACTGCGGAACAATGCAACGGGCTGGTTTTCGACCAAAGATAGCCCCTCGTAGACATGGACCAGCGCGCCGATTTCAAGCCGCAGGGCTTCGGCCTCGGACGCATGGGCGATGCGGGTCTCTAGCAGCAGAACTTTCTTGGCGGGGCTGCGGCCAGCGTCTGTCAGGTTTTGGTGAAACCGAACACGACGCCCGATGGGATAGTCAGTCGGTGTCGTCGTGACAAAAACGCCCGCACCGCGCCTCGCGTGGACGATACCTTCGTCCGCCAAAGCCTTCAAAGCCTGCCTCACAGTGTGACGGTTGACGCCAAAGCGCATGGCTAAAGCCGCCTCGGTCGGCAGCTTGGCACCTTCGTGGTACAGACCCTCGACAATATCGCTGCGCAAGGACGCGGCAATGGCTTTCCAGATCGGTGTGCGGCGGGTCATGTCACTAAAACTTCACACTTCGGGGGATTGGCGGGACAGTCATCATCAGCTAGTATTTGTATAGTTGTATAGTAACTTGCGAAAGCTGTCTAGATGAATGTAATGAGCGATCCGAACGCATCCCGCAAAGGCTGGCTTAGCCTGTTGGCTGGATCTCGTGCTGCGGACGTTGCGCGCTGCTGGGCGGCTTTGGACATGGCTCCAGCGTACACGACCCTGCGCAGCCCCGAGATTGGCGGCGTCATGGTGCGGGGCCGTGCAGGCGCTATTGGCGCGCCCTTTAATCTGGGGGAGATGACGGTAACCCGTGCCTCCATCAAGTTGGCCGATGGCACGGTTGGGCACGGGTATGTGCAAGGCAGAAGCAAAGACCACGCCCTCCAAGCGGCTCTGGTCGATGCGCTGATGCAAACCGAGGCGGCAGATGCGGTTGAGACCACTCTGCTGACCCCGCTTCGCGATGCCATAACCGCACGCAAAACCGACCGCGCCGCAAAGGCCGCGGCAACCAAAGTTGATTTCTTTACAATGGTACGAGGAGAAGACTGATGCAGAGCCAGGTTCTGGAGGGGGGATTTGTCGATCTGCCCGTAGATGCCTCCTATGCCTTTCGGGCTGTGATGACGGCCATGGCGCGTCCCGGCGATATCGCTTTTGTGGGCGGTGCGCAGCCGCCTGCGCCAATGAGCGTGTCGGCAGGTGTTGTTCTTCTCACGCTTTGCGATCCTGAAACGCCGATCCATCTGGCGGCCAGCCATGACACACCGCAGGTACGCGACTGGATCACATTCCACACAGGCGCGCCACTTGTTGCGGCCGGGGACGCGATGTTTGCCCTTGGATCATGGCAGGCGCTCCCGCTGCCGGACTTCTCCATCGGGACCGCGCAATACCCTGACCGCTCTGCCACCCTGATCGTCGAGAGCGCGCAACTGTCTAACACAGGTGCCACCCTGCGCGGTCCCGGGATCAAGGATCAGGCGCTCTTGTCGCTTCCCGAAATCCGTCTCTTTCAGACAAATGCCACGCTCTTTCCGTTGGGTCTGGATTTCTTTTTCACCTGTGGTGACCGCCTCGCGGCGTTGCCACGCACGACGAGGGTTGGCTGATGTATGTGGCTGTAAAGGGCGGCGAGCGCGCCATTGATAACGCCCACGCCTGGCTGGCAGAAGAACGGCGCGGCGACACGACGATTCCGGAACTGTCCGTTGCGCAAATCCGCGAGCAAATGGCGCTTGCGGTCAATCGCGTCATGTCCGAAGGTTCGCTTTATGATCCGGACCTTGCTGCGCTTGCGATCAAACAAGCGCGCGGCGATCTGATCGAGGCGATCTTTCTGATCCGCGCCTACCGCACGACGTTGCCGCGTTTCGGCGGATCAAACCCAATTGAAACCGAAGACATGGCCTGTGATCGACGTGTGTCGGCCACATTCAAGGATGCGCCGGGCGGACAGGTTCTTGGGCCTACGTTTGACTACACGCATCGTTTGCTGGATTTCAAACTCGCCGCTGATGGCGAGGTGTGTGACGTTGCCGTGGCCGAGCCGACGCAGACCGCGACGCCCCATATCATGTCCTTTCTGGACCGCGAGGATTTGATCCAGGCCGAACCTTCGGGCGCAGATGTACCTGACGACTTGACCCGGACCCCGTTGGAATTGCCCGCCAGCCGCGCCTTGCGTTTGCAATCGCTGACGCGCGGTGACGAGGGTTTCATCCTTGGCATGGCCTATTCTACGCAGCGCGGATATGCGCGCAACCACGCCTTTGTGGCCGAGTTGCGGATCGGCACTGTGGCCGTCGAGATGGACATTCCCGAGCTTGGGTTTGCCATCGAGATAGGCGAAATCACAGTGACGGAATGCGAAACAGTCAATCAGTTTCAAGGCTCCAAAACGCAGCCACCGCAATTCACGCGCGGCTATGGTCTGGTATTCGGGATGACCGAGCGAAAAGCAATATCCATGGCTTTGGTCGACCGCGCTTTGCGCTGGAAAGAGTTGGGTGAAGATAACCTTGGCGCCCCCGCCCAAGATGAAGAGTTCGTTCTTTATCATAGCGATAATATTCAGGCGACGGGGTTCTTGGAGCATATCAAACTGCCTCACTACGTTGATTTCCAATCCGAGTTGGAGCTGATCCGAAAGCTGCGCCGTGAGGCACAAGATAACATCAGTCGGGAGGCCGCAGAGTGACGGACTATAACTTCGCCTATCTGGACGAACAAACCAAACGCATGATCCGCCGCGCGATCCTCAAGGGGCTCGCAATACCGGGCTATCAGGTGCCCTTTGCCAGTCGCGAAATGCCGATGCCTTATGGCTGGGGCACTGGCGGAGTGCAGGTCACAGCGGCAGTGTTGACACCCGATGATACGTTTAAGGTGATCGACCAAGGGGCTGATGACACCACCAACGCGGTGTCGATCCGAAGGTTCTTTCAAAAGACTGCAGGCGTGGCTGTGACAGAGGCCACATCGGCGGCCAGTGTGATCCAGACCCGCCACCGCATCCCCGAAGCGGCGCTGCGTGCCGACCAGATATTGATTTACCAAGTGCCAATCCCCGAACCCCTGCGGTTTCTTGAACCGTCAGAGGTCGAGACCCGCAAAATGCACGCGCTTGAGGAATACGGCCTCATGCATGTGAAGCTCTATGAGGATATTAGCCAGCATGGCGATATCGCCACCGCCTATGCCTATCCGGTCAAGGTTGAAGGGCGTTATGTCATGGACCCGTCACCCATTCCGAAATTCGACAACCCGAAACTTGAAATGGCAGGCATACAACTCTTTGGGGCGGGACGTGAACAGCGCATCTATGCGATCCCGCCCTACACGCAGGTCGTCAGTCTTGATTTTGACGACTATCCGTTCCAGCCCACCAAAGCGGATCACGACTGTGACCTGTGCGGCGCAAAGGACAGCTATCTGGATGAGCTGATCGTCGATGACGCGGGTGGGCGCATGTTCATGTGTTCTGACACTGATTTTTGCACGACACGGCGAAAGCAAGGCAACGTGGGTACCCAAGGTGTACCCTATACGGAGGACGCTGCATGACACCGCTTTTGCAAGTTGAAAGCATCGCTAAATTCTATGGGGCACGGATCGGTTGCACGGATGTGTCGTTTGATCTTTATCCCGGCGAGGTGATGGGGATCGTGGGTGAATCAGGCTCGGGCAAATCAACCTTGCTCAACTGCTTGGCAGGTCATTTGACGCCGGATTCCGGAGCTGTTCGCTTTGACACCCGCGCCGACGGTCTGCGTGACACAATCACAATGTCCGAACCCGAGCGCCGAATGCTGAGCCGCACGGACTGGGCCTTTGTGCATCAGCATGCTCGTGACGGGTTACGGATGAATGTCAGCGCGGGCGGTAACGTGGGCGAACGGCTTATGGCCGTAAATGCGCGCCATTACGGCGACATCCGTGCAGAGGCCATCGATTGGCTTGGTCGGGTCGAGATAACCGAGGACCGGATTGATGACCGCCCCACCGCCTTTTCCGGCGGGATGCAGCAACGTCTGCAAATCGCCCGTAATCTGGTGACAGGTCCGCGGTTGGTTTTCATGGATGAACCCACGGGCGGGCTTGATGTGTCGGTACAGGCGCGACTGCTTGATCTGCTGCGCGGCCTCGTGCACGAGATGAACCTGAGTGCGATCATCGTCACCCATGACCTGGCGGTTGTGCGCCTTTTGGCGGACCGGCTGATGGTGATGAAAGACGGCCACGTCATTGAAACGGGGCTGACCGATCAGGTGCTGGACGATCCGCAGCACGCATATACGCAGCTTCTTGTGTCCTCAGTCTTGCAGGTGTGAGCGAATGATCTCTATTGAAAATGTTTCGAAATCCTTTGTGCTGCACAATCAGGGTGCGGCAGAAATCCCGGTAATGGCGGGTGCGTCCGTGAAGGTTGCTGCGGGCGAATGTGTAGCGCTTGTAGGGGCCTCGGGTGCGGGTAAATCCACGCTGATGCGGATGATCTATGGCAACTATCTGACGGCCTCTGGCCGGATCATGATTGGTGACGTGGATGTTGCCAGCGCCGCCCCGCGCGAGATCATCCAGTTGCGTCGGCGAACGCTGGGCTATGTCAGCCAGTTCCTGCGCGTCGTGCCGCGCGTATCGACGCTGGATGTGGTGGCCGAGCCTTTGTTGGCCACGGGAACCCCCGCTGATGCCGCGCGGGCACAGGCCAAAGCGCTCCTGACCCGTCTGAACATTCCGATGCGCCTTTGGACGTTGAGCCCGACCACCTTTTCCGGTGGCGAACAGCAAAGGGTGAACATCGCCCGCGGTTTTGCATTTCCCTATCCGGCGCTTTTGCTGGACGAGCCCACAGCCAGCCTTGATCCGACCAACCGCGCCACGGTGCTGGCCATGATTGCCGAGGCGAAGACCCGCGGTGCCGCGATCATCGGCATATTCCACGACCACGCTGCCCGCGACGAGATCTGTGACCGCCAGTTTGACGTCACCCAATTCACGCCGGGTCTGGCTGCATGAGGGGGCGCTTTATCGCTGTTGTCGGCCCGTCTGGGGTTGGCAAGGACAGCCTAATGCAAGCAATGGTAGCCCGAGAACCGCGCGTCGTTCTGGCCCGTCGCGTCATCACCCGTTGCAGCGATGCCGTTGGCGAGGATTTTGACGGGGTTACGGCCGCAGAGTTCCAATCGCTTAAGGAGGCGGGTGAATTTGCACTCAGTTGGGAGGCACATGGCCTGCATTACGCGATCCCCATGGCCGTTAATACGCATCTGCAAGCAGGGCGTGATGTGTTAGCCAACCTGTCACGCGCGACACTTATCCACGCCAAAGACCGCTTTGCCCAGTTCGAGGTTATTAATCTAACCGCAGAGCGCGGCGTGTTGGCCGCGCGATTGGCTGCTCGGGGCCGCGAGACAGCCCAACAGATTGCGGGCCGCCTTGACCGTGCGACGGCGCATTTGCCTGAAGGCATTGAGCCGCTTCACCTCGACAACAGCGGCCCGCTTGGGCAAACGGTCCAGGCAGCGCTTGATCGCCTTTATCCGGTTAAGGCATAGCGATGGATTTGGTGAAACATACCCTGCGCATCTTGACCCATCAGCGTGATCGCGTCGATCAGGAATGGATCGGGCACGATATTTTCCAAACGTGGCGCAAGCGCGTCTATCACGTGCGCAGCATCGTCGGCACCCAAGCGTCCGCTCAGCGTCAGATGGAAATGGAAATCGTCAAAGATGAACGGATAGCCCCAGTTCAGCATCTGTTGGTCTTGTTGGGCCGTCAACTTTGCCTTCCGGCGGCGGGCAATCTCGGCATCCGTCAAGGTTGCACGAAACGGATCAAACACTTTGACCGCCGCTGCAGCAAAGTCCTGCAGCGCGATGTCTTGGTTGCCCGGGCGCAAGGCCACAAAACCGCTGCGATAGCGCAAGCAAAGCGTACCAATTCCAAAAGCCGCTTGCCCGGCGGCAAATACTTTGGCCGCGTCTTGCAACTGTGCCACGTCGCATCCTTCCGCCAGCCGAAACGGTGCCTTGAGGGTGCCATGCAGCCCGTATTTGCGGGGTGTTCGCGTGATCGAAGCCACGTCAATATCCGCAATCTCGGGGTGGGACACCGCACGACCTATGCCACTGTCCCAGCCCAGCCACTGCGCCCCGAAGTCGGCCAACGGGCCGATGGGCGTGTAAAAGAGAGCGTATCGTTCAAACATTTTGTTCCTCTGCAGATATATGACATCTGCCAAATTAGCGTGACATCCACATGACAGTAGAAACTATTTTCGCCAATGCCAGCCTGATCTTGAACGACGAAGTCGTCACGGGTTCTGTGGTTATCGCAGACGGCGTCATTAAAGATATTGCGACAGGCCCGTCTGTTCCAATTGGGGCGATTGATATTGAGGGCGACTACGTGTCACCCGGTCTGGTGGAATTGCACACCGACAATGTCGAACGCCATCTAGAGCCACGCCCCAAAGTCAGCTGGCCCTTTCGTGCCGCCATTCTGGCCCATGACCGTGAATTGGCCGGGGCAGGGATCACGACGGTTTTTGATGCGATCCGCGTCGGGTCTATCGTGTCGGATACAGGGGCCGGCTATCCAAAATATGCCCGCCAGATGACGAATGAGATTATGGGCGTACGAGACTTGGGTCTTTTGCGGATCAGCCACCATATCCATCTGCGCGCTGAGGTCTGCTCCGAGACACTGATCGACGAGTTGGATGAGTTCTCAACCGAGGACCGCATCGGGATCGTATCGATGATGGATCACACGCCGGGACAGCGCCAATTTGTCGATATCTCGAAATTTGAAACCTACATCCGCGGCAAACGCACCTATACGGACGAACAATGGGGCAAGTACATTGATTTTCTCTACGGGCTTCAGGCGCGGCTGGGCAGCACGCACGAGGCCGCAACGGTCGCTGCCGCAAAACGTCTTGGTGCGACATTGGCCAGCCATGACGATACGACAGCAGATCAAGTCACCACCAGCCAGTCTTATGGCGTAAGCATCGCTGAATTTCCAACGACCGTTGCAGCGGCCGATGCCTGTCATGCACACGGTATTGCCACGATCATGGGTGCGCCCAATCTGATCCGCGGCGGGTCACATTCCGGCAACGTTGCTGCGGCGGACCTTGCGCAGATGGACCGGTTGGACATTCTGTCATCCGATTATGTGCCAGCGGGTTTGCTGATGGCCGCTGTCCAGTTGGGCGATATTTGGGGCAACTTAGCACGTGGAATGCGCACGGTCACAGCCGCGCCATCACAGGCCGTTGGACTTGCTGATCGCGGCACATTGGCGATTGGCCAACGGGCAGATATCATCCGCTTTGCCATCAACGACCAAACGCCCGTTCTGCAAGAAACATGGAGTGCTGGTAAGCGCGTCTCTTAGAATTTCATCAGTTCGGAATGAAATGGCACAGCTTCAAAGCCGCGATATTCGACTGGGCGGGTACAGCCGCTGGCTTCGGACCCTTCGCTCCTGCGAGAGCGTTGATCAAAGCCATGGCAGATTTCGGGATCACCAACCAATGGCTGACCAATTACGGCAATGCGCCACAGTCAAAGCATAGAGCGAGAGCGGGCGTGTGCCGCCCAAAGTTTCTAAATTAGCAAAGCCCTGTACTGCCAAGGATGCTACCGCCAGCGCCGATTGCGCGGAAATTGCGATAGGGGCTTGCGTCATACCTTCCAATGCCTCCGTGGCTGCGCGCAGTGGGCCTACGGTTTTCTGCGCGAGCGTGCAGGCCGCCGCCATCGGCGGTGAATTCAATTTGCATGGGTGTGTTTTCAGTGACAGGGAACGGCCATCCGAAAGGATCAGCGCGCGAAAGACGGCCGTTCAGACGAGCCAAGCCCCGCAGGTCGAATGTGGACGCTTTCGGCTGCACATTCCCCGAGAAGTTTAAAGTGTAGCACCATGCTTTCGTTGTCAAAAGTAGGTGCACCGGCTCGGTGTAAAGGGCCGATTCAAGTTGGGGTGGAGCTCGCGGAGCAAGGCGCAAACCCAGTCTAGGAGAAGCGCTAGCTGCTGGATGATAAATGGACAGCGTGTTCGAAACATGATCGCGCCCTAAGCGCTAAATTTCTTCAGATTGAATAGATGTAATCAGGGTCTTCATGGTCATTGCGATCATAGTAGCGATAGCGGTCTAACAAGCTGCCCGTAGAAAGCTTCTATCTGCCTGCGGGCAACTTGTTTGGGTGTCGCTAAACGATACCTACCACACAGTACGTTTACATGAATGACCGAACAGACGTCTACTCTTGACGTCTTGCTCGTTGAGAGAGCCGAAGAGATGGCTAAACCCGACACCGTAGTAGGCCCGCATTGTTGAGGTGATGTCTAACAGCTTTAGATTTTAGCTCAGATATTTCCAACTGTGGGGGCGGGTTTACGCATCAGCGGGAGGGGGGCCAAAAGGTGCTGGTGTGTTTCTGAGACTTGGCCGCAATCCTAGCACCTTAAGGTCAGGCAGGACCACGACACGTGCCAATATACTTTATGCTTAAAATATTTTTACTTGAAGAAATAATCGACTCGGATTAGCGTGAGGTTCATCAGGTAGGGAGAGTGCAATGCGTGCGATATGTTTGGGAGGTGGGCCCGCAGGGCTGTATTTTGCGATCTCTTTGAAGCTGCGCCAACCGGACGCGCAAGTGACGGTTCTTGAACGCAACAAACCCGATGACACGTTTGGTTGGGGCGTCGTATTATCGGATGAAACCCTTGATAATCTGGAACAGAACGATCCCATCAGCGCCGCCGAGATCCGCAGCCATTTTGCCTATTGGGATGACATCGCGCTGCACCACAAGGGCCAGGTGATCACATCGTCCGGGCACGGGTTTTGCGGTATTGGCCGCAAAAAACTTCTGCTGATCCTGCAGGATCGCGCGCGCGCCCTTGGGGTTGACCTGCAGTTTGAAACAGACGTCAAGGCTGCGTCGGATTACATGGCGGACTATGATCTGGTTGTGGCCTGCGACGGGTTGAATTCCAAAACCCGGCTCGAATTTCAGGACACGTTCAAGCCCGACATAGATGTGCGCCGCTGCCCCTTTGTCTGGATGGGCACGCACCAGAAATTCGACGACGCCTTTACCTTTATCTTTGAGAAAACCGACAAGGGGTGGGTCTGGGTCCATGCCTATCAATTTGACCCCGACACCGCGACCTTCATCGTGGAATGTTCGCAGAAAACCTTTGATGCGTATGGCTTTGGCGAGATGAGCCAGCAGGAATCGATCGCTGTATGCGAGGAAATCTTCAAGGACCATCTGGGCGGTCACAAGCTGATGACCAATGCCAACCACATCCGCGGTTCTGCCTGGATCAAATTCCCCCGTGTCTTGTGCGAAAAATGGAGCCACGAGAATGTTGTTTTGCTGGGCGATGCCTCGGCGACGGCGCATTTTTCTATCGGGTCAGGCACGAAACTGGCGTTGGAATCCGCAATCTCATTGGCAAAACATGTGTCTGATGATGCGGATTTGGCCTCAGCATTCGAGAAATACGAGGCCGCGCGCAGGCTCGAGGTTTTGCGCCTACAATCGGCGGCCCGCAATTCGGTCGAGTGGTTCGAGGACGTGGAACGCTACCTTGACCTTGATCCGGTGCAGTTGAACTATTCGATGCTGACCCGTAGCCAGCGCATCAGTCATGAAAACCTGCGCGCCCGCGATCCCGGATGGCTGGGCGGGGCAGAGGCTTGGTTTATGGAACAAGCAGGTGCCGGCACCAATCTGCCCGCCCGCGCGCCGATGTTCGCACCGTTCCAACTGCGCGATATGGCGCTGGAAAACCGCATCGTGGTGTCGCCTATGGCGCAATACAAAGCTGTTGAAGGCACCCCGACCGATTGGCATTTGATCCACTATGGCGAACGGGCCAAAGGCGGGGCAGGGCTGGTCTATACCGAAATGACCTGCGTGTCGGCCGATGGCCGGATCACGCCGGGCTGTCCGGGGCTTTATGCGCCCGAACACGAGGCCGCTTGGCGTCGACTAACCGATTTTGTGCATGCGGAAACCGATGCGAAAATCTGCTGCCAGATTGGCCACGCAGGGCGCAAAGGGTCGACGCAAGTCGGTTGGGAAACGATGGATGCGCCTTTGTCCTCGGGCAACTGGCCGTTGCTGTCGGCCTCGGCGATCCCTTGGTCTGATGACAACGCGGTGCCAAAGGCGATGACGCGCGAAGATATGGATGCGGTGACGGCCCAGTTTGTAGCCGCAGCCGAGATGGCCGATCGTGCGGGGTTCGACATGATCGAACTGCACGCAGCGCATGGGTATTTGATCTCGTCCTTTATCTCTCCGTTATCGAACATGCGCGACGATGATTGTGGCGGCAGTCTGGAAAACCGGATGCGCTATCCGCTTGAGGTGTTTTCCGCGATGCGTGCGGTCTGGCCCTCGGGGAAACCAATGGCGGTTCGTATTTCAGCCAATGATTGGGCCGGTGATGATGGTGTCACCCCTGAAGAAGCCGTTGAAATCGCGGCGATGTTTGATGCGGCAGGGGCGGATATTATCGACGTGTCTGCCGGACAGACTTCGACCCAAGCCAAGCCCGTCTATGGCCGTATGTTCCAAACGCCGTTTTCAGACCGGATCCGCAACGATGGCGGGATCAAGACGATGGCGGTGGGCAATATATTCGAAGCGGATCACGTGAATTCGATCCTGATGGCCGGGCGCGCCGATCTGGTCTGCCTTGCACGGGCGCATCTGGCCGATCCTTACTGGACGCTGCATCAGGGTGCTGCAATTGGCGACCGGCAGGCCGTCTGGCCAAAGCCGTATGAGGCTGGACGAGATCAGGCGTGGCGCAATGCCGACCGCGCCGCAGAAATAGAAGGGCGCGTTTAATGGTTAGGGTACTTGTCACAGGGGGTGGTTCAGGCATCGGGCGCGCAATCGCGCGGCATTTCGCCAAAGACGGTGCTGATGTTACCATTGCGGGCCGCCGGATGGACGCATTGCAAGAAACGGATGGGGGCAGCGGCATGACCTGTCGAACCTTAGACGTGACCGATGAGGCATCGGTTCAGGCGCTGTTCGATGCGCCCTTTGATATTGTGATTGCGAACGCAGGGGCGGGCACACCGTCCAAACTGCGCGATATGACGCTGGCTGACTGGCAATCGACAATTGACGTGAACCTGACCGGCACCTTCCTGACCTTCCGCGCCGCACTTGGCCAGATGCAGGCGGGCGGGCGGCTGATTGCCATCGCCTCGACCGCCAGCTTGCAGGGCGGGCCGAACATCTCGGCCTATGTGGCGGCAAAGCATGGCGTGCTGGGGCTGGTGCGCGCGCTGGCCAAGGAAGTCGCGCGCGACGGCATCACCTGCAACGCCGTTTGCCCGGGTTTCGTGGATACCGATATGGGGCAAGCTGCGGTGACCAACGTGATGGATCGCTTTGATATCCCCCGTGAAAAGGCGGAAAAGATGGTCGTCGGCGGCAACCCGATGCGGCGGATGATCACCACCGACGAAGTCGTGACGGCGGTGGCTTTCCTTGCCTCGTCCGGCGCGTCGATGGTCAATGGCCACGCGTTATCGGTGTCTGGCGGAGAGATATGAGCACACCGTCGAAAGACCGGCTGCGCCTATGGTTGCGATTGCTGCGGCTGACGCGGCATGTGGACGGGCACCTGCGCGACAAACTGCGGGTCGATTTCAAGACGACCCTGCCACGATTTGACGTGATGGCCGCCCTGTCGCGCCACCCCGAGGGGCTGAAGATGAGCCAACTGTCCGGCGTGCTGCGGGTGTCCAACGGCAATGTCACCGGCATCGCGGATCGTTTGGCTGACGAAGGCTTGGTTGAACGCGTCCCCGTGCCGGGGGACCGCCGCGCGATGACCCTGCGGCTGACAGCTGCGGGCAATCTTGAATTCGCACGCCAAGCCACCGCGCATGAAGGATGGATTAACGAGATGCTCAGCGGGATCAGCGCGGCGGATGCCCGCGCGATGGCCGCACAATTGATAGTAGTGGCGCAAGCTGCTGAAAATAAGGAACGAATTGATGACCCAAGCCATGCGTAGCGACGTTAAACACTTTCTGTGCGAGATCAAAGACGGCATCGCCACCGTGCGCCTTGACCGGCCGGACCGCAAGAATCCGCTGACCTTTGACAGCTATGCCGAACTGCGCGACTGGTTCCGTGATCTGGTCTATGCCGATGATGTGGACGTCGTCATTTTCGGGTCGAATGGCGGCAACTTCAGCTCGGGGGGGGATGTGCATGACATCATTGGGCCGCTCACGCGCATGAACATGAAAGACATGCTGCGGTTTACCCGCATGACCGGCGATCTGGTCAAAGCCATTGTGAACTGCGGCAAGCCGGTGATCGCGGCGGTTGATGGTATTTGTGTTGGTGCCGGGGCGATCATCGCCATGGCGTCAGACCTGCGGCTGGCCACGCCAGAGGCAAAGACGGCGTTCCTGTTCACCCGTGTCGGGCTTGCGGGCTGTGACATGGGAGCTTGTGCCATCTTGCCCCGCATTATCGGCCAGACCCGCGCGGCAGAGCTGCTGTATACGGGGCGGTCGATGTCTGCGGATGAGGGCGAACGCTGGGGCTTTTTCAACCGTCTTGTGGCAGGCGACGCGCTGGAGGCTGACGCCTTGGCGCTGGCGCAGCAGATCCAGTCGGGGCCGAACTTTGCCCATATGATGACCAAGACGATGCTGGCACAGGAATGGTCGATGTCAATTGAACAGGCGATCGAAGCTGAGGCGCAGGCGCAGGCAATCTGCATGCAAACCGGTGATTTTGAGCGGGCCTACAACGCGTTTGTCGCCAAGCAGCGGCCCGTGTTCGAGGGGAATTGATCTGTGGCGTTTGATGTGAGTTCGGGAGCCTCCGGCGGGAGTTTATTTGGCAAAATGAAGATGGGGATGGTGCGCTATGTCTGATCGTAGTTTTCTGGATTGGCCGTTTTTCGAGGATCGGCATCGGGCCTTGGCGGATGATCTGGATGCGTGGGCTGCGGGGGCTTTGGCTGGCGTGGATCACAGCGATACCGACGCAGCCTGCCGGTCCTTGGTGACGATGTTGGGGCAGGGCGGCTGGTTGCAGTATTCCGGTGCGCAAGGCGAGGATAAGCTGGATGTGCGCAGCTTGTGTTTGATCCGCGAAACCTTGGCGCGGCATGATGGGCTGGCGGATTTTTCCTTTGCGATGCAAGGTCTTGGTACAGGTGCGATCAGCCTGTTCGGCACGGCCGAGCAACAGGCCGAATGGCTGCCAAAGACGCGGTCAGGGGCGGCAATATCAGCCTTTGCCTTGACCGAACCGCAGTCAGGGTCTGATGTGGCCAATTCCACCATGACCGCTGTGCGCGATGGGGATGATTACATTCTGAACGGCGAGAAGACCTGGATTTCCAATGGAGGCATCGCCGACGTCTACACCTTGTTCGCGCGGACCGGTGAAGCACCCGGCGCGCGCGGATTGTCGGCATTTATTTTGTCAGCCGATCTGCCGGGGTTCGAGATTGCCGAGCGTTTGCAGGTGATTGCGCCACACCCATTGGCGACCTTACGCTTTACCGATTGCCGCGTGCCTGCGTCGGCGATGCTGGGCGCGCCGGGGCAGGGCTTTGCCATCGCCATGTCGGTTTTGGATGTGTTCCGGTCAACGGTTGCGGCCGCTGCCTTGGGCTTTGCACGGCGGGCTTTGGACGAGGCGTTGCAGCGTGTGAAAGCGCGCGAGGTCCAAGGAAAGCCACTGGCAGATTTGCAGATGGTGCAGGGACATATTGCGGATATGGCGGTTGATGTGGATGCGTCAGCCTTGCTGATTTACCGCGCGGCGTGGCTCAAGGATCAGGGCGCACCACGGGTCACCCGCGAGGCCGCGATGGCCAAGCTGTTCGCCACGGATCATGCGCAAATGGTGATCGACAAAGCGGTGCAACTGTTTGGTGGCGACGGGGTGCGTCACGGCATGGTGGTCGAAAGCCTGTACCGCGAAATTCGGGCTTTGCGCATTTACGAGGGTGCGTCGGATGTGCAGCGGGTCGTGATTGCACGCCAGACTTTGGGCGCGATGTAAGGGGGGATGAACATGCAACCGTCAGGACATATGGATAGCTTTTCGCGCGATAACTTGCCGCCACCTGACAGTTGGCCAGATCTGCTGCTTGACGGTTTTGACTATCCTGACCGGCTGAACATTGGCGTGGAACTTACTGATTCAATGGTAGAAAAAGGGTTCGGTGACTACACTGCGCTTATTGGCAATGGTCGCCGCCGGACCTACAAGGAGCTGACGGACTGGACCAATAAGCTTGCCCGCGCCATGGTCGAAAACCTTGGGGTCAAGCCGGGCAACCGGGTATTGATCCGGTCGGCGAACAACCCAGCGATGGTGGCGTGCTGGTTGGCCGCGACCAAGGCAGGTGCTGTGGTGGTCAACACGATGCCCATGCTGCGTGCCAAAGAGTTAACGGCGATCGTGGATAAGGCCCAGATCAGCCATGCGATTTGTGACACGCGGTTGATGGATGAAATGACCGCTTGCGCCAAAAGTTCGCAGTACTTGAAATCGGTCGTAGGTTTTGACGGAACCAGCAACCATGACGCTGAATTGGATCGGCTGGCGCTTGAGAAACCTGTTCAGTTTCAATCCGTTGACACAGCGATTGATGATGTGGCGCTGCTGGGTTTTACGTCGGGCACGACAGGCAGCCCTAAGGCGACCATGCATTTCCACCGTGACTTACTGATCATCGCAGACGGCTATGCCCGCGAGGTGTTGCAGGTCACGCCCGAAGATGTGTTCGTAGGATCGCCCCCGTTGGCGTTTACCTTTGGCCTTGGCGGGTTGGCAATTTTCCCGCTGCGGTACGGGGCGGCTGCAACATTATTGGAAAACGCGTCACCGCCGAACATGATTGAGATTATTGAAAAATACAAAGCAACCGTGTGTTTCACGGCCCCCACAGCGTATCGTGCGATGTTGTCCGCAATGGATCAAGGCGCGGATCTGTCCAGTCTTAGGGCAGCGGTGAGTGCGGGCGAAACCTTGCCCGCGCCCGTTTACCAGGACTGGCAAGAGAAAACTGGCAAGCCGATGTTGGACGGGATCGGCGCGACAGAGATGCTGCATATCTTTATATCTAACCGGTTTGACGATCACCGCGCGGCCTGCACGGGTAAACCCGTCCGTGGATATCAGGCAAAGGTGATCGGTGAGGATGGCGCAGAACTGCCACGCGGTGAGGTCGGGCGTCTAGCCGTGCGGGGGCCGACGGGTTGCCGGTATTTGGCCGATGATCGGCAAGGCGTTTACGTCAAGGACGGTTGGAATATTACGGGCGACAGTTTCAGCATGGACGCTGACGGCTATCTGCATTTTGCCGCGCGCAACGACGATATGATTATCTCGGCCGGGTATAATATCGCGGGCCCAGAGGTCGAGGCAGCATTGCTATCGCATTCCTTTGTGGTGGAATGTGCTGTGGTCGCAAAACCGGACGAGCAGCGCGGATCGATCGTGCAGGCCCATGTCGTTCTGACGGCGGACGCGCCGAAAGATATCAGCACGATCAAGCTGTTACAGGATCATGTTAAATCCGAAATAGCGCCATTCAAATATCCACGGGACATCAGGTTCATTGATGCCCTGCCCAAAACAGCGACCGGAAAAATCCAGCGGTTTGCATTGCGAGAAGAAACATGAACGACTTTGAAGAAGCCTCTAAGGGCGCGAAAATGGATTTTGCCAAGGACATGTCCTATGGCGACTATCTGGGGCTGGATGCGATCTTGTCATCGCAACACCCGCTGAGCGAGGCCCATGACGAGATGCTGTTTATCGTGCAGCACCAGACATCCGAACTGTGGATGCGGTTGGCCATTCACGAGTTGCAAGCCGCCCGGAAGGTGATGCTGTCGGATGATCTAGCGTCCGCCTTCAAGATGCTGTCTCGGGTCGCGCGGATATTTGAACAACTCAACAGCGCATGGGATGTGCTGCGGACCATGACACCCAGTGAATACACCGCATTTCGCCCGTCTTTGGGCAATTCCAGCGGATTTCAGTCCCATCAATACCGTCTGGTCGAATATCTGCTGGGCAACCGCAACGGCGCGCTGATGCAGGTCCACAAGCATAAACCGGAGGCGCTGAAGGCGCTGCAAGACGAACTTGCGCAGCCCAGCCTGTATCAGGTGGCTATTGACCATCTGTGCAAGGGGCTTGGGCAGGCATCTGTTGCGGGCGATCCGGGGACGGCCAACTGGGATGCGCAGCCCGTGGTTCAGGATCTTTGGCAGCAAGTCTATGAAAATCCGTCGAAATACTGGGCGCTTTATGAACTGGCCGAAAAGCTGGTCGATCTAGAAGATTACTTTCGCCGTTGGCGGTTCAACCATGTCACGACCGTTGAACGCATCATCGGGTTCAAGCGTGGCACTGGGGGTACCAATGGTGTCGCTTATCTGCGCAAAATGCTTGAAGTCGAATTATTTCCCGAACTCTGGCACGTAAGAGGAGCCCTGTAAGTGGCTGATATACTGAAAAAAGAAGCGTTTTTCCTGCCCGAGGGTGTGATCTATTTGGACGGCAATTCGCTGGGGCCGTTGCCGCGTGCGGTGCCTGCGCGTGTGCAGGCGATGATGGTAGATGAATGGGGCGAAATGCTGATCCGCGGCTGGAACAAGGCCAACTGGATGGAGCAGCCCAGTCGTGTGGGCAATATGGTCGCGCGGATCATTGGCGCGCCGGACGGGTCGGTTGTGATGGGCGACACGCTGTCGATCAAGGTGTTTCAGGCGCTTTCTTCGGGGCTGAAGCTGCGCAAGGACCGCCGCGTGATCCTAAGTGATACCGGCAACTTCCCATCGGATTTGTACATGGCCGAGGGGCTGGTGAAGCTGCTTGAGCAGGGGTACGAGCTGCGCACGGTGGCCCCTGAAGAGGTCGCAGATGCGATCAGCGACGACATCGCCGTCGTGATGCTGACCGAGGTTGATTACCGCACAGGCCGAATGCACGACATGAAAGCGATGACCAAGCTGGTGCATGCAAAAGGGGCCGTGATGGTCTGGGATCTGGCACATTCGGCGGGCGCTTTGCCGGTGGATATGGCCGGATCGAATGCGGAATTCGCTGTGGGCTGTACCTATAAATACCTGAATGGCGGTCCCGGCGCGCCGGGGTTCATCTATGTTCGCCCCGATCTGGCAGACAGCGTTGAACCTGCGTTGGCGGGATGGCTGGGGCACCGTCAACCCTTTGAATTCGATCTGAATTATGCCCCCGGAAACGGGATCGAACGGATGCGGGTTGGTACGCCTCCGGTGATCCAATTGACCGCGCTTGAGGTCGCGATGGAGCTGTGGGCAGATGTCGATATGAACGAACTTCGTGCGGCTTCCATCGCGCTGCAAGAACAGTTTATTGCAGAAATCGAACGCGATGTGCCCGCCCTGGCGTTGGCCAGCCCGCGTGACGCAACCACGCGCGGCTCGCAAGTGTCTTGGCGGTTTGAACACGGTTATGCCGCGATGCAAGCCGTGATCGACCGCGGGGTTATCGGTGATTTCCGTGCGCCCGATATCATGCGCTTTGGCTTTACGCCGCTGTATATCGACAGCGCCGATGTTTCGGCTGCGGTCAGGATCATCGCAGATGTTATGAACAACAATCTGTGGGACGATGATCAATACAAGGTAAAATCGCGGGTAACCTAGGGCCGCAATGCTTGACGGCCAGCCCACAAACGGCACTGTAAGATGACCAAACGAGCCCGCTTAAAGAGGCTCAACACATCAAGGGAGAGACTTATGAAACTGAAATCACTGATTGCTGCCGCCTCGATCGCGGCGCTGAGCGCGGGGATGGCCTATGCCGATGCCCATGGCGGCAAGGTTAAGGTGGGCATGATCACCACGCTTTCGGGTGGCGGTGCGGGCCTCGGGATTGACGTGCGCGACGGGTTTATGCTGGCGGCCAAGGGCAACGAAAACCTTGAACTTGTGATGGAAGACGACCAGCGCAAGCCCGATGTCGCGGTACAATTGGCCGACAAGCTGATCCAATCCGAAAAGGTCGATGTGCTGACGGGGATCATTTGGTCCAACCTTGCCATGGCGGTGGTGCCTGCGGCGACGGCACAGGGCAAGTTCTATCTGTCGCCGAATGCCGGTCCGTCGGCGCTGGCAGGAAAGGCCTGTAGCCCGTTGTATTTCAACGTTTCTTGGCAGAATGACGCGTTTAACGAGGCGGCAGGATCATGGGCGAATGAAAACGACATCAAAAAGGTCTTCCTGATGGCCCCGAACTATCCTGCAGGTCAAGACATGATCGCGGGCTTTAAACGGACTTATACCGGTGACGTTGTCGAAGAAGTTTACACGAAACTGGGGCAAACGGACTATGCCGCAGAAATTGCACAAATGCGTGCATCCGATGCTGATACGGTATATTTCTTCTTGCCTGGTGGTATGGGGATTTCATTTATGAAACAATTTTCCGGCTCCGGCGTGGATAAAAATGTGATGGGTCCGGCGTTCAGCTTTGACCAAGGGATCTTGGGCGCAATTGGCGACGCTGCTTTGGGGGTCAAAAACACATCCCATTGGTCCAAGGATCTGGACAATGAAGCCAACGTAAAGTTCGTGGCTGATTTCCAAGCCGAATATGGCCGCCTGCCATCGCTTTATGCCGCGCAAGGGTATGACACAGCGCTGCTGCTGCAAAGTGCGATGGGCAAGGCCGATGTGAAAGATGCCGCAGCCTTTCAGGCGGCGCTTGAAGAGGCTGATTTCGCTTCGGTACGGGGTTCATTTTCCTTTGCACCCAACCACCACCCTATTCAGGACATCTACATGCGTGAGGTCGTCAAAGAGGGTGACGTCGTGACCAACAGGATCATTGGTGTGGCTGCGACGGCCCATCAGGACGTCTATGGTGCCGACTGCAAAATGTAGTCGGATGCGCCGCGCCAGCAGACATGTTGGCGCGGCGTTTTTTTGCCGTATTGTGCTTGAGGTACGCCTTTTATGTCTTTGATATTACTGATTGAACAGGTGCTTAACGGTTTGCAGTTCGGCGTGATGCTGTTCTTGATGGCTGCTGGTTTGACGCTGATTTTCGGCGTTATGGGTTTGATCAATCTTGCCCATGGTTCGTTGTATATGGTCGGCGCTTTTGCCGCCGCTGCTGTTGCGGGCTGGACGGGATCATTTATCCTTGCGCTGATCGCGGCCCTTGCTGCGGCTGCCGCGGCCGGTGCGCTGATCGAATTGCTGGTGATCCGCCGTCTTTACGAGCGCGATCACCTGGATCAAGTCCTCGCGACCTTTGCGCTGATCCTGATTTTCTCCGAAGGCACCCGGTTTATCTTTGGCTCTTTCCCGCTGTTCCTTGATATTCCCGCTGCACTTTCCGGTCCCATCTTGTTGCCCGGCGGCATCTTTTACCCGCTGTATCGTCTTGTGATCATTGGCGCAGGGCTTCTGGTTGCTGCAGGGCTTTTCTTGCTGATTGCCAAGACCCGCATCGGTGTCCAGATCCGCGCAGGCGAGGCCGACCGCGAAATGATCGCCGCTCTCGGGGTCGATATCTCAAAGCTGTACACCTTGGTTTTTGCCCTTGGTGCCGCGCTGGCCGGGCTGGCGGGTGCGCTGGTGGGGGCCATTCAATCGGTGCAGGTTGGCATGGGCGAACCGGTGCTGATCCTTGCCTTTGTGGTGATCGTGATCGGTGGGATCGGCTCCATCAAAGGCGCGTTGGTCGGCTCCATCCTTGTGGGCTTGACAGATACCCTTGGCGGCGTGTTGCTGCCGCCGCTTTTCGCGACGTTCATGGACCCGTCTTCGGCCAATTCAGTCGGCTCTGCGGTGGCATCCATGGCGATTTATATCTTGATGGCGGGGGTTTTGCTGTTCAAACCCTCCGGCCTGTTTGGAGGGACATAAGATGGCCCGCGAAACCCTTTTGAACATTGCACTTTTCGCGCTGTTGCCTGTGACGGCACTTGCTGCCCTTGTGCTGGATGAACCGTTTATCATCACCCTTGTTACCAAGGCGGCGATCCTTGCCTTGGCGGGTGTCGGCCTGAACATTGCACTGGGGCTTGGCGGCTTGGTCAGCTTTGGCCATGCAGCGTTTTTCGGGCTGGGTGGCTATGCCATGGGCGTTCTTGCCAGCCACGCCCAAAGCTATACGCCGATCATGGAAAGCCCGTTTTTGATCGAAGGCACTAAATCGATGCTGGTGATTTGGGGCGTCGCGATTGTGACCGGCGGTCTGGCTGCCTTGGCGATTGGCGCGCTTTCGCTGCGCACCACGGGCGTGTATTTCATCATGATTACGCTGGCCTTTGGTCAGATGCTTTACTACTTCGCCATTTCCTGGCCCGCGTATGGCGGCGAAGACGGGCTTTCGATCTATATTCGCAACGATTTCCCCGGCCTCAACACGCTTGATCCAATCCAGTTCTTTGCGATTGCTTTCGGCGTCCTTGCAATCGTGCTGTTCATCGCCAGCCGTCTGGCGAAATCCCCCTTTGGGCTGGCCCTGTCGGCTGCGCGCCAAAACGCTGAGCGGGTTGAGACTGTGGGCATCACCCCGTTGCGCCTGCGTCTGGTGGCCTTTGTGATTTCGGGGGCGATTACGGGTCTGGCAGGCGCGTTGTTTGCGGACTTGAACCGCTTTGTGAGCCCCACGATGTTCAGCTGGCACACCAGCGGAGAGATCATGGTTTTCGTGATCCTTGGCGGGGTCGGGCGGCTGTTCGGTCCGGTTGCGGGGGCCGCGCTTTATATCTTACTAGAACATGTCTTGGGCGGGTTAAGCGACTTTTGGCACATCTATCTGGGGCTGTTGCTGCTGTTGGTGGTGCTGTTTGCCCGCGGCGGATTGATCGGGACCCTTGCAGGACGCGAGGTTGCCCATGACTAAGCCGCTGTTGAAATTATCCAACCTGAACAAAAGCTTTGGCGCGCTAAAGGCCACGGATGACGTTTCGTTGACGTTACTGCCGGGCGAAATCCACGCGTTGATCGGCCCCAATGGCGCAGGTAAATCCACCTTGATCAAGCAGATCGCTGGCGGACTACGCTCAAACAGCGGGACGGTGGAATTTGATGGCCGTGATGTCACCCCTTTGGGAACCGTGGCGCGTGCGCGCGCCGGGTTGGGGCGGACGTTTCAGATATCGTCGCTGGCGATGGAATATACTGTGCTGCAAAACGCGGTGCTGGGGGCCTTGGGGCAAGATGGCAGCGTGATGCGGTTTTTCCGGCCGGTGATGAAGAACAAGGCATTGGTGGATCGCGCGATGTCTGCCCTTGTCCGCGTCGGGCTTGATGGACAGGCCGCCAAGCGCACCGCTGATCTGTCTCACGGACAGCGCCGGTTACTTGAGGTCGCCGTGGCCCTGACGCTGGAGCCCAAGGTATTTTTGATGGACGAACCGATGGCCGGGCTTGGCGCATCGGGATCAAAACGGCTGACAGGGTTCTTGGACAGCCTGCGGGTGCAGGCACCGATTTTGTTGGTTGAACATGACATGGATGCGGTTTTTGCACTGGCCGACCGGATCAGCGTGCTGGTCTACGGGCGCGTTATTGCCACCGGCACCGCGGATGAAATCCGCCGTGACCCGACCGTCCGAGAGGCCTATCTGGGTGCGGAGGACGCGGCATGAGTTTTCTGAAACTGCAAGGGATCACGGCATCTTACGGGCCGACGCAGGCCTTGTTCGGCGTCGATCTGGAACTTGAGGCAGGCGAGGTTTGCGCGCTGATGGGGCGCAACGGGATGGGTAAATCATCGACGATCAAGGTGATCTGCAGGATGTTGAAACATTCAGCCGGAACCGTGCAATTCGATGGCCGCGACATTGGGCTGTTGCCCAGCCACAAGGCCGCGCAAGCGGGGCTGGGGCTGGTGCCGGAAGGGCGGCGTTGTTTCGGGCCGCTGACGGTCTATGAAAACCTCATCGCGGCGGCGCGTCCCGGTCCTTGGGACTTTGAACGCGTCTGCGTCTTGTTCCCGCGTCTTGGCGAACGCTGCGACCAGATCGCGGCCTCTTTGTCTGGGGGCGAACAGCAAATGCTGGCGATTGGCCGCGCTTTGATGACAAACCCCACGCTGCTGCTGCTGGACGAGGCGACCGAAGGTCTTGCCCCGGTCGTGCGTCAGGAAATCTGGGCCGCCGTGGCCACGCTGAAACGCGATAGCGGGTTGTCCTTAATTGTCGTCGATAAATCGCTCGCCGAGCTGCGCCAAGTCGCAGATCGCGCGGTTATTCTGGAACGCGGCCGGTCAGTCTGGTCGGGCACGATGGCGTCCCTCGATCGGGGCGTCGCGGATCAATATCTTGGCGTCTAAGCGCCTGTCTGAAAAGGAAAACCCATGTCTCATCAAGTGATCCAGCCCGAAGGATGGGCCCCGGCAAAGGGCTATGCCAATGGCATGCTTAGCGCGGACGGGCATCTGTTTGTCGGCGGCCAGATCGGCTGGACGGCGGATCAGAAATTCGAGGCGCATGATTTCATCGGTCAGATGAAACAGGCGTTGCTGAATATCCGTGCCGTGGTTGAGGCAGCAGGCGGTGCCCCCGAAGATATCATGCGGCTGACATGGTATGTGACAGACAAGGCCGAATATGTCGCCGCCCAAGGGGACGTAGGCCGCGCCTACCGCCAGGTCATGGGGCGGCACTTCCCGGCTATGGCAATGGTCGTCGTCGCTGGTCTGATCGAGGATGAAGCAAAGGTCGAGATTGAAGCAACTGCCGTGATTTCAAAGCCTTAGCGGCGCAGGGCAGGGGCCAGCCCCGCCGTCAGCGCAAAGATCACAGCCGCGACGCTTACGATGCTGGGCCCCGTTGGGGTGTCGAAGGCGAAGGAGGCTGCAAGCCCGCCGAGCGCTGAGACCATGCCAATGCCCGCCGCCATCAGCGCCATCGTTTCGGGCGTGCGCGAAAACGGACGTGCGGCGGCGGCGGGGATGATCAGCATCGCCGCAATCAGCAGCGCGCCCACGACTTTCAACGCGACGGCCACCGTCACAGCAAGCGCTAGGGTCAGGATCAACTGCTCGCGGTGGGGGTTCACCCCGCTTGCGGTTGCCAAATCGGGGTTCAGTGTCGCCGACAACAACGCCTGCCAGCGCCAGACCAGCAGGGCAATAGACACAGCCGCACCGCCCCAGATGATCGCCAGATCCCCCTTGGTTACCGCCAGAATTTCGCCAAATAAATACGCGCTTAGATCGACCCGCTGGTTGGGCAGCAGCGACACCGCCACCAAACCAATCGCCAGCGCCCCATGCGCCAATACCCCCAGCAGGGCATCGGTGCTGACCGTGCGTCCGCTTAGCCCGCTGACAATCAACGCCATCGCCAAAGCGACCACCAAAACGCCGGCAAATATCGGCAGCTCCAGCGACAGCGCCAAGGCCACGCCCAGCAGCGCGGCATGGGACGTGGCATCACCGAAATACGCCATCCGCCGCCAGACCACAAAGCAGCCCAAAGGGGCCGCAGCCAGCGCCACGCCGACCCCCGCCAGCCCCGCCCGCATCACGAAATCATCCAGCATTAGTGGTCTCCATGGTCATGATCGTGGTCGTGGGAATGGGTATGCTCGTGGCGATACAGGGCCAATGCGCCCTGCGTGCCGGTGCCGAACAGCGCCCGGTATTCGGGTGCATCGGCGACAATCTCGGGGGTGCCTTCGCAGCAGACATGGCCGTTCAAGCACAGCACCCGATCCGACGCGGCCATGACCACATGCAGATCATGGCTGACCATCAGCACGGCACAGCCCATCTCGCGGCGCACGTCTTCGATTTGGCGATAGAACGCGGCAGCACCGGGTTGGTCCAGACCCTGCGTCGCCTCGTCGAGGATCAAAATATCAGGAGTGTTCAGCAAGGCCCGCGCCAGCAGCACCCGTTGGAATTGCCCCCCCGACAGGGATGACATTTGCTGTTCGGCCAAATCGGGAACGCCAGCTTTTTGCAGGGCGGTTTTCACGACGTCACGGGATTGACGGCGGGGCAGGTTCAGAAAGCCCTGAACGGTCAAGGGTAGGCTTGCGTCGATTTGCAGCTTTTGCGGCACATACCCGATCCGCAAGCCAGGGCTGCGGCTGATCGTACCCTTTGCAGGCTTTAGGGCACCAATCAACGCACGCAGCAGGCTGGATTTACCGGACCCGTTCGGCCCGACGATGGTGACGATTTCACCTTTTTTGATGGCGATATTCACGCCGTCCAAAACGGTTTGTCCCCCCAGCACCAGCCGAAGGTCATGGGTCGCAATCAGGCTCATGCGGCGTCCCCAGTCTGGCAGGCGGGGCACAGGCCTTGGGCTTCGACGACGGTATGTTCGATCTGGAAACCGGCAGCGCGGGCCGCTTCGCCAAGGCGGCCTTGGGTAAGCGCAGTGTCGCTTTCGGCGACGGAACGGCAGCTGCGACAAATCAGGAAGGCGGGTGTGTGATCCGCCCCCAAATGGGCGCAGGCGATATAAGCGTTCAATGCTTCTACCCGATGGGCGAAACCGGCTTTGACCAGAAAATCCAGCGCGCGGTAGGCGACGGGTGGCTGGGTGCCCAGTCCCTCGGCTGACAGATGGCCCAAGATATCATAGGCCCCAAGCGCGCGGTGTTCGGCCAACAGCAATTCCAGCACCCGGCGGCGCACCGGTGTCAGGCGCAGGGCAGAGGCCGTGCAGCGCGCTTCGGCCTTGGCCATCGCGTCGCTGACGCAAGCGTGATGGTCATGGGATTCAAATCCAATGGTTGGCATTACTGGCCTCCGGTGATGATTGCCTCTTGATATGTTATAACATCCGGCATAACAAGCGTTACATTATAACAATCAGGATATCATCCATGCGTTGGCTTCTTTGTGCTTCGGCTGTTCTATTGTCTTCGGGGGCGTGGGCCGATGCCCCCCGGGTTGCGACCGATATTGCGCCGGTTCATGCGCTTGTCTCGATCGTGATGGACGGGGTCGGCAGCCCCGATCTGACGATCCCGCCGGGGGCCACGCCCCACAGCTATGCCATGCGCCCATCCGAGGCGCGCGCGCTTGCCGGGGCTGATCTGGTGGTCTGGGTCGGGCCTGCGCTGACACCGTGGCTGAATGAACCAATTGAAACGCTGGCCGGGGGGGCTGTCCATCTGACCTTGCAAGACAGTGCAGGGACTGAAGTGTTAGAGAACCGAAGCGGCGTTGCGTTTGAGGCGCATGAGCATGCTCATGATGCGCATGACATGGACGGGCATGATGACCACGCAGACCACGATGACCATGCAGACCATGCAGACCACGCCGCCGATAGCGATCATGACGCCCAAACGGACCACGATGATCACGCAGCGGAAGGCGGGATGGACCCGCATATGTGGCTTGATCCTGTGAACGCCTCTTTCTGGCTGGGTACAATCGCTGAGGCACTGGTGCAGATTGATCCCGATCATGGGGATACCTACCGCGCCAATGCGGCCAAGGGGCAGGCGGATTTGGCTGCTTTGACTGCGACGTTGGAAACAGAACTTGCGCCCTTGCAAGGCAGGCCATTTGTCGTTTTCCACGACGCGTATCATTACTTCGAGGCACGGTTTGGCACCGAAGCCAGCGCAGCCATTTCACTCAGCGATGGTGCAGCACCCAGTGCTGCGCGGCTGACCGAATTGCGCCACGTGATCGAGGATGCAAATGCAGTGTGCATCTTTACGGAACCGCAATTCAATCCCGGTCTTGTGGCGGCATTGGACGGGGATGGTCGGCTGAAAACGGCAGCCCTTGACCCGCTTGGGGCCGGGCTGACCTTGGGCGCGACGCTGTACCCCGAATTGATCCAAAGCCTTGCAGCGTCCTTTGTTGATTGTCTGTCAGACGGCTGACGACACCGTTGACGGAAATATGTGAAACGGAAATTGCGCCCAAAGATTGCTCTTTGGGCGCATTGCGTATTGAAGATTTATTTTTTTGTAATGACGTAAGGGTAAGGTCAAACAGTGACCAAATCCTGATCAGACGGCGATTTTACCGCCACCTTGTTTTGTGATGACCACGACGGCGGGGCGCGGTGGCATGGCGGGGTCAAAATCGGGCCAGCGGGTCGCTGGATCCTCGAATGTGCTGTCACGCTCGAACCCGGCAAAGTTCTTGGTGCCGTCTGTGCCTGGATGCTGCACCGCGACGAACAGTGTTTCGCCGTCTTCGGTAAAGTAGGGGCCGCACATCTCGCCGCCCACAGGGCAGCGATAGAACAGCTTGGAGGTGCCGCGCGCGTCGCCTTCTGTTTCGACCGCATAAAGGCCGTCAGACTTGCCGGTCTTGTTCCAGCTGCCGCCCTGATCCGTGCTGACCCAAAGCCGCCCGTCAGCGTCGATCGCACAGTTGTCCGGGCTGCCGAACCAACCGTTTTCCGATGTTTCGGGGTTCCACTGGGCACCGACCTCGGTCAGCGATGGATCGCCGCATTTTACCAGGATCGACCATGTGCCCGCAGTTGCCGCGTGGTTGCCGCCGTCTTCCTTGATCTCGATGATGTGACCAAAGCTGCTTTTGGCGCGGGGATTTGCGGGGTTCAGGTCGTCTTCGCCGCGTTTGGTGTTGTTGGTCAGCATGATATAGGCTGTGCCATCGCCACGCGGTTGCGCGTCTTCGGGGCGATCCATCGGGGTGGCCCCCAGCAGATCGGCCGCGATGCGGGTGCCGATCATCACGTCGCCTTGATCATTGAACCCGTTTTCGACCGTCAACGGGCCTTCGCCATGGATCAGCGGCAGCCAAGCGACGGTGCCGTCTTCGTCAAAGCGGGCGACATAAAGCGTGCCATCGCTAAGCAGATTGGAATTGGCTGCGCGGTCGTCGGATACCTTGCCGCCAGAGACGTATTTGTATTGGTAATCAAAGCGGTTGTCGTCGCCCATATAGACCACCAGACGGCCATCGCTGGACACGGTTGTTTCGGCCCCTTCGTGACGGAAACGGCCCAACGCGGTATGTTTGATCGGGGTCGAGGTCGGGTCCATCGGGTCCACTTCTACGACCCAGCCGAATTTGTTCGGTGCGTGGGGTTCTTTGTCGATGTTAAACCGGTCGTACTGCTGGCCCCAAGCATACCACATCCCCGGCACGCCATAGCGTTTCTGCGATGCAGCTTCGCTGCTGGCGGGGTCGATCACGGGTTTGCCGTCGGCGTCCAGATTGTTGGTCCAGTAATAACCGTGGAAGTTTTCCTCGGCCATAAGCCAGGTGCCCCAAGGGGTCATGCCGCCGGCGCAGTTGTTCAGCGTGCCGATGACTTTGGTGCCGGTGGGGTCGTCGTTGGTTTGCAACCGCTTGTGACCTGCGGCGGGGCCGTCAAGGATCATCGCCGTGTCCAGTGGTGTGATACGGCGGTTCATTTTGCCGTCGCGCACGACCTGCCATGCACCAGAGGCGTCCTTGGCGATTTCGACGACCGATCCGCCATGGGCGGCCATCTCGATGTCGATCAGTTCGGGCGTCATGCCGGAAAATTCAACGTTATCCTGACGGCCAAGACCGGGGAACATGACCTCTTCGTTGGTGTATTCGTGGTTTACGCACAGCAAACCACGGCTGCCATCGTCATTCAGCGGCACAAAACCGACGTAGTCGTTGTTATAGCCGAATTGTTTCAGCTGTGCTGCGGCAGTCTGGTTCATCACGTCGAATTCTGGCGCATCGGCCGTGATGGGATCGCCCCAGCGAAGCAAAACCTGCGCATCATACCCGTCGGCGACATGGTGGTTTTCGTCGTTGCCCCATGTCAGTTCATCAAACGCATAGCGGCTGTCTTGGGCTGCGGCCTGCGCTTGGCTGGGGGCGATCAGCGCCGAGGTGCCAAAAAGCGTCGTTGTTGCGGTGACCCCCAGCATGCCCTGCAAGACATTCCGGCGGCCATAACGCGCATTGATCACATCACCGATTGTGCGCTCAAGGTTGGGGTTTGTCGGGATATCGTCAAAAGCCTCATAGGCTTCGGCCTTGTTTCCGATCATGGGGTCGTTGATGATGTCGCGCCGTGTCATGGCTGCTCCTGCAGTTGGGTGTTTGTATCGTGGCCTAAATCCCGTAATTTTGTCACAGTATTGTGCCTGCTGGATGAAAGTTTTGTGACAGGGCGCGTCAGGTTATCAACCCCAGCAATTTGGGGATATGGGCGCGGAACTTGAAAAAACCTGCTGTGGCCAGTGGCCAGGCCGTTGCATCCAAACGCGCGCGGGCCCGGATCAGGGGCGGCCCATCGGACAGGGTGTCATAGGCATCAAGCATGGTTTTCGTCGGTCCAACCGGCGCGTCAGCTGTGATCAACTGGGCAAACCCTTGATCTTGTGCCCAAGCTTTTAGCGCCTGCGCTGACGTCAGGGGGGCGCTTGCGGGGCCAATCCGGTCGGCCAATTTGCGGTGCATGTCCTGCGCTGCTTTTTCCCTAAAGGCCCCTACATGCGGTGCCATCTGCCAGGGGGTCTGATCTGCGGTGGCGATCAGGGTCACATGGCCCGCAAGCGGCGGGGCATCGGTGAGGATATGTGCAGGGTTCAGGTTGTCTTCGTGCAGAATCAATCCGGTTGGCAGGGGCCGGTCCGGCTGGTGCGTGTCCCAAAGCGGTGTCGGATCAGGATGTGCAGGTGCAGCAAGGGGCGCGGCTTGGCCGGCAAGGCCCGTGACCTGCGTAAAACGGCCATGGGTAAACTCTGCGATATTTTCTGGCGTGGCAAGGTACGGCTTGCCGATCGTCTGAAGGCCCGCAACCCATTTCCACCCCAGCGTGTTGGAAGCAGGGCAGCCGTCAAGCAAGTGCCGCAAAAAGAAATCCGCGCCCAATTGCCACGGCAATTCAAGAGTATGCACCCAGATGGACGCAAACCACATGCGCGCGTGATTGTGCAAATAACCGCTGCGGACCAAATCATGTGCCCATGCGTCAAACGGGGCTATTCCAGTTTGACCCAGACAGGCGCTTTGCCAGCGTTGGCGCAAGCCGGACTGCGTCTGTACCTGATTGAAAAGGTGTTTCAGATCAGCTTGATAGCTGTCCCAAACGGCGGGGCGCAAGGCCAGCCATCCCTGCCAATAGCTGCGCCACAGGACTTCGGCGATAAAATGATCCGCCTCTTTTGGGCTGTGGTGGTCCAGAACCGCGCGCAACACCTCGGACTGCGATAGCACTCCGCTGCGCAGATAGGGCGACAGGGCCGATACCGCGCCGGGATCTTTGGCGCTGCCCTCGTAGTTGCGCCCTATGGCATATCTTTGCCCCGCATCGGGGGCAAAATTTTTCAGCCTTTCAAGGCCAGCGGCGCGGGTCGGTTCAAAATTTTTTAATAGGTTTGTCATATGGCGCGACTTAGCCCTGCGGCGCGCAGGATCAACTGGATCGGTTACCCCCCCTTGAACCCCAAGTTGGGCGCGACTAATCTGTAGGTAAGGGTTTCGCGGGTATGGTCCCGCGAACGGCACAATCAGGCAGGCTTTATGAACGATCCCTATGAAACATACATGAACACGCTTGTCCCTATGGTGGTCGAACAGACCAGCCGGGGCGAACGCGCGTACGACATTTTCTCGCGACTTTTGAAAGAACGGATTATTTTCCTGTCCGGCCCGGTGCATGACGGCATGTCATCGCTGATCGTGGCGCAGCTTTTGCACCTCGAGGCGGAAAACCCGTCCAAGGAAATCTCGATGTATATCAACAGCCCCGGCGGTGTCGTGACCTCTGGTTTGTCGATCTATGACACGATGCAATACATCAAACCAAAGGTGTCCACGCTGGTGATCGGGCAGGCGGCCTCTATGGGGTCCTTGCTGTTGCAAGCCGGTGAAAAAGGCATGCGTTTCTCACTGCCCAACAGCCGTGTTATGGTGCACCAGCCGTCTGGTGGCTATCAGGGGCAGGCGACAGACATCATGATTCATGCGCAGGAAACGCAAAAGCTGAAAACGCGCCTGAACGAGATTTACGTGAAACACACCGGTCAGCCGCTGGAAAAAGTCGAAGCAGCCCTTGAGCGGGACAATTTCATGTCCCCCGAAGAGGCGAAGGATTGGGGCCTGATTGACGAGATCGTCGAAAATCGTGGCAAAATGGATGACCCAAGCGCCGATAAAAAGGGCAAGTAAACCGGACAGGCGCGGTCTATGATTTTGCGATTGTGGACCGCGCACCGCTGGCCTAAGCTGGCTAGGAACAAGACATAAGTGCACGCCCAAGTGGCGGGCAAGATCAAACGACAGACCTGAAAGGGTTGAAATGGCCAATACTTCGAGCAGCGACAGCAAAAACACTCTCTACTGCAGCTTTTGTGGTAAAAGCCAGCACGAGGTGCGCAAGCTGATTGCGGGCCCGACCGTCTTCATTTGCGATGAATGCGTTGAGCTGTGCATGGATATCATCCGTGAGGAAACCAAAGCCTCCGGGTTGAAGGCCACGGACGGTGTGCCGACCCCGAAAGATATTTGTGATGTGCTGGATGACTATGTCATCGGCCAGGCGATGGCCAAAAAGGTTCTGTCTGTTGCCGTGCACAACCACTACAAACGCTTGAACCATGCCCAAAAAGGCGGCGATATCGAGCTGGCGAAATCCAACATTCTGCTGATCGGCCCGACCGGTTGCGGTAAAACGCTGTTGGCACAGACGCTGGCGCGTATATTGGATGTACCGTTCACGATGGCGGATGCGACCACCTTGACCGAAGCCGGTTATGTGGGGGAAGACGTTGAAAACATCATCCTAAAATTGCTGCAATCGTCTGAGTATAATGTTGAACGGGCGCAGCGCGGCATCGTCTATATCGATGAAGTTGATAAAATCACGCGCAAATCCGAAAACCCGTCGATCACCCGCGATGTGTCGGGCGAGGGCGTTCAACAAGCATTGCTCAAGCTGATGGAAGGTACGGTTGCATCCGTTCCGCCACAAGGTGGGCGTAAGCATCCGCAGCAGGAATTCCTGCAAGTGGACACGACCAACATCCTGTTCATCTGCGGCGGTGCATTTGCGGGGCTTGACCGGATTATTGCAGCGCGCGGTAAAGGGTCGGCCATGGGCTTTGGTGCCGATGTGCGCGACAAGGATGCCCGCGGTATCGGCGAGATCTTTACCGATCTTGAGCCGGAAGATCTGTTGAAATTCGGTTTGATCCCGGAATTCGTCGGTCGTTTGCCTGTACTCGCAACGCTTGAAGATCTTGACGAGGACGCGTTGGTTACGATCCTGACCCAGCCTAAGAACGCATTGGTCAAGCAATACCAGCGCTTGTTCGAGATTGAAGACACGCAGCTGACGTTCACCGATGATGCGCTTGCAGCGATTGCGAAACGTGCGATTGAACGCAAGACTGGCGCGCGCGGTCTGCGCTCGATCCTCGAAGATATCTTGCTGGATACAATGTTCGACTTGCCCGGCATGGACACCGTGACCGAGGTGGTCGTGAACGAAGAGGCTGTCATGTCTGACGCCGCACCGTTGATGATCCACGCCGAGGCCGACAAAGAACCCGCAACGGCCGGCTAAACCTGTTGCATATATTTTGAACGAGGCGTGCCAGAAATGGTGCGCCTTTTTCTTTTGAAAGCAGTTCTTTAGGTGTCAGCCGCTTCTTGGGTCTTGACCCTTGCCCGAAGTCGGGATTTGTCAGTGACTACAATCATCCAAAGGAACACCAGATGGTACAACGTATTTTTTCGGGCGGAGAGTTCGAGGCAAAGATCGGCTATTGCCGTGCAGTCGTCGCAGGCGGATTCATTCATGTGGCAGGCACCGTCGGGCAGGGGGATACCGTCACAGACCAGTGCCGTGCTGCCCTTGAAACGATCAAAGGCGCGCTTGAACAAGCCGGTGCGACATTGGCCGACGTTGTGCGTGTGAACTACTATCTGCCCGACCGGTCCGAGTTCGAACCATGCTGGCCGATCCTGGCCGAGACCTTTGGGGCCAACCCGCCTGCCGCCACGATGATCGAATGCGGACTGATTGATTCAAAATACCGGATCGAAATTGAAGTAACGGCTTTGGCACCCACCGCTTGATCGCAATCTGACAGGGATGGGCATCGTCGTGGTCCTGTGCGCAACGGCGACAGGCGTGCCCATCCTTGGCCCAAGATTTCAAGATGAAACCCACATTGCGGCAGCAAAGGGTCGACATCTGTGTCGAACGCTGCCAATTTTCCATAGATTCCGGCAGCATCGCGCGGACTGAACCATAAAATCGGCGGGCAGCTGCCCACCGGCTACTGGACGTAGGCGCGCTGATGGGGCATAGACAATCCAAAGCTTCAGGAGACCTTCATGGGCATTCTCACTTCTCTTTTGCGCAGCGCGACCTGGTGGAACGGCCAGACGCTGAACACGCAACTGTTTACTTGGCGCAAAGGCACCAAAGTGGGCGAGGATGCCCAAGGCAATATTTATTACCGCAATGCTGATGACAGCAAACGCTGGGTGATCTTTAACGGAGAGGTTGAGGCGTCGCGCATTAACCCTGATTGGCACGGCTGGCTGCACCGGACGTGGAACGAGACACCAGAAGACAAGCCTTTGGTTCATAAAGCATGGGAAAAGCCGCATCAGGAAAACCTGACCGGCACCGCGCTTGCCTATGCGCCAGCTGGGTCTATCCGCCGTGAACATCCAAAGGACCGCGGCGATTACGAGGCTTGGAGCCCGGAATAATAACCATGCGCGAAGACCTGCCCGAAATCATGGTGGGCGGTGTCGTTTTGGCCGCTGCAATTGGATTTGCACTTTATGCGGGCCAAGCTGCGGGGCTGACGGGGCCGCGCGATTCCTATGTGTTAAAGGCCAGCTTTCGCAGCCTTGAGGGGATTGATGTCGGCACGGATTTGCGTCTGGCCGGGGTTAAAATCGGCAAAGTCACGGATGTTGCGCTAAACGCCGACACGTACCGCGCCGAGACTGTGGTCGCGATTAATGACGGCATTGAAATTCCCGATGATAGTGCGCTTGTCGTATCCTCCGAAGGGTTGTTGGGCGGGAATTATATGGAAATCGTGCCGGGTGGTTCGCCTTTCTATTTCTCGGACGGGGACGTGATCAGCGACACGCAAGGTGCTGTCAGTCTGATCTCTCTTTTGTTGAAATTCGTATCCGGACAAGGGGATAACTGATGCGCAAGATATTGGTATTACTGGCGGTTCTGGCATCGCCACTGCATGCGCAGCAAGCCACCAGTGCCTCTGGCGGGGTATTGCGCGCATTGGATAAAGTATCTGGTGCCGCGCATGACATCGAAATGAGGCGGGGACAGACCGCACGGGTCGGCAATCTTGATGTGTTGATGACTGACTGCCGCTTTCCAAAGGGTAACCCCGCTGGCGACGCCTATGTGGAGCTTGAGATCAAGACAACAGGCCGTGACGACAAGTTGTTTTCCGGCTGGATGATTGCATCATCGCCAGCGCTCTCCGCGCTGGAGCATCCACGCTACGATATTTGGGCCATCCGCTGCACCACTTCCTGAGGCGTGGCAGGCGCGGGTGCCACAAAACTTGCGCTGTGCTGCTGCGCATCATCGAGTAATTTTTGATAGGCGGCGCGTGGGATTTCGACCGCCCCGAGCGACGCCAGATGATCGGTCAAGAATTGGGTATCGAACAGCGTGAAACCACCACGGCGCAACCGGTCCACCAGACAGGCCAACGCGATCTTTGACGCGTTTGTCCGCCGCGAGAACATGCTTTCGCCAAAAAATGCGGACCCTAGCGTGACGCCGTAAACTCCGCCGACCAGTTCTGACCCTTCCCACACCTCAAGGGAATGGGCAGATCCACGTGCGTGCAGCTCAAGGTAAAGCGTAAAGATCTGTTCGTTGATCCAGGTTTCAGGGCGGTCTGCGCAGCCTTCAACCACGTCGCTAAAGGCGGTGTTCACTGTGATGGTAAATTCGGTCCGGCGCATGGCGCGCGCCAGACTGCGCGAGATGTGAAAGCTGTCCAACGGAAATATGCCGCGCTGCCGCGGGTCGACCCAGAAAATTTCCGGGTCGTCGCGGTGTTCGGCCATTGGGAAGACCCCGATCGCATAGCCGCGCAGCAGCAGTTCCGGTGTCAGGTCAGGCATTGCCCAGATTTGTTTCCAGCCAATGTTCCAGCCAGTGGATGTTGTAATCCCCTGTCAGGACATCTTTTTCCTGCAACAGCGCGTGGAACAACGGAATGGTGGTATCCACACCGTCCACGATCAACTCACCCAAGGCGCGGTTCAAACGGGCCAACGCTTCGGGGCGGTCCCGGCCATGCACGATCAATTTGCCGATCAAGCTGTCGTAATAAGGTGGGATCGAATAGCCATCATACAGCGCACTGTCCATCCGCACACCAAGGCCACCCGGCGCATGATATTGCGTGATTTTGCCGGGGCAGGGCGAAAAGTTTGGCAATTTTTCCGCGTTGATCCGCACCTCGATGGCGTGGCCGTTGATCTTGAGGTCTTCTTGTTTGAAAGACATGTCCAAACCGGCTGCAACGCGAATTTGTTCACGTACCAGATCGACGCCAAAGATGCCTTCGGTGACGGGATGTTCGACCTGAAGGCGGGTGTTCATCTCGATGAAATAGAACTCGCCGTTCTCGTAGAGGAATTCAATCGTGCCAGCACCTATGTAGTTGATGTTGGCCATCGCATCCGCACAGACTTTGCCGATACGTTCGCGCTCGGATTGCGTGATCGAAGGGCCGGGGGCTTCTTCGAATACCTTTTGGTGGCGGCGTTGCAGCGAACAATCGCGTTCGCCCAAATGTACGGCGCGGCCTTTGCCATCGCCAAACACCTGAATTTCGATGTGGCGCGGCGTGGTCAGATATTTCTCGATATAGACTTCGTCGTTGCCAAAGTTCGATTTGCCTTCGGCGCGGGCGGTCATAAAGGCGCGTTCCATGTCAGCTGCGGTTTGCGCGACTTTCATGCCCTTGCCACCGCCGCCAGCCGTGGCTTTGATGATCACAGGATAGCCGATTTCTTCGCCGATGCGCTTGCCATCTTCCAACGTTGGCACACCGCCGTCAGACCCCGGCACGCAGGGCACGCCCAGTTCTTTCATGGTGTCCTTGGCAGTGATCTTGTCGCCCATGATGCGGATATGCGCAGCAGTGGGACCGATGAAGGTCAGGCCATGGTCTTCGAGAATCTGAACAAAGCCAGCGTTTTCCGACAGAAAGCCATAGCCGGGGTGGATTGCCTCGGCTCCGGTGATTTCGCAGGCGGCAACGATGGACGGGATCGACAGATAGGATTGTTGCGACGACGGTGGGCCGATGCAGACAGATTCGTCGGCCATGCGCACGTGCATCGCGTCGCTGTCAGCGGTGGAATGTACCGCGACCGACCCGATGCCCATTTCGCGCGCGGCGCGGATCACGCGCAACGCGATCTCTCCCCGGTTGGCGATAAGGATTTTATTAAACATTTTCAGCGCCTTATTCCAGGATCACCAAGGGGGCACCAAATTCGACGGCAGCACCATCATCGACCAGGATACGCTTGACGGTACCCCCACGCGGCGCTGGAATGTGGTTCATAGTTTTCATGGCTTCGACAATCAACAAGGTGTCGCCTTCGGCCACTTTGGTGCCGACGCTGATAAAGGACGGCGCACCGGGTTCTGCCTGCATATAGATCGTGCCGACCATCGGGGACACGACTGCGCCGGGATCGCTGGCAGGGTCATTGTTTTCAGATGGTGCAGGTGATGCCATCGCGGCAGGTGCGGGCGACGCCATCGGCGCAGGTGCCGCGTGCATCTGCTGGGGGGCCATAATCTGCTGTGGCGGTTTGCGGCTGACGCGCACATTCAGGCTGTCGTCTTCAGCATAATCCCGCTTGACCTGAAGTTCTGTCAAATCGTTTTCGTTCAGCAATTCGGCAAGGGCACGGATAAAGGCCACATCTGCGTCATGGGTGTTTTTTGTCATATTTTCCTCAACCAGTCATAAGCGGGGGGCTGCGCCTGTAGCCCAAATCTGCCGTCTTATAGGCTATGGGGGCCGCCATGGAAAGCAACCAGTTGCCTAAGGGAAGGTTGCTTGCCAAAGTAGCCCGAAACGGGGGGGATCATCATGAATTTGGCAATATGGCTGGCGCGAAGCGCCCAAGCGGGGCCAACCCGGCCAGCCTTGTTTTCAGGGCAGGTGCAGGTCGCCGATTATGGCAGCTTTGATGCACAGGCGCGGGCCGTGGCAGCATGGTTGATCGCGCAGGGGGTCGGGGCGGGGGACCGGGTTGCGATTTTTATGAAGAACACGCCGGACTATCTGATTGTTTTCTACGGCATTTGGTATGCTGGTGCCGCAGCGGTCCCGATCAACGCCAAGCTTCACCCGCGCGAGGCGGCGTTTGTCTTGCACGATTCCGGTGCCGGAATTGTGTTTTGTAGCGACGGGTTGGCGCAGGGGCATGACACATCAATCAAGGTTGTCGTGGCCCCGTCCGACCCGTATCGCGAAATTTTGTCGACGCCGCCATTAACGGCGGTCACCCCTCGCGATCCAAGCGATCTGGCATGGCTTTTTTATACCTCGGGCACGACGGGCAACCCCAAAGGGGTGATGATCAGCCATGGTATGGCCCTGTCTATGGCGCTTTGCTATCACAGTGACGTTGATCCTGTATCACCAGAGGATGTAGCACTTTATGCGGCACCCCTAAGTCATGGTGCAGGGCTTTATAACCTGATGCATGTCCAAAGGGGCGCGCGCCATGTCTGTCCTGCCTCGGGCGGGTTCAACGAAGATGAGATTCTTGATCTGGCAGCGCATTTCGGGCGTGTGCATATGTTCGCTGCCCCAACGATGGTCAAGCGCCTGACAGCCCATGCGCGGGCAACGGGGCGTCGCGGCGACGGGCTGCGGACCGTCGTCTATGCTGGCGGGCCGATGTACACTGCTGACATCATAGACGCTGTGGATCATTTCGGGCCAGTCTTTGTGCAGATCTACGGGCAGGGCGAATGCCCGATGGGGATAACAGCCTTGCCGCGCGAAACTGTCAGCGACAGGTGCCATCCGAACTGGCGCGCACGGCTCGGCTCGGTCGGGCGGGCACAGTCGGCTGTCGAGGTACAGATCGGCGATGCGCAAGGTGATCCCCTGCCCGCGGGGGTGGCAGGCGAGATCATGGTACGCGGTCAAACGGTGATGTCAGCCTATTGGAATAACCCGCAGGCCACAGCCAAGACGTTGCAGGATGGCTGGCTGAAGACTGGGGATATTGGTGTGCTGGACGCCGAAGGGTATCTGACGCTGCGGGACCGGAGCAAGGATATGATCATCACAGGCGGGTCCAATGTCTATCCACGCGAGGTCGAAGAGGTTCTGTTACAGCATTCAGACGTGATCGAGGCGTCGGTGATTGGCCGTTTGCACCCTGATTGGGGCGAAGAAGTGGTCGCATTTATCGTAGGCTGCGCGCCTGAAGCTGAGTTGGATGCACTATGCCTGTCGCAGATCGCCCGGTTTAAGCGCCCAAAGGCCTATGTGAGACTGGAAGCACTGCCAAAGAATAACTATGGCAAAGTTCTAAAGACGAAACTGCGTGAAATGGTAAAAACATAGCGCCGCAACGGACGCCGGAAAATTCGAATTTTCCGGTTCGGAATTTTTGAAAATTCCGCCGCCCGTTGCGGTCAATGCGCTTAGATGGCGAGGTATTCCGCCCGCAGTTCGGCGTTGTTCAGCACTTCTTCTGCCGAACCGTCAAAGACGACGCTGCCGGTGTCCATAATCACCGCACGGTCTGCCAGTTTCAGCGCGCGCACGGCGTTTTGTTCCACCAGAATTGTGGTAATCCCTTGGGACTTGATCAAGGTCAGCGTTTTTTCGATCTCGTCCACGATCACAGGGGCCAGACCCTCATAGGGCTCGTCCAGCAGCAGCACCTTGATGTCACGGGCCAATGCACGGGCGATGGCAAGCATCTGCTGTTCACCACCTGACAGCGTCACACCCTCTTGTTTGCGGCGTTCCTTGAGGCGGGGGAAGAGCTCGTAGATCCGCTCAAGCGACCAGCCGATCGGGGGCGCAATTTGCGCCAGTTGCAGGTTTTCCTCGACCGTGAGGCCTGCGATGATCCGGCGGTCTTCGGGCACCAGTGCCATGCCATTTGCCGCGGCTTCGTGGCTGGCCATTTTGTGCAGCGGTTTGTGGTCAAGCCACACTTCGCCTTTGCGCAATTCCGGGTCGCCGATCTGTGCGATTGTCCGCAGGGTAGATGTTTTGCCCGCGCCGTTGCGGCCCAGAAGGGCGAGAATTTCGCCCTCGTGGACGTTAAAGCTGACGCCTTGCACGATATAGCTTTCGCCATAGTAGGCGTGGATATCCCACACCGACAGATAGGCGGGGGCAGTCGCCGCGTGGTTGGCGCTATTGGAAAAATCGGGGGTCGTGTTCATAATACTATCCTTACGAGAGCTGCGAGGCCGAGCCCCGCCCAACGTCATGCAGCGTCTTGAGATTCGCCCAGATATGCTTCGCGGACCTTGGGGTGGCCTTTGATGTTATCGGGGGTGTCTTCGACCAAGGGGGTGCCTTGCGCCAATACGGTGATCCGTTCGGCCAACGAGAACACCACATGCATGTCATGTTCGATGATGGCGATTGTGATGTCGCGCTCCTCTTTGATCTGTTTGAGCAGATCAATGGTGTTGTTGGTATCAGCGCGCGCCATGCCGGCAGTTGGTTCATCCAGCAGCAACAGGCGGGGGTCTTGTGCCAGACACATCGCGATCTCGAGGCGGCGTTTGTCACCTCGCGACATGGATGCCGCGTGCATGTGACGTTTGTCTGCCAGTTTCATCTCGACCAGCATTTCCTCGGCTTTGTCCACGACTTCGCGCTGGCTGCCGACCGAGGTGTAGCCGTTCATCGCAAATGCCCCGTCTCGTTTGGCAAAGCAGGGGATCATCATGTTTTCCTGCACGCTCAGATCGCCGAAAATCTCGGGGGTCTGGAACACGCGGGAAATGCCCATCTGGTTGATCTCGTAGGGTTTGCGCCCCAGCACCGATTGCCCGTCGAACATCACCGATCCGGTATCCGGGATCAGTTTGCCGACAAGGCAGTTCAGCAAGGTGGATTTGCCCGCGCCGTTTGGCCCGATGATGGCATGCACCGTGTTTTCGGCAATGTTCAGGTTCACATTGCCAAGCGCTTGCAGACCGCCAAAGCGCTTGTTGACATTTTTGACTTCAAGAATATTCATCGCGTCCGCTCCTTATTCTGCTGGGGTTGTTTTGCCGTCAGGCGTTTCCCGGTTCGATTTCTTGCGGCCAAACAGGCGACCGATGCGTTGACCGCCTTCGACCAGACCACCGGGCAAGAAGATCACGACCAGCATGAACAACAGACCCAAGGTCAGGTGCCAGCCTTTGCCCACGAAGGGGTGGATGATCGCGATGATAAAGTCTTCGATCCCGTCGGGCATGAAGGAAAACCAGCCATGCAGAACGTTGTCGTTGATCTTGGAGAAGATGTTTTCGAAGTATTTGATAAAGCCCGCGCCCAATACTGGCCCAAGAAGGGTACCGGCACCGCCAAGGATCGTCATCAGAACAACTTCGCCCGATGCAGTCCATTGCATCCGCTCGGCCCCGGCAAGAGGGTCCATCGAGGCCAGCAAACCACCGGCAAGACCGGCATACATACCCGAGATCACAAAGGCCGCCAGCGTGTAAGGCTTGGTGTTCAGGCCGGTATAGTTCATGCGCTGCTGGTTTGATTTCACGGCACGCAGCATCAACCCGAAAGGCGAGCGGAAGATGCGGATCGAGATATAGAAGGCAACGAGCATGAGAAGGGCACACAGGTAGTAGCCGACAGAGAAGGTGAACGACCAGCTGCCAAGTTCAAGCGTGGCCGCGGAATTCATCTGCGCCCCAAAGAGGTTGGGATAGCTAGGCGCATTTGCACCGTCCAGAATGCGCGGATCGCTAAGCGAGATTTGCAAACCGGTTTCACCATTTGTGATAGGTGTCAGCACCGAATAGGCCAGGTTGAACGACATCTGCGCAAAGGCGAGCGTCAGGATCGAAAAGTAAATCCCGGACCGGCGCAGCGATACATAGCCGATCACGACCGAAAACAAGCCCGCCACGATGACCGATAGAATGATCGCGGGGATCACGTTCATCGACAAAAGCTTCATCATCCAGACGGCGGAGTAGCTGCCGACACCCAGAAACGCGGCGTGTCCAAAGCTGAGGTAACCGGTCAGGCCGAACAGGATGTTATATCCGATGGCGAAAATCCCGAAGATCACAAAGCGCTGCATCAGGTCGGGATAGCCCGCGTTGAATTGCGCCATGCCTGAATCGGCCGGGAAGGGGTTAAGAAGGATTGGTGCGGCCAAGGCGAGAATAGCCACCAGCACCAACACTCCGAGGTCTTTTTTGTTTAGTCCAAGCATGGCTTATTCCTCCATCACGCCTTTGCGGCCCATCAGGCCACGGGGGCGTGTCAGCAAGATGATAATCGCGACAACATAGATGATGATCTGGTCGATACCCGGCAGGATATTTTTGACTTCGTTCATCGAGGCGAAAGATTCCAGGATACCCAGAAGGAAGCCTGCCAGCACCGCACCGGGCAAAGAGCCCATGCCGCCAACAACAACCACAACAAAGCTGAGAACCAAGAAATCCATGCCCATGTGATAGTTGGGCGAGTTGATCGGCGCGTACATAACACCCGCCAATCCGGCGACAGCGGCGGCGATGCCGAACATGATGGTAAAGCGCTTGTCGATGTTAATACCCAAGAGGCCGACGGTTTCGCGGTCTGCCATGCCAGCGCGCACAACCATACCGAAGGTGGTGAACTGCAAGAAGGCAAAGACGCCGCCGATGATCAGGGCCGAGAAGGCGAAATAGATCAGGCGCCAGTAGGGATAGATGATCGCGTTGGGATCAAAGCCCAAGAGCACGCCGAAATCGAAGGACCCACGGAACGCCTCGGGGGCGGCTGTGGGGATCGGGTTTGCGCCGTAGAAATACTTGATCACTTCCTGAAGCACGATGGCCAGACCAAAGGTCACAAGGATCTGGTCTGCGTGGGGGCGCTTGTAGAAGTGCTTGATCAGGCCGCGTTCCATGATGAAGCCGATGGCGATCATCACGGGGATGGCAAACAGGATCGACAGCGGAACGGACCAGTCCAGCATCCAGGCACCAGCGCTCTCTCCGAACCATTCCTTGATATACAGGATGTCATCATACTTGGGTTTTCCCAAGAAATCAGTGCCCGACGGCTCCGAGGCCAGATGGCTCAGGCTAAAGATTTTGCTAAGTGTGACAGCACAAAAGGCACCGATCATAAAGATCGCGCCGTGGGCAAAGTTGACCACACCCAGTGTGCCGAAGATCAGGGTCAGACCAAGCGCGATGAGCGCATAGGCCGAGCCTTTGTCCAACCCGTTAAGAAGTTGCAAAAGAATGGCGTCCATCGCGGTGCCCTCGAATTTTTAATGAGTGAAAGGCGGATCAGACCGCCTGCAAGATAAGGCGGAGGATATCCTCCGCCTTAGACTTGTGATTAAGCGCCTGGGTTACAGCTGCCCAAGTCGCCACCCGCAAACATCGGGTGATCGACATCATAGGTAACCTGCTCGGCTGGAGTCGCTTCAACGATTTCCACCAGATCGTATTCGTTTTCAGGGTTCTCTTTACCCTTCACAACGACAACGTCCTTAAAGCACTGGTGATCGCCAGCACGGTACAGCGTTGGACCGTTGCCCAAACCGTCGAATTCAAAGCCTTCAAGGGCTTCGACAACGGCGCATGGGTTGAACGAACCGGCGCGAGCAACCGCATCAGCATACAAAAGCGTCTGTGCATAGCAGGTCTGAGCGGCCTGGCTTGGTGGGAAGCCGTACTTGGTACCGAACGACTGAACAAAGGCGTTTGTACCTGTGTAGCGTGCGCCCAACTGGTCTTCGAGCTTCCAATCCCAGTTCTGCGACCCAACGATACCGGCAATGTTCTTGCCTGCACCACGAGCCATCAGCTCGGAGTAGAGTGGAACAACGATTTCGAAGTTCTTGCCGTTAACCTGCTTTTCGCGCAAACCGAACTGAACAGCGTTGGTCAAGGAGTTAACCATGTTCCCGCCGTAGTGGTTCAGAACCAGAACATCGGCACCGGAGTTCAGAACAGGTGCGATATAGGAGGAGAAGTCAGTCGCGGCGAGCGGTGTGCGCACGTCGTTGATGGTTTCCCAACCCATTGCCTCGGTTGCGGCTTGGATCGATTCCTGCTGCGTCCAGCCCCATGTATAGTCGGCTGTCAGGCTGTAAACCTTGCGGTCATCGCCATAGAGGTTCTTGAGAACCGGTGCCAGAGCGGCAGCAGACATGTAGGCGTTAAAGAAGTGACGGAAACCGTTTGCCTTCTTGTCTTTGCCTGTTGTGTCGTTCGAGTGGGTCAGACCCGCCATGAAGAGCACGCCAGCTTCTTGGCACAGGCCCTGAACAGCAACAGCCACACCCGAGGACGAGCCACCGGAGATCATGATTGCGCCGTCTTTTTGGATCATCGACTGTGCCGAGGCACGTGCCGCGTCGGATTTTGTCTGCGTGTCGCCGGTGACGAACTGGACTTTCTTGCCCATGATGCCTGTACCGTCCAGCGCTTTTGAGCTGAAGGTTTGCAGCATGCCGCCGTCGCCCATGCCGTTCAGGTGCTCGACCGCCAGTTCGAATGCGCGCAGTTCGTCTGCGCCTTCGTCCGCGTAGGGACCGGATTGTGGAACGTTAAAGCCCAGCGTTACCGTGTCGCCCTGTGGCGCGTTGGTGAAGCCGGAATGCGCCGCAGCGCTAAGATACGTCGGCAGTGCAAGGCCAGCGCCTGCAACGGCACCGGTCTTGATCAGACCACGACGTGTCAAATTCGAAAATGACATGTATTTCCTCCCAATTGTTGAAACCGCGTCATGGTTATTGTCCATGTACGCGATGCACAGAGGTGCAAATAGGATAAGATGTGAAAACTGAAAACCAATCAATAAGCCCCTTGATAAAAACACTTATTCTGTAAACATATTCGCAAAGTCAGTAGGGAGATTGTAAATTTTATGATGTTGCATTGCAGAAAGCCGTTGAAATCGCGCGCTAATTCAGGATCTACGACTTTTGTCGCGTGAGGCGCTGACCGGCAGTCGTATCCGCGAGCGGCGGATCATGGCAGGGCAGAAGCAAGCAGACCTTGCCAATGTGATCGGTATTTCAGCCAGCTACCTGAATTTGATCGAACACAACCGGCGCAGAATCGGCGGAAAGCTGCTGCTAAACATCGCAAGCGCGCTTGGCGTCGAACCCACTGCCCTGACCGAAGGGGCCGAGGCTGCCTTGATCGGGTCCCTGCGCGAGGCCGCCGATAGTGCGGGCCTGACCGGACCCGAAGCGGGACGTGCCGATGAGTTTGCGGGCCGTTTTCCCGGTTGGGCCGATGTTTTGGCCACCGCGCAGCGCCGCATTGCAACGCTCGAGCGTACGGTGGAAACCCTGACCGACCGTCTGGCGCATGACCCGCATCTTGCGGCGTCGATGCATGAACTGCTGACCACAGCTGCCGCGATCCGGTCGACGGCGTCGATCCTTGCCGATACCAAGACGCTTGAACCGGAATGGCGCGACCGCTTTCATGTCAACATAGATCAGGACAGCCGCCGTCTGGCCGACAGTGCCCAAGCGTTGGTCGGGTATCTTGAGGCCGACCCCGAGGCGTCATCGGTCGCCAATTCCCCCCAAGAGGAGGTCGAGGCGTTCCTGGAAGCCCACCGTTTCAGCTTTGCCACGCTAGAGGTTGCAGGGCATGATGTGGGTGCCATCGAAAAGCTGACCAAAGCCGCCCCCGAATTGCAAAGCGTTGCGGCGCGTCACATCGCGGGGAATGTTTTGCAACAAGTGGCGCGCGATGCCGATGCACTGTCTCTCTCTGACCTCAGGGCCGGGCTGGAAACCTTGGGGCCCGATCCCGTCGCTCTTGCTGCACGCCTGAACCTGCCCGTCGCCCGCATCTTGCGCCGCATGGCGTCGGTGCCGGAATTGGGGGCAGGGCTGTTGGTGTGCGACCGTTCCGGGACGGTTATCTTTCGCAAGTCCATTGACGGGTTTGTGGTGCCGCGTTTCGGGGCGTGTTGCCCGATGTGGCCTTTGTTTTCGGTTCTGGGGCAGATTGGCGTCGTGGCGCGCGAACGGCTGCACCAACTTGGGCGGGCGTCAGCAGAGTTCGACTGCATCGCGACCTGCGAAACAGTTGGCCCCGCAAGTTATAACACGCCGCCGTTGGTGCAGGCGGTGATGTTGATCCTGCCGGCGCGGGATGTGTCCAGCGCCAGACAGGATGTCGGCGCGACCTGTCGGACCTGCCCGCGAGACGGCTGTGCTGCGCGGCGTGAACCGTCGATCCTGTATGATGGTGTCTGAAGGTAGGGGTATCATGCTTTTGACAGGGATGAAAAATCGGTGCATCGTAAACTTCGGCCCGTCGAGACCCCCAGATAAGGGGGCCGTGGCCAAAAGCGGAGGGATATACCGATGGCAAAGCACGTTGTGCTCGTCGAGGATGAGACAAACATCGCGGAGGCGATCAGGTTCTTGCTGGGCCGAGAAGGCTGGCGGGTTGAAACCTTGGCGAATGGCAATGCCGCCGTCGAAGTGATCCGCAACGCCAAACCCGATCTGGTGATGCTTGATGTGATGCTGCCGGGTAAAAGCGGGTTTGAAATCCTCAAGGAACTGCGCGCCGATGCTAGGTTCACGGATATGCCAATTCTGATGCTGACGGCGCGCGGCCATGCCCGTGACCGCGAAATGGCAGAACTGGCCGGGGTTAGCCGTTTCATGACGAAACCGTTTTCCAACGAAGAGATGATCAATGCCGTGCATGAGCTGACGGCTCCGGGATCGCTGAGCGCATGACCAACAGGCCGGGATCTCCGTTGTTTTTGGAACGGCGCAGTTACCGGTTTCGCCGTATGATGGATGCGGTTCGGCTGTTGCCTTTGTTGATGTTGGCGTTCTGGATGGTGCCACTGCTTTGGCCGGTACAAGATTCCGGTGATGCGGTGGCGGTGCCGATGTCCCATGCAGTGCGTTATATCTTTGGCGTCTGGCTGGGCGGCATTGTTTTGGGGTGCTTGTTGTGGCGGCGCACGGCGCGCCAGATTGTCCAAGAAGCCCAAAACTGATGGTATCCCTCAATCAGCTGATCGCAGTGTGCCTGCTGTACGTGGTGGGGCTGTTTATGGTGGCCTTTGCCGCCGAACGCGCCGCGATCCGCGGGCGGGGCGATTGGCTGCTGCGCTCGCCCTTGGTTTATACACTGTCGCTGTCGATCTATTGTACTGGTTGGACGTTTTACGGGGCTGTTGGCTATGCAGCGCGGTCGGGGCTGGAATATGTGACGATTTATCTGGGGCCCAGCCTTGTGATGATCGGATGGTGGTGGCTGTTGCGGCGTTTGGTGCGGATTGGCCGGTCGCACCGGGTCACATCTGTCGCGGATCTGATTTCATCGCGCTATGGTAAATCGAACCTGCTGGCCATTCTGGTCACCGTAATGGCAGTGATCGGTGTCACGCCCTATATTGCCTTGCAATTGCAATCGGTTACCTTGTCGCTGTCGATTTTCGCGGCCCCGACCGGTGTTGCAAACGGCGTGTTGGATGGGCAGGCTGATCCGATCAACACCGCCCAAGCGGCATTCTGGATTGCCATCGGTCTGGCGCTGTTCACCGTATTGTTCGGCACCCGCAATCTGAACGTAAACGAACGTCACCACGGTGTTGTCATCGCCATCGCGGTAGAGGCTGTCGTTAAATTGCTGGCGTTGATCGCGGTGGGCGTGTTCGTGGTCTGGGGCCTTGCCGGTGGCGTGACCGAGGCGATGACCCGCATCGATCAATCCGCCATTGGCACATGGCAGGTGGACGGCGGACGCTGGGCCGCGTTGACCTTTCTGGCGGCGGCGGCCTTTGTGTGTTTGCCGCGCATGTTTCAGGTGATGGTGGTCGAAAACGACGAAGAGCGGCATCTACAGACCGCCAGCTGGGCCTTTCCGCTGTACCTGATGATGATGAGCCTGTTCGTCGTGCCGATCGCGGTTGTTGGACTTGATCTGCTGCCCGCAGGGTCCAACCCTGATCTGTTCGTGCTTAGCTTGCCGCTTAGTCAGGGGCATAATAATCTGGCGATGTTCGCATTTTTGGGCGGGTTCTCCTCTGCCACATCGATGGTGATCGTGGCGACGCTGGCGCTGTCGACGATGGTCAGCAACCATATTGTGATGCCGATCTGGCTGGCCTTGGGGCAGACCAGCGTTCAGCAATCAGGCGACGTGCGCCATGTGGTGATCTTGTCGCGGCGGATATCGATCCTGTTCATCATCTCGCTGGGGTATTTCTATTACCGTGCGTCCGGCGGCAGTGGCACCCTCGCGGCGATCGGGACGATCTCGTTTGGCGGGGTAGCGCAATTCTTGCCGGTGTTGCTGGGCGGAATATTCTGGCGTGGGGCCACGCGGATGGGCGCGCTATGGGGGTTGGGCACCGGCTTTGGGCTGTGGGTCTTTACGATGCTGTTGCCCAGCTTTGGCCCCGGTGCGGCGCTGTCCGCCGCCACGCTTGAACAGGGGCTTTTCGGGCTTAGCTGGCTGCGCCCGCAGGCGCTGTTTGGCGTGGGCGGGCTTGACCCCACGGTTCATGCGGTGGTCTGGAGCCTGTCGTTGAACACCTTGGCCTTTATTATTGGTTCGCTGTTCAGCTTTCCGTCCCCGGTCGAGCGTCTGCAAGGCGCGCAATTCGTGAACATCTTTGACCACTCAAGCCCGGCGCGCGGCTGGACCGCATCGGTTGCCGCCAGCGAAGACCTGATGATCATGGCGCAGCGTATTTTGGGAGCCGCCGAGGCACAGGCGTTCTTTCGGGCGCAAGCGCAGCTTCAGGAAAAATCCGAAGGCCTGCCGGAACCAACCCCGGCATTTGTACAGGCTCTTGAACGTGAGCTGGCCGCCTCGGTGGGGGCTGCGACGGCCCATGCGATGGTGTCGCAGCTGGTCGGGGGGGCATCGGTATCTGTTCAGGATCTGTTGGCCGTGGCGGACGAATCGGCGCAAATGCTGGAATACTCCAGCCAGCTCGAGGTGAAATCACGCGAATTATCCGATACAGCCGCAAAGCTGCGCCGCGCCAATGACAAGCTCACGCAGTTATCCCATCAAAAAGACAGTTTTCTCAGTCAGGTCAGCCACGAGTTACGGACACCGATGACGTCGATCCGGTCGTTCTCCGAGATTTTGCGCGATGCCGAGGCATTAAGCCCGCAGGAAAAGACCCGCTATGCGTCGATCATCCATTCCGAGACAATTCGCCTGACGCGTTTGCTGGACGATCTGCTGGACCTCTCCGTGCTTGAGAACGGCGAAGTAACCTTGAACCAACAACGCGGATCGCTGCGGGATGTGCTGGATATTGCCGTTACGACGGGACGCGCCGCCAATACGCGGGACATTGCGATTGATAGGCATCGTGACAGCGAAGATATCCCGCTTGAGACCGATTTGGACCGGCTGTCGCAAGTTTTTATCAATCTGATCACAAATGCGCAGAAATACTGTGTGTCCGATGCGCCCTGTCTGTCGGTGCGCGTGCATACATCAGGCAACATGGTCGCCGTCGATTTTATTGACAATGGTGCAGGCATCGACGCCGACGCCCGTGATCTGATATTCGAGAAATTCACCCGCGTGGCAGGGCAGGGCGGCGAGGGGGCAGGCCTTGGCCTTGCTATCTGTCGCGAGATCATCACCCGGCTGCGCGGTGATATTGCCTATCTGTCAGACAGCCCCGGAACCGGGTTTCGCGTGACGTTGCCGACAACCCAACCGGGCAAATTTCCGGAATTAAACCCCTTCGCTGCATCTGCATAAAGACCATAGTAACCATTAAGCCTTTAGAACGGACGCAAGTGGGACAGGTGCCGGGCGGAGTATTAGGTGACGGATCAACTTCAATCAGCGATGCGGCGAAAGACGCAGGCAGGACAGGCATTGCACCAGTCCCGCACTGTTTCGGTGCCCAAAGCGCTGCGGTTGACCCTGTCCAAAGTTGGCAATGATCTGTTTTCGCTGCCTTTGGCCACGATCGGGGTGACCCAAGAAACCGTCGATAATGAAAGTTGTCGGGATATTTTCAAGGATGAAAACCTGCTTGTCCTGATGGATGGTCCCCGTGGGCTGTGCGGGGCAGTGATGATTGATCCGTCCCTTGTCGGCGGCTTGATACAGCAACAAACCATGGGGAAGGTGCTTGATGCACCAACCGGTGCTGCCCGGACGATGACCGGCACGGATGCTGCATTGGCTGCCCCGATGATCGATTCATTGCTTCAGCGTGCCACCTTGTTGTTGGAAACTGACGAAGATCGCGCAGTGCTTTCAGGGTACCGGTTCGGGGCCAGATCGCACAATGTGCGGTTGTTGATGTTGTCGCTGGACGCGGCAGAATTTCACGTCTTTCGGATGACCGTTGATATGGCGCAGGGGGCCCGCCAGGGTGAACTTGTGATTTGTCTGCCTGTGCCGTCCCGTCATTCGGTGGCGGTGCAACCCAGTCTTGAGGGCGAAACCGTCGAAGTTCCCGTCGCGCCCAAAACGCTCAGCAGCTCTGTATTGCAGCTAAAGGCTGATCTGATGGTCTCGCTTGCGCAGGTTACCATGTCTATTCGCGACGCAGGCGACCTGCATATCGGGCAGGTATTGGAATTGGGGACCGTTTCTTTTGATTCTGCGCAAGTCAGGACGAAAGATGGCCGTGTTCTGGGTTTTGGGGCGCTTGGACAATCGGACGGGATGCGGGCCTTGCGTCTGAAACATCGCGCTAAAACACGTGACGCGCCTAAACGCCGCGCGGAAGATGTAGGGGAATTGGCTGCCCAAGGTGCATATGATGCCTCGTTCGAGGCGGTTTATGACCCTGACAATCTGCCCGCCTTGGAACATCACGGTGGTGGCATGACCACCCCTGACTGGCAAAACGATGCGCCCCAGATGCCGGATATGTCTGATTTGCCGGAAATGTCCCCGATGGCCGATTTCTCTGCCATGGACGGCATGGCAGAGATGCCGGAGATGGAGACGATGCCTGACATGTCTGATTTGCCCGGTCTCGAAGACGGGTTCGGGATGTCAGATGATGAAGAAAGTGATGTGCCTAGCCAATTTAACATCGGCTAGGTCTTGGGACGTTTCAGCCGTAGCTGGCGCTAAGCAATCCACGCATGTGGCTGACGTCATACCCGCCAGCCCGCGCCGCCGCGATCAGGTCGTCAGCGGGCTGTTCGCCCGCCTGACCCAAGGCCCATGCGATGGTTGATCGGGTACCAGACGCACAATAGGCCAGCACGGTTTCATCCAGCGCCACGCTGATGTCGCGATTGCGGGTGATGATGTCCGGCGTCATTGTCTGATGTGTCAGCGGCTGGAACGCAAATTTGATGCCCGCCGCCTCAGCCGCCGCTTGGATTGCGGTGTGCTGATGGCTTGGGGGCACTTCCGCGTCCGGGCGGTTGCACAGGATCAGGGTGATGCCCGCCTTTGCGATCTCCGGCATGTCGGCCGGGTCAATCTGGGGGGCAGCAAAGAAGCGGGGGGTGATTTGACGCATATCCATGGTTTGATCTACCCCAGCCCCTTAGGCTCTGTCCAGCATTTGCCGCGCTTTGGGAGCGACCAACATGCCGGCCAGCATTGCTGCTAGAAAAACCAGCCCGCCAAGTCCGCCAAACCCTAGCGATGCAAGGGCAGGGCCGGGGCACAGTCCTACAAGCCCCCAGCCCATCCCGAACAAAATCGCGCCCACAACCAGCTTGCGGTCAAATTTGGTCTCTGGACGCTCTGGGAAATTCCCGCCGATCAGGGGTTTACGGCCGTGTGTTAGTGCCCAAGCCGCGGCCATTGGCAAGATCGCACCGCCCATGACAAAGGCCAGCGTCGGATCCCAATTGCCGAAAAAATCCAAAAATCCCTGAACCTTGTCGGTATTGGTCATGCCGGACAGGTAAAGGCCAATGCCGAACAATGCGCCCGAAACGAGTGATAAAAGGTGCCGCATTTCAAAGCCCTCCCAAGATGGCGCGCAATACGACGACGACCAGCGCCCCCGCTGCGATATAAACCAAGGTCGCAACAATGCCGCGCGGGCTAAGCCGCGAGATGCCGCAGACGCCGTGGCCTGATGTGCAGCCGTTGCCGATCCGCGTGCCCAGCCCGACCAGAAAACCGGCCAGAACAACCATGAAGATATTGCTGGTCAGATTGGTCTGGGCGACACTGCCCGATGCATAAACCACGAGTGCGGGTGCGATGATCAATGCGGCCAAAAAGGCAACGCGATCAACCCATTCATGTCGGCCAGATCCATCAACAAGACCGCCGATGATCCCACTGGCCCCCATGATCCGCCCGTTGCCCAACAGATAAACCGCGCCGCCGCAGCCAATCGTCAGCCCGCCGATCAGGCCCCAAATCCAGTCCATCTCAATCATGCTACATCCATTTCAAATTTTGCGCATAAAACTGGGCGCAAAGCCATGCTTTGCACCGTTCAACTGGATATATATACTTTTTTGAATATGTGTAAATGGCCAAAACGAAATGACCTTGGGCGGATCTAGCCCAGCAATATCCCGACGACGACCATCATCAATCCGATCACCGAAAGAAACAGCGCACCAAGGTTCAACGGCAGTACGTTTTGCAGAACCGCCCGCATTTCTTCTTCGCCAAGTTTCGCGCGCTTGGCACCGGTCACCCGGACAATGCACCAGACCAGCCCGACCAGCCCGACCAATGAAATGGCGGCCCCGGCCCAGATGAGAATTTCGAACAGCGACGTTGATGTATTTTCCATAAGGCGCGGGCTATCTGATTTGCGCTCATGGAGCAAGTGTGGCTTGCGGGGGGGCAGGCGCGGCGTTAGTCAGGGCGCTGACCCTTGCCAGCCACAGGATACCCGCCATGAGCGACAGCGACACAAACCCAGAGACCCCCGACGTCGTTGGCGACGCCACATACCGCGTCACTGCCAATGAATTGCGTCAGTTCATTGAACGGATCGAACGGCTTGATTCCGAAAAGAAAGACCTTGCCGAGCAGCAAAAAGAAGTCATGGCTGAAGCGAAGTCACGCGGCTACGACACCAAAGTAATCCGCAAGGTGATCGCACTGCGCAAGCGCGACAAAGATGATATCGCCGAAGAAGAAGCCGTGCTTGAAATGTACAAAGAAGCCTTGGGGATGTGATTTACCCCTCTGCTATGCGCTAAATCGCGCGGCAGCCGGGCGCTATGGCCCAAATCCGCTTGCGCCCCGGCGCAGGCCCAAATAGAAGAGCGGAAATTTTTCCGCCCGCGCCAAAACATGCGCGGCCTTACCCTATGGAGCTAACATGCAGGTCAACGAGACGCTGAACGAAGGTCTGAAACGCGGCTATGCCATCACTGTGACAGCCGCCGAGCTGGAGGCCAAGGTCAACGAAAAGCTGGCCGAAGCACAGCCCGAAGTCGAAATGAAGGGCTTTCGCAAAGGCAAAGTGCCGATGGCGATGCTGAAAAAGCAGTTCGGCCCCAAGATCATGGGCGAAGCGATGCAGGAAAGCATCGACGGTGCCATGCAAGAGCATTTCGAGAAGTCCGGCGATCGTCCAGCGATGCAGCCTGACGTGAAAATGTCCAACGAAGACTGGAAAGAAGGCGATGACGTCGAGGTCACAATGACCTACGAAGCGCTGCCCGAAATCCCCGCGGTTGATTTGTCTTCGATCACGCTGGAAAAGATGGTCGTCAAAGCGGACGATGCTGCCGTTGACGAAGCATTGGCAAATCTGGCCGAGACAGCGCAGGATTTCAAATCGCGCAAAGCTGGTGTGAAATCCAAAGACGGTGACCAGATCGTGTTTGATTTCCTTGGCAAAGTAGACGGCGAAGCCTTTGAAGGTGGTGCCGCAGAAGATTATCCGCTTGTGCTGGGCTCGAATTCTTTCATTCCCGGTTTTGAAGAGCAGCTGGTCGGCGTTGTTGCAGACGAAGAAAAAGATGTGACAGTGTCCTTCCCTGACGACTACCAAGCCCCCCATCTTGCGGGCAAGGAAGCCGTGTTCGAGTGCAAGATCAAGGAAGTCAAAAAGCCCGTCGCAGCCAAGATCGATGACGAGTTGGCCAAGAAGTTCGGTGCTGAAGACCTTGAAGCACTGAAAAAGCAGATCGCAGAGCGTCTGGAAGCCGAATATCTCGGCGCATCTCGCGCTGTTATGAAGCGTGGTCTGCTCGACGCGCTGGACAAACTGGTCAGCTTTGATCTGCCCCCGTCGTTGGTCGACGCCGAAGCCGGCCAAATCGCACACCAGCTGTGGCACGAGGAAAACCCTGACGTCCAAGGTCACGATCACCCCGAGATCGAAACCACAGACGAGCACAAGGCACTGGCAGAGCGCCGTGTGCGTCTTGGTTTGCTGCTGGCAGAGCTGGGTCAGAAGGCCGAAGTTACCGTATCTGACGCAGAGATGACCCAAGCGATCATGAACCAGGCGCGTCAATACCCGGGCCAGGAGCGTCAGTTCTTTGAATTCGTTCAGCAAAACCAGCAGATGCAGCAGCAAATGCGCGCACCTTTGTTTGAAGACAAGGTCGTTGACCATGTGTTCGATCAGGCGACACTGAATGAAAAAGAAGTGTCCAAAGAAGATCTGCAGAAGGCCGTAGAGGCGCTGGAAGACGAAGAGTAAGTTTTCCCGAACTCTTAAAAATACAAAAGGGCCATCCGTTAGGGTGGCCCTTTTGCGTTGTGCAGATAGAAGTCCGGTTATCAGTCGATATGATCAGTTGGGGCATGTATCCGATGGCGTCGCGAACCAGAACTTTCAAGAATTCCGGCCAAGGAAATCTGGATTTTCGGGTTACCCGTTGCGTAAACCGGTCTCGGTCAGCATGCCACGGCGCTTGGCCTCGTAGTAATAGCCACGCGCGTACCAGTTGATCGCGGTCGCGTGGTCTCCGTCGGCAAGAAGCCATGCACCACGAAGGTATTTGACCCCGTATTCAAGGTTGATGTCAGGATCGAGAAGATCACCAGCGGTGCCCTGAAAGCCCATGCCGCGCGCCGTTGCTGGCAAAATTTGTAGCAGCCCGTAATAGGGGCCGTTGCGGGCCTCTGGCCGGTGCGTGCTTTCCCGAATGGCAAGGCGATGGACCAGCGGGCGGGGGACATCGTAGAAATCAGCCCACTTGTTGATCAAACTGCGCAGCTCGGGTGTCTCGTTTGGGAAAAGCGGCATCTTTGGCTTCGGGGCCATTGGGGCCGTTTGCGTGCTTGCACATGCGCTGAGGGCAGGGCTGCACAGCAACATCTGGCACAGAAGGCGGCGTGAAATGGCGGGCATCTGGGTTCTCTGATTTTGACTATGATTCCCTTACATCGTATGGGGCAATTCGCAAAATGTTCGATTTCCCATGGGCAGAGTGCTGCCGAAACAGGGGTTAGATAAGCGAAGAAGCGCAGATCAGCAGGCCCCAGAAGGTGATTTCACCATCGACAAGGATATCATAGACCACATTTTTCACGGGCCGTGATCCAATCCACCACAGATAGCTCGCAGTAAACAGGCTGGACGGCAGCAACCAAAGGGTGATTCTGGTGGCGGGATCATATAAAATTGCCACGACAATCAGGCCACCCCCGATCAGACAATTCAACCCGTGCAGCATCCGCAGCGTCTGATTTTTACCCCACAAGGTGGCGATGGTGCGGGTTCCTGCCGCGGTGTCCCCTGCTATGTCGCGCAGATCAAAGGTAATCGTGTTGATCAAAAACCTAAGCAGCAAGAAGGCCCAGAGGATCAACAGCAGCGGTATCGCAACGCCAATGGGTGCGGCTACGGCAGACAGTCCGGTGATCAAGGTCGATAGGGTGATAGCAACAGTCAGGTTTTTCACGCCCGGTATTTTCTTGAGCTGAGGAATGCGAAGCCGAAACCGACCCACCGGGATCGCACCGCCAATGCTGTACAAGATGACGGCGATGAAGGGCAGCAGCGCGAAGCCCGCCCCGTAGATGCCATAGCCGAGAAAACCGAGCCCGATGCTTAGGATTAGCGCTACACTTGCCGTCAGCTTTAAGAGCACCTTATTGCGCTTGAAAAACGCGCTCCGGATGGCGTGGTTCTCTATGTCACCATCTGTCTCGAAAACGCGATCAAATACGTAAATTGCAAACAGTGATAGAAAGGTGACCCAAGGGGCAACATATGCGTCATTCACACCAATGGCGCGGGTCAGGGCAAAGGTCGTAAAGGCGCAACCGAGTGGCAGCACCAGACAGAATTGAAATAAATTCCACATAAATGGCATGTCGCGCAGGGCTTGGGGGCTATCAGGGCCGTGATGCTCAAGCATGCCCGCGCGGTTTCTGTGCAGTCAATAAAAAACGCCGCCCCTGAGTGCACAGGGACGGCGTTTCAACTTTTTTAAGCGCTATAGAAGATCAGGCGTTAGCCGCGTCGTCTTCTTGTGCTTCAACGGCGTCGGCCAGATCATCATCGTCGTTCGCGGCAGAGCCGATATCGTCGAACAATTCAGAGATCTCGAACTCTGCTGCGGCTTCTTCTTCCGCTGCCAGTTCCTGGATCGACTTGCCTGCGGCCTGAAGTTCGGCCTCTTCAGGGGAACGTGCAACGTTCAGCTGAATGGTGGCTTCGACTTCGGGGTGCAGAACGACTGTTACGTCGTGCAGGCCCAGATCTTTGATCGGGTTGCGCAGAACGACCTGCTTGCGGTCGACTGTGAAGCCCTCGGCTGTTGCAACGTCGGCGGCGTCACGGGTGGTAACGGAACCGTACAAAGCACCCGAATCAGACGCAGAACGGATCACAACGAACTGCTGACCGTTCAGCTTGTCCGCCATGGATTCGGCTTCTTTTTTGGTCTCGAGGTTTTGTGCCTCAAGCTGTGCTTTCTGGCCCTCAAAGGCTTCGATGTTGGCTTTGGAAGCCGACAGCGCTTTGCCTTGGGGCAGAAGATAGTTGCGTGCGTAGCCGGGCTTTACGTCGACGACTTCGCCCATTTGACCAAGCTTGGCCACACGTTCCAGAAGGATAACTTGCATGTGCTTTGCTCCTTATTTCACGGCGTAGGGCAGCAAGGCGAGGAAGCGGGCGCGTTTGATGGCACGGGCCAATTCACGCTGCTTTTTCGCAGAAACTGCTGTGATACGGGAAGGCACGATCTTGCCACGCTCAGAGATGTAGCGCTGCAGAAGACGTGTGTCTTTGTAGTCGATTGCCGGTGCGTTGTCGCCCGAGAAGGGGCAGACTTTACGACGGCGGAAAAATGGTTTTGCGGCCATGGTTTATGTCCTTTCTTTCAAGCTGATGATCAACGGCGCTCGCGGCGTTCGCCGCGCTCGGGGCGTTCGTCACGTTTTTGCATTTGAACGGATGGCAGTTCTTTATGCTCATCAACTTTGATGGTCAGAACGCGCATTACGTCGTCGTGCAAACGCATCAGACGCTCCATTTCCTGAATTGCGGTCGCCGGGGCGTCCGAACGCAGGAAGGCATAGTGGCCCTTGCGGTTTTTGTTGATCTTATAGGCCATCGTTTTGACGCCCCAGTATTCGCTGTCGACGAGCTTGCCGTCGTTGTCAGCCAAAACTGTGCCAAAATGTTCGATAAGGCCTTCTGCTTGCGTGTTGGACAAGTCCTGACGCGCAATCATAACATGCTCATAAAGCGGCATGTGCACTCCTATTTATATCAAGGCGCATTTCATAGGCGAGGCATGAGCGTTTTGCGGCCCCACCACGAGAGTCTGCGCGGATCAAAAGATGATGCAAAACGAAAGGCTGATATACACGGTTTCGCGAACAGGGCAAGGGGTGTCTGGTGCCATCGCGCCGCGTTGGCCTGAGGGGTTAATTACCCGTTAATTTCGTGGAATTGTACCAGCAACGCCGCACACCTGCCGTCTTGTGGTCATATTTCGACGTAATGGTTAACGAATTACAATGGCTGGTTGAGATTAAGGGGTAGCGCTATGACCGCGACATCGGACTTCATGGACACGGGACAAACGGATGCCGTGGCACCCAATACCATTACTGGTTTCGAGGTGCTGCTGCGCCTTCTACAAAGGCTTGCAGCAGTGGCTTTGGTCGCAGCGGTCGCTTCTTTGTGGATTGCACCGGGCGCGGATTTAGGTGCGGATGTGGTGGTCATGAAGATTGGTCTGTCCATCTTAGCTTGCGTGATGGCTGCGATGGTCGCGCTGTCCAGCATCAAACCGGCACAGCCCGAGATTGAAATCGACACATCCCGCCGCGAATTGCGTGTTGTGCGCCCGGCCACCCCGAATTTCGTTCAGCTGAGCAGCACAGGTCAAAAAGAATTGCTTCGCCGCTGGCGCTTTTCCGAGCTGGGTCAGGTTGAACGCGTTGGGCGAACGCTTAGTTTTTGGGACCACCAAGGCCAGTTCCTTGCCGATGTTCACGTGACCGAGCAAGAGACATTGGACAAGCTGGTATCGGGACTGCGTGACGCAGGGCAGCAGGTCTAAGAACTGCCAAGTGCAGCCTTGGGCAATACGCCAGGCCGCACTGTTCATTTTCGCGCACAAACTGTTGAAGGGTGTCGGGTTGCCGTTGCCCGCGATTGCGCCACTTATAGCCCCATGAATTGTAAAAATTGGAGCTATCACATGAATATGAAGTCTGTTCTTCTCGCTACCGCCCTGACTTTGGGCGCGACATCCGCGTTTGCTGCCGAGAAATATGTTCTCGATGCCAGCCACAGCCAGATTGTCTTTACCTACAACCACCTTGGGTTTTCGACCACAACATCCATGTACAGCGGTTTTGACGGCGAAATCATGATGGACGCCGAGGCCCCGGCAAATTCATCCGTCAGCGTTTCCTTTCCTGTGATGGACCTGATCACCGGATGGCAGGCACGGTCGGATCACTTTATGTCCGAAGATTTCTTTGGCGCGGCCGAAGGTGACATGGTCACATTTGAATCAACCGGCATCGAAGTGACAGGTGAAGATACGGGCCTGATCACGGGTGACTTGACCATGAATGGCGTGACCAAGTCGGTTGTTCTGGACGCGAAGCTGAACCAGATGGGCGACCACCCGATGGCCAACAAGCCATGGGCCGGTTTTGACGCGACAGCATCCGTACTGCGGTCGGATTTCAACCTGGGCAAATTCGCACCTTTCGTCGGCGACGAAGTACAGATCAACATCTCTGTTGAAGCGATGAAAGCTGAATAAGCCTTTTACTTTCGTCTTGAAATGAAAACGCCGGGGTTATGCCCCGGCGTTTTTTTTGCCACGATGGCAGTGGGTCAATCGCCTTGGCGGGTTGCAACCAAGGTGATCGTGATGGCCACGTCAAAGGCCAGCGTCGCGGCATCGGTGACGCTTTGGCCGATGCCAAAGTTGCGGCGGTCCAGCGTGGTTGATCCGTTCATTTGCGCCGTATCGCCGTCTAGTGTCAGATCAAACGGCAGGGATATCGGGACCGATTGGTCCTTGATCGTCAGGGTGCCGTCCGCAACATAGCCTGTGTCGGTTAGGTTGATGTCAGCCTGAAACACGGCCGTGGGGAAGTTTTCAGCATTGAAGAAATCCGCGCCCATCGCCTGATCCGTGACCGACCCCAGTGCAAGCGACGGGATCGACACGGTGGTGGTGACTTCGCCAGCCTTGCCGCCGTCGGCGTCCGCATCGAAAGTGATCGCGGCGGTCCAGTCGGCAAAGCTGCCTTGCACGTCGGATCCAAATTGCGTCACGACCAGCCCGATTGTGCCTTCTTCGACCTGCCACTGGGAGGCGACCTGTTCGAGGGCAGGGGCATCGGCGGTGTTGCCCTTTTCACCGCCCTGAAGCAGTCCCAAACCCAGTCCGAGGGCGATGGCGGCTGCCCAGACCACAGTCGCCGCAGCGACGGGGGCATTGCTGTGGTGCTGTGTTGGCATGGGGCCGATGGCGGGTTCGCCGGGCAGCATGCGGCGCAGGGTCGAATCGCGGTCGACAAAGTGGTGCTTGAGCGCGCCTGCCGCGTGTAGGATCAGCGACCCGATCAAGACCTTGCCCGCGATTTCGTGCAGCGCGCCAAAAGCATGTTCCACGCGGGTGCTTTTGGCGATAAACGGTAAGTCTTGCCCAAAAGGCCACCAGATCGGTGCAAAGCCCGAGGCCGCAGCGTGGCTGATCCAGCCTGCAAGCGGCACAATCACAAGTGACCCATAAAGCAGCCAATGCACGGTTTCGGCCAACCAGCTTTCGAGCTTTTTGTCGGCGTTCAGCAGCCCCGGTTTGGGCTGTCCAATCGCCCAGATGATCCGCAGCAAGGCGACAAAGAATACCGTGACGCCAAGGGTTTTGTGCAGCGAAAAGAACCATGCTTTCGTGGTCAGTTGCGCCTGCGTATCATGGGGCAGGTCGTTTGCATAAAAGCCAAGGGCAATCAGCGACAAGATCAGCAGGGCAGTGAGCCAGTGAAAAAACTTGGTAACGCCGCCGTAACGCAGCGCGGTATTGTGAAGGGGCATGAGGTGTCTCCGGTGAAAGAATATGCCTTTGGGTTTAAAGGAATACGGGCAACGGGCAATCGTCGATATCCGCACAAAAGCGGTGCAGGCTTGTTTGCGCGCACGTCGCAGGGTAAAGCCGTTTGAACGACAAAACGGGGGACTTTATGAGCATCGCATTCGTTTATCCGGGCCAAGGCGCGCAGACTATCGGCATGGGCCGGGATCTGGCTGACGCCTATCCGGCAGCAAAAGCCGTCTTTGACGAGGTTGACGCGGCTTTGGGCGAAAAGCTGTCGGCACTGATCTGGGAGGGTGACGCCGAGGCGTTGACCCTGACCGAAAACGCACAGCCTGCATTGATGGCGACATCCATGGCGGCGATGGCGGCGTTGAACGCCGAAGGGATCACAATCGACAAGGCTGCCTTTGTGGCGGGTCATTCGTTGGGCGAATATTCAGCCCTTTGTGCAGCGGGCACGTTTTCGCTGGCTGATACGGCGCGTTTGCTGCGCATCCGGGGGCGCGCCATGCAGGCCGCTGTTCCGGTCGGGCAGGGGGCAATGGCCGCCTTGCTGGGGCTGAGCTTTGAGCAGGCCGAACAGGTCGCAGCGGATGCGGCACAGGGCGATGTTTGTCAGGTGGCCAATCAGAATGACCCCGCGCAAAACGTCGTGTCCGGCAGCAAGGCGGCGGTTGAACGCGCCATTGATCTGGCCAAGGCCGCAGGGGCCAAGCGTGCGTTGCTTTTGCCTGTTTCCGCGCCGTTCCATTGCGCCTTGATGGCCCCCGCAGCCGAAGAAATGGCAAGCGCTTTGGCTGATGTGACCATGCATGCGCCATCGGTGCCGGTGGTGGCGAATGTGGTGGCCGAAGCCGTCACCGACCCGGACCAGATCCGCAAGCTGTTGATCGAACAGGTCACCGGTCAGGTGCGTTGGCTGTCGTCGGTTGAATGGATGGGCGCGCAAGGCGTGACCGAGATTTGGGAGATCGGTGCAGGCAAGGCTCTGTCGGGTTTGATCCGCCGGATCAACAAGGAAATCACATGCGTGAATGTCGGTACGGCAGCAGATGCTGCGGCGATGAAGCTGGCATGAAACGAAAAGTAGAAGGAAGAGTAGATGTTTGATCTGACAGGGAAAAACGCGCTGGTCACCGGTGCGTCCGGTGGTATCGGTGCCGATATTGCGCGCGCTTTGCACGCCCAAGGGGCGACCGTGGGGCTGTCTGGCACCCGCACGGAACCTCTTGAGGCGCTGAAGGCGGAGCTGGGCGACCGCGCCCATGTGTTGCCCTGCAACCTAAGTGATATGGAGGCGGTTGACGCCCTGCCCAAGCAGGCCGCCGAGGCGATGGGTTCGGTTGATATTCTGGTAAATAACGCCGGCATCACCCGCGATAACCTGTTCATGCGCATGTCAGATGACGAATGGAATTCAGTGATCAATGTGAACCTGACCGCGACTTTCAAGCTGTGCAAGGGCGTGATGCGCGGCATGATGAAGGCGCGTTGGGGCCGAATCGTAAATATCTCCAGCATCGTCGGGGCCACCGGCAATCCTGGTCAGGCGAATTATGCGGCGTCCAAGGCGGGCATGGTGGGCATGTCGAAATCACTGGCCTATGAGGTCGCCAGCCGCGGCATCACTGTGAATGCTGTCGCCCCCGGATTTATCACTACGGCCATGACCGACAAGCTGACCGATGATCAAAAGTCTGGAATCATGACGCAAATCCCAGCCGGTCGCATGGGCGAGCCGTCCGAGATCGCAGCGGCAGTGATATATCTATCCAGCGCAGAAGCCGCCTATGTCACAGGAACAACCTTGCATGTGAACGGCGGTATGGCCATGTTGTAGAACGGCGTCGCAAAGCGTTTGCCAAATCTGCGTCCTGTGCTAAAGGGAGCGCAGATTTCGCAACGCGACGGGTTGATTGCATCCCGCGCCTTGTGACAACAAGAACCATAGCCGCCCTTCGGGGCACGATCCAAACAGACCTGCAAGGTTTGAGCGGAACCAGAAGAGGGCACATGTTGCCCGAATGAATGAGGACAGAATATGAGCGACGTCGCAGAACGCGTAAAGAAAATCGTGGTAGAGCACTTGGGTGTTGAAGAAGACAAAGTCGTTGAGAACGCTTCGTTCATCGACGACCTTGGCGCAGACAGCCTTGACACCGTCGAGCTGGTAATGGCGTTCGAAGAAGAGTTCGGCATCGAGATCCCCGATGACGCAGCCGAGAACATCCAGACCTTCGGCGACGCGGTCAAGTTCATCAACGGCGCGTCCTAAGACGCTTTTGTATTCGCCCCGTTTCGGGTGCGGATCGGCTAAATAATTCAGAAACGGCGTTCTTTCCCAGCGAAAGAACGCCGTTTCTTGTTAAGCGGGAACTTTCTTGCTTGTCTGCGGGGCTTTGGTCGGGTGAACTGGGGCAGACAATGATTCAAGCGTGAAGGTAATTCACCACCATGTCACGAGCAGTACCGACGATTAATACAGCCAGACTGACCTTGCGGGCCATGCGGTCCGAAGATTTCGCACGCTTTGCCGAAATCTGGGCCACACCTGCGGTTGTCACCCACATCAGTGGCAAACCATGGCCGAAAGCACGGTCATGGGACGCGTTCTTGCGCAATGCGGGGCATTGGCAGGTGGTCGGCTTTGGCCAGTGGGGCATCCAGCAACGCGGCGCGCGCGCAATGGCGGGGCAAACCGGTTTCTTTTACGGATCACGCGGATTAGGCGAGGATTTCGACCCCTATCCCGAGGCTGGGTGGGTTCTGTCCCCAGAGGCGCAAGGCACCGGCCTGGGGTTGGAAGCGGCGCGTGCGGCGCATGATTGGTTTGACCGGGTTGTGACCGGGCGTACCGTCTGTATGATAGCCGCTGAAAATACGCCGTCTCTGCGCCTCGCCGAATGCTTGGGCTATGTTGATCAACGCGAGGTCATGATTGATGGCGACAGCGTGCGGTTGATGACCCGAAAGGGCCCCCCGGTCTGAAGGGGTTGCCAGATCGGCTGCGCGGAACACATCTTGAAATCAGAGGCTTTGCCAAGGTATAGCCGATTAACGCGAAGAAAACACCAAGGGGCTTGGATATGCGCAGAGTAGTTGTGACAGGTTTGGGGCTGGTTACTCCGTTGGCTGACGGGGTCGAGGCCAGCTGGTCGAGACTGTTGGACGGACAGTCCGGCGCGGGGCAGATCACCGGGTTTGATCCCAGCAAGCTGGTCACGCAATACGCGTGCGAAGTTCCCTTGGGTGACGGGTCTGATGGGACGTTTAATCCAGACAAATACATGGAGCCGAAAGAACAACGTAAGGTTGATACCTTTATTTTGTTCGGCATGGCTGCTGCTGTTCAGGCCGTCGAGGATTCTGGCTGGGCCCCGACGGAGCGCGAAGATCAAGAGCGCACAGGCGTGTTGATCGGGTCGGGCATCGGTGGGCTTAATTCAATCGCGAATACCGCCGTGATGATGCATGAAAAGGGGCCCCGCCGGGTCAGCCCGTTCTTTGTGCCGGGGGCGTTGATCAATTTGATCTCGGGTCAGGTGTCGATTCGGTACGGTTTCCGTGGTCCGAACCATTCGGTCGTGACAGCCTGTTCCACCGGGGCGCATGCCATTGGGGATGCAAGCCGTCTTATTATTCACGGTGACGCCGATGTGATGATCGCAGGCGGGGCCGAGGCTGCGATTTGCGAGATCGGCATGGCGGGTTTCAACGCCTGCAAGGCGCTGTCTACCAAGCGCCCTGATGACCCCAAAAAGGCCAGCCGCCCCTATGACGCGGACCGTGACGGTTTTGTCATGGGCGAAGGTGCAGGCATTGTGGTGCTGGAAGAATACGAACACGCCAAGGCGCGCGGTGCCAAGATCTATGCCGAAGTTTTGGGCTATGGTCTGTCCGGTGACGCCTATCACATCACCGCGCCCGCCGAAGATGGCGACGGGGCTGAACGGTCCATGCGCAATGCCTTGCGCGGGGCGGGCATTGAACCAAAGGACATTGATTACATCAACGCGCACGGCACATCGACCATGGCGGATGTGATCGAACTGGGTGCCGTTGAGCGGATGTTGGGGGACGCCGTAGAAGGTGTGACCATGTCGTCGACCAAATCTGCCACAGGGCATCTGTTGGGCGCTGCCGGCGCGATCGAAGCGATCTTTTCGATCCTCGCGATCCGCGATCAAGTGGCACCGCCCACGATCAACCTTGATAATCCGGCGGTCGAGACCAAGATTGATCTGGCCCCCCACAAGAAGGTCGAACGCAAGATTGATATCGTGCTCAGCAACTCCTTCGGGTTTGGCGGCACCAATGCCAGCGTGATCTTTGGGAAAGTTTCATAATGTGGCGTCACATTGCTTCTAATGCGGTGACGTTCCTGATTATGGGATTGTTCTTGTTGGGTGGCTTGGTGCTATGGGGGCGTGGTCAGTATGACGCGCCAGGTCCGTTGTCCGAGGCGATCTGTCTGCAGGTCGAGCGTGGATCAAACATGCGGACCGTGGGCGTCAAGTTGGCGGAACAGGAAGCTGTGACATCAGCACCGATCTTCCGTATCGGTGCCGATTACGAAGACAAGACCGGTGATCTGAAGGCCGGAAGTTTTCTGATCGAACCCGAAAGCAGCATGAAAGAGATCGTTGATATCGTCACTCGAGGCGGGGCCAGCACCTGCGGCACCGAGGTCGTCTACCGGATCGGGATCAACCGCATCAGCACGCAAGTGCGTGAGTTGGACCCAGCAACCAACAGTTTCGTTGAGCGGGCTGAGTTCACGCCCGGCGTTGACGATGTGCCCGAGATCTATACCCAGACCAAATCCAAGGCCGACACGCGGTTCCGGATTGCATTGGCCGAAGGCGTGACCAGCTGGCAGGTCACCGAGGCGCTCAAGTCGATTGACATGCTGGAAGGCAGTGTGGCCGAGGTTCCCGCCGAGGGCGCATTGGCCCCTGACAGTTACGAGGTTCGGAGCGGGGAAGATCGCAGTGCGATCCTTGCCAAGATGCAAGCCTCGCAAGAGCAGCGCCTCGCTGAGGCGTGGGAAGCGCGTGATCCCGGCCTGCCGGTCGCCAGCCCTGAAGAGCTGTTGATTCTGGCGTCGATCGTGGAAAAAGAAACCGGTGTGCCTGAAGAACGCCAGCAAGTAGCCAGCGTTTTTGTGAACCGCTTGAACCAAGGTATGCGGTTACAGACGGACCCGACGGTCATCTATGGCATCACCAAGGGACAGGGTATTCTGGGCCGTGGGTTGCGCCGCAGTGAATTGCGCGCAGAAACACCTTGGAACACCTACGTGATCCCAGCACTGCCGCCTACACCTATTGCCAATCCCGGACGCGCCAGCCTGATGGCCGCCGCACAACCGGCGGAGGAAGAGTATGTATTCTTTGTTGCCGACGGGACGGGGGGGCATGCGTTTGCGGTGACATTGGAAGACCATAACCGCAATGTTGCACGCTGGCGCGAGATCGAAGCAGAACGCGGTGCGGCGGCGGCTGGCAATGCATCAACGGGCGGGAACTGACCCGGTTTAGAGTGCGGAATTTAGGAATTTGTTAACCATCGTAAGGGGTTGGAGGGTTTTGGTAACCCTTTTTTCCTTGACTTTGCGCACGGTCTGACGTAGATATTTAGGCATGCTAGACGAGATGGGCGAACGGCCCCGGATTTATTTCCGGTGGCCGTTTTTTCATGTTCGCTCGGTTTGGAGGTTCCAAACGAGAGGTATGAGCAACCATGACTATGATTACCCCGGAGCAAGAGATTGCGACAAGCGAAGAGCACTTCAAAGCCCTTCAATCAGCAATCCGCGACCTGCGTCGCGAAATCGAGAGCCTGAGAGAACAGGCCAATTCCGGGGAGGAATTTAACGAAACTGCGGCGTCAAAAGCACTGGGTAAAGCCAGCGGCATGGTGGCGACCTGCGTCAAAGTGGAGAACTATTTAAGTGACTGCCGAAACAGACAAGCGGGCATTGCCCGAGGAGGCTACGCGCTCGATCTTGACCGGGCGCGGGCTGACATCGGGTGCAAGCTGGATCGGCTCCGCCGATGTGGCGCTGCAAGACCAGTTTCTGAATGAACTGGATGAGGGAGAGCTTATGGCTCTCCCTTTTTTATTCGAGTTTTGGGCGATGCCGCATCAATTGCCGCCCGAGGGCGCATGGCGGTCTTGGGTAATCATGGGCGGGCGCGGTGCGGGAAAAACCCGTGCCGGTGCCGAATGGGTGCGGTCGATGGTCGAAGGGGCGCGGCCCCTGGACGCAGGGCGCTGCCGCCGCGTGGCGCTGGTGGGCGAGACGATTGAACAGGTGCGCGAGGTGATGATCTTTGGCGATAGCGGGATATTGGCCTGCTCGCCCGCAGACCGTCGGCCAGATTGGGAGGCGACGCGCAAACGGCTGGTGTGGCCCAATGGTGCTGTGGCGTCAGTGCATACGGCGCATGACCCCGAAGGGCTGCGCGGCCCGCAGTTTGATGCTGCTTGGGTGGATGAGTTGGCCAAGTGGAAGAAGGCCGAAGAAACCTGGGACCAGCTGCAGTTTGCGTTACGCTTGGGCGATGACCCACGGGTCTGCGTGACGACGACGCCGCGCAATGTGAGTGTGCTGAAAAAGCTGTTGGCATCGCCGTCTACGGTCAGCACCCATGCCCCGACCGAAGCCAACGCCGCGAATTTGGCGGGGTCTTTCCTTGAGGAAGTGCGCGCGCGGTATCGCGGGACGCGGCTGGGGCGGCAGGAATTGGACGGTGTGCTGCTTGCAGATGCCGAGGGCGCGCTGTGGACATCGGAAATGCTGGAAGGCGGGCGTATCCAGAAGTTGCCAGAATTTGATCGCATCGTCGTGGGGGTGGACCCGGCGACGACGGCAGGGTCGGGATCAGATGAATGCGGCATTGTCGTAGTTGGGGCGCAAACCCAAGGGCCGCCACAGAGTTGGCGGGCTGTGGTTTTGGCCGATTGCACCGTGCAGGGGGCGACCCCGTCGGGCTGGGCGCGGGCGGCAATTTCGGCAATGGAGCAGTACGGCGCGGACCGTTTGGTGGTTGAGACCAACCAAGGCGGGCTGATGGTCGGCGAGGTTTTGCGCCAGATTGATCCGCTGGTGCCATTGAAGTCTGTCCACGCGTCGCGGGGCAAGGTGGCGCGGGCCGAGCCTGTGGCGGCGCTGTACGAGCAGGGGCGTGTGGGCCATGCGGCGGGCCTTGATGCGTTGGAGGACCAGATGTGCCGGATGACCGCGCGGGGATATGAGGGCAGCGGGTCGCCGGACCGCGTCGATGCGCTGGTTTGGGCGCTGCATGAGCTGATGATCGAGCCTGCAGCGAGCTGGCGGTCACCCGGCGTGCGTTTGCTTTGAGGGGCCGCGTGCAGCACAGGGGCCCTTCGGGGAGAGGTTAATTGGCAAAATGAAGCAGAGGCGGTGTTGCGGTGGCAGCGTTCGGTCAGTTGCAAGGGTGTTAAGAGTTTATTGGCATTTTGATCAAGCGGAAGATGAGCAGGGCAGACAAGGAGTTTGGCGATATGGTTTTTGATTTTCTGAGGCGCGGAGCGGCGGTTGAAGCGCCGGCGCAGAAAGCCTCGGCCACGGGGCCCGTGGTCGCATATCAGACCAGCGGCAGAGTCGCCTGGAGCCCGCGTGATGCAGTAAGCTTGACGCGGTTGGGTTTCTGCGGGAATCCGGTAGGGTTCCGGTCGGTCAAGTTGATCGCGGAAGCTGCGGCAGCTTTGCCTTTGGTTTTGCAAGATGCCGACCGCCGCTATGAGACGCATCCGTTGATGGATCTGGTGAGCCGTCCCAATGGGGCGCAGGGCCGTGCGGAGCTGCTGGAGGCGCTTTATGCGCAGTTGCTGTTGTCTGGCAATGGCTATGTCGAGGCGGTGGGGGCTGAGACCGGCTTTCCGATGGAGCTGCATGTGCTGCGGTCTGACCGGATGTCGGTGGTACCGGGTGCAGATGGCTGGCCGATTGCCTATGAATATGCGGTGGGCGGGCGCAAGCACCGCTTTGATGCAAGCGGTCAGGCAACGCCTGTCTGTCATATCAAGAATTTCCACCCCCAAGATGACCACTATGGGTTCAGCCCCATGCAAGCTGCGGCGATGGCGATGGATGTGCATAATTCCGCCTCGCGCTGGAGCAAAGCTTTGCTGGACAATGCCGCGCGTCCGTCGGGGGCGATTATTTACCGCGGTGCAGAAGGGCAAGGCAAGCTGAGCGATGATCAATATGATCGCTTGGTAAATGAGATGGAGAGCCATCATCAGGGGGCGCGAAATGCCGGACGGCCAATGTTGCTGGAAGGGGGCCTTGATTGGAAGCCGATGGGGTTCTCGCCCTCGGATATGGAGTTTCACAAGACCAAAGAGGCCGCCGCGCGCGAAATTGCGCTGGCCTTTGGGGTGCCGCCGATGCTGTTGGGTATCGCGGGGGATGCCACTTATGCCAACTATCAAGAGGCACATCGCGCGTTCTACCGTCTGACGGTTTTGCCCTTGGCGACACGGGTGACCGCATCGCTGGCCCATTGGTTGTCTGGGTTTTCGGGCGAAGTTGTGGGCCTGAAGCCGGATCTTGATCAGGTGTCTGCCCTGTCGCAAGAGCGTGACGCGCAATGGGCAAGGGTCGCCGGTGCAGAGTTCTTAACCCAAGCCGAAAAGCGTAGCCTGTTGGGCTTGCCTGCGGTGGCTGCGGATGAATGAGGTACCACAGTTTGACCGGTTTGAATGTGCCCCGGGGTTGCGGTTGCAGGCCCATGAGAGGGTCAGTGCCATTCACCACGAAAACCTTTTGCACCGCTTGGACCGGCTTGAAGAGATGATGGAGCGCCTAGAGCGGCGGTTGTGGCTGACGGTTTATGGCGTGGTGGCGGTGATTTTGGCGCAAGGGGTGCAATCCTTTCTGGTAGTGCAGCCCTAACAATCTGAATTTAATAGGAGATTACCATGGATACTGACATGGTTAACCCCGGCTTTGCGCCGGGGAACGAGAGAGGCTTGTCCGATTTGGGGCCGGGCCTTGAGCATAAATTTGCCAAGTTCGGTGAGGGTATCACCGTTGAAGGCGGTACCGAGATCAGTGGCTATGCAAGTCTGTTTGGCAGTGTTGATCAAGGCGGTGATGTTGTTGCAAAGGGCGCTTATGGCGCGTCGTTGATTGCAGGCGCAAAGGCGGATCGGCGCATCAAGATGCTGTGGCAGCACGACCCCAGCCAGCCCATCGGTGTGTGGGACGAGGTCCGCGAGGATGCCCGCGGCCTGTGGGTCAAGGGGCGTATTCTGGACAGCGTGGCCAAGGGCCGCGAGGCAGCGGCGCTGATTGCTGCGGGTGCGATTGACGGTCTTAGCATCGGCTACCGTACGGTCCGTGCCGCCAAGAACGACACAGGTCAACGTCTGTTGACCGAGCTTGATCTTTGGGAAGTCTCGCTTGTGACCTTCCCAATGCTGCCCACGGCGCGGGTTGCCGCAAAAAGCGATTTTTCCGCTGACTTTGCCGCTGTGGGGGACGTGCTGCGCGACATGGCAGCTGCGTTCGAAGAGGCGCGCCAGGAGTTGACGCGGTGAGAGCCCCACGGGGGGAATTTCAACTTTAACTAAGGGTATGTGGATGGACCAGATTGAGACCAAAACGCGGGGCGCGCCTGCGTCTGCCGCAGAAGAAGTCCGCCAGGCCGTGACCGGCTTTGTGTATGATTTCAAAGGCTTTCAGGCCGAAATGACGACCAAGTTGCAACAAACAGAAGAGCGAATGACTATGTTGGACCGTAAAATGACTTTGCCTGCGCGTACTCCTTTGGGGGGGGCTGTTGACGCCGCTGCGCCACATCAAAAAGCAATGAATTCCTATATCCGCAACGGCGATGATGACGGCCTGCGCGGGCTTGAGATGGAAAGCAAGGCGCTGTCTTCGGCGGTGAATTCCGATGGCGGTTATCTGGTGGATCCGCAGACGTCCGACCGGGTGAAATCTGTGCTGAACGCCACAGCGTCGATCCGTGCGATTGCATCTGTGGTTCAGGTCGAAGCGACGTCCTACGATGTACTGGTGGATCATGCCGATATGGCTGCGGGTTGGGCGACGGAAACCAATGCGGTAGCCGAAACCGGCACACCACAGATTGACCGCATTACCATCCAACTGCACGAACTGAGCGCTTTGCCGAAAGCGTCGCAGCGTTTGCTGGACGATTCCGCCTTTGACATCGAAGGGTGGCTGGCCGGGCGTATCGCAGACAAATTCTCGCGTGCTGAAGCGGCGGCATTCATCAGTGGCGATGGCATCGACAAGCCCAAAGGCCTGTTGGCGCATGACAAGATCGATAATGACGTGTGGACTTGGGGCAACCTTGGCTATGTGCCGACGGGCGTTGATGGTGAGGTGACAGCGGATTCGGTCGTTGATCTGGTCTATGCCCTGGGGGCGCAATACCGTGCGCATGCAAGTTTCGTGATGAACTCGAAAACAGCGGGTCATGTGCGCAAGCTGAAGGACATGGATGGTCGTTTCTTGTGGTCCGACGGGCTGGCGCAGGGCGAACCTGCACGTCTGATGGGCTATCCTGTGTTGGTGGCCGAAGACATGCCGGACAATGCAACGGATTCATTCTCGGTTGCCTTCGGTGATTTTGCGGCAGGTTACACCGTGGCCGAGCGCCCCGATCTGCGCATCCTGCGCGATCCGTTCAGCGCCAAACCCCACGTTCTGTTCTATGCCACCAAACGTGTCGGTGGCGACGTGAGCGACTTTGCGGCGATCAAGCTTCTGAAATTCGGCACCGCGTAAAAGCGGTCCGAATACGGGGCCGGGGCAACTTGGCCCCGGTCCGGGCGCGTGCCGACGGTTTGGGTGCATTGTCTAGCTGCTCCCTCCGACCGAGCAATGCAGCCGGGTGCGCGCCCGGGTCCCTTTGGGGGACAGGGAAGAACGGAATAATTGGAGACGTTCCATGATGTTGATCGAAGAGACAAGCGTGCCAGATGCTGCACTTCCCGTGGACGCCTTCAAGGGGCATCTGCGCTTGGGCAGCGGTTTTGGTACGGATACGCTGCAAGACGAGGTGCTGGTCAGTTTCTTGCGCGCTGCCTTGGCCGCAATCGAGGCGCGCACCGGCAAGGCGTTGATCCGGCGTAATTTCAGCTGGACCCTGACGGGTTGGCGCAACCCCGAAGGACAGGGCTTGCCAGTTGCGCCGGTGCAGATTGTCAGCAGCGTCACCATCGTCGCACGCGACGGGAATGAGACAGTGATTGATCCACAACGGTATTGGCTTGAGCGTGACATGCAGCGGCCAACCCTGCGCCCGACCGGCACCTTGCTGCCGACCATTCCGACAGCCGGGTCCGTCGCGGTTACACTCGAGGCCGGGTTTGGCGTGACATGGGCCGAAGTGCCTGCGGATTTGCAGCAAGCTGTGTTCTTGCTGGCAGCGCATTATTATGAATTCCGTCACGAAACCAATTTGAGCGATGGTTGCATGCCCTTTGGCGTCAGCAGCTTGATTGAACGCTATCGCAATCTGCGCATCGGTGCCGGAGCAAGCCGATGAGCGGGTTGCAACTGAACCGTCGTTTGGTGCTTGAGGCTCCGACGCGGTTGGTCGACGGGGCGGGAGGGTACCGCGAGACATGGGAGCCCTTAGGAGAGGTTTGGGCCGACGTATCGGCACGGGGCGGGCGCGAGGCGGCACAGGCCAGCGTTCCGATCAGCCGGATGGGTTTCGCGATTACCGTGCGCGCCGCGCCCTTTGGCAGCCCCGAACGCCCCCAACCCCAGCAGCGGTTCCGCGAAGGGACACGGGTTTTCAAGATCCAGACCGTCGCCGAGCAAGATCAGGATGCGCGGTATCTGGTCTGTCTGGCCCAAGAGGAGGTCGTGGTATGAGTTATGCGCTTTCAGCCCCGCTGCAACTGGCGGTTTTCGCGGCCCTTTCAGCGGATGCGGCTTTGGCCGCCTTGATCGGGGACGCGATCTTTGATGCCATTCCCGTGGGCGACGTGCCGCCGCTTTATGTGCGCTTGGGCGAGGAAGAGGTGCGCGATGCCTCGGATGGATCAGGTGCGGGTGCCGTGCATGTGTTCAGCGTTGCCATCGTCAGCACAGCCCCGGGCTATGCCGACGCCAAGGGGGTTGCCGGCGCGATCAGTGACACGCTGCATAATAGGGATCTGACCCTAAGCCGGGGGCATTTGGTCAGTCTTCAGTTTGAACGTGCATCGGCAAAATTCATCAGTGCCGCGCAGGCACGCCAGATTGACATGCAGTTCCGCGCACGGGTGCAGGACGGCTAAGACATTCACTCTATTCAATAAATCAGGAGACGAGATATGGCTGTTCAAGCAGGTAAAGACCTTTTGGTCAAAGTAGACATGACAAGTGACGGTCAGTTCGAAACCATCGCCGGGCTGCGCGCCACGCGCATCAGTTTCAACGCAGAGCCGGTCGAGGTCACGTCTTTGGACAGTGATGGTGGTTGGCGCGAGCTGCTGGCAGGGGCCGGTGTACGGTCGGCAGCGATCAGCGGATCGGGCGTGTTTCGCGATGCGGGCACAGATGAACGCGCGCGGCAGTTGTTCTTTGACGGGCTGACGCCGGATTTCCAGATTGTGATCCCCAGCTTTGGGGTCATCGAAGGGCCGTTTCAGGTGTCTTCGATCGAATATGGCGGTTCCTTGAATGGCGAGGCGACTTACGAGTTAAGCCTCCAATCGGCCGGGCAGTTGGTGTTCACACCTGATGTGACCGTCGATCCTGGAACAGGGGTCTAAGCGCATGGCCAACCCTTGGAGGGGCGACGTCGCGTTAACCATTGACGGGCAACGCCATGTGGCGCGCCTGACGCTGGGCGCATTGGCCGAGCTTGAGGACATATTGGACGAGCCGTCCTTGCTGTCGTTGGTCGAGCGGTTCGAGGACAACAGCTTTTCCAGCCGCGATGTCTTGCGGTTGCTGGTGGCGGCGTTGCGTGCCGGAGGCATGGAGGTGACCGAGACGTCACTGGGCAACGCCACCATTGACGGCGGCCCGATGGGGGCGGCCAAGGCTGCGGCAGAGCTGTTGGCACGCGCTTTTGTGGTGCCTGCGTGACAGCGGCCAAGGGGCTTGATTGGCCAGCATTGATGCGGGCCGGACTTAAGGGGTTGGGGCTGACGCCTGAGGAATTTTGGGCGCTGACCCCGGCAGAGTTGCAGTTGATGTTGGGGACTACGGCTGCGCAGGCACCGCTGCTGAGCGACGGACTAGCGGCCTTGATGGCGGCCTATCCCGACACTTCGGAAAGGGACATGTGATGACAGATGATACATTCGACAATCTTGAGGGTGGGGCCGAACGGCTGAATGGTACGTTGTCCGAAACAAGCAGTTTGGTGTCAGGCTTTGACAGCGAATTGCGCCGTATGCGCACGGCGTTGGCAGGTACTGGCAAGGACGTGGCGACACTTGAAAAGGGCCTGAGCCGGGGTTTGCGCCGAGCGTTTGACGGGGTGGCGTTTGACGGGCTCAAGCTGTCGGACGCGCTTTCGACGGTGGCACGGTCGATGGTGAACACGACCTATAACGCCGCGATGAAACCCGTGACCGACCATTTCGGCGGGCTGATCAGCCAAGGGGTTGGATCGCTGGTGCAGGGCATTTTGCCCTTTGCCAATGGTGCACCGTTTTCGCAGGGCAAGGTTATGCCCTTTGCCCAAGGCGGCATCGTCAGCAGCGCGACGGGTTTCGGGATGCGCGGCGGCATGGGCGTGATGGGCGAGGCGGGACCGGAGGCGATCATGCCGCTGGCACGCGGCCCTGATGGCAAGCTGGGGGTTAAAGGCGGCGGGGGTGGCGGCACCACTGTGGTCATGAATATCTCGACCCCCGACGTGCAGGGATTTCAACGCAGTCAAAGCCAGATCGCCGCGCAAATGTCTCGCGCGCTAAGCAGCGGCAACCGAAACCGGTAAAGGAGCGCCGATATGAACTTTCATGATGTCAGATTTCCGCCCAGCCTTAGCTTTGGATCAGTCGGCGGCCCACAACGGCGTACCGATGTGGTCACGCTTGCCAACGGGTTTGAGGAACGAAACACACCTTGGGCCCATTCGCGCCGTGTCTTCGATGCCGGGCTTGGCATGCGGTCAATCGATGATGTGCAGGCGCTGACAGCGTTCTTTGAGGCACGGTTTGGCCAGATGTATGGGTTTCGCTGGAAGGATTGGGCTGATTTCAAGTCTTGCCGGTCTTCGATCACAGTTGCCTTTGACGATCAGGTGCTGGGGCTGGGCGACGGGGTGCAAACCGACTTTCAGCTGATCAAGACATATGAATCAGGGGGACACAGCTATTTTCGCCCGATTACCAAGCCTGTGCAGGGCACTGTTCGCGTCGGTGTGGCGCAAGATGAACTGCAAGAGACAATTGACTATGAGATCGACATGTCGACGGGCGTTGTGCGCTTTGACAGCGCCCCGGGTCGTGATCTGGTGGTGTCTGCTGGCTATGAATTCGATGTGCCGGTGCGGTTTGATACCGACCGGATCCTGGTCAGTGTCGCCAGTTTTCAGGCCGGTCAAGTCCCGAATGTTCCGGTGATCGAGGTGCGCGTCTGATGGCTGATATGAATGAAGCGCTGATCGCACATGCAAAGACCGGCCTAACAACATTGTGCCACGCCTGGGCTATCCGGCGGCGCGATGGTGTGGAACTGACCTTTACCGACCACGACATGCCGCTGTCTTTCGACGGGATGCAGTTTCGCGCCGACAGCGGGCTAAGTGCGCGCGCGCTGTCGCAAAGCACGGGCCTGTCGGTAGATAACACCGAAGCCATGGGTGCGCTGAGCCATGCAGTTATCCGCGAGGACGAGATCGAGCAGGGCCGCTATGACGGGGCCGAGGTGCTGTGCTGGCGTGTCAATTGGGCCGATGTATCACAGCGCAGCGTTCTTTTTCGGGGTTCGATCGGAGAATTGCGCCGCGCAGGTGGGGCATTCCGGGCCGAATTGCGCGGGCTGACAGAGGCGTTGAACCGGTCTTTGGGGCGCATCTATCAAAAGCCATGCTCGGCAGTTTTGGGCGACGGTGCCTGCGGTTTTGACCTTGATGCAGCAGGGTACTCAGAAACGACCGATATCGAACAGCATCAAGAGGGCCGTGTGTTTCAGTGGCAGGATTTGCCGGGCTATGATGATGGCTGGTTCGTGCGGGGGCGTCTAGAGGTTTTGAGCGGACCAGCGGCAGGCCTGTGGGGCATGATCAAACACGACCGCCGGATTGACGGTTTGCGCGAGATCGAGCTGTGGGAACCGGTCAGGGGTGCCATTGCAACGGGCACGCAAGTAAAATTGGTCGCGGGCTGCGACAAGCGCATGGAAACCTGCCGACTAAAGTTCAATAACTTTCTGAACTTCCAAGGCTTTCCTGATCTACCGAACGAAGATTGGATGATGGCAGTGCCCAAATCCACAAGCGCGAACAGCGGTGGATCGCTGCGATGACGGCACAGGCCGATCTGATCGTGGCGGCGGCGCGCGGCTGGGTGGGCACGCCTTATGTGCATCAAAGTGCTGTCAAAGGTGCAGGTTGCGATTGTCTGGGCCTGTTGCGCGGTGTTTGGCGCGAAGTCCTTGGGCCCGAGCCCGAAGCGATCCCGGCCTATTCGATGGACTGGTCTGAACCCCAAGGCGAAGAACACCTGTGGCGCGCGGCCCTGCGACATCTGCAGCCCAAAGCGTTAAACGATGCGGCGGCGGGCGATGTGCTGCTGTTTCGGATGCGCAGCGGGGCGGTGGCCAAGCATCTGGGGCTGATGGCTGATCCAGGCGCAAATGCGCGGTTTATCCACGCCTATAGCGGCCATGGTGTAACCGAAAGTCCGTTCAGCGCCCCATGGCGGCGTCGAATGGTGGCGCGATTTGAATTTCCGACTGACATTTCGATGGGGGCAACCTGATGGCGACGATATTACTTTCAGCAGCAGGGGCAGCGATTGGCGGCTCCGTTGGCGGCACGCTGGCGGGTCTGTCCTCGGTTGCGGTCGGTCGGGCGGTTGGCGCGACCCTTGGGCGGGTAATCGACCAGCGATTGCTGGGCGAGGGTGCCCAAGCAGTGGAAACCGGTCGTGTCGACCGCTTTCGTCTGACCAAGACCGGCGAAGGCGAGGCGATTACCCAGCTTTACGGACGTATGCGCCTTGGCGGACAGGTGATATGGGCGTCGGATTTTGCCGAAACGACAACTGTGACCGGCGGCGGCAAGGGCGCGCCATCAAAGCCGCAAACGACGGAATACAGCTATTCGGTCAGCCTTGCGATTGCGCTCTGCGAGGGTGAAATTACTGGCATCAGCCGGATTTGGGCTGATGGCGAGGAAGTTTCGCCGAGCGATTTGAACCTGAGTGTTTATCACGGGACCCGCGATCAATTGCCCGATCCAACGATTGCCGCAGTTGAAGGCGCGGATAAGGTGCCTGCCTATCGCGGCACCGCTTATGTGGTGATGGAAAACCTGTCGCTGGGTCAATTCGGTAACCGCGTGCCGCAATTCTCCTTTGAGGTCATGCGTCCAGAAGAAGCTGCCGCCCCGCAAGGGGAATTCAGCGTGACCCATGGCGTTAAGGGCGTGGCACTGATCCCGGGTACGGGTGAATATGCGCTGGCGACGACTTCGGTGCACTACGCCGATGGGGCTGGGGCACGGTGGAGCGCCAATGTCTCGACCCCAGCGGGAAAGAGCGATTTTCTGGTGTCGCTGGACACGTTGACCGATGATTTGCCCCAGCTCGAGGCCGCATCTTTGGTGGTCTCATGGTTTGGGGACGATCTGCGGTGTGGCGATTGCACGGTGCGGCCGAAGATTGAAAACGATGCGATTGAGGGTGAAAACATGCCTTGGTCGGTGGCAACCCTATCGCGTGGGACGGCAGCTGTGATGGCGCAAGAGGACGGTCGCCCCATCTATGGCGGGACCCCTGCGGATGCATCGGTGATCGAGGCGATAGAGGCGATGAATGCTGCGGGCAAGGCTGTCATGTTTTACCCGTTTATCCTGATGGATCAGCTCTCTGGCAACACTTTGTCGGACCCCTATAGTGATGCCGACACCCAAGCCAAACTGCCATGGCGCGGACGGATAACCCTATCGGAGGCACCGGGCAGACCCGGCAGTCCGGATGGTACAGCGACAGCAGATGCGCAGGTCGCCGCGTTCTTTGGCACCGTGACGGCGGCAGATTTCACCGTCACGCCAGGGCATGTTGTTTATGCTGGCCCCGATGAATGGACGCTGTCGCGCTTTATCCTCCATTATGCGGCCCTTTGTGTAGCAGCAGGCGGGGTCGAGGCTTTTTGCATCGGCACCGAGATGCGCGGCCTGACCCAGATCCGTGGAGCAGGCGGGGCATTTGTAGCAGTCGAACACTTTCGTGCATTGGCCGGACAGGCCCGTGCGCTTTTGGGGCAGCAGACGAAGATCAGCTATGCCGCTGATTGGTCGGAATATTTCGGCTATCAACCCCAAGATGGCACCAGTGATCGGTATTTCCACCTGGATGCGCTTTGGGCAGATGGCAACATCGACTTCATTGGCATCGACAATTACATGCCTCTGTCAGACTGGCGCGACGGTAAAGATCATCTCGACGCAGCGGATTGGGACGCGATCTATAATCTTGACTACCTCAAATCCAATATCGAAGGCGGTGAAGGTTATGATTGGTACTACCACTCCACCGAGGCCCGCGACGCACAAATCCGCACACCAATCACAGATGGTGAAGGGGATGAGCCGTGGATTTATCGCCATAAAGATATTCGCAACTGGTGGGCCAATGTGCATCACGACCGTGTTGACGGTATCCGCCAAGAGAACCCAAGCGCGTGGGTGCCGGGATCAAAGCCCATTCGGTTCACCGAATATGGCTGCGCTGCGATTGATAAAGGCACCAACCAGCCAAACAAGTTTCTCGATTTGAAAAGCTCTGAGAGCAGCTTGCCGTGGTTTTCCACCGGTGCGCGGGACGATCTGATGCAGATGCAATATTTGCGTGCCTTCGTCGACTACTGGTCCGACCCGGCAAACAACCCCATCTCGGCCGAATATGGCGCGCCGATGATCGACATGTCGCGCGCCTATGTCTGGGCATGGGACACGCGCCCCTATCCGTTTTTCCCCAATAACCGCAGCCTTTGGAGCGACGGGCAAAATTATGCACGCGGCCATTGGTTGAATGGGCGCAGCTCTTCTCAGCCGTTGTCGTCGCTGGTTGGCGAAATCTGCCGCCGCGCGGGGCTCGAGGCGTACGATACCTCGCGGTTTTATGGCTATGTTCGTGGCTATGCAGTGGATCAGGTCAGTGATGCAAGGGCGTCATTGCAACCCCTAATGCTGCGCTATGGCTTTGACGCGGTGGAACGCAACGGCACCTTGACCTTCATTATGCGGGACGGGCTGGATGCGGTGCGGTTGGACCGTGATTCACTTGCCGTCAGCAGTGAATTGGACGGCATCACAGAACAATCCCGTGAGGCGCAGGCCGAAATAGCTGGCCGTGTCCGGCTGCGCTTTGTTCAGGCGGATGGCAACTTCGATACCATCGCCGAAGAGACGATTTTGGCCGATGATGCGACCCATTCGGTGTCGGCATCAGAGATGAACATGGCGCTGACCCGTGCAGAAGGCCGCCAAGTGGTCGAACGCTGGCTGACCGAGGCCCGTATTTCACGCGAAAGCCTGCGTCTGGCATTGCCACCCTCGATGATAGCGCTTGGGGCAGGCGATGTCATTGAACTGCCCGCAGACGGTGAAGAGGGGGATGCGCTGTACCGGATCGACCGGGTCGAACAGGGTGAAATGCAATTGATCGAGGCGGTACGGATCGAACCCGAGGTGTATGATCCGGCCCCGTTTAATGATGAACTGGCGGCTTTGAAACCCTTTACCGCCCCTGTGCCGGTGACCGCGCTGTTCCTGGATTTACCGCTGTTGCGGGGGGATGAGACACCGCATGCGCCATATATTGCGACCACAGCACAGCCTTGGCCTGGGTCTGTGGCGGTCTATCAGTCGGGAACGGATGCGAATTATCAGCTCAATACCATTCTGCCAATCCGCGCGACTATTGGGGTCACGCAGACGGACCTAGCAGCCGCGCGCGCCGGGGTATTTGACCACGGTGACGGGCTTCAGGTCAAGCTGACCAGCGGCTCTTTGGAAAGCGTCGACGAGGCGGCCTTGCTGAGCGGGGCAAATTTGGCTGCGATTGGCGATGGTACTTCTGACAATTGGGAGGTGTTTCAATTTGCAGAGGCGGAATTGGTGGCACCAAGCACCTATTGGCTGACCAAGCGGTTGCGCGGGCAGGCGGGGTCTGACGCGTTGATGCCACCAGTTTGGCCGTTGGGATCGCGGTTTGTCTTGCTGAATTCGGTCCCGCAGCAACTTTCGCTCAGTCCGAATTTGCGGCGTATCGTGCAGCACTACCGCATCGGTCCGGCGCAGCGCTCCTTTGATGATCCATCCTATATTCATCGCGAAGAAGCATTTGATGGCAACGGATTGCGCCCCTTCAGCCCATGTCACCTGCGCGCAACGTCAAACGCGAGCAGCCTTGATCTGACATGGGTCCGCCGGACCCGGATAGAGGGCGATGGCTGGGATGGTCTTGATGTTCCCTTGGGAGAGGAGTCCGAGCAATATCTGGTACGTGTCCTTCAGAACGGTCAGGTCGTCCGCGAGGCAGTGACCACTGCACCGATCTGGTCCTATGGCGCAGCCGCGCAAGGGGCTGACGGGCTGTCAGGGGCTTTTGCCATCACTGTCGCACAAATCTCCGCAAGCTTTGGAGCGGGGCCAGCCGCACGGGCGATCCTTGACCAGTAGGGTCTCTAGTCAACTGTTTTAAAATCATTAAAGTGAGATGGCAAAAGATTGATAAGGATGCTCACTGCTTTGGGTTTGGCTCTTTGCATTGATTTGATATACTGTGGTTCCAAAGAAGGATGTTGTCATGGCAGAACCCCGCAGAAATATCGCCTCAGTTGATCCGGTTTGGGATCAAATTCTGATCGACGCTCAAAAAGCGGTGCAAGATGAACCCCTTATGGGTGGATTTATCCACACCTGTATCTTGCACCACAAATCCATCGAAAAGGCGCTGTCTTACCGGATCGCCGCCAAGCTGTCTTCGAATGAGATGTCGATGATGGTGTTGCGCGAAATGGTACAGGAGGCATATGCCAATGACCCTGACCTGATAAAGGCCGCGCGCGCAGATCTGGTCGCGATTTATGAGCGCGACCCGGCCTGCCATCGCTTGCTGCAACCAATCCTGTATTTCAAGGGATATCAGGCAGTTCAGGCCTACCGCGTGGGCCATCACCTTTGGATGAAAGGGCAGCGCGATCTGGCCTATTTTGTGCAAATGCGGGTGAGCGAGATTTTCGGCGTCGACATTCATCCGGCAGCAAAAATCGGCAAGGGCATTATGATTGACCACGCCCATTCTGTCGTGATCGGTGAGACTGCTGTGGTCGGTGACAACGTGTCGATGCTGCATTCCGTGACCCTTGGCGGGACCGGAAAGGAAGAACAGGACCGTCACCCCAAAATTGAAGATGGCGTGCTGATCGGTGCGGGGGCCAAGGTTTTAGGTAACATCACGATTGGGCACTGCAGCCGTATTGCTGCGGGATCTGTTGTGTTGGAGGCGGTTCCGCCTTGCAAGACGGTTGCCGGTATTCCAGCGCGAGTTGTAGGGGAAGCGGGTTGCGAACAGCCTTCTGTACTGATGGATCATATGTTGGGTCCACAGGGCGACTGAGATTTACAAAGCTTACGCAAGACAATGAAAAAGCCGGGATCAGACGATCCCGGCTTTTCTGTAATGCGAGTAACCATTCAGCCTTGATTGATGGTAAGAGTGGGGGGCTTTCTGCCCCCCAGACCTCCCGAGGATCTTAGTCCATTTGGAAATGGATCAGGCGAGCATTGTCATGGGGTTTTCAAGGTTGTCTTTGATCGCAGTCAAAAGTTGCGCACCAAGGGCACCGTCGATGACGCGGTGATCCACCGACAGGGTGACAGACATCACCGTGGCCACAGCCAGTTCGCCGTCTTTGCCAACGACCGGTTTTTTCACGCCAGCGCCCACCGCGAGGATCGCACCATGTGGCGGGTTGATCACGGCGTCGAAATTGTCGATGCCGAACATGCCAAGGTTGGAGATCGCAAAGCTGCCGCCTTGATATTCGTGCGGTGCAAGTTTACGGTCGCGCGCGCGGGTGGCAAGGTCTTTCATCTCGGCAGAGAGAGCCGAGAGTGATTTATTCTCGGAATCTTTCAGCACAGGGGTGAAGAGGCCACCGTCGATGGCCACGGCTACGGCTACATCCGAAGGCTTGAACTTGAGGATGCGATCGCCTGCCCAGACTGCATTGGCATCAGGTACAGCTTGCAGCGCCAAGGCACATGCTTTGATGATGAAGTCATTGACGGACAGTTTGACGCCACGTGCTTCGAGCTGCTTGTTCAGATCAGCCCGGAACGCCATCAACGCATCAAGCTGGATATCCCGACGTAGATAGAAATGCGGGATCGATTGCTTGGCCTCGGTCAGGCGCGACGCGATGGTTTTGCGCATGCCATTGAGGGTGATTTCCTCATACTCGCGACCCTCGTACATTTTCATGACGGCGTCGGCCGATGGCCCTGCGGCAAGTGCGGGTTTGGCCGCTGCTGCTGTTGGGGCCGCTGTCGACGCGGCTTTGGGTGCGTCGGATTTGGACAGACCTTCAACATCAGCTTTGACGATCCGGCCATGGGGGCCAGACCCTTTAACTTGGGCCAAATCAAGCCCTTTGTCCGCTGCGATCCGGCGTGCCAAAGGCGTTGCAAAGATACGCGTGCCATCACCTGATTTTGGCGCTGCGGGCGCTGCTGGTGCAGCAGCAGGTGCTGATGCTTCTTGGGCGGCAGGTGCCGGGGCTGCCGCGGCGGGGGCAGAAGCCGCACCGATGTCGTCCTTGCTCTCGCCGTCTTCAAGCAGCACCGCAATCGGCGTGTTCACTTTCACACCTTCAGTACCATCCGCGATCAATATCTTGCCTATGACACCTTCGTCAGTGGCTTCGAACTCCATCGTGGCTTTGTCGGTTTCGATCTCGCACATCACATCGCCAGAGGACACGGTGTCGCCCTCTTTGACCAGCCATTTAGCCAGCGTGCCTTCTTCCATCGTTGGGCTGAGGGCGGGCATGAGGATTTCTATGGGCATGTCGTCCGCTCCTTATTTGTAAGTGACTTTTTTGACCGCTGCGATCACGTCATCCGTGGTCAGCAACGCCAGCTTTTCAAGGTTCGCGGCATAGGGCATCGGGACGTCCTTGCCTGTGCAGTTGATCACCGGGGCATCCAGGTAATCAAACGCCTCTTGCATGATCACGCTACTGATGTAGTTGCCAACGGATCCCTGCGGCCAGCCTTCCTCGACGGTTACGCAGCGATTGGTTTTCATCACTGACTTGATGATGCTGGCTGTATCCATGGGGCGCAGGGTGCGCAGGTCGATGACCTCGGCGTCGATGCCTTCGGCGGCCAATTTCTCGGCAGCTTCAAGGGCATAGGTCATGCCGATACCAAAGCTGACGATGGTGACATCACTGCCTTCGCGCCAGATGCGGGCCTTGCCGAAGGGCACGGTGTAATCTTCGACATCAGGCACATCAAAGGATTTGCCGTACATGATCTCGTTCTCGAGAAACACAACCGGGTTCGGATCGCGGATCGCAGATTTCATCAGACCCTTGGCGTCAGATGCCGAATAGGGCATCGCGACCTTGAGGCCCGGAATTTGCATGTACCATGCCGCGTAATCCTGACTGTGTTGTGCGCCAACACGCGCTGCAGCACCGTTGGGGCCACGGAACACCATTGGGGCACCCATCTGACCACCGGACATATACAGTGTTTTGGCGGCAGAGTTCAGGATGTGGTCGATCGCCTGCATGGCAAAGTTCCACGTCATGAATTCCACGATGGGGCGCAAACCGCCAAAGGCCGCACCGACACCAATACCGGCAAAGCCATGTTCGGTGATCGGCGTATCAATCACGCGCTTGGCACCGAATTCGTCCAGCAGCCCTTGGGAAATCTTGTAGGCACCTTGATATTCGGCGACTTCTTCACCCATCAGGAACACGTTTTCGTCGCGGCGCATTTCTTCGGCCATCGCGTCACGCAAAGCTTCGCGGACGGTCTGTTGTTTCAGCTTGGTACCCTCGGGCCAGTCAGGCGTGGTGTCTGTCTTTGGCGCGGCAGGTGCTTTCGCCTCTGCGGGTTTGCTTTGCGCTGCGGCTTGCGGGGCAGGGGCCGCCGCTGGTGCATCAGACGATACGCTATCTGCGGCAGAGGCATCTTCGCCTTCCTCCAGCAGTACGGCAATCGCGGTGTTGACCTTGACGCCTTCGGTGCCTTCTTGGATCAGGATCTTGCCAATCACACCTTCGTCGACGGCCTCGAATTCCATCGTGGCCTTGTCGGTTTCAATCTCGCACATGATGTCACCAGAGGACACTTTGTCGCCCTCTTTAACCAGCCATTTGGCCAGCGTGCCTTCTTCCATGGTCGGGCTCAGAGCGGGCATAAGAATTTCAGTTGCCATGGTTCAAGCCTCCTGTGGAACTTCGGTTGCGTAAATATCTGTCCAAAGCTCTTCCGGGGCGGGCTCGGGGCTGGTCTTGGCGAATTCGGCGCTGTCGTTGACGATTTTCTTGATCTCTTTGTCGATCGTTTTCAAATCGTCTTCGGTTGCGTACTTGTTCTCAAGCAGGATGTTGCGGACCTGTTCGATCGGGTCACGCTCGTCACGCATTTTCTGCACTTCTTCGCGGGTACGATATTTCGCGGGATCGGACATAGAATGGCCGCGATAGCGGTATGTCTTGATCTCAAGGATATAGGGGCCGTCACCGCTGCGTGCGTGTTTTACAGCGCGTTCGCCGGCATCTTTCACGGCCAGCACATCCATGCCATCGACCGCTTCACCGGGGATGCCGAATGCCTTGCCGCGTTCCCAAATCTCGGCGCTCGAGGTCGAGCGTTGCTGAGAGGTGCCCATCGCGTATTGGTTGTTTTCGATCACAAAGATCACCGGCAGTTTCCAAAGGGCTGCCATGTTGAATGTCTCGTACACCTGACCTTGATTCGCGGCACCGTCACCGAAATAGGTAAAGGTGACGTTGTCATTACCCTTGTACTTGTCCGCAAAGGCCACGCCTGCGCCCAAAGGCACGTTCGCGCCGACAATACCGTGGCCGCCGTAAAACTTTTTCTCTTTCGAGAACATGTGCATGGAGCCACCCTTGCCGCGCGAGTATCCGCCTTCGCGGCCCGTCAACTCGGCCATGACCCCGTCGGGGTTCATGCCGCAGGCCAACATGTGGCCGTGATCGCGGTAGGTAGTGATGCGGCTGTCGCCCTCTTTCGTGGTGGCCTCAAGGCCGACAACAACGGCTTCTTGTCCGATATATAGGTGGCAAAAACCACCGATCAGGCCCATCCCGTAAAGCTGGCCGGCCTTTTCCTCGAACCGCCGGATCAACAGCATGTCTTTGTAATAGGCCTGTAGCTCTTCAGCACTGGCATTGGTCTTCTTGGTCGGTTTCTTGGCTGCCATGGGGCAAATCCTCCGTAACGTTGTCCCGCGCACGCGCAATATAGTTTAGCGTTAAACTATCTCTTATCGGATTCGGGACATGAAGGCGAGAGGCTTTTGCCAAGACGTAAAATTCGCGACGGAATACCGGGGAATGTTCTAGTGGGTAACGGTGGCGACAGATTAACGAATGACAATCTCATCGGCACGGATCATGCCCAGAACCTTGCGCGTCTGTTCGTCAAGTAGATCAAGATCAAGGTAATCATCCGACAAGCGCCCGGTCAGGTTTTCCATGCGCACGACATCAGCTTGGACTTGGGTCAATTGTACGCGCAAGTCTTGGGCTTCCGCGACGATCTCGGCTCGGCGAAACAGACCAAAATTACCCTGAATCGCGGCAAACGCAAAATACAGGCTTAACGCAAATGCGATTGCGAAAAACAAAAGGGTCCCGAAGGCGGGTCTGCTGCTGCGGTTCATCTGTATCTGCCTCATGTCGTCTCTTGCTGGACGTGAAATCAGTATGCCACAGGTGATTCGCCAAGGGAATCCCTAGTTTTACCAAATAAGGAGTTTCCTTTGGGATAATCGCCGGAGTTTTCAAAAACTCCGGCCCGTTTTCTTCGAAGAAAACGGCTAGCCCCCCAAAGCGGCCACACCCGGCAAAGTCTTACCTTCCATCCACTCAAGGAAAGCCCCGCCAGCGGTAGAGATATAGGTGAAATCATCTGCCACGCCGGCCTGATTCAAGGCCGAAACAGTATCGCCCCCGCCTGCGACCGAAATCAAACTACCGTCCCGTGTCATCTGGGCCGCAGCCTGCGCGGCGGCGACAGTCGCTGTATCAAAAGGTGCAATTTCAAACGCGCCCATTGGGCCGTTCCAGATCAGTGTTTTCAATCCGGCAAGGGCATCCTCGACCAGTGTGACCGTTGCAGGTCCGGCATCGAGCACCATCTGGTCTGGGGCAAGCGCCGTATCGGCCCCGAGTTTGACAACCTCATGTGCCGCTTGGGCTTTGAATTCGCGCGCGACCAGACCGTCCACCGGCAGCAGGACACGGCAGCCCGCCTGATCGGCCTGAAGCATGATATCCTTGGCGGTTTCGAAAAAATCAGGCTCGGACAGCGAACTTCCCAGATCAGCGCCCATTGCCCCCAAAAACGTATTCGCCATGCCGCCGCCAATCACCAGCAAATCCAGCCGGTTCACCAGATTTTCAAGCAGTTCGATCTTGGTCGAAACTTTCGCGCCGCCAACAACAGCCCCAACCGGGCGTTCGGGTTTGGACAGCGCCGCCTCAAGCGCGGACAGTTCTGCCTGCATCAACCGGCCTGCGCAGCACGGCAACAGCCGCGCCAGCGCTTCGGTCGACGCATGTGCGCGGTGGGCCGCAGAAAACGCATCGTTGCAATAGATATCACCTAATGCCGCAAGCCGCTGCGCGAAGTCGGGATCGTTTTTCTCCTCGCCGGGATAAAACCGGATGTTTTCTAGCAACAAAACATCGGCATTTGCGATCTCTTGGGTGCCAGTCTCAACGGCTTCCAGCGTTTCTGCCAGCACCACCTTGCGGTTCAGTGCGGTTTCCAGCGCGGGTTTGACCACCAGCAGGCTTAGGTCTTGAACGCGTTTCCCTTTGGGGCGTCCGAAATGCGCCAGCAAGATCGGTTTGCCGCCCTTGGCAAGGATATCCTGCACCGTGGGCACGATACGCTGGATTCGCGTATCGTCGGTCACACGGCCCTTTTCGACCGGAACATTGATATCGACCCTCACCAGCACCCGCTTGCCGTGCAAATCCATGTCATCAAGTGTTTTCCAGCCCATATCTCACCCCTTGGTCCGTCGGTTTCCCGTGCTGTTTTGCCGTTATCGCGTCCGGGGTCAATGCACCTGCTTGGCAATTGCACGAACAAGCCCTAGTTAACTGCCAACGAAATTAGAATTTAGGAGAGCGGCATGGCCGAGATCAAAGATCCAGAAAACACAATCCTGATGGAATTGGCTGGCGGGACTGTCACCATTCAACTGCTGCCCGACATTGCCCCCAAGCACGTCGAGCGGATGAAAGAGCTCGCGCGGGCCGGCAAATATGACAACGTGGCTTTTCACCGTGTGATCGAAGGTTTCATGGCGCAGACAGGCGACGTGGAACATGGCAACATGGAAGACAACTTTAACCTGCGTGCCGCTGGCACGGGTGGGTCTGACTTGCCGAATGTACCTGCTGAATTCTCCAAGGTGCCCCATGCACGCGGCAGCATCGGTGCGGCACGTTCCGCCAACCCGGACAGCGCCAACAGCCAGTTCTTTATCAACTTCAAGGACAATGATTTCCTGAACGGTCAATACACCGTCTACGGTCAGGTCATTTCGGGCATGGAACATGTTGACGCCATCACCCGCGGTGAACCAGCAGCAAACCCTGATCGCATGATCAGCGTCAAGGTGGCCGCAGATGCCTAAGTTTTTCGCAGCATCCGCGATGGCTGTGCTGCTTGGCAGTGCGGCGTTCGCGTCGGGTCTTGAGATCACCGTTGATGGCGAAGCAAAAGGCGTGATCAAGATTGACCTGCTTGAGGACGTGGCACCTTTGCACGCGGAACGCATTGCGGCATTGGCAGCGGCAGGGGCCTATGACGGGGTGGTTTTTCACCGCGTGATCGAAGGCTTTATGGCACAGACCGGTGACGTTGAATACGGCAAGGCCGGTGGTGACACTGGCCGCGCGGGCTCGGGTGGGTCGGACATGGATGATCTGCCGGCCGAATTCTCGGACCTGCCGTTTGACCGTGGTGTTGTCGGCATGGCACGCAGCCAAAGCCCGAATTCGGCCAACAGCCAGTTCTTTATCATGTTTGACGAAGGGTATTTCCTGAACGGTCAATACACCGTCGTGGGTAAAGTGACCGAAGGGCTGGACGTGCTGGACGCGATCAAGCTGGGCACCGGGGCAAATGGCGCGGTCGTAGGTACGCCTGACCAGATGTTGACCGTGACTGTTACCGAATAATCAACTTCACAGGGGGCGGGCCAACAGGTTTGCCCCCTGTAACTTCTTATCCCAGACATCATCAGCCATATTTGCCGTTTGACAGCGATGCTGCCAAGCGCGGTTGGCGCGTGGTGCGCAGCCAATCCGGCCCGCACAGCCAGATGATTGTGATAGTGCGACGTTCGGCTGCCTATGCCGCGTACCGTCTGCAGGGCAACAAACTATGCGTTCAAGCACCAAAAAGAAAACGGGCGTCACAGTTCCCTGCAACGCCCGTTGATGGCTGATTGACCGTAGCGGCAAATTGAGCCGCGTCTTATTCCATTGGTTTTGTGGCGGGGTTCGATTTTGCCACAGGGGCGGATTTCGCGCCGGGGTTCAACGGGTCGTCCTGACGCTGAACCGAGCCTTCGAAATGCGCACCGGATTCGATCGCGATTGTCTTGTGGATGATGTCACCCTCTACACGTGCGGTCGATGTCAGACGGACCTTGAGGCCACGTACGCGGCCCACGATGCGGCCATTGATCACCACATCATCGGCAATCACTTCGCCTTTGATGGTTGCCGTTTCGCCGATGGTCAGCAGATGCGCGCGAATATCGCCTTCAACCGTGCCCTCAACCTGAATATCGCCGGTGGTCTTCATGTTGCCGGTTACGTGCAGATCTGACGACAAAATGGATGCAGGGGGCTTTGCCTTGGGCGCGCTTGCCTTGAATTCATTCGACTTGGGGGCAGATGGCGCGCTCGACGAAGGGGCCGCCGTGGTTGGCGCTTGAGCATCTGACTTTGGTGCGGGATCGTTGATTTTGCTTTTAGAAAACATCGTTTGCAGCCTTGATAAAGATCATGGGATTTACAGCCTTGCCACCAACGCGAACTTCATAGTGAAGGTGGACACCGGTTACCCGTCCTGATGCCCCCATATCACCTATATGCTGTCCGCGCGATACCCTTTGGCCGACTTTTACTCGGATTTTTGACATATGCGCATAACGTGTCTCAACGCCGAATTCATGCTGTATCTTGACCAGACGCCCATATCCTGAGCCCCAGCCCGCATTGGTCACAACACCGTCCGCCGTCGCATAGAGCGGCGTACCGCTGGGGGCGGCGAAATCGACGCCACTATGCATGCGCCGTCCACCGGTTTTCGGGTCGCGGCGAAAGCCGAACTGGCTGGTAAAACGAAAGGCGTTCTTGACGGGATTCGCAAAGGGCGCTTTTTGCGCGGCCAGACGGTACAGGTTCAGCCGGTCCATCTGGTTAAGCAACCGGTTTGCACGCATCGTATCGGCCGAAGGTTCTTCGCCCCGCGTCGAAAAAGTCAGCGGCATCATCGGGCCACCCTGACCAGAATATCCGCGCCGCACGGTTTCCAGCATCCGGTCGGTCGGCATACCTGCATTGCGGAACATGCGGTCAAGCGGGGCGACAGAGACGGTCATCGCTTCTTCAAGTTGGCGGAAGATTGCGTCGTTCTGGTCCTGCATGATGGCAAGCTTCTGGGTCAGTTCTTCAGCTTCGACCAATGCGTCGCGCGCATCGACGATCACTTGATCACGCTCGGCGGCGGTGCGGGCCAAGGCATCGGCCAGAATAGAGGTCGGCGCAGAGGATGCGGCATTGTTGCGTGCTGCGCTGCCGCCTTCGGCACCTTCCAGCTGGGCAACCTGATCGCGTGCGATCTCACGGTCCATCATGGTGCTGCGCAAAGTGTTCTGGATCACTTCGATGCCTGTTTCCAACTCGCGGCGGCGGGTTTCGGATTGCAGCAATTCGGACTGCATCAAAGAAATCTGTTTCAACGCGGCGTTAAAACGTTCCTGTGCGGCGACCGCTTCTTCGGCACGGCCATTGCGCTGCGCGGAAAGGTCGCTCAGCCGGGCTTGATATGTGCTTTGATCCCGTTTCGCCTGTTCGCGGAAGTTTCCCGACCCGATGCTGTCCATCAGGACAATGGCTGTGGCGACAATGGCCCAGGCGATTAAAGCTGTGGAACCGGTCAGGGCAACAAGCTGGGTCGAGGGGCGCAAACGGACAAACCGTGTGTCTGTATCTGATTTCAGAAAGACACGGCGTTCTGGAAAAAAACGTTCCAGAACGGTGTGTATTTTAATCGCCAACCTCGTGCGCACGCGTATTATCCTTGTCCCATTCCCTTTAAAGCGCTCTGGTCCCCAAACTTGGGCGCTTTTGTTCCGTTGTGCTTAGACAGTGACATCCCGTCGGGCAAGTCTGTTGGGTCATTGTCGGCACTAAATGAAACATTCCATAACATTCTGGCAAAAATCCGCCGATTCAATGGCTTGTTCGTTTGCATTCATGCAGATTCTGTCAACGGCCAGTAGAAATCTGGTGGAATACCTGCCTCGGCGCGCTTTTCTTCGTTGAAAGGCGGTCGCAGCAGGCCGTGGAAATATTTGCGCACAAGCGCGTGGAATTCGTCTTTGGGGTCCAGATCGTGACGCCCGCACAGAAAGTGAAACCATTTTGACCCATAGGCCACATGGGCGACCTCTTCGGCATAGATCGTCTCAAGCGCTTTGACGGCTTGGGTGGCTTTGGCCTGTTTGAAAATCTTGATCATGCCGGGGGTCACATCAAGGCCGCGCGCCTCAAGAACCATGGGGACGACGGCCAGACGGCCCATGAAATCATCTGCTGTGTCTTCGGCGGCGCGCCACATGCCGGCATGGGCGGGCAGTGCCCCGTAATGGCTGCCCAAGGCCTCGAGACAATCACACATCAGGTTGAAATGCTTGGATTCTTCGTCCGCTGCTTTGACCCAGTCATCGTAGAAACCCATCGGCATCTTGACGTCAGTGAAACGCGCGATGATGTCCCAATGCAGGTCAACCGCGTTCAACTCGATATGCGCCACGGCATGTAAAAGCGCGATGCGCCCCTCGGGTGTGCCGGGCTTGCGCTGCGGCACCTCGCGCGGCGACAGCAATTCCGGCTGGTCAGGGCGCGCAGGCTGCATCGGCGGGCTGGCATGGCCGATTTCGGGGCGTGCATCATCGGCACGCGCGGTACGCCACTGCGCTGCAAATTTATGCGACAGGGCGGTCTTTTCGCGGCCATCAGCGGTGCGGAGCACGGCATCGGCCATCTGCGCCAAAGGCATCACAGCGCGCGCACCGCTTCCAGCACCTCTTCGACATGGCCGGGGACTTTGACCTTGTGCCAAATGTTCGCAATATTTCCCTTTGGATCAATCAGGTAGGTGGCGCGTTCGATCCCCATGGACTTCTTGCCATACATGTTTTTTTCGACCCAAACTCCATAGCTTTCGGTCACGGTGCCTTCTACATCGGCCAGCAACGGCACGGTCAGATCGTGTTTTGCCGTGAATTTATCATGCTTGGCCATGGTGTCCCGCGAGATGCCGAAAACCAGCGCGTCTGCCTCTTTGAAGGCGTCCAGATGTTCGGAAAACCCGATGGATTCCTTGGTGCAGCCCGGGGTATCATCGCGGGGATAAAAGAAAAGCACGACAGATTTGCCTTGCAGGGCAGACAAAGTCACATCTTCACCGCCGGTCACAGGCAGGGTGAAATCGGGGGCGGGTTGACTAATATCAGGCATGGGTCACTTTCTTATGTATTGGATGCAGGCTGTTGGGGTGACATAGTAGCTCTGCTTGGCGGAACTTAAACCCCCCGATGTCTTGAAACCCGGCCGGGTCCCCCCGCGACCGGTCCAACAACGAGCTTACTCCTGACGATCATGTCAAACGACACCGCCATCCCCCAAACCAGACGTCGCAAGCGCCTTTGGCAGGCGGTGAAATGGTCGTTGTTGGGCATCGCCATGGCGGTGGCTGCCGTGGCAGGGGCGGCGATCCATATGATCCGCAGTCCGATTGTCATCCCAGACTGGATCGAGGCCAGGCTTGAGGCGCGCCTGGCGCAAGACTTGCCGCAGGCGCGCATCGTCTTTGGCGAAATGGTGCTGATCGTCGACGAAGGGTGGCGGCCGCGCGTGCGATTGCAAGATGTCCGCATCACCAACCCCGCAGGGGCCGAACTGGCCGCGTTTCGCGAGGTGCGGGCCAGTTTCTCGGTCCGCGGGATCATGGAGGGCAAGGTGCAGCCCCGTGATATTGCGCTGTCGGGGGTCGTCGCGACCCTGCGCCGCGACCGTGACGGGCGCGTCGCCCTGAGCGCAAGCGCCGGCCAAGCCCCGGTAGAGCGTCGCGCGGCCACCATGCCCGAATTGATCGGACAGCTGGATGCCGCCTTGTTGACCCCCGCGCTTGGCCGGTTGCGGTCAATTGACCTGCGCGCGCTCACGCTTAGCTATACCGATCTGCGGTCGGAACGCGCCTGGACTGCGGATGGTGGCCGGTTGCGGCTGACCCGCACGGGCGAAACACTTGGTATTTCGGCGGATCTTGCGCTGCTTGGGGGCGGGGCCGATGTGGCGACGTTGAGCGCGAATTATACAAGCAAGCTGGGCGATACCGCGTCGCAGTTCGGCGTTACGTTCGATGGGGTCGCCGCTGCGGATATTGCGGCCCAAAACCCTGCGTTTGCATGGCTGCGGGTGCTGCGCGCGCCTATTTCTGGGTCGGTCCGCAGCAGCCTGAACGAAGACGGTGCCTTTGAGCCGCTGAATGCCACCCTCCAGATCGGAGAGGGCGTGGTGCAGCCCAATCCCAATGCCGCGCCGATCCCTTTTGACGGGCTGCGCAGCTATTTCAGCTATAATCCAGACGAAAAACTGCTGCGGTTTGACGAGCTTTCGGTGCAAAGCAAATGGGTCTCGGGCCGGATCGAAGGTGCCGCGTCCCTTGGGATGGAGCCTGACGGGAAGCTGGGCAATTTGGTTGCCCAGATGCGGCTGACCAATCTTGAGGCCAATCCGGCGGATGTCTATGCCGACCCTATCTCTATCCAAGGGGCGGAAGTTGATGTGCGGATCGCCTTTAATCCATTTCATCTGACGCTTGGGCGGATGGATATCAACGACGGCGATACAACGCTGAATGTCTCGGGCGACCTCAAGGCGGGGGCCGACGGGTGGCAAGTGGCGCTGGACGCGGGGCTGGACAAGATCGCGCCAGCGCGTCTGCTTGAACTTTGGCCCGAAAAGGCCAAGATTAAGACGCGCACCTGGGTTGCGGAGAACATCTATGACGGCGCGCTCAGCGATATCAGCGTGGCGTTTCGTTTGCGCCCCGGTGCCAAACCGGAAACGCATATGTCGTTCGACTTTGCCGATGCCGAGGTCCGGTTTTTGCGCAACATGCCCAACATCACCGGCGGGCGTGGCCATGCCAGCCTGTTGAAAAACCGCTTTGTGGTCAGCGTGGATGCGGGCCAGCTTGAGGCCCCTCAAGGCGGCACCATCGCGCTCAAGCCGTCATCGTTCATCATGCCTGATGTTACGGTTAAAGACGGCCCGCCCGGTATCGTGCGCCTTAACACCAGCTCGCAGATCACGGCGGTGCTATCGTTGTTGAACCAGCCACCCCTAAGCCTGATCGACAAGGCCAATCTGCCGGTCGATCTGGCGCAGGCGACGGCGAACCTGTCGGGGACATTGGCGTTTGAAATGAAAAAGGGGGCCGACCCGAAAAAGACGGTCTTTGACGTCAGTGGTGATCTTCTGGACGTGCGCAGTGACGTTTTGGTCAAGGGGCGCAATCTGACGTCTGACAGGCTGGTGTTTGTGGCGTCCAACAGCGGTATCGGCATTGAAGGCAAAGGGACGGTTGACGGCGTGGCCTTTAACGGTGGATGGGCGCAACCGTTAGGCAAGCCTGGGCTGCCCAGCAGTGTGCGCGCGGATATCGTGTTGAATCAGAACACGCTGGATACGTTCAAGATCGCGCTGCCCCCCGGTACGGTGTCGGGTGCAGGTAAGGCATGGTTCGCGCTGGATCTGGCCAAGGGCGAGGTGCCGCAGTTTTCAATCACGTCGGATTTGCGCGGCCTGCGCCTGTCTGTCCCGCAAATCGGTTGGGCGAAACCCGCGGGCACGGCGGGCAAGCTTGAGGTCGCGGGCCGCCTTGGCCGCGTGCCGCAGGTTGATCTGCTTGAGGTGGCAGGCGCGGGGCTGACGGCAAAGGGATCGGTCAGACTAAATGGTGCAGGCGCGCTTGAGAGAGTGCGGTTCGACAGGTTAACCGTGGGGGACTGGCTGAACATGCCGGTCGATCTTCTGGGGCAGGGGCCGGGCAAACAGGTGCAGGTCGTGGTGCGCGGCGGCACGCTGGACATGCGTCGGGCAGCATTCGGCAAAAGCAAACCGTCGGGCATTGCAGGCCCGCCGATGCAACTGGCCTTGGACCGGATGCAAATCACGGACAAGATCGCGCTGACGGACATGCGCGGCAGCTTCGGATTGGCCTTTGGCCTTGATGGCAGGTTTACCGCCAAGCTGAATGGCGGCACGGCGGTCACGGGCCGCGTGGTGCCGCAAAACGGGCGCAGTGCGATCCAGCTGACCTCGGGCGATGCGGGGGGCGTTCTGCGGTCGGCGAATATGTTGAAACAAGTGCGCGGCGGCACGCTGGCGCTGACGTTATTACCTGTTGGATCGGGCGGGGCCTTTGACGGGCGCGCCGAGATCACGGATGTCAGGATCAAGGATGCGCCGTCGATTGCGGCGCTGGTCAATGCGGTGTCGGTCGTGGGGCTGGTGAATGAATTGAATGGTGACGGCATCTATTTCGATACGGTCGAAGCTGATTTTCGGATGACCCCGAACCGCATCACGCTGACCAAAGCCAGCGCTACGGGCGCGTCGCTTGGTATTTCGATGGACGGGGTATTCGCGACGGATACCGGCAGGATGGCGCTGCAAGGCGTGATTTCGCCTGTCTATATGCTGAACGGCATCGGCAGCTTTCTGACGCGCAAAGGCGAAGGGTTGGTCGGCTTTAACTATACGCTGGGCGGGACCGCGCAAAATCCGGATGTTTCGGTCAATCCGCTTTCGGCGCTGACGCCGGGGTTCTTGCGCGATATTTTCCGTGCGCCGCCGCCGGTTCTGCCGAATGTCGAAGGGGTGACCGGTTCAACCTTGCCCGCGGCCCCCGAGCCACAAAAGCCGGTTGTTCAGCCCTTTGAGGGGCGCTAAACGGCGGCATGAATACATCTTTGAAGCTGAGCGATTTTGATTTTGACCTGCCCGAGGCGCTGATCGCCACGCGGCCTGCGGTGCCGCGCACATCGGCGCGGCTGCTGGTTGCGGATGGCGCTGCGTTGCATGACAAGGTCGTGACCGATCTGCCCGATTGGCTGCGCGCGGGCGACCGGCTGGTGCTGAATGATACGCGCGTGATCCCTGCACGGCTGACCGGCGCGCGCCACCGTGACAGCGCCCAAGGTCCGGTGCAGGCCCGGATCGAGGTCACTTTGCTGGAGCCGCGCAGCGACGGCACATGGGCTGCGTTGATCAAGCCGTTGAAAAAGCTGAAGATTGGCGAAGAGGTTATCTTTAGCTCTGATTTGCGCGCGACGCTGATCGGCACTGCCGACGGGCAGGGGCATTTGCAATTCAACTGCGCGGGCGATGATTTCGATGCCGCGTTGAACGCCGCCGGTGCAATGCCATTGCCGCCGTATATTGCCGCCAAACGGCCCGCCGACGCACAGGACCTAACCGACTATCAGACGGTTTTCGCGCGCACGCTTGGTGCTGTCGCGGCCCCCACCGCGTCGCTGCATTTCGATGATGGCCTGCTGCAACACCTGGCCGACAAGGGCGTGACGTTTACCCATGTGACGCTGCATGTGGGCGCAGGGACATTCCTGCCGGTCAAGGTCGATGACATCGCCGACCACAAGATGCACAGCGAATGGGGGCAGGTCAGCGCGCAGGCCGCAGCCGAGATCGCAGCGACCAAAGCTGCAGGCGGGCGCGTTATTCCCGTCGGCACCACGGCGTTGCGGCTGATTGAAACTGCTGCGCGGGATGGCGTGATCAAACCGTGGGAAGGTGACACCGATATTTTCATCACGCCCGGCTTTAGCTTCAATGTCGCCGATGCGCTGATGACAAATTTCCACCTGCCGAAATCGACACTGATGATGCTGGTCGCCGCACTCATGGGCCAAGAGGCGATCAAAACCCTTTACGCGCACGCAATTGCATCAAATTATAGGTTTTTTTCCTATGGTGATGCGTCTCTTTTGATCCCCGGGGCGCGAAAACCCGCCTGAGGGTCGTTCATAGGGATGACACACCTCTTGAATAAGATCAGGGAGGTGCGAAACGATGATAAAGGATTCGGGCAATGCTACAGGTTCTCTCAAGCGCATGGGCGCTCTTGCTGGGTATGTGTCTGCTGATGATCGGCAATGGCATGCAAGGCACGTTGCTGGGTATTCGCGGCGGTATCGAATCCTTTTCGACCCTTGAGATGTCCATTGTTATGTCCGCATATTTTGTGGGCTTTCTGGGCGGGTCGCGCATGGCACCTGGCATGATCCGTCGGGTCGGACACGTTCGGGTTTTTGCTGCCGTGGCGTCGATGATTTCTGCCGTGATGATCCTGTACCCGACGTTCCCCAATATTGTGATCTGGTCGATTGGCCGGGTGCTGATCGGGTTTTGTTTTTCGGCAGTTTATGTCACAGCAGAAAGCTGGCTGAACAATGCGGCGACCAATGAAAATCGCGGGCAGGCGCTGTCGCTGTATATGATTGTGCAGACGATGGGGATTGTTATTGCACAGGCTTTGTTGCTGACGGCAGATCCGTCCGGCTTTGTTCTTTTCGTTATCCCGTCGGTGCTGGTCAGCCTTGCGGTCACGCCGATCTTGCTGTCGATCAGCCCGACCCCGGCGTTTGACACCACCAAACCCATGAGCCTGCGTTCATTGGTCACCGTATCCCCCTTGGGCTGCGTGGGCATGTTCTTGCTGGGCGGCGTGTTTTCGGCGCAATTCGGTATGGCGTCCGTTTATGGTGCCGAAGCGGGGCTGTCGGTCGCGCAAATTTCGATCTTTGTGGCGACGTTCTTTGTGGGGTCGGTGTTGTTGCAATACCCGATTGGCTGGATTTCCGACCGGATGGATCGCCGTTTGCTGATTGTCATCACGTCAATCATCGGCGCGGCCGGGTCTATTCTGGGTATGATGTTCGGCCATATGTTCCCTGTGTTGCTGGTTGCCGCCTTTGTTGTAGGGGGGATGTCCAATCCGCTTTATTCCTTGTTGATTGCCCACACGAATGACTTTCTTGAACATGAGGACATGGCAGCGGCATCCGGTGGGATGCTGTTCATTAACGGTTTGGGGGCCATCATGGGGCCGATCATAACCGGTTGGATGATGGGCACGGCCTTAGGGCCGGGGGGCTTTTATCTGTTCACTGCTGTATTGTTTATCGTGTTGGCCGTCTACGCGACCTACCGTGCGACCGTGCGCCCCGCCGTGCCTGTGGATGAGACCGGCAATTACGTGCCGATGTCGCCCGCAGCGACCACAATTGCGGCGGAAATTGCCCAAGATCACGCCAGCGATGCTGAACATATACCAGAAAGCGCCGCCTGACCTTCGGGTTTATGACGGTTTGTTGCAAAATTTGTGTATAAAAATGCGCCCATTCGGCGTTAGTTGAAAGTCTGAAGTGTGGGGAAGCGGAGGAGCGCAACATGCAAGGCCCAGAAGATATTCTGAAGTTCTGGTTGGATACGGCTGGCGAAGACAAATGGTACGCCGTTGACGACGCCTTTGATCAATCCATTCGCGATCAGTTTCTTGAGACATGGCAAGCTGCCAAAGACGGGAAATTCTCTCTTTGGCTGACCTATCCATCGGGGGCTTTGGCCTATCTCATTCTGACCGATCAGTTCCCGCGCAACATGTTCCGGGGGCAAGCGCAGGCATTCTCGACGGACCGTGCAGCACTGGCGGTTGCGAAATCCTCGATCCACAAAGGGTGGGATATGCGTATCGATCCCCCCGCGCGGCAGTTCTTTTATCTGCCGATGATGCATTCCGAAAACCTGATAGATCAAGACCGCTGCGTGCGTCTGATGTGTGAACGGATGCCCAAAAGCGAAAGCAACATGTTGCACGCGCGCGCCTACCGTCAGGTGATCCGTGATTTTGGCCGCTTCCCATACCGCAACGAAGCCTTGAGCCGGAATTTCACAGCCGTTGAGAAAGTCTATTTGGAAAACGGTGGCTATGGCAGCACGGTGCGCGCGCTTCAAACCGAAACCGAGGCGGCCTGACAGGGTATGCCACGCCATTCTCTTGGTTGCTGAGGGCGCAGATATAGTTTACCACTAAACTAAATCTGCTTTCCCCGACCAAGAGGTTCTTTTATGGCTGCTAAATCCTTTGATTTGATTGTGATCGGTGCGGGGCCTGGCGGCTATGTCGCCGCGATCCGTGGTGCGCAATTGGGGCTTTCTGTTGCGATTGTCGAACGGGAGCATCTGGGCGGTATTTGTCTAAACTGGGGCTGTATCCCGACCAAGGCGCTACTGCGGTCTTCCGAGGTGTTTCACCTGATGCACCGCGCAGCCGAATTCGGGTTGAAGGCGGAGAACATCGGCTATGATCTGGATGCGGTTGTGAAGCGGTCGCGCAAGGTTGCGGGCCAGCTTTCGGGCGGCATCGGCCATCTGATGAAAAAAAACAAGGTGACCGTGTTCATGGGCGCGGCCAAACTGGTCGGCAAGGGCAAGGTTTCGGTGAAAACCGACAAGGGCAGCGAAGAGCTGACCGCTAAGAATATCGTGCTGGCCACAGGTGCCCGCGCGCGCAACCTGCCGGGCCTTGAGGCCGACGGCAAACGCGTCTGGATGTACAAGGACGCGCTGCAACCGCCGCACATGCCTAAAAAGCTGCTGGTCATCGGATCAGGTGCAATCGGCATCGAATTCGCGAGCTTTTACAATACGCTAGGTGCTGACACGACCGTGGTCGAAGTGATGGACCGCATCCTGCCGGTCGAGGATGAAGAGATCAGCAAATTCGCCAAAAAGCAGTTTGAAAAGCAGGGCATGAAGATCATGCAAAAGGCTGTCGTCAAACAGTTGGACCGCGCGGCTGACAAGGTTACCGCCCATATCGAGGTCGGTGGCAAAGTCGAGAAACACGAATTCGACACCGTGATCTCCGCCGTGGGCATCGTCGGCAATGTCGAAGACCTTGGCCTTGAGGAAATGGGCGTCAAAGTTGACCGTACCCATGTCGTCACGGATGAATACTGCCGCACCGGCGTTGACGGGCTTTATGCCATCGGTGACATTGCGGGTGCCCCATGGCTGGCCCACAAGGCCTCACACGAGGGTGTCATGGTGGCGGAGCTGATCGCGGGCAAACACGCACATCTGGTCAAGCCGGAATCCATCGCGGGCTGTACCTATTGCCATCCACAAATCGCATCCGTCGGTTATACCGAAGCCAAGGCCAAGGAGCTGGGTTTTGAGGTCAAAGTCGGCCGCTTCCCCTTTATCGGCAACGGCAAGGCGATCGCGCTTGGCGAACCCGAGGGTATGATCAAAACCGTATTCGATGCGAAAACCGGCGAATTGCTGGGCGCGCATATGGTTGGGGCCGAAGTGACCGAACTGATCCAAGGCTATGTCGTGGGCCGTCAGTTGGAAACAACAGAAGAAGACCTGATGAACACCGTCTTCCCGCATCCGACCCTGTCCGAGATGATGCACGAGGCGGTTTTGGACGCCTACGGCAAAGTCATCCACATGTAATCATGACCCGCGCCATTCCGTTCTGGACGGAGTGGCGCGGCGCTGCCATAGATTGCTTATGGTAAGTCTCAATCGCGTCGTCATGGGCCCGGCCTCCCGCCGGATGATCCAGAACCTCATTCCCCAGCAGCTTGATGTTGCTGAAATTTCGGGCAAATGGGGCGAGATGTTCGATTTCAAATCCTATGAACAATTCCGCTATCCCGAATATGATATCTGCGCCGGTCCGTTCATGGACAAGCCGTTGGACCGTCCGCGCAAATTCGATCTGATCCTTGCCAATCAGGTTTGGGAGCATCTGGACCGCCCCTATGCCGCGACCAAAAACGTCCGTCGGATGCTGAAGAAGGGCGGGCATTTCTGGGTGGCGGTGCCGTTTTTCGTACCGTTCCACGCGGCCCCAATGGATAATTCGCGCTGGTCCGCACGAGGTCTGAAAAATCTGTTGATCGAATGCGGATTCGAGGAAGACGCTATTCAAGCCAGCCAATGGGGCAACCGCCATGCCGCCCTGCGCAACATGGAAGAAAAATGGCCCCCTGAATATGACCAAGCCACCGATGATATCAGCAACGATCCCGACATGCCCATCTGCGCATGGGCCTTGGCGCAAAAGACCTGACGCATCTGCGGTGATCCCGACATGAAAACGCCTTTTCCGTTGATATTCGCGCTTTGGGGCGCGGGTTTGGGTGCGGCTGCGCAATATGGCAAGGTTAGTGTGGTCTTTGACGCGCTGCCTGACATTTATCCGGGGGCAGGGGCCGCCTTGGGGTTTGTCGTGTCGTTGGTTGGACTGGTGGGCATCGTCTTTGGCGTGGTGGCGGGGCTGGTCGTGGCGCGGGTGCGCTATCGGCGGGCCTTGATCGGCGCGCTTTGGGTCGGGGCGGGGATGTCGGCGTTTCAGGCGCTTTTGCCCAGCCTACCGCTGCTGTTGGCCAGCCGTGTGATCGAAGGCGCATCGCATTTGGCCATTGTCGTCGCGGCACCCACATTGATCGCACAACTTAGCGCACCCAAGGATCGCGGGCTGACCTTGTCACTTTGGGGGACATTTTTCGGGGTGGCTTTTGCCGTATTGTCCCTGCTGGGCCGGCCTTTGGTTGCAGCGTGGGGCGTGCCCGCGCTGTTTGTGGCTCATTCGGCGTATATGGCTGGTTTCGCTGTGTTTTTATCTGCGCGATTAAAGCGACTTCCACCCGAAGGCCCACAAGCCCTGCTGAACCTGCGTCAAATCCTGCGGGACCACGGAACAATTTACCGTTCGCCGCACCTTAGCGCGCCGGCCGCGGGCTGGTTGTTCTACACTTTTTGCTTTGTGTCGATCCTGACCGTCTTGCCACCCTATCTGGTGCCTGAATTGCGCAACATGATTCTTGCCGCCATGCCGATTGTCAGCATCGCCGTCTCAATGACTTTGGGCGTTTGGTTGCTGCGCCATGTGCCTGCGGTGCGTGTGGTCGAACTGGGATTTGCCGGATCGGTGTTGTGCCTTGTCTGGCTTTGGGCCGTTCCCGGCGCACCTTTGGCCTGTCTCGCACTTGCCGCTGCGTTGGGGTTGATCCAAGGGGCCAGCTTTGCCGCAGTTCCACAGCTGAACGACGGGGCTGCCGCTCAGGCGAAAGCCAATGGCGCGATGGCGCAAATGGGCAATCTTGGCAACACGCTTGGCACGCCGGTCATTGCCGCCGTCCTTCTTGGGTTTGGCTATGCGGGCATGCCGGTTGTCGCGGGAATTGCTTGCCTCGGGGGGCTGTTCGCGCATTTGATTTTGGGCAGACTGCGCAAACAGACATAACGTTCCTGATGTGTTCTTATTTTTCCATTGGAGAATCCGTAACACGCCCCTATGTAAAGAGTCTTAACGGGGGTGTCTGATGGCTGAGCTGAAATACATCGAAGTGCGCGGCGCGCGCGAACATAATCTGAAGAACATTGACGTGGATATTCCGCGCGATCAGTTGGTGGTCATCACGGGCCTGTCGGGGTCGGGTAAATCCTCGCTCGCGTTTGACACGATCTATGCCGAAGGCCAGCGCCGCTATGTGGAATCGCTGAGCGCTTATGCCCGGCAATTCCTTGATATGATGCAGAAACCCGATGTGGATCACATCAGTGGCCTGTCACCAGCGATTTCGATTGAACAGAAAACCACTTCAAAGAACCCGCGTTCGACTGTGGGAACCGTGACCGAGATTTACGACTATATGCGCCTGCTGTTCGCCCGCGTCGGCACGCCCTATAGCCCCGCCACCGGCAAACCCATCGAGGCGCAGCAAGTCCAGGATATGGTCGACCGGATCATGACGATGGAGGAGGGGACACGCGCCTATCTGCTGGCCCCGATCGTGCGCGACCGTAAAGGCGAATACCGCAAGGAATTCCTTGAGCTGCGCAAGCAAGGGTTCCAGCGTGTCAAGGTAAACGGCGAATTCTATGAATTGGACGAGCCGCCGACGCTGGACAAAAAGTTCCGTCACGACATTGATGTGGTCGTGGACCGTATTGTCGTGCGTGAAGGGCTGGAAACCCGTCTGGCCGACAGTCTGCGTACAGCGCTTGATTTGGCCGATGGCATCGCCATCCTCGAAACAGCCCCAGCCGAGGGCGACCCTGAACGGCACACCTTTAGTGAGAAATTTGCCTGCCCCGTAAGCGGGTTTACCATTCCTGAAATCGAACCGCGCTTGTTTTCGTTCAACGCGCCCTTTGGGGCCTGTCCGTCTTGTGACGGCTTGGGCAAAGAGCTGTTCTTTGACGAACGCCTTGTCGTGCCGGATCAGAACCTCAAGATTTATGACGGCGCTTTGGCCCCGTGGCGCAAGGGCAAGTCCCCCTATTTCCTTCAGACCATCGAGGCGATTGCCAAGCATTACGACTTTAACAAAAGCACCAAGTGGAAAGACCTGCCGGAAAACGTGCAGCAGGTGTTTTTGTACGGTTCCGGCAAGGAAGAGATCAAGTTCCGCTATGACGAGGGGGGGCGCGTCTACGAGGTGTCGCGTGTGTTCGAAGGTGTCATCCCCAACATGGAGCGCCGCTACCGCGAAACCGATAGCAACTGGATCCGCGAAGAGTTCGAGCGCTACCAGAACAACCGCCCCTGCGGTACCTGCGATGGCTACCGCCTGCGGCCCGAAGCGTTGGCTGTCAAGATCGGTCCAATAGATGGAAAGCCTAACGAACGCCTGCACGCTGGTCAGGTTGTGCAAATGTCGATCCGCGAGGCGTTCGACTGGTGCAATGCCGTTCCTGACCAGCTTAGTGTCCAGAAAAACGAGATCGCCCGCGCCATTCTCAAGGAAATTCGTGAGCGCCTTGGGTTTCTGAATAACGTGGGATTAGAATACCTTACACTGGCACGTTCAAGTGGTACATTAAGTGGAGGCGAAAGCCAGCGCATCCGTTTGGCATCGCAAATCGGCTCCGGTTTGACGGGGGTCCTATATGTGCTGGACGAGCCGTCAATCGGCTTGCACCAGCGTGACAATGACCGTTTGCTGCTGACGCTGAAAAACCTGCGCGACCAAGGCAACACCGTGATCGTCGTCGAACATGACGAAGAAGCGATCCGCGAGGCCGACTATGTTTTCGATATCGGTCCGGGGGCGGGTGTTCATGGCGGGCAGGTGGTCAGCCATGGCACGCCCGAACATGTGGCGAACGACCCTAATTCGTTGACCGGCCAATATCTGACCGGCAAGCGCGAAATCGCTGTGCCCGCTAAGCGGCGCAAGGGTAACAAGAAAAAGATCAAAGTGGTCAAAGCATCGGGCAACAACCTGCATGACATCACTGTTGATTTCCCCTTGGGGCAATTCGTTTGCGTGACGGGGGTATCAGGGGGCGGCAAGTCAACGCTGACGATTGAAACCTTGTTCAAAACCGCATCCATGAACCTGAACGGTGCCCGCCAAACGCCAGCACCCTGCGAGACGATCAAGGGGCTTGAACACCTTGATAAGGTGATCGACATCGACCAGCGCCCGATCGGGCGCACGCCGCGGTCAAACCCCGCGACCTACACTGGCGCGTTCACGCCGATCCGTGACTGGTTCGCCGGTCTGCCCGAGGCCAAGGCCCGAGGGTACAAACCCGGACGTTTCAGCTTTAACGTCAAGGGGGGCCGCTGCGAGGCGTGTCAGGGCGACGGTGTGATCAAGATCGAAATGCACTTCCTGCCTGACGTCTATGTCGAATGTGAAACCTGCAAGGGCCAACGCTATAACCGCGAAACCCTTGAGGTGAAGTTCAAGGGCAAATCCATCGCGGATGTGCTGGATATGACTGTCGAAGATGCGCAGACTTTCTTTACGGCTGTCCCGTCGATCCGCGAGAAAATGGACGCCCTGATGCGTGTGGGTCTCGGCTATATCAAGGTTGGCCAGCAGGCGACGACCCTATCCGGAGGCGAGGCACAGCGCGTCAAGCTGTCGAAGGAACTGAGCAAAAGGTCCACGGGCCGGACCCTGTATATATTGGATGAACCAACCACGGGCCTGCATTTCGAAGACGTACGCAAGCTGTTGGAAGTCTTGCATGAATTGGTCGATCAGGGCAATTCAGTGATTGTGATCGAACACAACCTTGATGTGGTGAAAACCGCTGATCATATCATCGACATCGGTCCCGAAGGCGGCGATGGTGGCGGCCGTGTGGTCGCGACTGGTACGCCCGAACAGGTCGCCGAGGTGGCGGAAAGCCACACCGGTCACTACCTCAAGCCAATGCTGGCACCGCGCAAGGTTGCCGCCGAATAAAGGCACCCTTCATTTTGCCAAATAAACTCCACGGGGGTCCGGGGGTGTGAAACCCCCGGCCTTCCCCTCAGAAACTCACCCGCGGTTGCGTTTCTCAAAACGCGGCAGCATGGCCGAGAAATCTTTGCCCTTGCCGTCTTCATCCTCGACGAACTGGGCATAAAGCGCGCGGGCCAATTCGCCCATGGGGGTGTCTGCATTGGCCATTTCGGCGGCTTGTTGTGACAGGCCAAGATCCTTGAGCATCAGTTCAGAGGCAAAACCGGGCGCATATCCATTATCGGCGGGCGATGTCGGACCGACACCGGGGGCAGGGCAATAGGCGTTCATCGACCAGCTATAGCCAGACGATGTGCTGACCACGTCGAACATTTTCTGACGGTCCAGCCCCAGCTTGTCGGCCAGCGCAAAGGCCTCGCACGTCGCGATCATGGTGACGCCAAGGATCATGTTGTTGCAGATTTTGGCAGCCTGACCCGCGCCAGCGTTACCACAATGCACGGCCTTTTGGCCCATGATATCGAACAACGGTTTGGCCTTGGCAAAGGCTGCTTCGGTTCCGCCAGCCATAAACGTCAACGTGCCACCAGCAGCGCCGCCAATGCCACCGGAAACAGGGGCGTCAACGGCCAAAATGCCAGCGTCTTCAGCAGCTTCTGATGTGTTCTTGGCACTTTCCACATCCACGGTCGAGCAATCAATAAATAGCGTGCCCTTGGCCATGTGCGGTATCGCTTGCGCCGCCACCTGCCGCAGGATCGACCCGTTTGGTAGCATGGTGATGACGACATCCATACCGATAACGGCACCTGGCATATCCGTTGCTTCGGCAACGCCTTCGGCCTTGGTGCCTGCCACGTCATAGCCTGTGACCGTATGACCGGCCTTGGCCAGATTGGCGGCCATCGGCGCGCCCATATTGCCCAACCCAATGAATCCAATTTTCATGCTCATATCGTTTTCTCCAGTTTAAGGGCGTCTTGGCCCAAGGGTTGCAACATCTTGGCGACAGCCGCGAGGGGAACATTCATATCAGCGAATTGCCAGCTTGGATTGCGATCCTTGTCGATGATCGCGGCACGGATACCTTCGAGAAAATCACCATGCTCCATCGCGCGGAAGGTAAAGCGGTATTCGAAATCCAACGCCTTTTCGATGCTTAGGGATGGGCCGCGCAAACGGTGCAGGGCTTCGATGGTGCTTGCCATGGCAAGGGGGCTCATGCGCGACATTTTCTTGAGGCAATCTTGCGAGAAAGGGCTATCTTTGATGCGCAGGTTGTTGAGCACATCACCGAGAGACTCGCCGTCATAGATTGTGTCTATCTGGTCTTGCAGACCGGCCAATTCCGAAGCTGGTGGTTCAATCTTGGCAGACTCAATGGCAGATACATCGCCAGATGCCTCAAGCGCGCCAATGACCTCAGGCCATTTGCCCTGCGGAATGTAACTATCTGCAAACCCCGCAAAAATGGCATCTTCGCCAGACATGCGGGTTGCAGTCGTGCCCAGATATTCCCCAACGCGCCCCGGTGCCAAGGCCAGCATCAAAGTGCCGCCAACGTCGGGCAGCAAGCCGATCCCGCATTCCGGCATCGCGATCTGGCTGGTTTCGCCAACAATTCGGTGCGAGCCATGACAGCCAAGACCAACGCCGCCGCCCATGGTAAAGCCTTGCAGGAATGAGACGACAGGCTTGGGATAGGTAAAAATCTTGGCGTTCAAGCGGTATTCATCGGCCCAGAATTTTTGACCGTAGGCGTAATCACCCTTGGTCCCTGTGGCATAAAGTTCAGCGATATCACCGCCGGAGCAAAAGGCGCGGTCGCCGATCGCATCCAGCACGATCAGATCAACCGCATCGTCGTCCTGCCACGCGTCAAAGGCGTCTTCGATGGCCAAGCACATCTCATATGTCATGGCGTTTAATGCTTGGGGGCGGGTCAGGGTGATGCGACCGGCGCGGCCCGCGATGCGGATGGAAATATCGCTCATCTGTTTTTCAGCATGTCGCGGGCAACGATGACGCGCATGATTTCGTTGGTGCCCTCAAGGATCTGATGGACCCGCAGATCGCGCACCAGCTTTTCGATGCCGTAATCCGCCAGATAACCATAGCCGCCGTGCAGTTGCAGGCATTGGTCAACGACTTTGCTGCCTGCTTCGGTCACGAACTTTTTCGCCATTGCGCAGAACTTTGTCGCGTCCGGCGCACCAGTGTCCAGCTTCCACGCCGCTTGGCGCAAGAACGTGCGGGCGGCTTGCAGCTCGATCTCCATATCCGCGAGACGCCATTGCAGGCCTTGGAACTGGTCGATCGGTTTCCCGAATGCTTTGCGGTCGCCCATATACTGGAGCGTTGAGGTCAGTGCCGTCTGCGCTGCACCCAAGGAACAGGCGGCGATGTTCAAACGGCCGCCATCCAGCCCCATCATCGCATATTTGAAACCTTTTCCCTCTTCACCCACCAGATTTCCGGCAGGAATATTGCAATTGTCAAACTGCACTTGGGCCGTGGGTTGGCTGCGCCAGCCCATTTTATCCTCAAGACCGCCGAAAGACAGGCCCGCTGTACCGTCTTCGACATAGACCGTGGACACACCCGCGGCACCTTCATCAGACGTGCGCACCATCGCGACATAAGCGTCGGAATATCCGCCGCCCGAGATGAACGCCTTGGTTCCGTTCAGGGTGTAGCCATCATTGGTGCGGTCGCATTTCGTCTTGAGCGCTGCAGCATCAGAGCCCGACCCCGGTTCAGTCAGGCAATAGCTGAGCACGGTGTTCATCGACAACACGTCGCTCATGATCCGTGATTTCAATTCGTCACTGGCAAAGCTGTCCAGCATTTTGGCGCACATGTTGTGGATCGACAGGAAGGCCGCGACAGACGGGCAGGCCATGCTGAGTGCTTCGAACACCAGCGTGGCATCAAGACGGGTCAGGCCTGATCCACCTGCGTCCTCGGACACATACAGGCCGCCAAAGCCAAGTTCAGCGATCTTGGGCCAGATTTCCTTGGGGATGGTTTCATCTTTTTCCCATTGGCGGGCGAATGGGGCGATGTGTTCCTGGCCAAAGCCGTAAGCCATATCAAAGATGGCGGTTTGCTCTTCTGAAAGTGCGAAATCCATGGCGATGATCCCTCCCAAGACCTGTCGAATTGAACGTGTGTTTAATTATAACGGGGGCTGCGCAGGGCGCAAGCGGTCTGCGGGGGCCGGAACCCCCGCAGAAGATGGATTATTCCATTGGTTTAAAGTTGAACTCGCCACCTTCTTTGATTCCGCTCGGCCAGCGCGAGGTCACAGTTTTGGTGCGTGTGTAGAATTTGAACGCATCGGGACCGTGCTGGTTAAGATCGCCAAAGACGGATTTCTTCCAGCCGCCAAAGGTGTGATAGGCCAGCGGCACAGGGATTGGCACGTTGATGCCGATCATGCCAACGTTGATGCGGTTCGCGAAATCACGCGCAGCGTCGCCGTCGCGGGTAAAGATCGCGGTGCCGTTGCCCATCTCGTGATCCATGGCAAGGCCAAGTGCTTCTTCGTAGGTTTTGGCGCGCACGGTGGACAGCACAGGGCCGAAAATCTCGTGCTTGTAGATGTCCATGTCTTTTGTGACGTTATCAAACAGGTGCGGGCCGACAAAGAAACCGTCCTCGTAGCCCTGCAATTTAAAGTCACGACCATCGACAACCAAGGTCGCGCCTTGGTCGATGCCGGTTTGGACCAGACGTTCGATGTTGGCCTTGGCCGCAGCGGTTACAACGGGGCCATAGTCGACATCGTTGCCCGAAGAATAAGGCCCGACTTTCAGCTTTTCGATGCGTGGGATCAATTTCTCGATCAGACGATCAGCGGTTTCGTCACCAACAGGAACGGCCACGGAAATCGCCATGCAGCGTTCGCCAGCAGCACCGTATCCGGCACCGATCAGCGCATCTGCCGCTTGGTCCAGATCGGCATCAGGCATGATGATCATGTGGTTCTTGGCACCGCCAAAGCACTGGACGCGCTTACCATTCGCGCAACCTGTGCCATAGATGTATTCGGCAATCGGGGTGGACCCGACAAAACCCACGGATTGAATGACAGGGTGGTGCAGGATCGCATCGACGGCTTCTTTGTCGCCGTTGACGACCTGAATGATGCCTTTGGGCAGGCCTGCTTCTTCCAGCAATTCGGCCAGCATCAGCGGGACAGATGGATCACGCTCGGATGGCTTGAGGATAAACGCGTTGCCGCAAACGATGGCAGGGGCGAACATCCACATCGGGATCATGGCAGGGAAGTTGAATGGCGTGATACCGGCGGACACACCCAATGGCTGGCGCATGGAGTACATGTCGATGCCGGGGCCGGCGCTGTCGGTGTAATCGCCCTTGAGCAGTTCAGGCGCGCCGATGCAATATTCAACGACTTCAAGGCCGCGTTGTACGTCGCCGGCGGCGTCGGGCAGGGTCTTGCCGTGCTCGCGGGACAGTGCCTCGGCCAGCTTGTCCATGTCGCGGTTCAGCAGATCGACGAATTTCATCATCACCCGCGCGCGGCGCTGCGGGTTTACGGCGGCCCACGCGGGCTGTGCGGCCATGGCGTATTTCACGGCCTGGTCCATCTCGGCCTCATTTGCCAAAGGGCACTTGGCCTGCACTTCGCCTGTGGCGGGGTTGAAGACGTCGGCAAAGCGGCCGGACGTGCCTTTGACATGTTCGCCGTTGAGGTAATGGGTGAGCTCTTGCATGGGAATCCTCCGGTTATGGTTGAACGCAGGATAGGCTTGCAAAAATGATTGGGAAAGGGGCATGAAGTCAAAATAGTTTTGCATTTTTGCAAGATGGATGCCGGAATTGTGCGGGTCAGGGGGCCAGCCCCCGTCCTTCGGACACCCCCGGAGTTTATTTGGCAAAATGAAGCGGAAGGGCATGGGATGTTGGGCAATTGGGATGATCTGCGGTTGTTTCTAGCCGTTGCGCGCGAGCAAAGCCTGTCGGGGGCGGGCAAGTTGGTGCGGCTGGATCCGGCGACCTTGGGGCGCAGAATGGCACGAGTGGAGAAAGGTCTGGGTGCGACGCTGTTCGTAAAATCACCCACGGGATACGCGCTGACCGAGGCTGGGACGCAGTTGTTGGCGCGGGCTGAAGCCGCAGAGCAAGCGATGCGCATGGCAACGGCTGGGGTTTCTGCGCCTACGGACCGATTGAGCGGCCAGATCAGGATCGGGGCACCGGATGGCTGTGCGAATTATCTGTTGCCGCAGGTCTGTGCGCGTTTGGTTGCAGAGCATCCTGAATTGGATATCCAGATTGTCGCCTTGCCGCGGGTCTTTAATTTGTCCCGGCGCGAGGCTGATATGGCAATTGGTGTGAGCGCACCGACGGCCGGACGATTGGTGGTGCAAAAAATAGCCGACTACCGGCTGCATCTGGCCGCCGCCGAAAGCTATCTGGCGGCCCACGATCCGATTGTCGGGATTGCTGACCTGCAAGCGCATCGGTTGGTGGGGTATATTCCCGACATGATTTTCGACCGGGAACTGGATTATCTGGCGGAGCTGGGGATGACGCGGGTGCCGATGGCATCAAATTCGGTTTCGGTACAGGTCAATATGATCCGGCAAGGCGGGGGCGTCGGGATCGTTCATGATTTCTCGTTGCCGACAACGCCGGGGGTTAAGCGAATCTTAGTGGATGAGGTGTCTCTTTCGAGGGCGTTTTATCTGATCCGGCATGCGGACGACCGGCGTAATCTGAGGTTGAGCCGCTTTGCGGAGGCGCTGGCGCAAGGTGTGCGCGCAGAAGTGGCCCGGCTTGAGGCAATTACTTGACACGCAACAGTATTAAAGAGAACCTGAGTCTAAGCGCAATAAAGTTACGGAGGGTACCCCATGCTCGTTTCCCAGATCTTGAAAACCAAAGCAGATGACAGTGTGACCACGGTCAAGCCGGGGGTAATGATTTCGGAGGCGGCAAAAATTCTGGCCGAAAAGCGGATCGGGACCTTGGTTATTTCCTCTGACGGCAAGACACCTGACGGGATTTTATCCGAGCGCGACATCGTGCGCGCCTTGGGGGAGCAGGGGGATGCATGCCTGAATGTGACGGTGGAATCGCTGATGACCAAAAAGCTGGTGACTTGCGGAACCGATGCGCGATCGGATGAGATTCTGACCAAGATGACCGAAGGGCGTTTTCGCCATATGCCGGTGCTTGCCGATGGTGCATTGGTCGGGCTTGTATCGCTGGGCGATGTGGTCAAGGCACAATTGATGGAACTTTCTATGGAGAAAGATGCACTGCAGGGCATGATCATGGGGCATTAAAGGTGCGAAATTCACGTTGCGTTTCCGACGGGTAAATGATTGCTTGCGACCTAATGATTAATTAACGACTGGACTGCCCTATGCGCGTTGGCCTTTATCCCGGCACCTTTGATCCGATCACATTGGGGCATCTTGATATCATTCGGCGAGCCACGACGCTGGTAGATAAACTGGTGATTGGCGTGGCGATAAACCGTGACAAAGGCCCGTTGTTCGAACTGGAAGAACGCGTGGCGTTGATCACCTCGGAATGTGCGAAACTCGGGGCCGAAACCGGCGTTGAAGTGGTCGTGCATCCATTTGAAAATCTGCTGATTGATTGCGCCCGCGACGTTGGCGCGCAAATGATCATTCGCGGCCTGCGGGCCGTGGCGGATTTCGAGTATGAATATCAGATGGTCGGGATGAACCGTAAGCTTGATGACAGCATCGAAACGGTGTTCCTGATGGCAGAGGCCGAACATCAGGCGATCGCCAGCAAACTGGTCAAGGAAATTGCCCGGCTTGGGGGCGATGTCAGCAAATTCGTGACCCCTGCGGTGAATGCAGAGTTGCTGAAACGGTTTTCGAAATAGTCAAAGGGCGGGCAAATTGTAAATGCGCGCCATTGGATTTTACATCTTTTAGGCCGGCGCTTTGGGTTTTTTGTAGCATCCGAAGCGCCGGTTGATCTTGGCAATATCCGTTACAGGAACGACGCGATCACCCGCGAGGTATCCAGCATGCGGTTCGAAAACCCCCATTCATTGTCGTACCATGCCAATACGCGCACCTGAGTGCCGCCTTGGACCGAGGTCTGGTCGGTCGCGACCACACAGGAATGCGCATCATGGTTCAGGTCAATCGACACCAAGGGGCGGTCTTCCAACCCCATGATTCCCTTGAGGGGGCCATCGGCGGCAGCATGCAAAGCGGCATTAACCTCTTCGGCTGTGACCTTGCGCGATACCTCGATCACCAGATCGACGCAGGACACATTGGGCGTGGGCACACGAATGGCGGTGCCGCCGATCACGCCGTCAAGTTCGGGCAGAACCTTGCCCAAGGTCTTGGCCGCGCCGGTGGTGGTGGGGATCATTGACAATGCAGCAGCGCGGGCACGGTACAAATCCTTGTGCGCCGTATCTTGCGTCGGTTGATCGCCGGTATAGGCATGAATTGTCGTCATGTGGCCATGTGTGATGCCGAAAGCGTCGTTCAGGGTCTTGGTCAATGGGGCCATGCAATTCGTTGTGCAGGACGCATTGCTGATCACCGTTTCACGGCCGTCGATCAGGTTGTGGTTCACGCCATAGACGATTGTTTTCATGGTATCTTTGCCCGGGGCAGAGATCAGAACCCGTTTCGAGCCATTGTCGAGATGCTTGCCCGCACCATCGTTGCTGACAAAGATACCAGTACATTCAAGCACGATGTCTACGTCGCCCCAAGGCAGGGCGGCAGGATCGCGTTCGGCTGTGACGCGGATCGGCCCTTGGCCCACATCCATTGTGCCGTCGCCCAAGGTGACCGGACGGCCATAGCGCCCGTGTACTGAATCGAATTCAAACAGATGCGCGTTTGTTTCGAGCGGGGCCAGATCATTGATGGCCACCACCTGTAGATCATTTGCACCCTGTTCCATCAGTGCACGCAGCACGTTACGACCGATGCGGCCAAAGCCGTTGATTGCGAGTTTGGTTGCCATGGGGCGTCCTCCGGTTGGTGTTTGCGCTAACATGGACGTGTGCGCGCAAGAGTCAACCGCTGCAGACATAATCAGGGACGGGGGTTTGGGAAAGCCGTTCTATTCCGAAACAACAGTTTCCGATCAGCGCCAGAATGCGACCCATTCGAGCAGATCAAGGAATTTCTTGCTGAGGAAAACCAGATGTTCACTGCCATACATCACTGCATCCACCGCCAGGCCACCGACAATGAGCGATGCCAAAACAAGGGCGATGGGTGTGTTCATGGGGCAGGGATCCTTGCGCGGCGTTGCCCTGATATGACAGGGCAACGCCTTTGCTGCAAGACTTAGCCAAGTTTGCCCATGGCAACGGCAACATCAGCCATGCGTACGGAAAAACCCCATTCATTGTCGTACCACGCCAGCACACGGACCATGCGGTTGGCGACAACCATGGTCTGATCCGGCGCAAAGATCGAACTTTCTTCGGTGTGGTTAAAGTCGATCGAGACTTTCTTTTCAGGGTCATAGCCCATAACGCGCTTCATCGGGCCTTCGGCGGCGGCGCGCATGGCGGCGTTAACTTCGTCGACGGTGACATCGCGCGAGGCACGGAAGGTCAGGTCAACCGCGCTGACATTCGGGGTGGGCACGCGCATCGCGGTGCCGTCTAGCTTGCCTTTTAGCGCGGGCAGTACTTCACCCAAAGCCGCGGCAGCGCCGGTCGATGTCGGGATCAGCGCCATTGCAGCGGCGCGGGCGCGGTACAGGTCGTCGTGGCGACGGTCCAGCGTGGGCTGGTCGCCAGTATAGCTGTGAATGGTGGTCATGATGCCATATTCGATGCCAAATGAATCTTGCAAAACCTTGGCCAGCGGTGCCAGACAGTTTGTGGTGCACGACCCGTTGGAAATCATCGTATCGGACGCTTGCAATTCGTGGTCGTTTACACCGTACACGATGGTCCGGTCGACGTTTTTACCGGGTGCCGACAGCAACACGCGCTTTGCGCCACGCTCAAGATGCACGTTGGCCTTTTTGCCGTCGTTGAATTTGCCGGTACATTCCAGCACGACATCGCAACCGTCCCAGTTCAGCTCTTCCATTTTGTAGGTCGACATGACCTCGATCGGGCCTTGGCCCAGATCCAGCGTGCCGTTGCCGACTTTGACCTCGTTAGGGAAACGCCCGTGCACAGAGTCGTATTTGATCAGATGCGCGGCTGTTTCGATCGGGCCGGTGGCATTGATGCGCACGACCTCGATATCGTCGCGGCCCGAGGCTGCGATGTGAGAAAGCGTGCAACGGCCGATGCGGCCAAATCCGTTGATACCGACTTTGATGGTCATGAGATGCGTCCTTAGGTCTGAAAGCGGGCGAGGTTGCGCGATCTATATCTGTAGGCCGATCAAATGTTAAAGGTCTAAAACCGCCTGATTTCGGGATGTTAGCGTTAAATGTCTGTGTTAGCGTAAACGGCAGGCGGCCCTTTGCCTTTGCGCCGTGGTGCGCTATTTTGTCCCGAAATAATGATGGAGAGACGTGATGAGCGGTTTGCTGGCCCTGTTGGACGATGTTGCGGCGATAGCCAAGGTGGCTGCGGCCAGCGTGGACGATGTGTTCGGCCAAGCGGCCAAAGCCAGCGCCAAGGCTGCCGGTGCGGTGATTGACGATGCTGCCGTAACACCCAAATATGTGCACGGCTTCGAGGCAAGCCGTGAACTGCCAATCATTTGGCGGATCACCAAAGGGTCGCTCAAGAACAAGCTGGTGTACTTGCTGCCTGCGGGATTGCTGCTGTCTAATTTCGCGCCTTGGGCCATTCCGCCTTTGTTGATGCTGGGCGGTGCCTATCTATGTTTCGAAGGGGCCGAGAAAATTGCCCATGCTTTGGGTGTCGGCGGGGCAGGCCACGATGATCATCCGGGCAAGGGCCTTGTCGTCGACGACCCGGCGCATCTGGAAGAACAAAAAGCCGCTGGCGCGATCAAGACGGATTTGATTTTGTCGGCCGAGATTATGACCATCGTCTTGTCGAACCTAGAGGTTTCGAATTTCTGGATGGAAGCAGGGGCTTTGGCGGCGGCGGCTGTGATTATTACGGCGGCGGTTTATGGATCGGTCGCTTTGATCGTGAAAATGGATGATCTGGGGCTTTATATGGCAAAAAACGCCCGGTTGGCTCCGACCCGCAGTGTCGGTCGCGCCATTGTGCGCGGGATGCCCTTTTTCCTGAAGGCCCTTACCATCATCGGCACGGCGGCCATGTTATGGGTCGGCGGGTCAATCATCATTCACGGACTGGAGGTAATGGGCTTTGATACCTTGGGCCACTTGATCCATGACTATGCTGCCAACATCGGCCACATGGTTCCGTCCTATGAGGGCACTGTGGAATGGACCGCCAAAGCTGCGATGGACGGCGTCTTTGGTCTGGCGCTTGGGTTGGTCTTGATCCCGATCGGGGAAAAGATCATCACGCCGCTTTGGCGCGCCGTTTTCAGCCGTTCAGCTGTCAAAAAAACAGCCGCCTGAACGCGCGGCACCCAAAGACTGTGTTTAGGAAAGTCAGACGCGACGGATGTTTGAACCGCGCGTCTGGCTGCGCAGGTATAGTGCTGCCAAAAGGATCACGGCCAATTGACCTGTTACGGCATAGGTAACAAGCACCGCAATCATCCCATAACCGGCACCAAAGCAGGCCACGCCGCCAAGGCTGCCGCACATTATCGCGTATAAAATATATGCTGCGCCCATATTCAGCCAATCCCCGTCCAACACGATGCCCGATACGCCACTGTATGAACTCTTTCGGTCCAACTCAGGGCTGTCATAATGAGCATTCAATAAACGGAATAAAATTTCAAGGATTTTGTTTTTAAAGCAATAAAAAAACTCAGCGGAACCTGAGTTTATGTGCGGTGGTGAAAGGGGGGGCGATCCGCCCCCCGATTTGATTACAAAAGTGCTTTGGCTTTGTCGGCGACGTTCTGCGCCGTAATGCCGAACTTTTCGAACAGTTCTTCCGCAGGGGCAGAGGCACCGAAACGGTCCATGCCAACAAAATCAGCCTTGTTCCACTTGCCACGTTCGCCTGTCAGCCACCGGTCCCACCCTTGGCGCACGGCCGCCTCGACGCCAACACGCACCGGGCCTGCGGGCAGAACACGGCGGCGGTATGCTTCGTCCTGCTCTGCGAACAGCTCCATGCAGGGCATGGACACAACGCGGGTGCCGATGCCTTGCTCTTGCAAGATGTCGCGGGCTTTCAACGCGATCTCGACTTCGGAGCCGGTGGCGATCAGGATAACCTGACGTTTGCCGTCGGCGTCGGCCAGCACATAAGCACCCTGTTCAGTGAGGTTCTTGTTTTTGTGCTCAAGCCGCACGGTCGGCAGACCCTGACGGGTGAGCGACAACACCGATGGCGTCTTTCTCGACGTCAGCGCGATTTCCCAGCTTTCGGCTGTTTCAACCGTATCGGCGGGACGGAACACATAGGTGTTCGGTGTCGCGCGCGAAATGGCAAGGTGTTCAACAGGCTGGTGCGTCGGGCCGTCTTCGCCCAGACCGATGCTGTCATGGGTCATGACAAAGACCGTCGGAATTTGCATCAGGGCCGCCAGACGCATTGCAGGGCGGGCGTAGTCGGTGAAACACATGAACGTACCGCCGTAAGGGCGCACACCGCCATGCAACGCCATGCCGTTCATAGCCGATGCCATGCCATGTTCGCGGATGCCCCAATAGACATAGCGCCCGCCACGGTTGTCGACGTCAAACACACCCAGATCAGCCGTTTTGGTGTTGTTGGACCCGGTCAGATCCGCCGACCCGCCAACGGTTTCTACGAACAGCGGGTTCAACACCTCGAGGGTCTTCTCGCTGCTGGCGCGGGTGGCCAGCTTGGGGGCGGCTTCGGTCATCTGCTTTTTGAAGGCTTTGATCGTCGCACTTAGTTTCTTGGGCGCATCACCGGCCAGCGCACGGTTGAATTCTTCGCGCTTGGCGCGGGACATGTCGTCGAAACGCTCTTCCCATGCCTTGCGATCTGCTGCACCGCGCGAACCGATGGCTTCCCATGCGGATTTCACATCTGCGGGGACTTCGAACGGGCCGGTTGTCCAGCCATAGGCGGCCTTGGCGGCGGCCATCTGGTCTGCGTCGGTCAAAGCACCGTGGCCTTTGGACGTGTCCTGTGCCGCGTGACCCAACGCGATATGGGTTTTGCACGCGATCATCGAGGGCAGGGAAGATTTACGTGCCTCGGTCAGGGCTGCGTCGATTTCATCGGGGTTGTGGCCATCAATTTCGACCACATGCCAACCGGCAGCCTTGAAACGGGCCACTTGATCCACGGTGTCGGACAAGCTGACAGGACCGTCGATGGTGATGTTATTATTGTCCCACATCACGATCAGTTTGCCCAGCTTGTGGCGTCCTGCCAGTGCGATCGCCTCTTGGCTGATGCCTTCCATCAGGCAGCCGTCGCCGGCGATCACATAGGTAAAGTGGTCGACGATCTTTTTGCCGTACTGCGCGCGCTGGATTTCTTCGGCCATGGCAAAGCCCACGGAATTCGCAATCCCCTGACCCAGCGGGCCGGTGGTTGTTTCAATCGCATCGGCAAGGAAGTTTTCCGGGTGGCCCGCAGTGCGCGCGCCCATTTGGCGGAAATTCTTGATCTCTTCGATCGGGAACTGTGCGTCGCCCACAAGATGCAGCAGCGAATAGATCAGCATCGACCCGTGACCTGCGGACAGGATGAACCGGTCGCGGTCTGGCCACAGTGGGTTGGCGGCGTCAAACTTGAGGTGCTTTTCAAACAAAACGGTCGCAACATCTGCCATGCCCATGGGCATGCCCGAATGGCCGGAATTGGCAGCCGCAACGGCGTCCAGCGTCAGGGCGCGAATGGCGGTCGCTTTGGACCAATGCTCGGGATGGGCTTTCGCAAGGGCGTTCAAATCCACGGGGGCGGCTTCCTTATGTCAGGGCAAAGTTTGCGCGATCAATACCAGCCACCCCGCAAAGATCAAGGGCAACAGGGGCAGGGCCCCCGACCACATCAACAGCCCCCGCCAATGCGTTGTTCTTAAAGGGGCAGTATTTCGCTTCGCGTTTGGGTAGGATCGCTGCAAACCACGTTGACCACCGATTCGATGGTTGGCACAGTGCAAAAAAGACGTTTCAACGGGGATCCGGGGATGAGTGACATAGAAGAAGTACAAGGCCGCATCATGGCCGCGATGGAACGCGCGTCGCGCGGGTTGGAAAAACTGGCCGTCGCCAAAGAGGACGTGCCGGACCTTTCCCAAGAGCTTGCCGATGAACGCCTTGCCAATGCGCAACTGGAAGAGCGAGTCAAATACCTGAACACCCAGCTTGAAACATTGACTGCTGACACGCAGGCGCAATTGGAAAAAACCAAGGCAGAGTTGGGCCAAGCGCAGGCCAAGCTTGCCGATGCCGATGCCCAAGCCGCCCAAAGCACTGTGACCGACGCACAGGTATCAGCGCTTGATGTCGAATTGCAGCGGGTTCGCCAGACCAACACGAAACTGTCCGATGCCTGCGCCGCTTTGCGCGCCGCCAATGCCGAAGGTGTCGGGGATGCCGATCTGATCAACGCCGCGCTGCAGGCCGAACTTGACGCGTTGCGCGCTGCGCGCAGTGCCGATCTGGCGCAGGCGGATGCGATCTTGTCGACCCTCACCCCCCTTGTCGAAGCCGCGCAGGAGAACGCCTGATGCCCGAAGTACTCATTTCCATCGGCGGTCGCCAATTCGAAGTCGCCTGCCAAGAGGGCGAGGAAAGCTATCTTCATGCTGCAGCCAAAATGCTGGATGACGAGGCGCAGATTCTATCGGATCAGGTTGGCCGCATGCCCGAAGCGCGCATGCTGTTGATGGCGGGCCTTCTGTTGGCTGACAAGACTGCCAGCGTCGAAGATCAAGTCGCCGAAGTGCGCGCCGAACTGGCCGAGCGCGAAGCCGAGCTGGCAGGCCTGCGCAATGTCGTGATCGAACCCGAACGTATCGAAGTTCCTGTGATCCCGCAGTCGGTGAGTGACGGTTTGGCCGAAATGGCCGCCCGCGCCGAAGCCTTGGCCCAAGAGATCGAGGATAAAGCGGCGGGATAAACGCATCGCGCGGTTAGTCTTGCCTCAAGGGGCAAGGCCAACCGGAATGACTTTTTTCGCTACCCAACATCCGGGCTGCTGATTGTCTGACTGGGCGTTGCAGGCAGATGGCGCTGTTTTTACGCCGCTATGCCCCCGCTGTTTTTGCGATTTCGCAAGACGGGCGGCGTTCTGCAGACAACTGAAACTGAGCACATTTTTTTGTCGTTATCTGTTGGTATCTATTGGTGGCATTAACTCTCTGGTTGTGGTTGGCATTAAGTTAACCACCCCAAGGAGAGGCGATTCGCGTGTCGGTAGAAATAGGCCCTATAAAGATTATCGTCATGGGGCAAAGCTTGGGCAGCGGTCTGTCGAGGTCATACGACGGGGCAACAACTGAAGGTGTTGATCAACTAACCCAACATTTCCAGGACCGCACCGAAGTTCCTGTCGAGGTGCTACAAGCGTCTGTTCCGGCTACCTCTTTGCTGCGGCGGTACCGCAGTCGCAGATCGTGGTGGGATGAAACGACCCATAAGCCGGGTCGGCTGCTTTTGCAGACAACATTCATGTATCCAGAGGCGGATATCGTTTTATGGTCACAAGGCGAACGTGACGCCGAAGATGCCGCGCTTGATATTGAGACCTGTGAAGCCTCGCTGAAAGAGTTCTTTATCTACCTTCGGCAGACCTACGGTTGTTTTGTCATCTGTAATTTCATCGGGCGGCGGATCGGGGGCAATGACCACACAACGCAAAGCTTGCTTTTGGCGCAGCGCAGGGTCGTTACCGCGCTGGATTTCGTTTTCGAAGGAGCCGAGCAATACCACGTCGATCTTATCGATGCTGTACATCCCGATAATGCGGGTTTTGGGGCGATCGGTGCATTGTCTGGCCATGCAATCGCGGCGGCGTGCCTGAACGAAGCGAACGACTATCCGATGGTCACGCATGTCGAAGCATCTGACAATGTTGTTGTTTTTTATCTTTCAGGTGCAGATGCCTGGGCGATCAACGGGGCAAAGGTGGATCGTCCGATAAAAATGATGAACCTCAAGGGGGACAACCAGTTTTCAGTGGTCAGCCAGACAATCGGAAAACTGGTTCCGTCCGCCATGTTTTTTGACCCCACCCAAAACGAGGTCTATCTGGTCTTTGAAGCCTCGCTTGAGCGGATGGCTGCAGACCTGAGAGCCTATGTTGCCTACGGTGCGTGCTCTGATCTGGACCGGTCCCGCCTACTGACCGAGGCATCGGTGTTAAGCCGCCCCATCCGCCGCGATTCTTTGGCGCTGGATTTCGTGCATTGATCAAGAATGAATGAATTTGCCTGACGCTAAATTAAAGACATAAAAAAACGGCGCTCCAAAAGGAACGCCGTTTTTTTGCTAACGCTAAATCAGGTTTCAGCCGTTGGCTTCGCGAATTTTGTCGGCTGCATCTTTGTCATAGGTGACGCCGTTTTCGGCAAACAGCGCATCCAACTCGCCGGACAGGGTCATTTCGGTGATGATGTCACAGCCGCCGACGAATTCGCCTTTGACGTAAAGCTGTGGCACTGTGGGCCAGTCGGAAAAATCCTTGATGCCTTGGCGCAGGGCCTCGTCTGCCAAAACGTTCACGTCGGCAAATTCGACTTCCATATAGTTCAGCACGCCGGCCACACGGGATGAAAACCCGCATTGCGGCATCGCCTTCGTGCCTTTCATGAACAGCACAACGTCATTCGCCGTGATGGTCTCTTTGATCTGTGTCGAAACGTCGGTCATTTTGATTTGTCCTTCGGTATAAAGCGTTTAGCGTATTCTTGCGGGTCGCGGGGAATGCGGTAGGTGGTCTGGTGTCCGCCCCCGCCACCGCCAGAGTGATAGGTTGTTTCAATCTCGTGATAGCCTGTGCCGGGCTGTGATCCGCGTTCGGTGCCGCGGGTGTGGCGCAAGGATTGTAATCCGCGCAGCACCGCCACGATCAGCACCAGAACACTTAGGATCACCACAAGGGTCAGGTCCATCGGATCAGTCCGGTGCCTTGGTCGTCAGGGCAAGTGCGTGCAAATCCCCACTTGGTCCATCCATACGGCCCTTAAGCGCGGCATAGACGGCGCGCTGCTGCTGCACGCGGTTTTTCCCGCGAAAGCTTTCGTCGATGACCATCGCGGCCATGTGCACACCGTCGTTGCCCTCGACTTCGATTTTGGCATTTGGAAAGGTCTGGCGCAGAAGGTCTTCGATTTCTCTGGCTTGCATTGGCATTGGTGCGGCTCCGTTCGGTTATATCAGCCAAGATGTAGTGGTGCGGGCGGCGGCGTGCAAGTTATCTGATTGAGCGATGGCCAAGGACGCAGTACATATATGCAACTGGCCCGCAACGCAAAACCGGAGACCCCCAAGATGGACATCTTTGAAGACGCACCAGAACGCGCCTACGCATGGGCCCAAGCGGGGCGGGGGGCTGCCTTGGCCACGGTTGTCGAAACATGGGGGTCCGCCCCGCGACGGGTGGGTGCGCAGCTGGCGATATCGGGCGATGGTGAAATGCAGGGGTCGGTTTCTGGCGGTTGCGTCGAAGGGGCCGTGGTCGTCGAGGCGCTGGAGGCGCTGGAAGACGGCACGCCGCGGCTGCTGGAATATGGCGTGAGCGATGGCGATGCCTTTGCCGTCGGGCTGGCCTGCGGCGGCAAGATCCGCGTACTGGTGGAACCCATCGGCAACGGTGGGATGCCCTTTGATATTCTGGCCGATCTGGTCAAGGCACGCGCGGCGCGTCAGCCGATCGGCTACGAGGTGTCGCTGTCGGGCGGTACTGCGCGTCTGGTGCGCGATGGCTATGACGGTCGTTTTCGGATGGACCGGTCAGGTGTTGAGGAAGACGGCGACACATTCGTGGCAATCCACAATCCGCCATTGCGGTTGATTATCGTGGGGGCCGTGCATATCGCGCAGGCCTTGGCCCCGATGGCGCAGGTCGCAGGTTTTGACGTTGTGGTGATTGACCCGCGCGAGGCATTCGGATCGCAAGCGCGCTTTCCCGAGGCGCGCGTGATAAACGACTGGCCCGATGCAGCATTGGAAGAAGTGGGCTTCGATACCCGCAGTGCCGTTGTTTTATTGACCCATGACCCGAAACTGGACGATCCCGCCCTGCATATCGCGCTGAAATCCGATGCGTTCTATATCGGTGCGCTTGGATCAAAGCGAACCCATGCGTCGCGGGTGGACCGGCTGCAAAAGGCCGGATTTACCGATGCGGATATCGCCCGGATCGCAGGCCCAGTGGGTCTTGATATCGGGGCCGCCGGTCCGCCCGAAATCGCAGTGTCGATCCTTGCGCAAATGATCCAAGCCCTGAGAAAACCGTGAAGTTCGGCGCCGTACCCACCCATGATGCTGCTGGTGCATATCTGGCCCATTCTGTCGCCTTACCTAAAGGGCGACTGCGAAAAGGACTGTTGATCGAGAGCAGACATATCGCCGACCTTTTGGCTGCGGGACACGAACAGGTCACTGTCGCACGGTTGGCCCCTAGGGATGTGGATGAAAACACCGCCGCAGCGCAACTGGCGCAGGCGTTGGTGGGCGATGAACCTGATTTTGACCCGCATCTTGATATGACCAACGCTTTTACCGGTCGCGTCAATCTGCTGGCCAAAGGGCCGGGGGTGGCGGTGCTGGATGTCGCAGCACTTGAGGCCGCCAATGCCGTGCATCCGATGATAACCCTCGCCACTGTGCCGCCGTTTCAGCAAATGACCAACGGCGGGATGGTCGCCACGATCAAGATCATCTCGTACGGGGTCGATCAGGCCGATCTGGCGCGCGCCTGCGCAGCGGCCCGCGGGGCCATCCGTCTTGCGCCGCCTCAGCTGAAAGATGCGACACTGATCATCACCGAGATCGAGCGCGGGGCAGGGGACAAGGGCCGCGAGGCCATCGCCAACCGCCTTACCGCGCTGGATGTCGTGCTGAAAGATGTGGTGATGGTGCCCCATCAAACGGACGCCTTGTGCGATGCGATCACAGTTGCAAAGTCAGAGCTGGTGCTGATCCTGACCGGATCTGCGACCTCGGATATTGATGACGTCGCCCCGTCGGCGCTGCGCGCTGCGGGGGGCACGGTGGCGCGGTTCGGGATGCCGGTTGATCCGGGCAATCTGCTGTTTCTGGGCAACCTTGGGGCGCGGCAGGTGATCGGTTTGCCCGGCTGCGCGCGGTCGCCCGCGTTAAACGGGGCGGATTGGGTCTTGTCGCGGATCGCCTGCGGGATCGCGGTGACCGACCGTGATATTGCGGGCATGGGCGTGGGGGGATTGCTCAAGGAAATCGTGACACGGCCACAACCGCGCCGCGGCTAAATTCAGCCTGCGGCGTCCAAAATTTTGCATGTTTTCAAGCCGTCGCGAAAATTTGGGTTCTCAACTGCGCAGGGGCGTGCTTAACTCTGATCAACGAGATCAAGAACACCTAAGGGAGGATATCTATGACACAGGTCAAAATGACCGTGAACGGCAAAGCCGCGTCTGGCGACGTGGAAGGCCGCACATTGCTGGCGTCGTTTCTGCGCGACAGCCTCAATCTGACGGGCACACATATCGGGTGCGACACCAGCCAGTGCGGGGCCTGCGTTGTGCATGTGAACGGCGAAGCGGTCAAAGCCTGCACCATGCTGGCGGTCGAAGCCGAAGGCGCTGACGTCAAGACCATCGAATCCATGGCCAATGCAGACGGATCGCTGAACGTGATCCAGCAAGCGTTTCAGGATCACCATGGCCTGCAATGCGGGTTCTGTACCCCCGGCATGGTCATGTCTGCCTCGGCCTTGTTGAAAGACAATCCCAAGCCGACCGAAGCCGAAGTGCGCCACTATCTGGATGGCAACATCTGCCGCTGCACCGGCTACCATAACATCGTCAAGGCAATCATGGCGGCTTCCGGCCAAGACTTCAGCGCATTGGCTGCTGAATAAAAGGCGGCTTGTCTGCATGTGCGAGGAGGCACGCGCAGACGCATAAAACCGATGCAAAAAGGCGTATCCCTGCGGTTCCGGGTGGCGCCATACCGACAGAATAGACCTGCAAACGCGATGGTGCCCGACATGAACGGCACCCCATAGGGAGGATTAACTATGCCAAAGGATGGCGGAATTGGTGCCAGCAGCAAGCGGCGCGAAGACGTCCGGTTTTTGACCGGTGAAGGCAATTACACGGATGATATCAACCTGCGCGGACAGGCCTATGTGTTCTTTCTGCGCTCGGATATTGCGCATGGCACCTTGAATTCGGTGGATACATCGGCTGCCGAGGGCATGCCCGGTGTGGTCAAGATTTTCACCGGTGCGGATTTTGAGGCCGTGGGGTCCATTCCATGTGGCTGGCAGGTGACGGACAAGCATGGCGAAGTCATGCAAGAACCGCGCCACCCTGTTCTGGCCCATGGCAAGGTGCGCCATGTGGGTGAACCGATCGCCGCTGTTGTGGCTGAATCCCTGTCCGAGGCCCGCGATGCCGCCGAAGCCATTGTGCTGGACATCACCGATCTGCCCGCCGTCATTGACATGAAGGAAGCCGTCAAAGCGGATGCGCCCAAGGTCCATGACGATCTGACGTCGAACCTGTGCTATGATTGGGGGTTCGTCGAGGAAAACAAGGGTGCCGTCGATAAGGCGTTCGAAGAAGCCCACCACGTCACTACGCTGGAATTGGTTAACAACCGTCTGGTCGCCAACCCGATGGAACCGCGCGTTGCCGTGGGCGACTTTGCCCGTGGTACCGGCGATCACACGCTATATACGACGTCGCAAAACCCGCATGTGATCCGCCTGTTGATGGGCGCGTTTGTTCTGGGCATCCCCGAACACAAGCTGCGCGTTGTGGCCCCTGATGTGGGCGGCGGTTTTGGCACGAAAATCTTCCACTATCAGGAAGAGGCATTCGTGACCTTCGCTGCCAAGGCGTGCAACCGTCCGGTCAAATGGACCTCCAGCCGGTCCGAGGCGTTCATGTCGGATGCCCATGGCCGCGATCACGTCACCAAGATCGAAATGGCGCTGGACAAGGACAACAACTTTACCGCTTTGCGCACAGACACCTATGCCAACATGGGTGCCTATCTGTCGACCTTCGCGCCATCGGTTCCCACATGGCTGCATGGAACGTTGATGGCGGGAAATTATAAAACACCGCTGATCTATGTGAACGTCAAGGCCGTGTTCACCAACACCGTTCCTGTCGACGCTTACCGTGGTGCTGGCCGTCCCGAGGCGACGTATCAGTTGGAGCGGCTGGTTGATAAATGTGCGCATGAATTGGGTGTCGATCCGATTGCCCTGCGGCGTCAAAACTTTATCACCGAATTCCCCTATGCCACGCCTGTGGCGGTGGAATATGACACGGGCGATTACGTGGCGACCATGGACAAGCTGGAAGAGATTTCCGACATGGCCGGTTTCGCAGCCCGTCGCAAGGAATCCGAGGCCAAAGGCAAGCTGCGCGGTTTCGGCGTGAACTGCTATATCGAGGCCTGCGGCATCGCGCCGTCGAACCTTGTCGGCCAGCTTGGCGCGCGGGCGGGTCTGTACGAATCCGCCACCGTGCGGGTGAATGCAACCGGTGGTCTGGTGGTGATGACCGGATCACACAGCCACGGGCAGGGGCATGAAACGGCCTTCCCGCAGGTGATCGCCGAGATGATCGGCATTCCCGAGGATATGATCGAAATCGTGCATGGCGACACTGCCAATACGCCAATGGGGATGGGGACCTACGGGTCACGATCCTTGGCTGTTGGTGGATCTGCTATGGTGCGCGCGACGGAAAAGATCATCGCCAAGGCGAAGAAAATCGCATCCCACCTGCTGGAAGCGTCCGAGGGCGATATCGAGTTGAAAGACGGTGCGTTCAGCGTCGCAGGCACGGATAAATCCGTGGCTTGGGGCGATGTGACCTTGGCGGCTTATGTGCCGCATAACTATCCGTTGGAAGACATCGAGCCAGGTCTGGAAGAGACGGCGTTCTACGATCCGTCGAACTTTACCTACCCATCCGGAGCCTATGCCTGCGAGGTCGAGCTGGACCCGGAGACAGGCCATGTAACGATCGAACGCTTCGCGGCTGCCGATGACTTTGGCAATATCGTGAATCCGATGATCGTGACAGGGCAGGTGCATGGCGGTCTGGCGCAAGGGATCGGTCAGGCGTTGATGGAAAACTGTACCTATGACAGCGAAGGACAGCTGCTGAGCGCATCCTATATGGATTACGCGATGCCGCGCGCCAGTGACCTGCCATTCTATACGGTGGATCATTCCTGCCAGACGCCTTGTACGCACAACCCCTTGGGGGTCAAAGGTTGTGGCGAGGCGGGGGCAATCGGATCGCCACCGGCTGTGGTCAATGCGGTGCTGGATGCCATGCGGTCAGGTGGCAAGGATGTAGGTCACATCGACATGCCCGTGACACCAGCGCGTGTCTGGGCCGCGATGAACAGCTAGGATGAGAGGACGGGACGGGGGGCCAGCCCCCCGCGCCCCCCGGAGTTTATTTGGCAAAATGAAGCGGGGAGTTTGGTGGTTTTGGCCCCGCTCTCTGATCGGAAGGACGAAAGATGTATAATTTTGACGTAGAAAAGCCGACCAGCATCGAGGATGCGGTCAAGGCGTTGGGGCGTGAAGAAGCGCAGCCAATGAGTGGCGGGCAGACTTTGATCCCGACGCTCAAGGCGCGGTTGGCGATGCCGTCGGTTTTGGTATCGCTTAGCGGTATTGCCGAAATGCAAGGCGTGTGTATGGACGACGATGGCCGCGTTTGCATTGGTGGTGGTACGGTTCATGCCACCGTCGCAAAAGAGGTCGCATCGCATTATCCAGCGCTGGCGGGCCTTGCGGCGCGGATCGGTGATCCGGCAGTACGCAATCGCGGGACAATTGGCGGATCGGTTGCCAATAATGACCCTTCGGCCTGCTATCCGGCGGCTGTTCTGGCCAGCGGCGCGACAATTATCACCAATGCGCGCGAAATTGCCGCCGATGATTTCTTTGAGGGCATGTTTGCCACGGCTTTGGATGAGGGTGAGATCATTACCGAAGTCAGATTTCCGGTTCCTGAAAAAGCGCATTACGAGAAGTTTATCCAGCCCGCGTCGCGCTTTCCATTGGTGGCAGTCTATGTGGCCAAATTCAGCGATGGCGTGCGTGTGGCCGTCACCGGCGCGTCCGAGAATGGTGTTTTCCGCTGGAGTGAGGCCGAGGCCGCGTTGTCCGATGACTTTAGCGCGGATGCGGTTGCTGGCCTGACCGTGGATGGCAGCAGCATGATCAGCGATTTGCATGGATCGGGCGATTACCGCGCTCATTTGATTGGCGTGATGACCAAGCGGGCGGTTGCTGCACGGGCCTGATCGCACATTGGACGAACTGAGGATTAAACACCAGCAAAGCCGTCTTCGTAGTATCGAAGGCGGCTTTGTGCTGTCTGGCATCTGCATGTTGGAACCAAACGATTGGTAGGGAGTTTTACACCAAGCGCTGCCCGAACGGCGTTGTGTAGTAACTCCGTAAGGATATGAAATGTTTAGAATTCTTAAATCGACCACTTCTTTGACGATGTGTGTGGCGCTTGCGCTGCCAACGGGCGGGTTCGCGCAAACAACTGTTGCTGACTGCGCCGTTGAGGGTGCCGAGGCCGAGCTGGTATTCCCATGCGTGTTGCCTGATGGCACCGAGGTGACGACAGCCGAAGAGCTGGACGCGCAGCTGCAAGGGGCGCTAGATCAGGTCACAGGTGCGACCGAGGCTGTTGATGAAGCAGCACAGGCTGATCAGGCGGCAGCCGAGGCCGAAGCCACAGCACAGAAAGCCGAAGAAACCGTAGCTGAAGCACAAGCCGCCGAGGATGCCCGTGTGGCTGCTGAGTCGCAGGCAGAAGCAGATGCACAGGCTGTAAGGGATGCACAGGCTGCGGCTGACGCGCAGGCTGTGATAGACGCACAGGCCGCGGCCGATGCGTCGGCGGCGGCGGAAGCTGCTGCAAGTGAAAAAGCAGCTGCAGAGGCACAAGAAGCAGCCGAAGCGCAAATGGCAGCCGACGCGAAGGCGAATGAAGAGGCGGTTGCAGCCCAGATTGCCGCCGACGCGGAAGCAAAAGCAGCAGCTGATGCGGCTGCGACGGCTGAGCCTGTGGCGACGCAAGACGTCACACCTGCTGCCGAAGCTCAAGAGGCCGAAGCAACAGCGGAACCGACACAGCAGGCAGAGCCAGCGCAGGCCGAAGTGACCGAAGCCCCGGCAGATCAAGCCGAAGCTGCCCCTGCTGACGCCCCAAAAACAGAAGAGCAGATTGCTGCCGACCTTGCTGCCCAGCAGGCCGCTGAGGAAGCGCGTCTGGAACAACGCGCCGAAGAGGCTGCTGCAGCTGCGCAATCAGCCGCCGCCGCCGACAGTGGCGAAGCGGAAGCGCAAGTCGAGACCGAAGAGGTCACAGCCGAGCAAACCCGCACATCGGACGAGGAATTCTCGACCGCGGTAACGGGGCAGGCGACAGCCGAAGCGGCACCCGAAGAAGACAAGGGGCTGAGCAAGTTCGAAAAGGCGCTTTTGCTGGGGCTGGGGGCTGTCGCCGTCGGTGCCGTGCTCAAGAACGGATCCAAAGTTGTGAGCAATTCGGGTGACCGCTTGGTCGTCGAAGACCCGAATGGTGATTTGCGCGTGCTGAAAGATGACGATGCATTGGTGCGTCAGGCTGGCGACGAAGTTCGTCGCGAGACGTTCAACGACGGTTCTGCCCGCACGACTGTGACCAAGCCCGATGGCAGCAAAGTGGTGACCATCCTTGGTCGTGACGGGACGGTGTTGCGCCGGATCAATGTTGACCCGCAGGGCAACCAATATGTATTGTTCGACGACACGCAGGTTGAACAGCGCATCGTTGTGAACGAATTGCCGCAGGTCCAACAGACCAACACCCTTGCCAGCCAGCAAAACGAAGAAGCCCTGCGCGTCGCCCTTGAAACACAGTTGCGCGATTCACAAGCACAGCGGTTCTCGTTGCGGCAGGTTCGCGATATCCGTCAAGTCCGCGCTTTGGCCCCCGAGGTTGAATTGGATGCGGTGCGTTTCGCAACCGGCTCTGCTGCTATCCAGCCCGAACAGGCGCGCGCGCTGGCCAAGATCGGTACGGCAATCACCGGTGCGATCCGCAATGATCCGCGCACGGTCATCCTGATAGAAGGGCACACGGACGCCGTTGGCGATGCGGGTTATAACCTCGCGCTGTCGGACCGTCGTGCCGAAACCGTTGCTTTGGCGTTGACGGAATATTTTGACGTACCACCGGCAAACCTGATCACCCAAGGCTATGGTGAGACGGCGTTGAAGGTGCCATACCTGACTGCGCAACCGGCCAACCGTCGTGCGGTGGTGCGCAACATTACCAGCCTGCTGCAACAGTAAGACTGGGTCCCTGAAATGAAAAAACGCCCCTGTGATTACTCACAGGGGCGTTTTTTATGTCTGACTTAGCAAAGCCGGAAAGCGTCTTACTTGTTCGGCATCGGGCCGATCAGCATGACCATTTGACGGCCTTCCATCTTGGGGAAGTTTTCGACGCGGCCCACCTCTTTGGTGTCTTCGGCGACGCGTTCCAGCAATTGGCGGCCCAAATTCTGGTGCGCCATCTCACGACCGCGAAAGCGCAGGGTGATTTTGACTTTGTCGCCATTGTCCAGAAACTTGAACACGTTCCGCATTTTGACCTGATAGTCATTTGTATCGGTGTTCGGTCTGAACTTGACCTCTTTGATCTCGATGATCTTTTGCTTTTTGCGCGCTTCGGCTTCGCGCTTTTGCGTCTCGTATTTGAATTTGCCGAAATCCATGATCTTGCAAACGGGCGGGTTGGCGTTGGGAGAGATCTCGACCAAGTCCAGCCCGGCTTCTTCGGCCATTTCCATGGCACGACCCGGTGTGACGACCCCGACGTTTTCGCCGTCGGCACCGATCAGACGAATTTCATTAGAGCGGATATTTTCGTTAATGCGCGGGCCCGTGTCTCTTTGTGGCGGCGCGTTATGTGGTCTGCGAGCGATGATGAACGTCCTTTGATTGTTCCGTAATATCGAAGACAGAAGGTAAACCTGCATAAGTGCTTCTTCAAGCCGCAAAATGGGGGTAAAGTCGGTTAAAAGGGGCGTTTCAACCTTGCAACCTGACAAATGAAAGCGCATTTGACAATTTGAGCGTGCATATTTGGTGCACGACACGAAATCTACCAAGTTCAAAGGGACTATATTGTCATGAAAAACCTCATCTGGATCATTATCGCGGCTGTGATCGCATTCGGGGGATACATGCTGTATTCCGGTCGATCAGTCCAAGAAATCGCGACATCGGCATCGGATGCAGTCAACGCGCCCGAAGCGTTGGACAGTGCAACAGCTGCCGTCGGCGACGCAGTTGAAGCGACCGAAGGCGCAGTTGCCGACGCTGTCGAAGCAACCGCCGAAGCGGCTGATGCGGCTGCGGATGCAGTTGCCGCAGCGGCGTCTGACGTGGCTGATGCAGCCGTTCAGGCCAGCGAAGACGCAGCTGCTGCTACCGCTGAGGCGGCAGACGAGGCGATGAAAATGGCCTCCGACGCCGCGACTTCGGTTGCCGACACGGCCAGCGATGCGGCAGACGCAGCAGCAGAAACAGCGTCCGACGCGGTTGATGTGACATCCGAAGCAGCGTCTGACGTTGCGGCCACAGTGACTGAGACAGCGCAAGATGGCGTAGATGCAGCCAGTGACGCAGCTGAAGTGGCGGACGAAGCAGCCAGCGACGCAGTCGAAGCTACCAGTGAAGCGGCAAGCGACACTGCTGAAGTGGCAGATGAAGCCGCCAGCAACGCCGCCGAGGAAGTCTCGGATGCTGCAAGCACCACGATGGCAGCAACGTCCGAAGTGGCAAGCGATGCCGCGACTGCCGCAAATGAAGCCGCCGAGGCTGCCGAAGCCGAAGTCGTGGCAGCAACGGATTCCGCTGCACAAGCAGCCGAGGAAGCCCAGGTCGAGGCTGAAGCGCCTGCTGTGACTGCCGAAGCAGACGCGACTGTTACCGCAGAAACACCTGCGCAGCCATTGACCGTCGAAGGTTTCGATCTTGAGGCAGTCAAGACCATGATCGACGAATCTGACCTGCCCGGCATGCAGAAAACCCTGTTGATGCGTGGCGTTGAAACAGCCAGCGAAAACCCAGATACGCTTGGCGAAGTTCTGGACCGTGTCCGTGCTGCGCTGAACATGTAATCCTTGGGGATATCGCAAAAAGAAAACCGCGCCTTCGCAAGAGGGCGCGGTTTTTTAATGTCCGGGGATCGGTCAGTCTAGCCGACGAAGGCTTTTTCCACGACATAGTGTTTGGGATCGGAATTCGCGCCTTCCTCAAGGCCGAAGCCTTCAAGAACGTCTTTGATATCCTTGTTGAAGCCTAGGCTGCCGCAAACCATGCCGCGGTCGGTGTCGGCATTGATCCCGTCAATACCCAGATCCGCAAACACCGTGCCGTCTTGCAGCAGTGTCGTGATACGACCCATCTTGGGGCTGTCTTGGCGGGTCGTGGTCGGGTAATAGACGATCTTGGCCAGATTATCCTTGCCGATCAGCTCGTGCATCATTTCGTCATTCTGGATATCTTCGATCAGACTGCGGCTATAATCCAGCTCTGCTACGTCACGCACGGTGTGGGTTACGATAACCTGATCGAAGTTCTCGTAGGTTTCAGGTTCGCGCAGCAACGACGCGAAAGGCGCAAATCCGGTGCCGGTCGCAAACAGCCACAGCCGCTTGCCCGGTAGCAACGCGTCATGCACCAGCGTGCCAACGGGTTTGGGGCGCAGGATGATCTGGTCACCGGGCTGGATGTGCTGCAGTTTCGACGTCAGCGGGCCGTCCTGGACCTTGATCGAATAAAACTCGAGCTCATCATCCCACGACGGCGACGCGATTGAATAGGCCCGCAACAGCGGCTTTTGCTTGCCGGTCTTCGGGTCAGGGTCGCCCATCAGGCCTATCATCACGAATTCACCCGACCGGAACCGCAAGGACGCAGGGCGCGACACGCGGAAGGAAAACAAACGGTCGGTCCAATGTTTAACTGAGATCACAGTTTGCGCATCGGGCAGGGTCGGCACGGCTTTGGCGTTGGTCTGGGTCACTGGGGAATGCTCGGTCATGGTTTCATCGGCACGCACATCCGGCGCGCCGCCTTTGTCTTTAGGGCAAGGAAGGGGGTAGGAAAAGACCCGTATCAGCCGCGCAGGCGGGACTGATAGTCATGGTCTTGCCAATTTGCACGGGCCAGCCATTGGTCTTCGGGTTGTCGCGCCGCCAGATCATCGGGGATTTCGACCTCGTCAAAGCCTGCCCGGCGCGCCATCGCATATTGATCGGCCAGTACGTGACCATGTGCGCGTAATCGTCCGGTATAGCCCAGCAGCCGCAGCTGTTTGGCGATCGTAAAACCGCGCCCGTCGGCGGAGCTTGGGAAATCGATGCGGATGATTTGCAACGTGTGGTTCAGCTGGATGTCGCCCGGTTGCGCGTCGGATGGCACATGCAAGGCGACTGCGTCATTCGCGCAGCCGAGCACCGCAAAACCCGCTGTCCAATCGTCTGGTGTAAAGCCTTTATCGGTCACTAGCTGTGTCATGTTTTTGCTCCTGTTCGGACCATCTTGCCGTCGACAAAATGGATGCCGCATTCTTCTTTTTGTGTGTCGCGCCAACGCCCTGCGCGGGGGTCTTCGCCGGGCTTGACCTTGGACGTGCAGGGCGCGCAGCCGATGCTGGGATAGCCCTGTGCCACCAAAGGATGGCGGGGCAGGCGGTTTTCGTCGATATAGTCGGCGACGTCGCTGGCCTGCCAATGGGCAAGGGGGTTCACCTTGATCCGCGCGGGGGCATTTGGCGGGGTTTCAACCTCGAAAAACGGCAAGGATGCGCGGGTGCCGGACTGAAAGCGTTTGCGCCCCGTGATCCAGCCGTCAAATCCTTGCAACGAGTTTTGCAGCGGCACGGTTTTGCGAAACGCACAGCAGGCGTCTGGGTCGCGCTGATGCAATGTTCCGTCGGGGTCCTTTTCCAAGATGTCAGCGGCGCGGATGATCTGGATGTTGCGCAAGCCCAACCGTTCGCTGAGTTCTTGTTGGTAGACCAGCGTTTCTGCGAACAGCATTTCCGTGTCGATGAACAGCACCGGCAGATCGCGCTTAACCATCGCGGCCAAATGCAGCAACGCCACAGATTCCGCACCAAAGCTTGAGACCAGCGCGAGATTGGGCACGTTTTCGATGGCCGCACGCAGCACATCCGTGGCGCTATGATGGCGCAGGCTGTTGTTCAGCGCTGTTACTTGCGCGGTCAGCGCTGCGATATGATCCGGCCCTTCGGGGAGGATTTTTTGTCCATTTGGAACAAGGGTATCACGCGGCATTGGCACGGGCTTCCGGATAGAGGGCGGCCTTGAACGGGGCCAACCCAAGGCGGCGGTAGGTCTGCAGGAAGGTCTCGGAGGGTTCACTGCGCAGGTTTAGATAGCCACGCACCAGACGTTCAATGGCGGGAATAATCTCGTCGGCCGAGAAACCAGGACCGGCGCGTTCGCCAAGGGTCGCGTCTTGGGTACCATCGCCACCAAGGGTGATCTGGTAATTTTCCACACCTGCACGATCAAGGCCCAGGATCCCGATATGGCCCACATGGTGGTGACCACAGGCGTTGATGCAGCCCGAGATCTTGATCTTGAGGGGGCCAACTTCGTGTTCCAGCTTGAGTTCGTCAAAGCGGGTCGCGATCTCCTGAGCGATCGGGATCGAACGGGCTGTGGCCAGCGCGCAGTAATCCATGCCGGGGCAGGCGATAATATCCGAGATCAGGCCGATGTTTGCGGTGGCCAGTCTGGCGTCTTTCAGCGCCGCATGCAGAGCCGGTAAATCGTTGCGGTGGACATGGGGGAGGATAACGTTCTGCTCGTGACTGATGCGCAGTTCATCATGGCCATATGTCGCGGCGAGGTCCGCCATCACGTGCATCTGGTGCGATGATGCATCGCCGGGGGTTTCACCGTGGGCCTTGAGGCTGATCGACACGATGGCATAGCCCGGTGCATGGTGGTCCGACAGATTGGTGTCGGCCCAGCTGCGGAAGATGGGATCACTGTCATAGGCTGCGGTATAGGCGTCCAGCGGGGCGGTCTTGAATGTCGGCTTGGCGAAATCAGCCTCGATCCGGGCCAGCATCTGTTGATCCACACCGGTGAACTGCGGGCGGATCAGCGCATAGCGTTCATCGACGCGTGCGCGGATATCTTCGATGCCGTTCTCATGCACGGTGATTTTGATACGGGCTTTGTACTTGTTGTCGCGGCGGCCCAGCAGGTTGTAGACCGACACAATCGCCTCAAGTGTGGGCAGCAAGTCTTCGGATGCAACGAAGTCATAGAGCACCTTGCCGATCATTGGCGTGCGCCCAAGACCACCGCCAACGATTACCTGAAAGCCAAGCACGCCATCTTGTTCGACGATTTGCAAGCCGATGTCATGGGCCTTGATCACCGCACGGTCATGGGCGGCGCCGGACACGGCGACCTTGAACTTGCGTGGCAGGAACTGGAATTCGGGGTGATCAGTTGACCATTGGCGGATCAGTTCGGCCACGGGGCGCGGATCGGCGACCTCGTCTGCGGCGGCACCTGCGAAATGGTCGGCGGTCACGTTGCGGATGGTGTTCCCCGACGTCTGGATCGCGTGCATGTTCACCTCGGCCAGCGCATCCAGCATATCGGGCACATCGCGCAGTTGCGGCCAGTTGTACTGGATGTTCTGCCGCGTGGTGAAGTGGCCATAGCCCTTGTCCCATTTGTCAGCGATGTCGGCCAGCTTGTGCATCTGCGCGCCGTTCAGCGTTCCGTAAGGGATCGCCACGCGCAGCATATAAGCGTGCAGTTGCAGATAGAGGCCGTTCATCAGGCGCAGCGGCTTGAATTCATCCTCGGTCAGCGATCCATCAATGCGGCGTTCAACCTGCGCGCGGAATTGCGCGTTGCGTTCGGCCAGAAAGGCATCGTCGAATTCGGTATAGCTATACATTACAGGACCTCCTGTTTGCCGTGGGCATAGTTTGACGGGCCTTTGGCGCGGAACGCTTCGCGAAAGTGAACCGGCTGCGGCACCGGATCGGGGTCGACATCGGCCAGATAGACGCCCACGACCAGATCAACTTGCTGGCTCGCATCAATCAGACGTAGATCGGCGTCAGCCTCGTCGGTAAGCACCTCGGCTTGTGCCAGATTGCGGGTCCAGCCGGTGGCGGTTTGATAGATCACATCGCCCTCAAGCAGGGCGTTTGCGGTGACAAATTTGGGGGTAAAGGGCTTGGCCATTATGCCATCTCCTCTTGCAGGATTTCTGTTGAGGCCAGTGCCGCCGCGCGCGGGGCAAGGCCATAGAATGTGAGCGCAGGGCCGTTCATTTCGGCCTCGGTCAAATCGGCAGGCAACCGGTCCAGTGTGGTTTCCAGAATGCGCTGTTCGGGCCGGGATGCGTTTTCGATCACGGTCACAGGCGTGTTGCGGTCAGCGCCGTGCATGATCAGGCGGCCCTGGATAAAGCGGGCAGATTTCTTGCCCATATAGATCGCGGCGACCTCGCCCGGACGGGCCAAGGCGGCCCAATCGTGATCGGCAAACCCTTTCATGTCGTGACCTGTCAGAAACCGGACCGACGCGTTGCGGTCGCGCTTGGTCAGGCTTTGGCCGATGGCGGCAACCGCAGCAGAGGCCGACGTGATACCGGGAACGATGTGCCAGCCGATGTTGTGGGCATCAACAGCGTCGATTTCTTCGTCCAGACGGCCAAACACGGTGGCATCACCTGACTTCAGGCGCACGACCTGCGCACCGCCGCTGGCATGCTCCACCAGCAGATCGTTAATGGTTTCCTGCGATGTCGAGGGGCCGAACCCTTCTTTGCCGACGTCGATCATTAGTGCCTCGCGGCGGGCCAGTTCGAGGATCTCGGGGCTGATCAAGCGGTCGTAAATTACCACATCAGCCTCGTCCAAAGCGCGACGGGCCTTGAGCGTCAGCAGTTCTGGATCGCCGGGGCCACCACCGACAAAGGCGATGTGACCTGGGCGTGCGGCGCGGGTCAGGTGGTCGTTCAGCAAATCATCAAGTGCGACCTCAACAGCCGTGTCGCCGCCAGCCACCGCGCGGGGGCCTGCGTTGAAGTAATAGTCACGCCAGAAATCACGCCGCGCCCGACCAAAGGGCAGGGCGTCTGCCATCTTGCGAAACCCTTTGCCGATGCGCGCCAGTGTCCCCAGCGTTGCGGGCAGGCGTTCCTCAAGATCGGCCTTGATTGCGCGGGCCAGCACGGGGGCAGCACCCTCGGTGCCGATGGCAATTGTCACAGGGTCGCGGTCTACAATAGCGGGCGTGATAAAGGCGCTGTCGTGCAGGTTGTCGACGATATTGACCAGCGCACCTTCGGCACGGGCAATCGCAGCGGTGCGGGCGTCCTCGACCGTGTCTTCGTCGGCGGCATAGAACAGTTTGGCGCACAGAACATCACCATGGCGCAACGCGCGGGTGTGCAGTGTGATGCGATCCGCGTCGGCCCATTGCACGAGTTCGGGCGCGGGGTCTGTCGCGTAGACGCTGATCTTGGCCTGGGATTTCATCAACAGGCGCAGCTTGGCCAGTGCAGCCTCGCTGCCGCCTGACACGACAATGCGTTGTCCTTTGGTCGATAGGAAGATTGGGAAGTGATCCATGATGCTGTCCTTGCGCTTGCCTTGCGGTATATATAGGAAATAATTCCGATATGGCGCTAGGTGTCTGGACATATAAGAACGTACGTTCTAATCAGCCGCTAAGTTGGAACAGAAGATCGCAAACCAAAGGATACGCAGAATGGACGTTCGTATAGATGAGGTGGATCGGAAGATTTTGGCGCAGCTACAGCGGGATGCGAGCCAATCTTTGGACGATATTGCCCGTGAAGTAGGGTCTTCCAAGACGCCTGTGTGGAACCGGATTCGCAAATTGCGCGAGGCAGGCGTGATCGGGCAGCACACCGTTGTGCTGGATGCCGAGGCCTTGGGATTCGAGGCGTGTTTCTTTGTACTGATCCGCACCTCTGAACACGAGGCAGACTGGCAGGCGCGTTTCCTAAAGGCGTTGCAAGACCGCCCCGAGGTTCAGGAAGCGCACCGTCTGGCAGGCGATATCGACTATATCCTTAAGGTGCGGGTCAAGAACGCGCGCGCCTATGATGCGTTCTATCAAGCCCTGATTTCCGAGGTGCGGGTGCATAACGTCACGGCCCTGCTGTCGATGGAGCAGATTAAATCGACGACCATGTTGCCGCTGTAACGCGGGGCTAGATTTCCACCATCAAACGTTCAAGTTTGTGGAAATGATAGCTGTTGGCATAGCGCGGCTGTTCGGTCAGGCGCAGTCGCGGGGCATGGTCGAACAGTGCGCGCAGCCCGATCTGCATTTCAAGCCGTGCCAGCGGGGCACCGACGCAGAAATGCAGGCCGCCCCCAAATGCAGCATGGGGTTTCATGGGCCGAGTGGGGGCAAAGCGGTCGGGATCGGGATACAGGGCAGGGTCACGCCCCGCCGCCCCCAGCACCAGCGCGATCTTTTGGCCTTTTTCCACGGTGACACCGTTCAGGTCAACATCCTCATAGGCAAAGCGTTCAAACACATGCAGCGGCGGGTCAAAGCGCAGGATTTCCTCGACCGTTGCGGCGATCGTGTCGGGGCCAAGCAGGTCGCGCGGCACCTGATGGGTCAGCAAACATGCGACTCCGTTGCCAAGCGCATGCACCGTCGCCTCGTGACCAGCGTTCAGCAGCAGGATGCATGTCCCGATCAGGGCATCGGTGCTTAGCTTTTCGCCATCTTCCTCGGCTGCAATCAACTGCGTGATCAGATCATCACGCGGATCTTTGCGGCGTACCTCGACATAGCCGCGTAAAAAGGCGCTGAAATCCGCGGCGGCAGCGTTTGCGGCATCTTCAACCGCGCGGGTGCGGCCGGCCTGATAGATTGCCACCATCGCATTGGACCAGCGCAAAAGGTCGGGCCACATGTCTTCGGGCACCCCCAGCAGCCGCGCGATGATGCGCACGGGCAGTTGGGTGCAAAAGGTCGGAATCAGATCAAACGACCCTTGGGGTATTGCGGCCAACAGCTCTGCGGCGATGGACGCAATATCCGGGGCAAGCGATGCGATCCGCCGCGATGTGAAAGCGCGCAGCACAAGGCCGCGCAGGCGTGTGTGGCTTGGTGGCTCAAGCTCGAGCATGGAATGGCGGTCCACCGCGTCGAAATCTGCCAGATGTGCAGGCACGGGCTGGCGTTGATCTGCGGGTACTTCGCGGCCAAACCGGCGGTCGCGCAGAACGGATTGTACGGTCGCGGCATCAAATGCAGCCAACATGCCGTAGTCTTTCCAATACAAGACGGGGCCGTCCAGCCGCGCCTGCGCATAGGCCGCATAGGGGTCTTGGACAAACTCAGGGTCAAGCGGCGAAAGATTTAGTGTTTTCATGAGGCGCAGGGATACGCGGAGCTCTGGCCTTTGCAAGGTGCTCTGTGCAAAATTGACGCCATGAATACATTTTTACACGGTCGCATCGCGACATTGCTGGTTTTTCTGATCACCGTGCTGGGTTTGGCGGCCGGCGTTTGGCGCTATGCCTATCTGCAAGGGCTTGAGCAATTACACGCGCGCGGTGTAGCGGACCTGTCGCTGGCCAGTGACAGGTTGGTCGGGCAGTTGCAGCGCTATCGCGATCTGACGGTATTCTTGGCGGATCACCCTGCGGTCCACGATGTTCTTGCCGCCGATACGCCCAGCAGCGCGCGGGATTTCTTGCAAGATATTGCGGATAAATCAGCTGCATTGGATGTTCTGATTGTCGACGTTCAGGGGCGGGTGCTGGCGTCACCCCAAAGCGCGCCGGGGGCGGTGTTGATTGATCAGCCCTTTGTAAAGCGCGCCTTGCGCGGGGCGCTTGGCTGGGGGCACGGTCAAAGTGCGCCGCTGACGGACCGGGCGTATTTTCATGCGGCCCCGGTTTTTGGCGACGCAGGTCAGATCAAGGGCGCGGTCATCGTGTCAACCGATCTGAACGGGATCGACTATGCGTGGCGCGGCAGCAATCCGGCAGCGTTTTTCACGGATTCGGCGGGGGTCGTGCAGATTGCCAACCGGTCCGAGCTGCTGTTCTGGCAGCGCCCCATGGGGCAGCCGGGGCTGATCCCGCCTGATCAAAGCGCGGTTAATTTTTCGGCGAGTTTCGTGCAGGGCAACGAAATCTGGAAAATGGGCTGGGGGCCGTACATCCCCGATGAAGCGCTTCATCTGACGAAGCTGTTGCCGGTCATCGGGCTGACCGGCGAGGTGTTGCTGGATATCGCACCGGCGCGCCGGCTGGCCCTGTCGCAGGCGTCGGCGGTCGCGGCCCTGTGTCTGGCCTTTGGCGCGATGTTGTTTCTGGCCACCGAACGCCGCCGCGCCCTGTCGCAGGCGAACACCAAACTGGAACGTCAGGTTGCCAAACGCACTGCTGCCTTGAATGCCAGCAACACCGAACTGCGCCGCGAGGCCGCCGAGCGTGAAGAGGCCCAAGCCGCCTTGCGCCGCGCACAGGCCGATCTGGTGCAGGCGGGCAAGCTGTCGGCCTTGGGGCAGATGTCGGCGGGCATCAGTCACGAATTGAACCAACCGCTGATGGCGATCCGGTCCTTTGCGGAAAACGCAGTGCAATTCATGGCCCGCGACAAACCCGAGCGTGCCGCCGAAAATCTGTCGAGGATTTCCGAGATGTCCGACCGGATGGCCCGTATCATTCAGAACCTGCGTGCCTTTGCCCGTCAGGAATCCGTGCCACAAAAGCGCGTTGATGTGGTCCGTGTTGTGGCCAGCGCGATTGAATTGACGCAAACCTATCTTGACGATGCGGGGGTGACATTGGCCTATGATCCTCCCGAAACCCCGGTTTGGGTCCATGGAGGAGAGGTCCGTTTGGGGCAGGTGTTTGTTAATCTGATCACAAACGCCTGCGATGCGATGTCGGGGCGTGAAACCCGACGCCTGACAGTGCAGATCATGACGGACGACGGTATCGAGGTCTGTTTTCAGGACACAGGTCCGGGGATCGAGATGCCCGACAAGGTGTTTGATCCTTTCTATACCACGAAATCCGTTGGTGGCAGCAGCGGCATGGGGCTGGGGTTGTCGATCAGCTATGGTATTGTCCAAAGCTTTGGCGGGCAAATTCGCGGCAGCAACCTTGAAACGGCACGCCCTGACGCCCCCAGTCCTGACGCGAACCCTCTTGACGGGGGGGGGGCGATGTTCTCAGTGCAGCTGGAACGTGCAGATGAAATCGAGGTCGCGGCATGAGCAGAACCGTTCTTTTGGTCGATGATGACGCGCCTGTGCGCGAGGCGCTTGGACAGACGCTTGAGCTGGCCGATGTCGATGTGATCGCCGCGGGGTCCTTTGTTGCGGCCAAGGACCGGATCGTGGCGGGGTTTGACGGGGTGATCCTGTCGGACATGCGCATGCCGGGGCGCGACGGATTCCATCTGCTGCACTATGCGCGCGAACAAGACCCCGACCTGCCGGTGATCTTGCTGACCGGAGAGGGCGACATACCCATGGCGGTGCGCGCGATGGAGGCCGGAGCGTTCGATTTTCTGGAAAAGCCCTGCGCGCCATCGGCCCTGCTTGCGGTGATCGAACGGGCATTGAAAACCCGTGCGCTGGTGCTGGAAAACCGCCGCCTGCTGCACATTGTAGAAAGCGGTGACCCCGCAGCGCGGCTGATCTTTGGCACGTCGGACTTGTCAAATGTCACGCGCGCCAAGGTGCGCCGCGCTGCCATGTCCGAGGCCGAAGTGCTGGTAACCGGGCCTTATGGCTCTGGCATTTCGAAGGTGTCGGAAGTCGTCCACATGTGTTCACCGCGCGCCAAGGAACCCTTTGTCAAACGCGCGGCCGAAGGGCTTGGCGCGCAGGACCTGACAGAGGCCTTGCGGATCACGGGGCGGGGTAGCCTGTTTCTGGACGAAGTGACAAAACTGCCGGCACAAACCCAATTGACTTTGATCGAAGCACTTGAAGGTGCATCAAAGGCCCGATTGATCGCCGGCAGCACCCGAGATTTGCATACTTTGGTCGGCGAGGGGCGGTTTCATGCGGATTTGTATTACCGGCTTGAGGTGATGACCGTGCGCATCCCGTCCCTGGCCGAGCGTCCAGAGGACATCCCGACCCTGTTTCGACGCTATGTCGCGCAGGCAGCTGAACAATCGGGTCTTAACGCGCCCGAGGTGACGCCGCAGGTCATCGCGGGGCTGATGGCGCGCGATTGGCCGGGCAATGCGCGCGCGCTGATGTCTGCAGCGATGCGGTTTGTCATGGGGGTGGCTGACGACGTGGCACCGGATGCCGGCTTGGGGCTGGCCGAACAGATGGCGCAGGTCGAGCGGTCTTTGTTGCAGGCCGCACTGCGGCGTGCGGGCGGACAGGCGACAGCCGCCGCCGAGGCGCTAAAGCTGCCGCGCAAGACCTTTTATGACAAACTGACCCGCTATGGGATTCGCGCGGAAGATTTCAGAAGCTGACGGTTTGTGCGGTTTTCCGCACAAACCTGTCGAAAGGTTGTGCGGCTTTTCGCACAAACCGGAATAATGGGCGATTGCGCCGCCCAAAGCAATTTCCCCAACCTTATGAAAATGTTTATTTAATTGGCACGACATCAGCGAAATTTCGCCAGCCTTGTAAGAATACTGTTTCAGGGGTCTATTTCCCGCAGCGCAGTCAAAACACAGGCTGCCGAGACTTGAAAAACAGCTCTCTGGGAGGAGATATTACATGAAGTTCCTGACATCCGCAGCCGTTGCGCTGACCCTTTCCGTATCCGCCGGTGCCGTTTCGGCCGCCTGTGACGACGGTGAAATCGTCATCAAGTTCAGCCACGTCACCAACAGCGACAAGCACCCCAAAGGCATCGCCGCCACCCTGCTTGAGCAGCGCGTGAACGACGAGATGAACGGCAAAGCTTGCATGGAAGTTTTCCCGAACTCGACCTTGTACAACGATGACCAAGTGCTTGAAGCAATGCTGCAAGGCGACGTTCAGATGGCGGCACCTTCGCTGTCCAAATTCGAACAGTTCACCAAAGTTTTCCGCATTTTCGATCTGCCCTTCATGTTCAAGAACATCGAAGCTGTTGACGAATTCCAGAACTCTGAGACCGGTCAGGCGATGAAAGCATCGATGGAGCGTCGCGGCCTGTCGGGTCTACAGTTCTGGCACAACGGCATGAAGCAGATGTCTGCCAACAAGCCTTTGAACGTGCCATCCGATGCAAACGGCCTGAAGTTCCGCGTTCAGGCGTCTGACGTGATCAAGGCGCAGATGGAAGCCATCGGCGCGTCGCCACAGCCAATGGCGTTCTCCGAAGTTTACGGCGCGCTGCAAACCGGCGTTGTCGACGGTCAGGAAAACACATGGTCCAACATCTACGGCCAGAAGTTTTTTGAAGTGCAGGACGGCACCACGGAAACCAACCACGGTGTTCTGGACTATATGGTTGTGACATCCACCGACTGGTGGAATGGCCTGCCAGACGACGTGCGCACCCAGCTGGCGACCATCCTTGAGGAAGTCACCGTCACGCGTAACGCCGCCGTTGGCCAGGTCGATGCCGAAGCGCGTCAGGCAATTCTGGACACCGGTTCCAAGATCGTCGAACTGGACGCCGCAGGCCGTCAGGTTTGGGTTGATGCGATGATGCCCGTCTGGACAGAGTTCACGGCCGACGTTGGTCAGGAAAACATCGACGCTGCGCAGGCTATCAACGCCAAGCACTAAGTCGTTTTGATGGGTGCCTCTTCCCGCGATGGGGGAGGCACCTTTTTTGTGCAGGCTCACGGGCTTTCGCCGGGCTTGCCTTCTCCCCTTATTGCGGAGTTTTCTCATGTCATCTGGATACCACCCCACAACGGCCCTTGGCCGGATCGTGCACGAGTTCGAGGAAACGGCGATTGCCGTTATCCTTGGCCTGATGACGATCATTACATTTATCAACGTCGTCTTGCGCTATGGTTTTAACACAGGCCTGATCTGGGGCCTTGAGGCGGTGACGTTCCTGTTTGCCTGGCTGGTCCTGTTCGGGATGAGCTATGCGGTGAAGATCACAGCCCATTTGGGTGTCGATGCGGTTATTAACCTGTTTTCAGCCCCCACACGCCGCCTGATCGCACTTTTCGCAGTCGTTATCTGCATCATCTATGCGGGCCTGCTAATGAAAGGCGCATGGGACTACTGGGCACCGTTCGCCGGCCTTGACGCCACGTCGGGCCGCTGGTTCCCAACAGGGTTTGAAAACAGCCGTGATCAGGCCTGGTACGAGACCGTGGACATGCCGATGCCGGACTGGCTGCGCTTTATCGAACCAATCATGAACGAGGGCGAAAGCTATGCCAAGCTGCCGCGCTTTTTACCGTATGTGATGCTGCCTATCGGCATGGCATTGCTGTTGTTTCGCTTTATTCAGGCGGGCGTGCGCGTCTTTACGGGCGTATCGACCGGTCTGATTGTCAGCCACGAGGCCGAAGACGATGTCGCGGCTGTTTCACACATGAACGCAGGGGATTAAGCGCATGGAAGTTCTAATCCTATTTATGATGATCGTCGGCCTGATGCTGCTTGGCGTTCCAATCGCCGTCAGCCTTGGCTTTTCGTCGATCATCTTCCTTCTGGTGCTGTCAGATTCGTCGCTGGCATCCATCGCGCAGACTTTCTTTCAGGCGATGGCGGGACACTACACGTTGCTGGCGATCCCGTTCTTCGTACTGGCGTCGTCGTTTATGTCGACGGGCGGCGTTGCCAAGCGGATCATCCGTTTCTCGATCGCGCTGGTGGGGCATTTCCCGGGCGGTCTGGCGATTGCGGGTGTGTTCGCCTGTATGATGTTCGCGGCCCTGTCGGGGTCGTCGCCTGCGACGGTTGTCGCCATTGGGTCCATCGTCATCGCAGGCATGCGTGAAACCGGCTATACCAAGGAATTCGCGGCAGGTGTGATCGCCAACGCGGGTACGTTGGGGATCTTGATCCCGCCGTCCATCGTTATGGTGGTTTATGCATCGGCCACGGACGTATCCGTGGGTCGGATGTTCCTTGCGGGTGTTATTCCGGGTCTTTTGGCCGGTCTGATGCTGATGGTCACGATCTATATCATGGCGCGGGTCAAGAACCTGCCCAGGGGCGACTGGCGCGGTTGGGGCGAAGTGTTCGAATCCGGGCGCGAAGCCGGTTGGGGCCTGATGCTGATCGTCATCATCCTGGGCGGTATCTATGGCGGTATCTTTACCCCAACAGAAGCGGCTGCGGTGGCGGCGGTCTATGCCTTCTTGATTGCGTGCTTTGTCTACCGTGACATGGGTCCGCTGCATGTCAAAGGCGAAGGACGCAACCTGTCGCTGATGCGCAAGCCGATGGCGCTGATCACGGTGTTCTTTCACCGCGACATGCGCGACACGCTGTTCGAGGCAGGCAAGCTGACCGTGACGTTGATGTTCATCATCGCCAATGCTTTGATCCTCAAGCACGTTCTGACCGACGAACAGATCCCGCAGCAGATTTCATCTGTTATGCTGGACGCCGGGTTTGGTCCGATCATGTTCTTGATCATCGTCAACGTGATCTTGCTGATCGGCGGCCAGTTCATGGAGCCGTCGGGCCTGCTGATCATCGTGGCACCTTTGGTGTTCCCCATCGCGATGGAACTGGGGATCGACCCGATCCATCTGGGCATCATCATGGTCGTGAACATGGAGATCGGGATGATTACGCCGCCGGTGGGTCTGAACCTGTTCGTGACCTCGGGCGTGGCGAACATGCCAATGATGAGTGTCGTTCGCGCAGCACTGCCGTTCACTGCCGTACTCTTTGTTTTTTTGATCATGGTGACTTACATCCCGATCATTTCGACATGGTTGCCAACGCTGATGATGGGTCCCGAGATCATCGTCCGGTAGCGGTTTTGTTGATTGAGTAACGAGTAAGGCGGCATGTCAGATCGACGTGCCGCCTTTTTTATATTTGGGGTGCAGTGAGTTTATTTAGCAAAATGAAGAGGGTCCGCTGGAGTGATCAGGCGGCTGAGAGTGCCTTGATGATCGGGGCAAAGTCAGCAGCCTTGAGGCTGGCCCCGCCGACCAATGCGCCGTCGACGTTTTCAGCGGTAAAGATTTCGGCGGCGTTACCCGGCTTGACCGAGCCACCATAAAGCAGCCGGATTGCATCGCCATCGGCAGCGCCGAAACGGGCGATCAGGCGGGCGCGAATGAAATCATGCACTTCGATAATTTGCGCAAGGGTGGGGACTTTGCCGGTGCCGATGGCCCAGATGGGTTCATAGGCAATCACGGTGTTTTCGCCCGTCGCACCGTCTGGCACAGACCCCGAAAGCTGGCCGGCGATAATGTCGAGGGTGTTATCTGCCTCGCGATCATCGCCGCTTTCTCCGATGCAGATGATGGCGGTCAGATCTGCGGCCCAAGCCGAGCGCGCCTTCTTGCGGATGTCACCGTTGGTTTCTTCGTGGGCATCGCGGCGCTCTGAATGGCCGACGATGACATAGGACGCCCCGGTATCCGCGATCATCGTCGCCGACACATCGCCAGTAAAGGCCCCGTCAGCCTGCATGTGGCAATCCTGCGCGCCGATGGCGATGCCGGTGCCACGCGCCTTTTCGCAGGCACGGTAGAGCAGGGGGGCAGGAGGACAGATTAGCGTCTCGGCATCGGTCGGATCAAGATGGCTGGCCAGTTCGACCAATTCCGAAAGCGCCGCAGCGGTCCCGTTCATTTTCCAGTTTCCGGCGGCAAGTTTGCGGCGCATGTCAGTATCCCTGTCATTGTTTTGCCCAAGGGATACCAGCCGCCCCTTCACGGGGCAACGACAAGGGAAGATTTGGCAGCGCTAACAACAGGTGAAAAGGAGTTTAGCCGAACTTTATGGATTCGCCACAACCGCAAGCTTCGGTCACGTTGGGGTTGCGGAACTTGAAACCTGATTCCAGCAACGTCGTCTCATAGTCGATTTCGGTGCCAAAAAGGAACATCTGCGCCATCGGGGCGATTAGCACGCGCGCGCCGTCCTGTTCGACGACTTCGTCATTGGCGTCAGGTTCGTTCACGTATTCCATGGTGTATTCCATGCCCGCGCAACCGCCTTTTTTGATGCCAATGCGCAGCCCTGCATGGCCCGCTGACGTCATCAGCTTGCTGATCTGCGTGGCGGCTTTGGGTGTGATGGTAACGGCTTGCTTGCCTGGGATCGCGAACATCATTGATACTCCTGTTAAGGCAAAGATAGGGGGTCGGCGGCATATTCTCAAGCGGTTGCGTTGAAAATGCATGAAGCCGCCCCAAAATTCGGGGCGGCTTGCAAAATGTCGGTCGGTGTGGCGGGCTTAAAGGCCCATGCAGTTGGCGTAATAGGTCACTGTCGCGGGCCAGTCCGAAAAGACGCCTTCGACGCCTGCGTCTTGGGCCAGAACATCCAGAGCCACCAGATAATCGCTGTCATCCTTGATGATGTCGTTCACCGATTGGAAATACCAACCGCCGCCCGATGCCAAAGGACCAGAGCGTTCCAGCGTCCATGCGATCAGCTTGAGGTCAGCGGCTTTCGCAGCCTTGGCATAGGCGGATGCGGCCAGTTTGCCATCGTTATTGGTCAGCAGCATGTTAAGCGACGGGGCAAGGTACTGAACGCCCTGTGCCTTGAGCGCGCTAAAATCCTGCGCCCATGTTGCCTTGTCCTGTTCGTCAAACCCTTCGGACCATTCGACCAGATACACCGCTTGCTTGCCAAATTCGGGTTCGTTCTGCACCCAATACAGCACATCATTCAGGTCGAATGACTGAGCCCAAACATCGGATGCGGGGACACCAGCCGCCTTATATTCGTCAATCATCTTTTGCGCATAATCTGCTTGGCTAAAGCCGTTATGCGGCATCTCGACCGACGCGGATTTTAGTTCGGGCGTGAACTTTGCACCAAGTGACGCGAAAAGCGCGATGGATTCGGCATGGGTCATCAGGTCGGCTTTGTCGGTGTAAAGCTGGGTGCGAAACGGGGCAACGCCGCCCTGATATCCTTCGACGGTGGTGGCGGTCTTGTCGGCACTGTCCATCTTGGGGGTCAGCGTTTGAAATTCTGCCAGCGTCAGGTCAGAGGTGCGGCATTCGGCACTGGCACCCGCGTCGCCCGTGGCTGGGGTAAATCCGGCGGTGCATTTTTCCGCAAGATCGGTGATCAGGATGTCTGTCGTTGTGTGCAGGTCGTTTTGCGCGTGGCGGCAGACCAGTTCATGATCGGCGGTAAAGGTCACGTCGCATTCCAACACGCCAGCACCCATACGCGCAGCTGCGACGTTGGATTGAACGGTATGTTCAGGGAACATCAAAGGCGCACCGCGGTGACCAATAGAAAACAATGTGCGGCTGGGGGTCTGCCCCATGCACGTCATCAGCTTTTCCTTAAGCGCGCCTTGGGGGAGCTTGTCGATCAGATAGGCAGGGCGGGGGCCGTATTCGACCGGGGTAGGTGTACTGTGGGCATCGGCCCAAAGGGGTGCAGGCAGCAAGGCCAAGGCGGTGAGGGCTGTTGTAAGACGCATGATCGCTCCGGTTAAAAAAACATCTGGCGCGTGTTTGACGGCCAGATGTAACAGATGTGCGATGCTTGCGTGATGCTTATATGAAACGCCGGCTTTACATGAACCCCAGTTCAAGCCGCGCTTCGTCCGACATCATATCCATGCCCCACGGTGGTTCCCAGACCAGTTCGACATCGACGGTTTTGACGCCGGGCAGGGGTTCGACCGCATCTGCGACCCAGCCGGGCATTTCGCCAGCCACAGGGCAGCCGGGCGCGGTCAGTGACATTTTGATGTTCACTTCGCTTTCGGCATTGATATCAATGGTATAGATTAGGCCAAGCTCATAGATATTGACCGGAATTTCAGGGTCATAAACTGTGCGGCAGGCTTCTACGATCTGATCGTATAGCGGATGATCGGTCGAAGACGGTGCAATCAGCGGTGTGCCTTCAAGGGGTTGGGTGCTGTCGGTCATCAGGGGCCTCGCTGTGTTATCTGATCGTTTATATAGGGATTACCGCGTCCAGCGTCCAGAGGGGCAAATCCGCAGTTACGCCTTGCGCTTGCGCACTGGCTGCGGCTTTACCCGTGCTTCGACCATATCATACAGCATCCCCACGATATCCTTGCCTGTCGCCTTCTCGATCCCTTCGAATCCGGGCGACGAATTCACCTCAAGAACCTTGGGCCCGCTTTCCGAACGCAGCAAATCCACGCCAGCCTTGCCCAACCCAAAGGCGCGGGCGGCGCGCAATGCAGTATCGCGTTCAAGCTTGGTGATGCGTACGACCTTTGCGGTGCCCCCACGGTGCAGGTTGGACCGGAAATCGCCCTCCGCACCGGTGCGTTTCATGGCGGCAACGACTTTACCATCGACAACAAGGCAGCGAATGTCTTCGCCCGCAGCTTCCTTGACGAAATCCTGCACCAAAAAGTTCGCCTTAAGGCCCCGGAACGCGTCAATCACGGATTCTGCTGCTTTTTTGGTTTCGGCTAAAACGACACCTTTGCCTTGGGTGGATTCCAGCAGCTTCACGATCAGTGGGGCAGTCCCGACGAGGGCCATCAAATTCGACGTATCCTTGGGTGACGCCGCAAAGGCCGTCGTTGGCATGCCGATCTTTTTGGACGCCAACACCTGATGCGCATGTAGCTTGTCGCGGCTGGCCAGAATGCCCGCCGACCCATTCACACAATAGGTCCCGATGGTTTCGAACTGGCGGATCACGGCACAGCCATAGGGCGTGACCGACGCGCCGATCCGCGGGATCACGGCATCATATCTCGGCAGCCGCTTACCGTCGTAATGCACTTCCGGTGCCATGGCATTGATCGCCATATAACAACGCGTGGTGTCGATGACTTCGACCGTGTGGCCGCGTGCTTCGCCGACCTCGACCAGACGGGTGGTGGAATAATTCCCCGCCTCGCGGCTTAGGACCGCGATCCGCAACGCCCGCTGAGGCGCTTTGCGACGTACGGCGGCGCTGTGATAAACATCATAGCTCAGATCCGGCTGCAGACGTTTTTCAGTCGGTGAAATGGTGATGTGATCGGTCAAGGCCTGACGGCCCAGCAACATACGGCTTGCCATACCGGCACGGTTGGTCAGGGTAACATCAATGGGCCAGCTTTGCCCTGCAACATCCAGATTCGTCGAGATCACATAGCGCAGCTCGGATTCCCCGTTCGAAGATGTCACCTCGCGCCGGTCAATGATCGGGGCCGAACATGTGATGACGATATCTTCATTGCCTGCAACCGGATGCACATTGAACCGGACCTTAGGTTTTGCGTCCGACCCGAAAACTTCGATGTCATGGGCATGCAACGCCGATGTCCGTGCGCCGGTGTCGATCTTGGCCTTGATCGCCGGCAAACCCAGCTCGGGCAAGGCAATCCATTCTTCCCAGCCAAACGTTAACTCTTGCATACTCATTACTCCTGCTCGGCTGAATTCTCGTGCCGAGTATCAGGTCACCCCCTGCTACTCAAGGCACCACGCAGGTCTTCCAAATGGGTAAAAATCCCGGGGTCCGGGGCAGCGCCCCGGTGGCACGCAGAAAGAAAATGGCTCCCTTTGGGTATTTATCCTTCTAGATCAGCGTCGTCTGACCAAAACCCCGCCTGCGGCGCGGTCTTAATATGATGGAGTGGTTTTTCTGTCTGCCAAATTGAGAGAAACACATTGAAAGAGCATTGTGTCGCAAGAAAAGATCACAGCCCGCGCTTTTGGTGCGGGCTGTGATACGTGGAATTTGGTGTTAGACTTTAGTCGTCGCCATCGCCACCGTGATCGCCTTCACCGTCGCCACCGTGACCACCTTCGCCATCACCATCGCCACCGTGACCACCTTCGCCTTCGCCGCCATGGTCACCTGCGCCTTCGCCATCGTTCTCACCGTGGCCATCGCCACTCTCTCCGTGTCCATCACCGCTCTCGCCTTGATCATGGTCGCCAGCGCCATCGTGATCGCCGCTTTCTGCACCTTCATGCCCTTCTGCGTCGCGGCCTTCTGACCCGTGGCCTTCGGTTTCAGAAGTGTTTTCGTTGCCATCGGGGCCGCGATCATCGCCCAGGCTAATTCTTTGGTTGCTGCCCTCTGTCTGGCTGTCCGTTGCGGCCATCGAAACCGAGCTGGTTGCGGCAAGAGTGGCGATGATGATTGCAATCATTGAGGTTTTCATAGTGTATCTCCAAATTGGTGGGTAAATATTATATCTTATCAACGCGTTGCGCTGATTTGGTCGTTTCTCGCAGGGGCGCTGCCCCTAGCGTCTTTTCAGGCCCGTAAACATGGAACGGACAAGGTTTTCTTTGTGTTCGATACTGGCCAGGATCACGCCGCCCACATGCAGAACAATCAAAACGAGGGTGCCGTTGACCAACAGCTCGTGGATGTCTTCGACCCATTCAACGCCCCAGAACATGTCGAGCGTCATCATGTATCCGGTTGCCGCGATTCCCGAGATTGCCAGCAGCAATGCGATCACCATCGCCCCGCCGGCCGGATTGTGTCCGACATAGCGCTGACCCTTCATCGCAAGGCTGTCCTTGATGAAAGACACAACCGCCGAAGGCCGGTACATGAAATCCGAGAACCGCGCATGGCGCGACCCGATCAGGCCCCAAATCAGTCGAAACCCGATCAGTCCGGCAACAACATATCCGGCAAACTCGTGCACCGCGTCCCATTCCTCGGCCGTGATGTAAGAGACAGCGAAGCCCCCCACCAGCGACCAGTGAAAGATCCGGACCAGCGGGTCCCACACGCGGACCTTGCCGCATGTGTTCGTGTCATGTCGGGAAGAATGGGTGCTGACATCAGACATCAGTCGTCTTCTTTCACACCAACCAGTTCACCTGTGACCGGGTTGAAAAACGCTTCGACCTTTTTACCTTCAGGCGAGATCGCATAGACTTCATAGCAGCCGCGTTCTACTTTCACGGCGCGGGTGTCATAGCCAAGACCTTTTGCCGTTTCCATGATCGCGTCTTTGGTCATCCAGCCATCCTGCGGGCCGCTATCGCAAGAGATCTTGCTTGCAAAGGCGGGGGCTGCCAACAAAGTCGCGGCAAAGGTGAGTGCGGTTAATGCTTTCATGGTCGTTGTCCTTGTGTTTGGTGGGGCGTCTTGGTGCCCCGCTGTTTCGATGTGATCTTTATGGCAGGGTCAAAATGACAACTCCCCGACAGGGGCTGTCAGCAAACTGTCATTTTCGATCTGCGAGGAAGGAATTATGAAAAAACATATGATAGTGCTGACAACCGCTTTGGTTTTTGCAGCCACAGCCATTTTGGCGGATGATGATGATGACGAACGGCATGGCCTGAACGCGCTGCTTGAGGCACGGCGCGCGGGACAGGTTCTGCCGTTGATTTCGATTCTGACGCGCGTGCAACCGATCACTGGCGATAATGTCGTCGATATCGAATTCGAACAGGAGGACGGGAGGTTCAAGTACGGCATCTATTATATTGATGACCGGGGACACCGGCGCGAGATCTATGTCGATGCGCAAACCGGTGCTGTCCTCAAGAATGAGTTGGCGGACGAGTGATGCGGATATTGTTGATTGAAGATGACGACCGCATCCGTTCCGACGTCACAGCGGCGCTCGAAGCATCCGGCTATATCGTCGACAGCGAAACCTCTGGCGAGGAGGGTTGGTTTTTGGGCGATACAGAAGTTTACGCAGCCGTCATTCTGGATTTGGGCCTGCCAGAAATGGACGGGCTGACGATTCTAAAGCGGTGGCGGCAGGCGGGGCGGACGATGCCGGTTCTGGTTTTGACGGCGCGCGGGTCCTGGACAGAACGTGTCGAAGGTATTGATGCGGGGGCCGATGATTATCTGGCCAAACCCTTTCACATCGAAGAAGTCCTGGCGCGGCTTGGGGCGATCATCCGCCGCTCTGGCGGTCAGGCCAGCCCGGTGATCAAAGTGGGTGAAACCGAACTTGACATGCGTCAGATGCGGATCACGGTGCGCGGTGTTCCGGTGTCCTTGTCGCCGCAGGAATACCGGCTGGTATCGTTCTTGATGATCAACAGCGGGCGGATCGTGTCGCAGCAAGAATTGGCCGAACATTTACAGTCTGTCCATTTTGAACGCGAATCCAATGCGGTCGAAGTACTGGTCGGGCGGGTGCGGCGAAAAATGCCGACGGCGTTGATCCGGACCCGTCGGGGATTTGGCTATATTGTTGAAACGGACCCCGCACCATGACCTATCGGATGCAGTCCTTGCGTGTTCGGCTTTTAATCATCTCGGCGGGCATTGTTGTCCTTGCCTTGTTTGTGACTGCAATCGGCTTGACGGAACTGTTTGAACGGCACTCAAAACGCCGCGTGGCGCAGGAATTGGACGTTTACCTGACGCAACTATCCGGCGCGATACGGTTTGACGCCGATCAGCAGCCCTTTTTGATCCGTGATCCTGCGGACCCGCGGTTCAACACTGTCTTTGGCGGGCTGTACTGGCAAATCGGGACCGATCAAAACGATATTCTGCTGCGGTCCAGATCGCTTTGGGATTCAGAAATCAGCCTGCCTCAAGACACTTTGGTGCCGGGAGAGACCCACCAACACAGCCTTGAGACAGCTTTCAGCCGCGCCTTGCTGGTGCGCGAGCAAATGATCACAATTCCAACTGCCGGGACGCTTGTCGATGTGCGGGTATCGGTTGCGGTCGATTCAGTTGAAATCGAACGGCTGGCGGTTGATTTTCGCAAGGAACTGATCCCGGCTTTGGCGCTTTTGGGGATCGTATTGTTGGCAGGGTTCGGGTTTCAGATCGCAGCCGGGCTTAAACCGCTGGGGTCCTTGCAGGCCTCGGTGAACAAGGTGCGTTCGGGCAAGCAGTCGCGGTTGACGGCTGATGTCCCCCGCGAAGTAAAGCCGCTGGTAGACGAGGTGAACGCGCTTTTAGAGCTTCAGGGGGAATCAATGATCCGGGCGCGTGACAGGGCGGCGGACCTTGCTCATGGCTTCAAGACGCCCCTGACGGCGCTGGCAACCGACATCGCGCGGCTGCAGGCAAAGGGCGAAACCCAGATCGCCGCAGACATCGAAGACGTGGCAATGCGGATGAAGCGCCTGATGGAGCGCGAGTTGGCGCAGGCCCGGATCCGGCACGGGGGCAGGGTACACAGCGCGTCTTTGAATGCCGCGACAGCAGCGATCCTGCGGACCTTGGAGCGCACGCCGCGTGGTGAAACCATTCAGCTAACGCAGGATATTCCCGACCATATTGATGTGGCGATGGACCGCGATGACCTGAACGAGGTCTTGGGGAATCTTTTGGAAAATGCCCTGCGCCATGCCCGAAGCTTGGTTCATGTGACGGCTGCGTGCCATGCCGGGCGCGCTGTTGTCGAGATCACGGATGACGGTGTGGGCCTGAGCAAAGAGCAATCCGATGCCATGGTCAAGCGCGGTGCGCGGATGGATGTCAAAGGCACAGGAACGGGCCTTGGGCTGGCGATTGTTCAGGATATTCTGGATGCGTCGAAGGGGTCGATGACCCTGAAACAGGCACGCGGAGGCGGTTTGAAGGTCGTGCTGGATTTGCCGATGCCAAGCGCGGTCGCGCCTGACTGACAGGGGGCTTTCGCGCCCCCATCACCCTTCGTTGATATCGCGTTCCACGATACGTGCGCCGCTGGATTGACGTTTGAAAACGACACGCAATACGATCCACCCCAGCAGGGACAGCCCCGCAAACAGGGCCAGCAGCAACGATACGCCAGCACCGGGCAGGACCAGCACGACCGGAACCATCGCCAAAGCGCCAAGGGCGAAGCCTAGAAATATGTTGCCCGGCACCAAAATCTCGACCAACGCCAACACCAGCGCCACCGAGACCCAAACCCACCAAAGGGTCACATAGTCGGTCAGCATCACCCGCGTCCTTTCAACAGTTTGAATGCATCGCCAAAGGCCTCGAGCGCTTGGGCGGGGACCAGAATTGTCTGGTTGCCGCTGCCCTTGCCAAGGGCGTTCAACGCTTCGACCTGTTTCAGCGCAATCTGGTACTGCGCCGCTTCCAATCCGTTCTCACCAATCGCGGTTGCCACGACCTGTGTCGCATAGGCCTCGGCGTCGGCCAGCACGCGGCGTGCCTTGGCGGTTTGTTCGGAGGCATAAAGCTCGGCGTCGGCGGCCAGTTCCACGGCACGTTTTTTGCCCTCGGCTTCGGTCACTTGTGCGCGGCGCGCACGTTCGGCATTCAGCTGTTGCATCATCGCGGCGCGGGTCGCGGCATCAAGGTTCACATCCAGAATCTCGGCGCGGGTGACTTCGATGCCCCAGTTATCGACGGCATCCTCGACGAGCAATTTGATGGTGCTGATCAGCGCCGTGCGGTTCGATTGCACCTCGTCCAGATCCATCTTGCCGATCTCGGCACGCACGATCCCGGCCACGGTGGTGGCGATGGCGCTGTCGATATCGCGGATGCGGTACACGGTCTTTTCAGGTTCGATGATCCGGTAAAACACCGATGTGTCGACCTGAACCAGCACGTTGTCACGGGTGATCGCGTCTTGGCTGGCGGTTGGCAATTGCCGTTCGAGGATCGAGATTTTATGTGCAATGCGGTCAATGAACGGCACGATCATGTTGATGCCCGGCCCCATAACCGCCCGCAACCGGCCAAAGCGTTCCACGACATGCTGTTCGGACTGGGGTACGATTTTGACCGCTTTGACGACCAAAATAACCAAGAGCAAAGCCAGCAGGATCAGGGGCAGGTTGGTCTGGAAAATCTCCAGCAGGATGTCTTCGATAAGCACGCGCGTGGTCTCCTTTGAGGGACGTTTTGCGGCAGTTTCCGCCAAATCGGCAAGAAAGCAAAGCGCCATCGTGATTGCGCGCGATTGCACGATATTTTATCATGATTGCGCGCAATTGCACGACATCATTGCGTGCAATTGCACGACATCCTATAGGGCCAGCATGGAAAAATTCTCATTCGATCTTCAGGCCCGCGACGGGGCCGCGCGCACCGGGGTTATCTCGACCCCGCGTGGTGACATTCGCACACCTGCGTTCATGCCTGTGGGCACTGCGGCCACCGTCAAGGCGATGATGCCCGAAAGCGTGGCCGCCACCGGTGCCGACATTTTGCTGGGCAATACCTATCATTTGATGTTGCGCCCCACAGCCGAGCGTATCGACCGGTTGGGCGGCCTGCACAAGTTCATGAATTGGCATAAACCGATCCTGACCGATTCAGGCGGTTTCCAAGTGATGAGCCTAGCTGATTTGCGCAAGCTGACGGAAAAAGGCGTGACCTTCAAAAGCCACATCGACGGGTCCAAGCATGAATTAACCCCCGAACGGTCGATGGAGATACAAAAGCTGCTCGGCTCTGACATCGTCATGTGTTTTGACGAATGCCCAGCACTGCCTGCCGACCGTGACCGGATTGCGGAATCGATGCGTCTGTCGATGCGGTGGGCCGCGCGCAGCCGCGACGCCTTTGGCGACCGTCCTGGCCATGCGTTGTTCGGCATCCAGCAAGGCGGGTTGGAGCGTGACTTTCGCGAAGAAAGTGCCAAGGCGTTGATCGACGTGGGCTTTGACGGATACGCCGTAGGTGGTCTGGCCGTGGGCGAGGGGCAAGAGGCGATGTTTGGCTGTCTCGACTTTGCGACCGACATGCTGCCAGTGGACCGCCCGCGCTATTTGATGGGCGTTGGCAAACCTGACGATATCGTCGGTGCTGTCGCGCGCGGCATCGACATGATGGATTGTGTTTTGCCGTCGCGATCTGGCCGCACGGGGCAGGCGTTCACCCGCCACGGTGTTGTGAACATCAAGAACGCGCGCCATACGGACGATCCGCGCCCGCTGGACGAAGACTGCACATGCCCCGCCTGTTCAAACTACAGCCGCGCCTATCTGAACCATGTTTTCCGCAGTCAGGAGATGATCAGCGGCATGCTGCTGACTTGGCACAACCTGCATTACTTCCAGGAAATCATGGCCGGTATGCGTGGGGCGATTGCCTCTGGCACGTTTGAGGCATGGCAGGCTGATTTCCATACGCAAAGGGCGCAGGGCGATATAGAACCGCTTTGAAACTTCAAGCGGGCCAATGAAAAATAAACCCGTGAACCAATCCTTGCTGTCAGGCGTCTTGAGCTTAGGTGCTTAAGATAACTTAACAGCTAGGAAAGGACTTTGAGATGTCGGAAAAACTATTCTCTCCCGTGACCGTTGGGGCAATCGAAGCGAAAAATCGTGTGGTGATGGCCCCGTTGACGCGCAACCGTGCGGATAACGACACTGGTGAAGTCGGCGAGTTGCACGTTGAATACTACGCTCAACGCGCCGGTGCCGGCATCATCATCACCGAAGCCGCGCAGATCAGCCCCGAGGGCAAAGGTTATCTGGCGACGCCGGGCATCTACAGCGATGGTCAAGTTGCCGCGTGGAAAAAGGTAACCGATGCTGTGCACAAAGCAGGCGGCAAGATCGTCATCCAGCTGTGGCACGTAGGCCGGATCAGCCACACTTCCCTCCAGCCGGACGGTCAACAGCCGGTCGCACCCTCTGCGATCACGGCGGATGTCAAAACATTCACGGCAGACGGATTTGAGCCCACATCGGAACCGCGCGCCCTTGAGACCGCTGAAATCGCCCGCGTGATTGCTGACTATGTCCATGCCACCAAGATGGCGCGCAAGGCGGGATTTGACGGGGTCGAGGTCCACGGTGCTAACGGCTATCTTTTGGACCAGTTTCTGAAAACCAAGACCAACAAGCGCGATGACCAATACGGCGGTTCGCTGGAAAACCGCGCCCGCCTGTTGCTTGAGGTGATTGAGGCGGTCACAAATGGATGGGATGGTGCCCATGTCGGTCTGCGTCTGTCGCCGTTTTCGCCTGCCAATGATGTGGATGATGCAAATCCGCAAGAAACCTTTGAATATCTTGTGCCAAAGTTGAACAAATTCGGTTTGGCCTATCTGCACATGGTCGAAGGGGCCACAGGTGGGTCGCGCGACCTGAATGAAGGCGAAAGCATCCAGAAGCTGCGCAAGCTTTTTGACGGTCTTTACATGGCCAACAATGGCTATGACCGTGACCTTGCGATCAAGACCGTCAATGATGGTGCGGCTGATTTGATCGCGTTCGGCAGACCCTTTATCGCCAACCCAGATCTGGTCACGCGGCTTGAACAGCACACGGCACTGAACAAGGGCGATTCCAGCACGTTTTATGGTGGCGGTGCACGCGGCTATACCGATTACCCGTTTCTAGAAGAAGACGCGGTTGAATAAACGCCAATTTTTCCGACCCTTGTGTTCAGGGGCCGGAAATCCCCGAATATCAGGCGAATTTTGGCAGCAATTTAAGCGATCCGTGCTTGTCTGTCGGTTCGGCACGGGTCATTCTAGCGCAAAACCGAAAACAGGGCCCCGGCGCAACGGGTATTGAAACAGGCGGGTAGGGTTCCCAAATACCTACCCAGAACAGGAGATAGCCGAACGGTCGCCTATGACAGGGGCCAGCGTTATCTTGCAGTATAAGGAAAAGAGCATGTTAGAGCCTCTGAACGCATCCTACCCCGTGTTGCCCCTGCGCGACATCGTGGTGTTCCCCCATATGATCGTGCCGCTTTTTGTCGGGCGCGAAAAGTCAGTGCGCGCACTGGAAGAAGTCATGGCAGACGACAAGCAGATTTTGCTGTCCAGCCAGATTGATCCCGGTATTGACGATCCCGATTCCGACGGAATCTTTAAGGTCGGCGTCTTGGCCAACGTGCTGCAATTGCTGAAATTGCCAGATGGCACCGTCAAAGTCCTTGTCGAAGGCCAGGCACGGGTGCGCATCACGGAATTCCTTGAAAACGATAGTTTTTTTGAGGCGCGTGCCGAATATCTTACCGAAATGCCCGGCGATGAAACCACCACCCAGGCGCTGTTGAAAACCGTGACAGAAGAGTTCGAGCGCTATTCCAAGGTCAAGAAAAACGTTCCCGAAGAGGCGCTGACTGCGGTTCTTGAGGCAACCGAACCTGCGCGTTTGGCGGATCTGGTCGCGGGCCACTTGGGCATCGAAGTCGAACAGAAGCAGGATCTTTTGGAAACGCTGGCTGTGTCTGAACGGCTGGAAAAGGTTTATGGTTTGATGCAGGGCGAAATGTCTGTCTTGCAGGTCGAGAAAAAGATCAAGACACGCGTCAAATCGCAAATGGAGAAAACCCAGCGCGAATATTATCTGAACGAACAGATGAAGGCTATTCAGACTGAACTTGGCGATGGCGAAGACGGCAAGAACGAAATTGCCGAACTTGAAGCACGGATTGCTGAAACCAAGTTGAGCAAAGAGGCCAAAGAAAAGGTCGATGCCGAACTGAAGAAGCTGAAAAACATGTCCCCCATGTCAGCCGAAGCCACAGTCGTGCGCAACTACCTTGACTGGATTCTGTCGATCCCGTGGAATGTGAAATCACGCACCAAAAAGGACCTTGTTAAGGCCCAAAAGGTGCTGGATGACGACCACTATGGCCTTGAAAAGGTTAAAGAACGCATTGTTGAATACCTTGCCGTGCAGCAGCGGTCCTCCAAGTTGAAAGGCCCGATCATGTGCCTTGTTGGCCCTCCGGGGGTTGGTAAAACATCGCTTGGTAAATCTGTGGCCAAGGCGACAGGGCGCGAATTCATCCGCATCAGCCTTGGTGGCGTACGTGACGAATCCGAAATCCGCGGCCATCGCCGGACCTATATCGGGTCCATGCCCGGTAAGATCATTCAGGCGTTGAAAAAGGCAAAGACGAATAACCCGCTGATCTTGCTCGATGAAATCGACAAGATGGGGCAGGATTTCCGCGGCGATCCCGCGTCGGCCATGCTCGAGGTGCTTGATCCCGAACAGAACGCCACATTTGTGGACCACTATCTGGAGGTCGAATACGACCTGTCCAACGTGATGTTTCTGACCACGTCCAACAGCTATAACATGCCGGGTCCGCTTTTGGACCGGATGGAGATCATTCCGCTGTCGGGTTATACCGAGGACGAAAAGCGCGAGATTGCAAAACAGCATCTTGTGGCCAAGCAGATCAAGAACCACGGCCTGAAGGAAAAGGAATTTTCCATTGAAGACAGTGCCTTGACCAGCATGATCCGCTATTACACCCGTGAAGCGGGGGTTCGGAACCTTGAACGCGAGATCGCCAAGGTGGCGCGTAAATCGCTGACCAAGATCATCAAGAAAGAGGTCGATAGCATCACTGTGACGGGCGACAACATCGAGGATTTCCTTGGCGTTAAGAAGTACCGTTATGGTTTGGCCGAACTCGAGGATCAGGTTGGTGTCGTGACGGGGCTGGCCTATACATCGGTGGGCGGCGAATTGCTGCAAATCGAAGCGCTGCGCCTGCCGGGTAAGGGCCGGATGAAGACAACCGGCAAGCTGGGCGATGTGATGAAGGAATCCATCGATGCGGCCAGCAGCTATGTCCGCTCTATCAGCCCGCAAATCGGGGTGAAGCCACCCAAGTTCGATTCGATCGATATCCACGTGCACGTACCGGATGGTGCGACGCCCAAGGATGGTCCATCAGCCGGTTTGGCGATGGTGACGTCGATTGTTTCGGTGCTTACGCAAATTCCGGTGCGGCGTGACATTGCCATGACTGGCGAAGTGTCGTTGCGCGGGAATGCGATGCCAATCGGCGGCTTGAAGGAAAAGCTGTTGGCGGCCCTGCGCGGTGGAATCACGACGGTCTTGATCCCGGAAGAAAATGAAAAGGATCTGCCGGATATTCCCGACAACGTGAAGGAAGGGTTGAAGATCATCCCGGTCAAGCACGTGTCCGAAGTTCTCAAGCACGCGCTTGTGCGTCAGCCAGAGGCGATCGAATGGGATCAGGATGCCGAGGACGCAGCCGCAGCGGCTGCTTTGGCCAAGAAATCATCCGGCGGGGACAATGCCACTGCGCATTGACCTGATGTTGTGAAACAATCGAAAGGCCACCCGGTACAAGGGTGGCCTTTTGCGTTTAATATGGCCGTTTTACACCAGATATAGTGTCAAAAAGCGCGTGTTCTGCAAGGATTGCTGGATTATTGGCTAGTTTTGGGTTATCAAAAGTTAATGAAAAATCACAAGGCAGCATAGAGTTCCATGAGCAGCACAATCAAAAACACCAAGTCGAAGCCCGCCTCTAGCATGGCCACTGGCGCATCAACCAGCCAAACGAGCAAGGTGCAAACGCCCAAGCCCGCGACCGCAACCCCAGCCGCTGTAGTTGATGGGCCACGCCCTGTTATCGTCGGACCTGTGATGCGCAAGAAAGAGCTGATTGATCTGGTTGTCGAACGCTCGGCCATCAAAAAGAAAGACGCCAAGCCCGTCGTCGAAGCAATGCTTGCCGTTCTGGGCGAGGCCTTGGCTGACAATCGAGAATTGAATTTGCTTCCGATGGGCAAGTTCAAAGTAGTGAACGAAAAAGATCTTGGTAACGGCAAGATGATGCGGGTGAAAGTGCGCCAAGTCACTCCATCAGACAAACCCGAAACCGCCGGTGCGGATACCGACGAATCCGACGTTTAGGCACGGCGCGCCATGACGATACAAGAGGCCCTTTGAATTCAAAGGGCCTTTTTGGTTTCGGGGTAGGTGTGCGTAAGTGCCGCCCTATGCCACAGCGCATTAAGAGTACGTGTTGTATCGAGCCATATTGAGTATTGTCGCAAGCCAAATCAGGTGGCACTAGATTGTGCCGTCACGAGAGTGTGAGTGTTAGATGTCCGCTGACATGGACGTTTGGGGTGTTCCTGCCCGGAAAGTGGTCGAGCAAGGCGAACGGCAGGCAGATATCGGGCAAGACCCCGTGGCATCAGTCATGACCCCTAGCGAGCCGATTGAAGGGTCCAATTCCGAATGCATATGTAAGAGCTTCATGTTGGTGAAACGACGCTTGGGTGCAGACTGCGTCTTGATGGTCTTGAATTGCGCACTGTGGTTCCACTTTTGACTCTCAACACCCCATATCGTGCCACGACGCATCGGCGTACCGTTGCTTAAGAAGCGGGCCGCTGCTGCCCTGATGTATCTGGAACCCGTGATCGACGTTGATATTGCCTTGAATGGTCGAGAGAGTATCGAAAGCGCAAACATCATCGGCTGAAGCGACTTGTCCAAGACAGACCATCAGCCCGGCCATGACCCTCTTTCTTCCGACCAACATCATGCGGGCACCCCCTCAAGGGTGTTAGCTTTGCAAGAATGTCGTCAGTCTGAAGGTGGGTGTAGCACATTAGCATTCGCAGATCACGATGGCCGCTGATCATCTGCAATAGACGTTGCCCCCAGCCGCTACATGCGATGTTGATAGCGTGCTGTATCCAACCGAGTTCACGCACCACTATCGCAGGCTTCACCTCCTGCAACCTCCGAATACGATGTGCCACGAAGTCCGCCGTTGTCAGCTTGGCGATCCGCTATTGGGAAAGTGTTGGGCAAGTCCGCAAGAAGCCTCTGATCGCGTATCGTTCATTATCAACGCATCTTTTGAGGCTGGTAACAGTATCACGGTATCGCACAAGCACATCGCCAAGGGATATCCTCTCGGAAGCCAGCATTGGTGCATCCCTCGGATTTCCTCGCTCTCCCTTTAATTCCATCCCACGCGCCCAGTTCACCGCATCGGCACGCCGTGTGAACGATGGGACTGCGATCTCGTATCCTTGCTCACTATCGCTTGCCATTTGCCGCTCGATCTTTTGTTCACTGTAGCCATTATCTGCGTCTCCATAAGTTGGAGGCATCTTCAGGTTTTAAGTGCAGCGGACAGCAATGCAGGCGGCGCATAGTAGTCTGCGCCATTCCCGTAACTACTAGATAACATATGAGTATTTATGGTGGGTCGTGAGAGGCTCGAACTCCCGACATCTTCGGTGTAAACGAAGCGCTCTACCAACTGAGCTAACGACCC
>ERZ651776.47-NODE-47-length-161006-cov-7.380926_pt1 | contig 161006 bp, 102 predicted proteins | sample MGYA00514761_ERZ651776 | MGnify/ENA metagenome assembly ERZ651776
TCTGTTGCTACCTCTTCTGAGTCGCGAGGAAGACCTTTGGGTCGTCGAAGGGAGCGAATCTCGAGGCGTCGTCAAAGCGTTCGCTCGAGTGGTTCGTCGCGAAGTCGGTTGTTGTTCTTCTTCTTTCTCCTCCTCTGCTTTCGTTTCTTCCGAAATCATTCTCGCTCTGTCTTCATTCTCCATTGCTGTTTCTTCTTCTTCTTCGCTCTTCTTCTCTTTCTTAATGACGCCGTAACTCGGAAAGTTCAAATGAATTTCGTGCGTCTCTGCGACAAAGTCGTTTTCGTCGACGTCTTTCAACAGTTCGTCTCTGATTTCCTTCGCGACGGCTTCAAAGCTCGAGTTAAGACCGTGGAATAAGGCAGCGTTGGTCCATATCAACTCGGCGTCGGATTTGAACGCATCGAGTTGACGATAGTATCGACCTTTGAGTCGGTGTTTTATCCGTTCCAGGGACATCGGAAGCGGAACAATTTTGCAATAGTTTGCGTTTACGCCCAAACTCTCGCGAAGGTAAACGTCGTCGCACGAAGCGTCCGTGACGTACGCGAGGAACCTATCGTTGGCGATGAGTTTTTCAACTTTTTGCGTGAGCGCGCGAGTGACTTCGGTAGATAAAGCGGGTCCGAGAAGACAATCGCTCGCTCGATTGCGCTGTCTCGCTTCCGCTGCCCGACGCCAGCGCAATTTATCGTCCGCGTCAAATAGCTCCCAGAAACAGTGCGTGACGGTTTCATTCGCTTGGTTGGAATACGTGATGCGTAAGTTGTTCCACGGCGAGCCGCGCCATCGACCTTCGTTTTTCACAACCGAGGAGATTTCGCCGTGCCACCATGTGCCGAAATTACCCGGATGTTCCTCATCTTCAATCTCCCAATCCCAAAGACAGAAAACATTTTGATCGTTCGCTTTCCATTTCTGCTCGCGAGCGTCTGTAAATCTGTCCACGCAAACGATAAAATCCGGAACGGACAACCTCGGAAGTTTCAGTGAGAACGTTTCCCCGAAGTTTGCGCTTCGCGGGTCTGCGAATCGTAACGTCACTTCACAAATCGTCTCGTATGGGGCATCCGTAATTCTACTTCCGTTACTCGTGTTGATGATATACTTCAAATCTGAGACGACGCAAGGTTCGCAGAATCGAACATCCTCTTTCTCTTCCCAAACGCGGCATGAGAGAGTATCCTCCATTGCATCGAGGAACTCTTCGTGACCTTGGGGGATGTACATGACCGAGTCACCGAGTTGTGGAACGTAACAGCCATATCCCTGAAATTCGCGTAATAACCAACTGAAGCATTGATCGGAACGTTTAGCAGGACCCATGACGAACGTGAGGCGCCCTGGGCGACGGTCTTCTTCTTCTTCTGCTTCATTTTCCTCTGACTCTGAGTTGAGTTGTTGACTATTCTGACGTCGTCTCGTTCGCAGTCGTGCCTCTTCTTCCTCGTCTTCGGCATCTCCATCACTTTCGTACTCTTCTTCCTCGTCGGTATCCGTCTCGGACTCGACGTACGATCTTCGGCCAGCTCTTCGCAAACGGCGTCTGTTTTCAGCCGCCTCAATGCGAACTCTATTATCGGCGCGGCGCCTTCGCGTTCTACGCCGAGTGGTTACGCCCCAATCGTCGTCTTCGTCGTCGTCGGAGGCGTTTGCGTTCTCTGAATCTTCCAATCCTCTTAAATCGTCCATGGCAGCGTCGTTCTCGTTTTCATCGTCGTCATCGTCGTCATCATCTGATATTATAATGTCCGGATCTCTCTCCACGTCGTCTGGATCGTCCACTTCGTCGTCGTTTTCTAATACCGGATCGTCCCCCAAAACGAATTCATTTAGGTTGTATCGATTCGATATCATCAACTGTACCATCGATGAGTGTTGACATCCGTCTCGTCGGTTCCACACACCTTCAAATTCGCGCTCAGACGGGTTTGGAGGAATAGCACAAAAATACTTCTCAAGATTTTCACCCTTCTTGAACGCATCCACGAAAGGAGCCGAGTACGGATCGCCCATTTGATCGCACAGGACTTCTGATCCGAAACTGTAGCGCTCAAAAAGGGTCTCGCCATAAACCAGATTAGCGGGAGGATCCTGGTATACTCTCGCGACACCGTGTTCGTCTCGCGCGATGGCAGATTCTGGGACAAACTCGACGCTGAAAAACTGCTCTTTTTTCTGCGTTAAGTAGCGTTTGTTATCACCGACGCCAAACAGATAGCAATTACCAATTACATCTGAAGCTACAAACGATAACCCATCCGGATTCCAGTGCAACTCCACGATTTTAATGCCATTAAATTCTGGACGGAACGTTCGCATGGCTTTCGTCAAACCACCGATACATCGCATTTCTATTCGACCGTCGTAACCTCCCGTTAAGTAGATTTCTGGATAAAAAGGATGCGGTTCGAGAGTGACAATGGTTTTCTCATGACTATTATATCCAATGATTCCTTCCCGAAGATTCCTTCCCGACTCTCCAGAATGCGAATGAAAAAACTCTACCGACGGGGATGCACCGTCGCCCTCAGCTGTACGCATCGCGTTGGCAAATGTAGCGATAACGTATTTATCATCTTTCGTCCAGACCGCTTGAAGAACTTCAAATGGCCTTTGAATATCGCCATTTCCATCCATACACATCTCTCTCCAACATTCAGATTGCGTTTTCCAGACACATCGCACGCGTTTATCGACGCTCGCATTTTTCGTCGACAACGCTATCATCCCATCACCATCTGCGGGTTTCGGCGGCATTCGCCAACATATTACATATCCATCCGAACTTCCCGATATGAAGGTGCGCGGGTCCGTGTTACTGAATTTTGTTACATCTACATCATGCATGTGCGTAGAACGCGGCGATGTGCCATTACTTGGCATATCGTAAGCGCGCATCGCGTGGATTGGAGGAGCTTCGCCTGCAGCTTCATCATTTATTTTACTCAAATCGAAGTCGTAACAAAACAGTCGAGAAGACGTGAAAGCACACGTATCTGTTCCCCCAATCAAAGCCGTTCCATCACAATTGAAGGAAAGAGTGGATACTCGCGTGAGACGAGTTCGTGGTCTTCCCCGACCGTGTACTTGTTGTTGCCGTTGCTCATGTTGATCTTCCGGAGGATTGTTGTTATTATTATTGTTGTTGTTGATGTTGTTGTTGTTGGTGGTGGTATCGTTCTCGTTATTCTCGTTCTCGTTCCCATTCCTATCGATGTCGTTGTCTGCCGCCGCTTGCGGTCCTGAAACCATACCGTGGACATCAAAAACGGCCGCATTTTGCTCTCCAGAGTGTTTATACGCGTGCCACAACCTCATCGTTCCATCTTCGCTCGCCGACGCGAGAATCCAAGGTTTTGCCGGATTGAACAATACCACTGTAATTGGCATAAAATGCCCTTTCAAAACAGACACCGGTTCTCCACTCTCCAATTTCCATGTTCTCACGTCTTTATCTAGAGACCCAGACGCGACTAAATAATCTCTCGGACAAACCTCAACGATCGTAATCGGCTCCGTGTGTCCTCGACAACTCGCGAGCAATCCGCCGTTCCTCGCGTTCCATATTTTCACCAACCAATCGTCCGCTCCCGTCACCAACTTATCCCCTTTCTTATTATACACCGCGCAATAACACGCGTCTCTGTGCGCGTGCAGCGTCCTTTGACACTCAAATCTTTCGCCAAAATAAGTATTCGCGCATTTTCTCGTAAACGCAGTCTCCCCGTCGTCAAATCGCAAAAATATCTTCTCGTTCGCGTCCACTCTCACGCCCGGTCGACGCCCGCCTCTCGCGACCACCGCGAGCGGATTTTTCATCCCCCCCGCCGCCGCGTCGGCGCGCGGCGGCGTCACCGCGTAATACTTTTTCCAACTATATTTCGTATGAGTATCCATATACATATCATATCGTCTCTGCCGTCGTTTCGCGTCGTTTCGCGTCATCCCAAACTTCGCCTCCATCTCCCACACGCTCATCTCGCGTTCAAATCCGTTCGCATCCATTCGCCTCGGAAGTAGCATTTTCTCCCTCGCCTCTCGCAAAAACACCTCCGCACTTTCTCGAAACTCCAACTTTGAGCGTAAATGCGTCAATATTTGCAGATTAAAGACACTCTCTTCGTCGAGAGAAGAAGAACTTTCCAGCGCTTTCTTCAAGGTTGAATCCTCGAATTGAATCCTCGGTTTGAACCATTCGGAAACGTTCGGGAGAGACATGATGATGATGATGATTGTTTGAAGACGAAGACTGTTATTCTCAGCAGTGGTAGTGGTGGTATTCGGAAACGACCGAAACTCGGCGCCTTTGTCTCTCTCTCTTTCTCTCTCTTTGCGTCTCTCTCTGTCGCGCAGTCTTCGCGTGCACTAATGCGCGGACGTTTCTGAGGCAATGCGTCAATGCATTCACCCCATAAAAATGAACGCTCGGCAAGCCCCCCCGGACGATTGGTCCGGCCTCCTCAAGAAAGAAGAGGAAGCGTTGATCACAATCATGAAAGAGCGAGCGTTATCTACCTGCGCTCGAGCGCAAAAGACTTACTACGAGTGCGTCAAAGGACGCACGTTATCCATCGTCTGGAAGTGTCGAGAGGAAGGGAACGCGTTGAACGAATGTTTGCACCGAGAAACGAGCGAGGAGAAATTGAACGACGTGAAACGGAAGTGGTTAAAAGCTGGGAAGCCGAGAGTTGGGACCACAAACGGAGAGAGGATTCCCGTGGAGTTTTTATAGAGCGTAGCAGAAGAGCAGAGATGCGCGCGTGCGTGTAGCTTAGAGAGAGTCATCGTGTAATACGCGAGAGATAAAATGTACCCCCAAAAGTTAAAGATATTTCCCCACACATTTACCCACGCGTTTACGAGATGTCATCATCCATGAACGCGGTAAAAACGCTCTGTCGTTCTTTCTCGAGCAGCGGTGAGACCAAAAGGTTGTCGACAAAGCCGCTTTTGCGCTCAAAATCGTGCAAAGCCAAAGCTTTTTCTTCTCCCTCTTCTTCTTCCCAAAATGGAAAAACCAAAGCAGCGGCGACGTCGACGGATAAAGACGAGACATCTTTACCTTTCCGAGCGATCCCAGGCGGAACCCCGGAGGACCCTTCGAACGCGCGAAAAGGAAGAAACGACGGTCGACCAACGTATTGCCCACCATCCTACGCGGCCATGTGCATGGACGCGTTCGGATCGGTCCAAGACGCTTTGAACGATGGGGAGAAACTTTTAGAGGTTGAGTTTCCAGCGGTGCCAGGGGAGGATGCGGATTACAAAGCGGCCTCGGACGTGTACATCGACGCGAACGTGCAATACGCGTTAGTGATTGGCTCGAGCTTATACGAGAAGTTGGGGAAGAGAGTGCAGATTTGTTTACCGGATGGGGTGGAGTTTCGAAGGGCGAAGAAGGTGTTTTCGAATTCGTTGATGATGTCCGAAGGCGTTACGCTGAACACGTTGGACGGGAAGAAGCAAGACGCGTCGATTACCGGGATGTTTCAAAAGATGAGCGCGGGGAGAGGGTTGAGGTCTGGGAGTGCGGACGACGAGATGGACGATGATTTTGAGAACGCGGACGTGTTTATCATCGTGAACGTGAGTTGCGGGGAGTTGCCAGATGTGGAACAATTCGTGAAGACGACGTCGGGAGGAAGGCCGATTATTATGTTGAACAATCAGTTGGACACGTTGAGAGCGGATTTGGGGTTGTTTTCGTTTCCTCCGAAGAGTTTGCACTACGATTTCTTGAGTTATTTTAAACCGGTATTTTATTTACGATCGAGAGCGTATTCGAGATCGATTACCGTGTCGCCGTTTGTGGTGAACTATTCCGGCGCGGTGTTTCGAGAGTACCCGGCGCCGTGGCAGGTGATGATTAAACAATCCAACGGGGTTTTGGCGTGCATCGCGGAAGACGAGGACAGATTTACTTTAGGCGAGGCGAAGGAGGAGATGTTGATTGCGCTTGGATTGAGCGATCCGGAGGGGAGTTTCATGAAAACGGCCAGAAGCGGGTTGGTGGTGAACACGTGGTGGGAAGAGGAAGACGACGCGGAAAAGAGCGACGCGTGGAGAACGTAATTTTAAGACATTTAAAGCACTAATAGCAAAGCGGATTTTATTTCAACACAATTATCATATTTTCGTGATAAGAAATTTAGGTATTAATCTCGTTTATTCGCCTCGTCGGGATCGTCCAACGTGAACTCGTTCGCCTCGTTCGCTTGACTCGCCGACCCCGGATGAGTATTACTCCCCGCCCTCGGTACGTCGCTCGAACTCATCTCTAAATCACTCAACAATCGCGACCCACTCGCAACCGCCCTCTCTCTATTCCTCTCGAACCAATTCACAAAGTCCGCCGCGCTGCCACTTCCAACGCTACCCAATCTACTCCTTCGCGAAGTCGCGTTGTTCCCTACGCCCGGTCCGACGAACCGTTGCGCGCCTCGTCCAAACTCCCCGCGGAAGGACTGAAACGCCGCGCCGCACACTCCAAGCGTCGCCAACATCCCGATGATTAAAAATATCCCTAAGAAAATAACTCCAGCTATCCTTTTCGCCCCGTTGTTGTTGTTAATGTCGTTGTTATCGTGGTCTTTATCTATCAACTGTCCTCCTCCTCCTTCTTTCCCTCCTCCTCCTTCTTTCCCTCCTCCTCCTTGGTCTTCTTCTTCGCCGAGAAGACCGACGCCGCCGCGAGCGCCGGTCGTCGCGAGACTTGGCAAAACGACATACTCCGCTTGATTCTGCGTCCCGAATCGAGACCCGGTCGTGCACACCGCTTTCACCACGTGCACGCCTTCTCTTCGTAAAAGAACCGGTTTGTGTAAGTAATCGATCCTCGTTTTCTCCTCCTCCATATCCTCCTCCATATCCTCCTCCTCGGGCGGCTTCCCATCCACCGTCACGACTATTTTCTCGCACTCGCTCTCTCCCATCGCAGTCGTCGCCCCCTTTTTCCTCCTCGTCTGTCTCCCCGGGTCCACGCGCACGAACACCGGTCCTGGATACGCGCCCGAGGGTGGGTGGAACGTCGGCGTCGATGGGATTAGAGATTGATGCCGAGCGGCAAAATCATCATCTTCCCCGGGGTCGTGGTGTTCTTGCGCCCGCGCGATCTTCGCGAAGAAGACGAATGCGACCACGAAAACGAGGCAAAAATGACGACGACGACAAAAAGGGCGAGAGAGTTGACCACAAATCGTCCTCGTTTTCATCGTTTCAAAGCGTTCGATGTGTGCTTTCTCCGCGAGTCGAGGAAAAGTGTGAAGAGTCCACTTTGGGAAAAGTTTTGCTTCAGAAGAACATGCATGAGTCGTAAACGGGAGATTGTGCGGGACTCTTACGTCGGCGACGTGACCTCGTTACTCTCGATTGACAAATTAGACGCGCGTTATTTACCGAGACAAACTTTGTTAGCAGGAATCGGGAGCTCGGTCTTGTGGTACGATCCGTTCTTCGTCGCTGATGATGATGATGATGACGACGGGGAAAAGCACCGAAGCGAGAAAGAAGACGACTTTTGCGCCGGCGGCGGAGATGAAGACAAAGCGCCGCCAAAGAAGCGCGACGAGAAAAATAAAAGGAGGAAAGAGTGTTTACTCGCGTCGTGCCCTGTGGCGCTCCCGGAAGGCGCGAGAGTGCACGGGATGAGACGGGAACCGTCGTTGGACGACGCGGAGGATTTGAGCTTCGGGGTGGTGGTTTGGGGAGCGAATTTCGCCAGCGCGGTAGCGCTGAGGTTGCCGAAGAAGAAGACGAGAAGAAAGACAAAAGAGGAAGTAGGAAGCGCGGGTGGTGAGAGTGAAAGCGACTCGTCGGATGTGACGTGGTATTCCGACGATGATGATGATGATGATGGATTTAGGTGCGAATTCATTCTCTCGGTAGGTTGCGCGTTCTCGCATTGGGTGCACGACTGCAAAGTGTGCGCTCCGGACGCGTCTGGGGACGGGTACGGGTACCATTCTTTAGCGGTCGCGCTTTCAGATAATTCGGTGGAAAGGTGGACGTTGCCGTGGAGTGTGAGCGAGTTTGATTGCGCGCCGCGGTGTTTAGATGTTTCTCGATGTGCGGCGGAAAGTTTGTTGTACTGCGCGGCTTTGAGAGGGGAGACGTGGAAGCGGATGCGAGTGTGCGCCGGGACAGCGTTCGGGGAATTATTGGTGTGGTTTTGCGGGAGAGAAAACAAGCAAGGCACGTATCCATACGCGAGTTTACAAGGGCACAACGGTGGTATAATGCGGTGTCGGTTTTCGGAGGATGGGAAGTTTGTCGTGAGCGCGAGCGAGGACAGAACGATTCGAGTTTTCGCGTTGCCGAATATTACGAAAGAGACGAAACAGGGAGAAGAAGGGAAAGACAAATACGACGTCGTTTTTTTGAAATGCGTTCGCGCGTCTGAAGTTATATTCGGTCACAAAGCTAGATGTTGGGATTGCGAGCCGTTATCGTTGAATAAATACGGGAGAGGTAGTTTAGACGTCATCGCGACGACGTGCGAGGACAGAAACGTGCGCGTTTTCGAAGCGCCAAAAGACGAAAATGGTTTCCGGCAAGTTGTCACGAACGGCAAAGATAGATACGCGCTAGAGCCATTCAATGACAATAACGTCAACGTAAAGAATGAGGAAAGAGCAATCGCCACTGAGGGGAAAGGAATTACCGGAGAAGATATAAAAGCGTCGATGTGTTTCAAAGGGTTTCGCGGGAAAGGCGCGTGGCGCACGTGTTGGATGCGTGACGAAAAGAACACGCTTTGGCTCATCGCCGGAGGTTCAGATGGTGGTATCAAAATGTACGACTGTAGTCAAGTTGATACAGGTGTAGATGATGATTGCTTTGATGATAGTAATAGTGTAGATAAAACAATAGCGAAGACTGGTTCGCCAGAGAAAAACACCCGAGATGGAATGTTTGAGGATTTTGAAACGCTCGTGCCGCCAGATTCAGGCGTCGCTCCGGACGAGATTGATCCAGAAAATCCAAACTATATCAAAATAAAGAAAGATAATGAACGCGAAGATTACGCCACAATAGTTCGGGTTTTGGAAAATCAAATGGATGGTACCGTATCTGTCGTTGTGGGAACGAATCATGGCGTATTGTATCTTCTTCGAGTCGAATCGTTGAGCACCAACGGTGAGACGTGTAAAAAGAGCGCAAGGCTTGAAGTTTTGTACAAGCCTGAACGACGTTCAAAAATCATAACCATTGAGTGTGTGAGAAATTCAAACACCGACGAGTTCATCTTTGGCGACGCGACTGGATATCTGCGTCTAGCTTTCCGTTCTTCGCAAACCACTTTCAGCGTCGCCGAAAAACTCTTGTTTGATTTTCCGGTGGCGAAGCCGCGTTTACTTTTACAAGTCTTCCACAGGCGTGAGAAGCTGTACACGCACGACGCCGATGGAATGTTAAAACGTTGGGACTTGGTGACAGCTAGAACGGAAATTGCTGTCACGATGTACGAGAATCGTCGAGTTGTGAGTTTAGAAGATGCGCTTGGTTTTCTCATAGTCGGAGACCAGAGGGGCGGCGTGTGGGTGTACGATTCGAAAACACTCTCTAAAGTCGCGTACGAAATGTCCGCACACGGGAACAATGCGGTGACGTATGTTGATATTCGCTCTACAAATGACAACGATACGTTTCAGTTCATTACCGGAGGAAGAGATGGTGTCATGCGTCGCTGGACAATCGCCGCCTCTGAAAATGGAGGTGTACGTTTGCGCGAGGATACCAAATGGACTTCGCCATCAAAGAATGCGTCTCAGTTTGTCATCACGACGAACACCAGTACTGCAAACGATGGTGATCATATTACGCACGTCGGTGGATTTCGACTCTCGTCGTTTGCAATGTATTCATTAGTATTAGATCGAGAGCTTTTTAGCTTCAATGTCGGCGCTTGGAAAACAGCGCATCATTTCTTAGCAACGAAAACGGGTAAAAATGCCGTATTCGCGCACTGCGCTAAAGCCGGGGTAGTTACCATCAAAGTATCAAAGCCTGGTATAATGAGTGTGAACGCAGAAGATTCCAAAACTGAAGAAGGTGTAGCGAAATCCCTACACACGTGGTCGCACGGTCGCGAAGCGCACGCGGTGGCGATACTTCCACCCGCAGAGTCTGATTTGAAGAGCATCAAGAACGGCGGCAACACATCGGTCGCCGCAGATACCGCAGATGATGTATATTATCGCATGTACAAGGATTCGTACAATCCGTTGTGTTTGATAACATGCTCAGAAAGCGGTGCTATTCATCGTCTTTCATGGGACCGTTACCGTCCAATCGGTGCGCGTCTCTACGACGCTACGGTTGTAGATACGCAAGGAGCCGGCGCCGCGGTCAAGTGTATATCCACGATACAAAAGTCGCGTAATAAGCACATCGTCGTAACCGGCGGCGCAAAAAACATGCTCGCTGCGTTCTTATTTGAATGGATTAAGCACGAAAACGACGAAAACGAAAACGATTGGCGAATATCGACGAAACGACTAGTCTCGCAAAAGTACGTTGATTACGCGCACGGTAGAACCTGGTCGAAAGGTGTTGGATTCATTGAGCCGAAAAATACAGCCGATAAACGCGTGATGGATATATCCGCGTTCGTGCATAAGAGAGAGGACGGATGTGAAGTTGTTCGATGCGCAACCAGCGGTAGCGACGGCGAAATTGCCATAATCGAGCTCGATGAAGTGTCGCGCAAGTTTGAGAAGGTGTACGCTACGTGCTTAAACGATAAGCCTGTGCTTTCGGTATCAACCGTAACTATCGCAAACTGCTCATGCGCAAATACAACGACGACTTTCCTTGCGACGGGAAGTACTGATGGAACAGTTGCTGTTTGGAATGCGAATAACTTAAGCGATCCTTTACTCATTCTAAAAGAGACGCACCAATCCGGAGTGAACGGTATATCTTTGAACGTATACGATGAGAAGCTGAAACTACTCTCACTCGTTACCGGCGGCGATGACCAGAAAGTTACGGTTTCAATTATCGACATCTCTTCGATGAAAGTATTGAAATGTCACCAAGTCACGCTCGCGCATGAATCTGCGATTCGCTCTCTTTGGTCCGACGGTACGAACGTTGTCTCTACCGGTCTCGATCAACGCGTGCACTTTTGGGATGTATCCTTCGATAAGACTTCATCCGTATTAACGGTTTCGAAAGCGAGCACGACTCGAGCGGAGACGCCCGAAATTGAAAGCATCGACGGATACCGTCGGCCTCGCGATGGATTTATCGAGCTCGCCGTGTGCGGCCGAGGCGTCCAAACCTTCTCCTCGCACGTTCACTCTGACTTTGAGCACGCCATCGAAAAGTTCACCAGTTTATCCACGAAAGAGTGGAACGCAAAATACGGTCCTGGATTCCCAAACGTCGCGGAACTTTTACTTCACGTAGACAAACGCGACGGCGAAGGACCAAAAATGGACTCGAGGCGAGCGAGATTGTTCCCAGATGACCTCTTCAGAGAAGTAGATATTAAAGAAGAAGAGCGCGCGAATCAAACAGCGTACGGAAACAAAAACCGACCGAATGGAAAAGGTAGTAAATTTCCCTTCGCGCGGCCGACGCGCCAGAGCGCGCACGTCTCTCCCCCGTGAACTCTGCGTCAACGTGTGTTGTATTATTATTAAAAACTGCTACTGTAAATTCACTAAACGATCTGCTACAAACGATGCGAGAGAATACTGTGAATGTTATTCATTAACTCATCTTGTATTGATAAATCTTCGACATCGCGTGTAAGATGGTCACGAATCCTATGAAGCACACGGACATGACCAGAACAACCACCGGGGTGATTTTCAAACCGGGAGAATCGTCCGTGTAAAACTTAAGGATGGAACTGTTCGCCGCGCCGCCTTTGGCGGCGATGTTGGAGCCAGACCCAGTGCCTGGGCGTTTGCGTAAACCTGGATGGTTTTATTTGGGTGTAAGAGAAAGAAGAGGACGTGTGAGCGTAAGAAACACCGCGTCGGAGAATTGGAAAAAAACGGTCTCGATCGGATGCAATCGAGACGCGCGCGGCGAGAAAGAGAGAAGGAAACAGAATGAAAGATGAGAGATCATCGCGCGAAAGCAGGAACGAGAGAGAAAGGGAGAGAGCGCGAATGGTTCGCACACGCGTCGAGATGATTGAGAAAGAAGAGCGTCGTACCTCCTGCAGATGGTCGGCCGGACATTGGTGTGAAATAATTGCGCGTGAGTTTGTGAGGAGGAGAAAGAAACGAAAGAAAGTTTTAATATGATTGTCTCTATAATAACGCGAATTAAAATCCGCCCCTACTAACTATTCAATCAGCTAAAATCCGTCTCTCTACACCTACACTATTCTCGCGTGTTCTTACAGTCGTCTAAGCAGAAGTTCGTTCTCGGTCCCACGCGCTCCAATCCACGTTCGCGTTTAACGTTTGCGTTTCCTTCCACGTCCAATTTTTGCCTCGGAGGTACCCGCTTCCGTCGCCGACGCAATCGACTTCACGACCGGCGAGAGGGTTGATTTTTGCGTATCGCGCCATTTCTTTCTGACCGAAGGTTAAGTAGCTTTTCACGGTTTCGAGAAAGGCGGATTGCGGTATCGAGGACGGGTTGATTTTGCGTTGGTCCGGGTGTTGATACCGTTCCGCTTTGGTTAAGCGAGCCGAAGCGGAGAGGTCGTGGAGACGCAAGAGTGGACCGGTATCGGTGACGCCAGCGACTTCCCACTTGAAATTCCTTTTGATCCCATCGTCTTCTTCTAAAGCATTCAGAGTTTTCGCCAAATGCGTTAAATCGAGTCTCGGTTGCGTCTCTCGGCTTTGAACGTCCACGAAAGTCGTGTACTTGTGTTCGACTTCGTATCGCTTACCGTCGTAGATTGCGATGCACGTGTCTGTCCCAACCGTAGCTCCGAACAAAGCGTAATAGTGTACCGGCTTCGGTAACTTTATCACCGTCGTCGATACTTCCAACCACTTCGTGATGTCATTTTTATGTTCCCGAACCAATTTCGCGTCTCTCAACACCTTCGAAAACTCCTCCTCGCCTTCCATCGTCAACTCAAACTCTTCGTGGATTCTATCAACGTCGCACGTTCCGCACGCGACCACGTACCCTTTAAAATATTCTAGAAAGTGTTTGTACTTCAACAAACAGTTCTCTTTTTCGTCTCCAACGAACGGTAAATTAAACCTCTCCTTCTCCACTTGATTGATATACGAACACAAACGCAACGCTTTCACGCTCGCCGGCGCGACGACGTTCACGTGTTCAAACTCTCTAAAATCCCCAATCCTCGCCGCTTCCACTAAAATCTCCTCATATTTCACCGCATCGTTCGGATGTAACACGCTAAACACGGAAATCAACCCGTCGATATCGAAATGGTCGCACGTAACTCTCGACACCTTCCCTCTCTTGGTCGTAAATCGATGCCTCGTCTTTATCGCGTGTAATACATTCTCCGTGCTCGTGTCCCCAACTTTCACCTCTCTCGGCGTCGAGGACCCTTTGTGATGCGTGATCGTTTTGTTCTTCGCGTGCGTGCAATCGACGACTAAAACGTCCTCCGCGTGCTCGCTTCCGCTCCACGGAACCCATCCTCGAACGACTCTTTTATACGGGTACTTCTTCTTATAAATAACGATCGTTTTCCCGATTTGGACGAACGCGTACACGCCGACGCATCGGACGAACGAGTGCCAGACGTACAAAGCTGACTTGAACAAGGATAAAAAAGAGCTCGAATGAGGTTGTTCGTCGAGTACTCCTCCTCCTCCTCTGTGATCGATTGACATGTTTTTAGCTAAAATGAAGATGTGTTTTGAGGAACATTCGATATTCGATTTCTCCCCAAAGTTGAAACCGCTTTACACGAACGAAAGAAAGGAAGAACGACGAAGATGACGACGATCTCTTCTCTTTTCCAGGTCCTCTCCTTGGTGCTCGTCTCATTCGCCTCAAACGGGGCGAACGGTTTTGCCCTGGACGTCGCGTTTAACAAAACCGAGTGCATCTTTAAAACGTACGACAAATCCCACGCGTTGAGCACGGAAAACGCGCAGACGATGCCGGTGTCCATCTTCAACCATTTCACGATTCCGAGCGGGAAACCGCACGTGTCCGTTTCAATATCCGATCCGTCCGGCGTGAAGAAAGAAATCGTCAGCGCGGCTGGACACGTGGAAGAAACCGTGGACGGGAACGGGTTCGGGCTGTACTCCGCGTGCTTCACGAACAAAGGATACAACACCAACATCCACAACGACAAGTTGGTCGGCACCAACGCTGGGAAAGTGCAAGTGCACGTGCACTTCTTCCAGCCGCACCACGCCATCTCGGACGAAGAGTTAGAGAAAGAGTTAAAACTGTTAAAAAGACATCAACTGCACATACCTGGGCAGAGTAAAGGTTTACACGCCGATCAGTTGCACGATTCGATCGCATTAGCGGAGTCTTTGATGGACGACGTGCAACGAATCAGAGGCGAGGTGCATTACTTGACGTGGAGGACGAAACGGCACAAGCAAACGGTGGACTCGAACGCGCTGAGGACCGCGTGGTTGACATTTTTAGAGGTGGTCGTTTTGTGCTTTTGCGCGTGGATGCAGATCGACGCGGTGAAAGGGTATTTTGAGACGAGTCGTGGGGATTTAGTGGAAGGAGGGAGGAGTCAAGGGTTTGAATATCAAGGGAAGTACGAGTCGGTGAGGAAGGTGGAACCGGCGCCGGGTTTCGGGCCGGGAAGTTCAAACTTTGGGATGCCGCCGATGCCGCAAATGTTTCAATCGCAGCAACAACAACCAGTGCCACCGCCACAAATCTACCAACAACAACAATATCATCATCAGCAGCAACCACCACCACCACCACAGAATCCTCCGCAGATGTACGACGCGCACAAAACGCAATTCGGCAAGAACGAAGAGTTTCAGAGCGAGATCCCGTCGCAAGGCATTCTACCGAATCAATACGGCCGAGCTTCTGCACCGCAATCGAGGACGGGTAGACAGTATCAAGATAGATAGATTCTAATTAATTAAATACGCGGTATATACATTTACAGTATTATATATTCTTTATTACTATGTGACAATCCTAAGAAGAAAACTATTCACTTACTCGGTTGCTCGGCGGCTAAAGCGAACGGCGGCACGTGCTTCTCCGCAGAAAATTCGTGCGCGGTTTCGATGATATGATTTGCCTCTGCGCACACTAACACAGAGCCACAATCGCGTCCTTTCGTTCCACACAAAATCGTGTGCCATCCCATCTTTTTCGCTATCTTTATGTTACTCGTCGAGTCGTCGATAAACACGCACCTTTCTCTCTCTTTCACTCCCGCTATCGCCATAGCTCTTTCGTACGCCTCCTCGTCGTGTTTCGTCGCCCACTCTACCGCTCTCACGTCGATAATATCTATGAACATATCTGAAATCCCTAACAGTTCTAAACATTTCTCCGCGTGGTGCCTCGCCGATGCCGTGAAAATATACATCGGGAAACCTTCCGCTTTCACTTTCAGGAGCACGTCTCTCAGTTTTTCGTCTCTCCCGATGTGCTTTTCCAACGGCACGTCGTGCGCCCACAACAGATACTCGTCCACTGATTTCTCGTCCAGAATCTTCTCCACCATCATTCCTTTTAAGCACGTGCCGTATTTTTTGTACAAGTCGTACGCGTATCCCGGTTTTAGACCGAGCTTACCGACCGTGAATTCCTCTATTCTTTCTGTTAAAAGATTCGCGACGGTCCAATCGTTTTTGTACAAGCAATCGTCCAAATCCCAGAAGATGGTTGCGTTTTGAGAAGGAGCATCACCACCACCACTCGTCGTCATCTCGACTTTTACGCTCTTATGAGTAGCACTACTACTACTGATCCTTGCACTCCTCGTTCGTCTTTTTAGTATCGTCCTAAAACTCTCGTTCTTTGTATTCTTAATATTCGTTTTTAGGGGTGTTGCAATAGGTGTTTTGGTGGTGGTCCTTTGCACCAACATAGACGTCTGTATGTGTGCGGTGGAATGAAAGGTGAATCTTTTCATCAGTGTTCTTTTCGTTTTTGTTTTGATAGACGACAATTCGACGACAAAGAAAAGGGGCTGACTGCGATTCAAATATTGTGTACATCTCCCCCCCACTCGTATCTTTTTTCCCGAGCGTTACGTATAAAACACATACACAAAACTTTGAACGCGCGCGGGGAATTCAAACTCCTTTTTACACGAGAGGCTAGAGAACGAGTTTACGCTTTTCTTTCTTTTGAATCATCATGCGGTTGTTGAACAGTCGTCGTCGTTTCTCCTCGCGTATCGTCACCGCGGAGAAACGAGACGTTGACGTGTACTTTGACCGTTTTCTTCAGATTCCCGAACGACATCTCCTCCGACCGGGACGACGAACGACGACGACGACGGCTTTTGCCGATGACTACGATGATGATCACGGAAGAATGATGATGAGGATAATGCAAAGAACGCGCAGCAGCAGCAGTAGTAGTAGGAGTGGGGTTGGTTTCGTGTCCATCGTGAACGAAAGGAGCAAAGAAGAGGAAGAGTTGGACCAACAACTCGAACGCAGGAAAGAGGAGGGAACGATAGACATTGCGCTTCAATCAAATCAAACGATGATAACGAAGAAAAGCGAGAACAACAACACTTCCCCGGCACCGTTTTGCCGGTTTTGTTTAGAGGAAGAAACGAAAAGTTCAAAGTTAATCTCCCCGTGCGCCTGTAAAGGCTCGCAGCGATTCGTCCACGCGAGCTGTTTGAACCGCTGGCAACTGATGTCGCTGAAGAACGGCTGCGACCGAAACGGCGAAGAGTGTTCGGTGTGCAAGAAAAAGTTCGACAGACCGAAAGATCCGTTTTGGAAGCGAGTGGCGAAGTACGCGTACGTGCACTTGCACAAGAGACGGTGGTTTTACGGGTACGCGTTTTTTAAGTGGTTGAAAATGAGCGTCGATTTGATTCAGTGTTCCGGCGACCAGTTCCCTTTGGTGACTTTAGTCGTCAGCTCGTTGGCGCATTTAGTCGACGCCAACATGCGATATAAACGAATCATCGGATTGATGAACCAAGACACGACCGCGTTATCTATCCTCCAACTCGAACTCTCGGTGTACTTCAACCGAAGCCTCTTCTGGGCTTCCAACGACAACTCGGACTTAGCCAAGTGCGTCGAGGCGTTTGGTTTCATGCTCGCGTGGCCAACCACCGCGCTCACGTTACTCGGCGGCTGGTCCATAAACTTAAACGGCGACATCTGGGGATGGATAAAATCGATAAAAGACTTCGCAGAGGAAAGCAAATACGCCGGAATTTCCAAGAAGACCGCCTTATCCATCGCGCTCGCCAATCTCTTGGTCTTGTTTCCCGTCTACTAATAATATACGCGCTTTCCGCGAGACGACGGAGGACGCGATGAAAGAGATACTCTGTACCTACAGTACCGGTACCTAGGTACTCATAATACTACTCAAATTTAATAAAAGCGAAAAAGAAGCGCTTCTTTCGAAAGAGAGAGAGAGAGAGAGAGAGAACAGTTAGGCTTTCTCGCGTTGTATCATCATAAAAACATTTTCTTTCCCACACTCGAGGCACCCTTTTTGAATTTTCCGTTCAAACCCACTTTCAAACCTTTCCAAAACTTCACAAAACCGCGCGACGAATACACACGCACGCGCGCGCGCAAAAACACGCGAATACGGCTTTTGAACGTTCACGAGAAACAGTTGTCACCATCGCTTCCTCCCGTCGTTTCGCTCGTGGTTTCTTGCAGCAGGCACACTCGCACCGCGTGAGCAGCGACACCACCGAGCAGCTCGGGGCTTTCTTTCAGCGACGATCGTTTACGTCATTTCTCTCTTCTTCTTCTTCTTCTTCTTCTTCGTTTGAACGGCAAGAAGCGCGATTGAATCCGTCGAAGAGAGCAAAGTTTCACGACAACAACAACAACAACAACTCTTATTTTTCCTCTTCTGCGTCGAGCAGAAGACGCGATACTCATTCGCACAGTCGTTCGCCGGGAGATTTGTTCCGAGCACTCGAGAGACCAACGAAAGAAGGAGCAGACCAAAGGAGTAAAGAGGATTTTTCATTCTCCGAGATGGTGGAAGGCGGGGAGTCCCCGACCTCGCCACTGATGCAACACGGAAAAGATTACGATTTAGTCGTCATTGGCGGCGGATCCGGGGGTTTAGCGGCGGCGAAAGAAGCCGCGAAGCACGGGGCGAAAGTCGCGTGCTTTGATTTCGTGAAACCGAGCGAAAGAGGGACGACGTGGGGCTTAGGCGGGACGTGCGTGAACGTCGGTTGTATTCCGAAGAAGTTGATGCACCAGGCAGGGATTTTGGGAGAGTCGTTTTCCGATGCGAACGCGTTTGGGTGGACCGTGGACGAGAAGCAAAAGCACGATTGGGGGAAGATGGTGACCGGGATTCAAGATCACATCGGGTCTTTGAACTTTGGGTACCGAACGGCGTTGAGAGAGAAGAAGGTGGATTATAAGAACGAGTATTGCTCCTTCGTAGACGCGAATACCGTCAAAGGAGTGAACAAAAGAGGCGTGGAGAAGCAATACACGTTCGATAAGTGCGTCATCGCGGTTGGTGGACGACCGAGTTATTTGGACGTTCCGGGCGCTCGAGAGCTGTGCATCACTTCGGACGACGTCTTTTCGTTGGAGAATCCACCGGGGAAAACGTTGTGCGTCGGCGCGAGTTACATCTCGCTGGAAACGGCTGGTTTTTTGACCGCACTTGGTTACGATACGAGCGTTGTCGTGCGATCGGTGTTTTTGAGAGGTTTCGATGCGGAAATTGCGAAGCAAATCGTCGGCCACATGGAACGTCACGGGACTCGAATGATTCGAGACACGACGCCGCAAAAGTTTGAAAAGACGGAAGACGGGAAAATCAAAGTGGAGTTCAAAAACACCATGTTTGGGAATAAGTTCAAAGAAGAGTTCGACACGGTGGTCTTAGCAGTTGGGAGAGATGCAGTGACCGAAGGGTTGAACTTGCCGGCGGCAGGTGTGGAGTTTAACCCGAAGAACGGGAAAATCCCGTGCGTGGATGAACAAACGAACGTTTCCCACATTTACGCCATCGGCGACGTGCTCGATACGAGACAAGAGTTGACACCGGTCGCGATTAAAGCTGGCGTCCGATTGGCGCACAGAATCTTCGGCGACGACGGTAAACCGAAACTGAAAATGAACTACGACCTAGTGCCGACGACGGTGTTCACGCCGTTGGAGTACGGTTGCGTCGGTATGTCCGAAGAGTTGGCGAAGGAGACGTACGGCGAGGAGAACATCGAATCGTTCTTGTCGTACTTCAAACCGCTCGAGTGGACCGTGAACCACGCGGCGCACGATAATGGGAACATGCACAGAGAAGACAACGCGTGTTTCGCGAAAGTTGTCGTAAACAAAGCGGACAGCGATAGAGTTGTTGGTTTGCATTATCTTGGCCCGAATGCCGGCGAGGTGACGCAAGGCTACGCGGTGGCGATGAAAATGAACATGACGAAACAAGATTTGGACGATACGGTTGGGATTCACCCGACGGTCTCCGAACAGTTCACGACCATGTCCATTACGCGTAGCAGCGGAGAGGATCCGCAATCTAAGGGTTGCTGAGGATAAGCGCGTCGCCTGTTCTCGAGATTTTATACATGCTCGAGCGGCGACGCGCAGAATTTTAGCGCTCACGTGGAACAAATATCCATTTTTACGATGTGAAGGTTACGGTGAGTGAAGAGCGAATCAAAATGTTTCAATTCGAGTGTAAATTCAATTTGCACTCTCGTGAGGACGCAAAGCTTGAACGTTATTTTATGACGCGGCTTTGCGACTGATAAGAAACTTTTGATGAAGAAGAGAGACGTGCGCACGCCCCCGCGGGGAAAGCCGGTTTTTTTTGTGAGCTCAACTATTATAGCGCTTTTAACGAAATGAAAACTATACACTATTTTTATATCATTCTAATTAATGCATTCAACGTCTACAGCAGAGCGCGCGCAGCAAGGAGCTATAGTGGTACTTAATCAAAACAGACGAGCCAATCTCAATAATGATTTCACCAAGTGCAACTTCATGCCGTAAGGCGGATACACGATGTTAGAGTCCGAAACTAGACCGAAATCGAACCAGCTCAACCATCTCGTTTTCTGTAACACTGGTTTCCATCGTCGAAAAGATTCCACGCCGGCTAACCCGTGGTGACTTCCATAACCGCTTTCCCCGACGCCACCAAACGGTAAGCCTTCGTGACCGGCTTGGTAAATCACCGAGTTGATGCATACGCCGCCGGATTTCGTGTTGTCTAAAATCAACCTTTGCGTTTTCGCAGATTTGGAAAAGATATACAAACTCAACGGGTTCGGATACTTGTCGTTGATGAACTCGATCGCTTCTTCCGTAGACTTCACAGCTAAAATCGACAAGATTGGCGCGAACGCTTCTTTGCGCATGCACACCGCCTCGTCCGCGTCTAAAACTTTCACTATCGTCGGTTCGGCCATTTTCAACACCTCTATCACTTTGCCGCCACATATAATCTTCTCCGCTTTCGAATTCTTCATCTCCTCGGCTTCCTTAGCCATCATCGCGATTCGCGCTTCCGGACCACCGAGTCTTCCCATGGCTTCTGGAACGTCATACCTCGGAAAGAAAGTCTTCACCCACTTTTCGCACTTCTCCGTAAATTCCTTCTCGATGGATTCGTGTACCAACACGTAATCCGGCGAAACACACTGCTGTCCACAATTCAACATTCTCCCCCAGACGCACTGTTTCGCGGCTAAATCCACGTTTCCACAATCCTCACTCACAATCACCGGATTCTTCCCACCCAGTTCTAACACGCACGGTGTCAAATGCTCCGCACATTTCTTCGCGACAATTCGTCCAACTCTACTCGACCCGGTGAAGAAAACCACGTCGAACTCTTTTTGGTCGAGAACTGCGTTCATGGTATCGATTCCATCCCCGGGATGGCCTGCACCGACAACCCTGCACACGTCTGGGTCCATATACTGCGCGATCAAATCGTGCAATAACTTTGCGCTATACTTCGCGTCGTTACTCGGTCTCACGACGACGGAACACCCGGCCGTAATCGCCGACACCACCGGTCCCAACGCCAACAAAAACGGGAAATTCCAAGGCGCTATCACCAGCGCCAACCCAAACGGCTGCGGCTCTAACCACTGCGTGCTCGGTTGACTTATCTGTGCCAACGAATGCTCGTTCGCTTTTTTGTACTTTGGATTCCACCTGCGACAATGTTTCAAACTCTGCTCGATCGAACGCAACGGTATAAACACGTCGTAGATGAACGCTTCCAATCGAGGCCTACCCATATCGTAATACAACGCGTCGCATATCGCTTCCTCGTTTTCTTTCACCAGTCGTTTCAACTGCGTCAACTGTTCGATTCTTTTCTCAATCGGAACGTTCGCGTTTCGTTTCACTTTCTCCTTCATCTCCTTCACCACCGCCGGGATCTCTTTCGGGCCAACGACGATTCGTTTCTCATCGCCTTCCTCGTCGTCTGAATCCGAGGAGAAATCGCCCGCGTATTCCTCGCCAAACTCTTTCGATTCTTTCGAAAACTTTTTCGGTTTCACGAACCGAGGTTTTGGACGCCATTTTCTCTCTGTCTCGTTACTCGCAGACGCCGGGACGAGAAACTTTCTCGGTAAACGTTTCGCCGATTTCGGCCAGAAAATGAAGACGAAAATCATCATCGCGAACAAAAACGATGAAAAAACACTCGCCGCAACGGATGATGATGCTAACATGCCGTCTGGGAGAACAACTTTGACCGATTGGAGAAACGCGTTAAAGAAGAGTGGCGGTGGTTTGGACGCCACGGGGGCAGAGGTGAAGCGCGAGAACAATCCGTCCATTTTTATTATTTTCGTCGTGTTTGTGAGAAGTGATTTGTGAAGCAGAAGAGAAGAGTTTTAAAGAAATCAAACGTATAACTTGCGCGTGTTGCGATCGATTACCAAGACGCCTACGTGTGCCCAGTCTCTCTTTTTCTCTCGTTTTACTCACACACACACACACGTGCAGAGTGTACGTGTGCATATTTATATACAAATTCATTCTTTTTTTATATCGCTGTGCTACCGCTGCTACCTACTCTTTGTTACCGGATTCCCGACAATCTTCGAAAACTCCTTCACCATGATCCCTTCCTTCTCCAGATTCTGGACGAAAATCGCCTCGTCGAGCTTGGGGAACTCCGCGACTCCGGTGGGCATGTGCGCGATACCTTCCATTATGATATCCTTCCCGCTGCGATACTGGTCGAGGTGCGATATCGTGACGCCTTGTTTGCACATCAAATCCGTAATCTTCATCTCGATCGCCTTCGTGTACGGTGCTCTGAGTTGAATCCTCCTGACGAACGGTAACAGCGGCGACGTTTCGCAGTACGGTCCTTTGATATCTTGCATCGTATCTCTCGCCTTTTCGACTTCCACGTATGAAAATTCCATGGAGTCGAGCGCCTTCTTCAAATCCGCCTCCGTCGCCCCGACGGTCAAAAACATCTTCACCTCCTTCCCTCCTAAACGAAGCTGGCGAGACTCTTTAATCTCCGCGTTGATTTGCGATAATCTTTGGAAACATTCCGCCAGGGACGTCGTTCTCGATCCAACCGCGGTGGATATCAACGGAACCGGAGATTCCCCGGACGCCGCATACGCTCTCACGGGAAAGGTGTTCACGCTCGTGGTACGTTGTTGCGCGTTGACCACAAAAGAAGAGGCGCCGCTTCTCAAAGCCAACGAAGCTCTGCGAACGTAGTTCTGCATCTCGTCTCCCGTCGAGCGTAAAAAAGTGTTTCTGTCGATCCGGATGTGCGTGTACGCGCGAGAAAAAGTGTCGAGAGAATCTCGAATGGAAAATTCTCGTTATCCGTATCTTTGGGAAGAACGCGTCACTTCGTATTAACGTGCTTACACGAAACGGAGTACACTTTACTTAAACGGGTAGAAAATGATGCGCGCTCTTCTCAAAAGGGGTTTGCAACGACACCAACAACAACATCAGCATCATCAGCGGTGTTCTTTCGTGTTGTTGGATCGAACAACGTCTGCTTCCTCGTTCTCGTTAACGTCGTCGTTTACGTCGTCGTCGACACCGACATCGAACGAAGAAAAGAGCGCTTCTCTCGACAACGACGAGGAGAAGAAGAGTTCAGAGAAAGAAAAAGAGGATCAGGCATCGTTCGGGTACACGTCCGTGCCGAAAACGAAGAAAGAAAGTTTAGTGCGAGACGTGTTTGAATCCGTGGCGCCGAGTTACGACGTCATGAACGATTTGATGTCCGTAGGAATGCATCGACTTTGGAAGGATTACTTCGTGCATAAACTCGCGTCGTTTCCAGGGATGACGCATTTAGACGTCGCCGGTGGAACCGGGGACGTGTCGTTTCGAGTTTTGAAAAAGTTACGGAAGGTGGACAGAGAAGGGAACGGGAAAGAAGCGAAGAGTCGGGTGATTGTGAGCGATATTAATCCGGCGATGTTGAAAGTCGGCGAGGAGCGAGCGGCGACGAAAGGATTGAAGAATCCAGGTTTCGATACGAAGACGGATGCGGAGTTGGAATTTGTGGAAGCGAACGCGGAGAAGTTACCGTTTGAAGACGAGAGTATAGATCAGTACACGATTGCGTTTGGGTTGCGGAACGTGACGAACATTGATATCGCGTTGAGAGAAGCGCGGAGAGTGTTGAAGAAAGGCGGGAGGATTTCAATTTTAGAGTTTTCGCACGTGGAGGAAGAGCCTTTGAAATCTTTGTATAACTTTTACTCTTTTGCTGCGATTCCGACGATGGGTCAGATTGTCGCCAACGATCGAAAGTCGTATCAGTATTTAGTGGAGTCGATTAGGAAGTTTCCGAAACAAGAGCGGTTGTGCGATATCATGAGGGAGGAAGGATTTTCGAGCGTGGATTTTGAAAATATAACCGGCGGCATCGTGGCGATTCATAACGGATATAAACTGTAGAAGTATGTGTGAATAGATTACAAGAGAAATTGTGTACAGTGTAGTAGTATTAGTTGGTAAAATTGTGGTATACGGTAAAAGTAGTTTAATAACAATCATGTTCAGATGGTTATGTATAGATGAGTACTCGTTCAAAAATATCGTATCGACTGCGTTCTTTCTTTCTTTCATTTAATCATCCGCAAACGCAAAGGGATCGAGGCCCTCGAGACCATCGTCGTCGACGGCGTCATCAGCGCTGGAATCGTCGTCGTTGTGCGCATTTTGCAAAATCTTTGCGCGTAAAAGTGCGTTTTTTGCGGGAGACTTCTTCGTCTTGAGCGTAGCTTTGCGTTGTTGGTGCGATAGCAACGACGCCGGCGGAGGCGTCGGTGTTTTCTTTTTCAGCACCGCCACAGATGGAGCGTGTTGGTTATTTCGGGAAGCTCCCGTCGTCGACTTTCGTACGCGGCCTCTTGAAACGTGCGTCGCTAGTTCTACCAGTGTTGTCGCCGGTGGTTTGCTCTTAGTAGGAGCTTCGGATTTCTTCTTCGTCTTCCTCGCCGTCGCTGTCGCCGTTCTCTCCATGGATTGCGTCTCGACGTCGTTTTCGTTCGCGTGGCCTTCCTCCATATCATGACTTTGGATTGTCACGCGTCGACGACGAGAACTTTTCGACGCTGGAGGTTTTTCAACTGTTGGTTTATCGCCAACGGGCGCGTCGTAAAAATTATCTGCGTCTGGATCGAGAGTAAACTTGGTCGATTTCGTCGATTTCGACGTGGATTTTTGTTGATCTCGTTGTTTGAGAGCGCTCTTCTGCGTTGGAGCCGGTGCTTTTCCTCTCAGCTGATCAATGCCATCGTTGAAATTCTCTTCATCCTCGTCTGAACTGTTGTTGTTTTCGTCCGTTGCTTTCGTGGCAGTCGCTTTACTTTGTTTTTGCAAATTCTCGAGTTGCGCCTCGTACGCCGTCTGGCGAAGCTTTGCGTCTCTTTTCAACTCAGCAATCTCGCTCTCCAGCTTCTCGCACTCTTCTTCCTTCGCGATTAAGTTTGCGTTCGCGCGATCGATGTCTTTTCTCGCGCTTTCTTTTACCCTTTCAATCTCCTCGCGATTCTGCACCGCTTTCGTGCTTATATACTCCGCGTTTTTCTCCGTCAACTGTTTCCTCGTCTTTTCCACGGTTCGATTTTGCTCTTCTCGGATCTCCCTCTTCTCCTTTTCGTACTTCTCCTCCAAATCGTCCAGCTTCTCCGCGTGTTCCTTTTCCAGCCGTTTCTTCTCGTTCTCGCGCTCTGACAATGCATCTTTTGCTTTGTTTCGTTCAAGTTCGAACTCGAACAACTGCTCCTCTTTCTCGCGAAGCGTCGCGTTCACCGCTTCGAGCTGCCTTGTTTCCGTCTCCAATGCCTTTGAAACCTTTTCCAACGCATCTTTCGTCTTTTGCACCTCCAAACGCTCCGTGTCCACAGATTCGCACCACTTCAGCTTATCGTTTTCGTACGTTTCCTTTAATTTCGTCAACTCTCCACTTAGCTTCTTCAGTTCCCCTTCGTTCTTCGTCGTCGCTTTCTCCTTCTCCTTTCGTAGAGCGATAAGAGCCTCGTCTTTTTCCACGTTTACTTTCAACAACGCCTCAAAGCTGTCTTTCAGATCCATCGCTTTCTTCTCCGAGCCCGTTGCGCGGTGCAATAAGTCCTTCTCGTGTTCCGCTTTCTTCCGTAAATGCGCCAACGCGCCTTCCTTCTCCTCGAGAATTTCCTTCACCTTCTCCTCTTTCTTCTCGACTTTCTCGAACAACTCGCGCTCGCTCACCGTCAACGCTTCGACTCGCTTCACCAACTCCTCGTTCGCAGCGAACAGCCCGTCTCTCTCTTTGATGGAAGTTTTCAACGCTTTCAAATACTTCTCGTCGCATTCCAACCGGTCCGTCAACGCGTCTTGCGCGAACGTCAAATTCTCATCGCACGTCTTTTCCGCCTTCTCCGCGCGCGCCAACCGGTCGCGTATTTCCTCGTGCGCGCCTTCCACCGCTTTGAATCTCTCGCTCAACTCGCCAATCCTCCTGTTCGCGGAGTTCAAACTCGCGCGTAATTTCGACGTCATCTCTCGTTCGCTCTCTAAATTTCTCCCCATCGTTCTCTCCGTCTTTTCGTATTCCTCCAATTTCTGCGTCATCAAAAGTAACTCTTGCCTCGCTTTCTTCCTGTCCTGCTCGAGCTTTTCCGCCGCGTCTTTGATCGAGCACATGGAGCTGCTCGGCTGCCCGAACGTCGTCACGCGAGGCCTCCCCCCTCCCGATAAACCTAAACCCCAGGTCTGCGTCGTGCGAAGTTCCAAGTTGACGTCGCCGCGGATCGAGTCGAACACGTTGTTTGCCGTCGTCGCGTTGCTCGTATTTTTCCTCTTTTGAAGCTCGTTGGCCGCTCGCTGAGACGACGAAGACACGAGCGCGACTTCGTTGTTGTTGTTGTTGTTGTTCGTGTTTTTCGCGCCTCCTCCTCTTCCTCCTCTTTCTCCCGTCGTCGAGGTGATTAAATTGAACATGGTAAACGTTCCTGCGCTCGATTCTGTCGCGAAGCGCGCGTTTAAAACTTCGCGCGAATGGCGTTTGTCTTCTTCTTTGTCTTCTTCTTTGTCTACTCCGCTTTTGCGCTTATTTTTTGTGAGGGAAACGCGAGGTGCAAATTCCTCATTTATATCTATTATCCGCCAAAACATCATGGACGTGATCGTAAACTCCGAACAACAACAACAAGATGAACTACAAAAACGTGGTGGTGAACGTTTGGACGAGACGAGGAGGGAGAGTGGTGGCGCAGTCGCGTCGTCGTCATCGTCTCGAGAAGATAAAGGTTGTTCTTTTTTAGGTAATGTCTTCACCTCGAAGATGGGACAAACAACGAACGCGGTGCGGCAAAACTGGCGCGACATGAGAGACCAGTTTTCCACTCGAGAGGCGAACGGGAGTCTCGGTGATTTAGGGACGTTTTTACCGCTTTTGCTAGGTTTGTCCATCACGCAAGGGTTGGATTTAGGGACGACGTTGATTTTTACCGGCGTGTATAACGTTTTCACCGGGTTTCTGTTTGGTATTCCGATGCCTTTGCAGCCGATGAAGACCATCGCGGCGGTGGCGTTGTCGGAAAAACCGTTGACCTTGAATGAAGTCATCGCAGCGGGGATATTTGTGTCGATTATTGTGTTCATAGTCGGTGCGAGTGGGATGATTGACCAATTTAATCGCGTGACGCCGGTGGCGACTATCAGCGGAATGCAGCTCGGCCTCGGTTTGAGTTTAGCGAAGAAAGGATTTACGTTGGCGGCGTATACGTCGAGCTCGATGGGGAGTTTACGGCCTTGGTTTGAACGAGATGGGTTGTTTTTAGCGATTACGAGTGGATTGATTGTGTTGTGGACGAGTGCGCCAAAGCCGCAAAGCGTAGCTGCGATGACGACGAACGCGAAGAAACGCAGCTTACCTCGCGTCCCGGCGGCTTTAGTTTTAGTCGTTTTAGGCTTTATTCTCGCGTTGAGCGTCCCAAACGCGACGAGAAGTTTAAAGTTTGGCCCGACCAAGCCGAAGTTGTTAAGCTTAAACTGGAAGGAAGCGAAAACCGGGATTGTTCGAGCTGGCATTCCGCAATTACCGCTGACCATGCTGAACTCAGTCATCTCCGTGTGCGCGGTGTCGCGAGAGTTGTTTCCGAACCATCCGGCGAAGCCAAGAGACGTGGCGACATCGGTCGGGTTGATGAATTTAATGTCGTGCTGGTTTGGCGCGATGCCGACCTGTCACGGTGCGGGTGGGTTAGCCGCGCACTACCATTTTGGCGCGAGAACAGGTGGTGCGATCTGTTTTCTCGGCGCTTGGAAAGTCTTGCTAGGTATTCTCTTCGGGAGCAGTTTACTTGAACTTCTCGCCAACTTTCCGGAAAGTGTACTCGGCGTGATGCTTTTTTCCGCCAGCTGTGAACTGATGGCGACGGGTTTGCGAGGATCGCCGAAGCAAGCCACCGAGGCGAGCGAGAAGTTCGTGTTGTTGGTCACGGCGAGCGTCACGGTGGCGGCGAAATCAACCTGGGTGGGTTTCGTGTTTGGATTAGGGACGCACGCGCTCTTGCTCGCACGAGCTAAGATTGAAGATTGGTTGAACGATCGTGTTGCGTGCGGTGGCGACGACGCGAATGATATTAACGCAGTTGAAGCGAAAGTTCAAGTCGCCACAAGTTGTTAGATGTTGAAAGATATATAGGTACCAGATAGTTCAAGTGTTATATAGAAAGACAAGTTGCACATAGTATATTAGCACACCGGTACTGGTAAAACATCATTTCATTTTTTTCGTTTTAAGAAGTTATTTCCTTTACTATTGTTTCTTTTCTTGGTCCGGTGGCGGCGGCTGCTTCGGCGGCGCCGGTGCTGCCGCCCATGCCGCGCGTTGGGTACCTCCGTATTTGCCTCCGCCACCACCGAAACTTCTACCTCCACCGCCACCGATGTATCCGCCGCCGCCTGCGCCGCCGCCGTAGCCGCCGCGGTGGCTTGCGCCGCTGCCGCGGTACCCGCCGTGACTCCCACTACTCCCACTCGAATATGACCCTTGGTGAGGAGCAGAGCGATTAAATCCCATGGCCATTGCGGGATGTCCGCTACTTCTGCCACCACCGTGAGGATGCGACTGTGGAAACGCAGTTTTCGGCATACCGCCACCAGCGCCGCCACCGCTTCCTCCGCCACCCCCAACGCTCGTTTGTCCAGGCATTCTCGCTTGTTTACTCAACGGCTGCGGCCTCGCCACGTTCGCCGTCGTTCCACTTTCCATTCTTTGTCGCTTTCTAACCTCCTCCTGTTTCGCCTCTTCTCTCCTTTTCTTCGTTTGAAACTCGTGCGACGGTTCATACTGAGGCAGTTTCGCCGGATCGCACGGCAACGGTTTATCCCACATGTAATCGGAATCCATAGCTTTTTCCGCCGTCAAGCGCTTCTCCGGATCCAACGTCAGTAACTGCTCTATCAACTTTAACGCGTTCGGAGAAGCGTGCCTAAAAAACTCCCTCAAACGTCTCGGATGTTTGTTGAACTCCACCACCTTGGACCCGGGTAAATTTTTGCAGTCCGGCCACGTCTCCGGCGTCGGCGTTCCGCACAACTCGAAAATCAACTTCAACTGGTCCATTTCATTCTTCCCGGGCATAATCGGTCTCCCGTGGACTAATTCTGCAAATATACACCCCGCAGACCACATGTCCACGGCTGGTGTATATTTTCTCGCCCCCAACAACAACTCTGGCGGACGGTACCACAACGTAATCACTCTATTCGTCAACGGATTCGCGCCTTCCGCGGTATACGACCGCGCCAAACCAAAATCCGCCAGCTTTAATATCCCTCGGTTATTAATCAACAAATTCGACCCTTTAATATCCCGATGCAAAATATTATTCGCGTGGCAATAATGCAATCCTTGAAACAACTGTTTCATGTAACATTTGATCTGCTCTTCGCTAAATTTCATCCCCGGTCTATCGGCGAGACCGGCTAAATCGTGGTCCATGTACTCAAACACGAGATATATCGATCCTTTCATATCGTTCGCTTTCTGCGCTTTCGAAGTCACGATCTCCTTCAAATTCACCACGTTTTTATGCTTTAACTTTTGTAAAATCTTAATCTCGCGAATCGCGGTGATGGGAAAACCTTCCTTTTCGTTGTCCATGCGGACTTTTTTCAACGCCACGATTTCGTGCGTTGAACGCTCTTTCGCCATGAAGACCATGCCGTACGTGCCTTCTCCAACCTGTGTTATGAGTAGTAAAGAAGAATAAGGATTGAAGAGAACGCGATTGTCAGCGAAAACAAACTCGAAGAAGGAGAAGACAAGGCAAAGAAGACGACAAAGACGCGCAAAAATTGGATCCAAAACACTTACCTGCTCTAACTTCTCGTACGCCTCGACGCTCCTCGTCCTCGACCTGTGCATAGATTCCCGGTCTTTGTTCGTTCGCACCCACTCCTCTTTTTGTTTCCGGGCAGTTTGCGCGACTGAAATCATGTCCTCCTCGCTTTGTTTCGGGGGATTCTTCGAACTCATCATCATCGTCGTCATCGGCTTCCCCGCTTTCTCCGTCTTTTGCGGCGCGGTAACATTCGCGCCGCTGGTCACCGCATTCGTATTCTGGATTCCAGACGTTTGCGCGACAGACGATGCGGCCGTCGTGGTGAGGGTTGTTTCCGCCGGTTTCGCAGCGCCGGATCCTCCTCCGTCGCCTTCGCCGCTCATTTTGATGAGAGGAGTTTTAGAGTGAAGTTTTGAAGTCGATTTTTAGTGTAACGTACTCCTACACGGTCTACACGCTATGCGGGAAAGATGTTCTATGTTCTCTCTCTGAAGTGCTACTCTTTTGCTGCGATCTATTGAAAACTATCATCTCTCTGACTATGTGTGCGCTAATTTCTTCCCCCAGTCGAGCAATCCTTCTCGAAACGCGTCGCATTCAAACGGCGCGTTCGCCGCGTACCTCGCTTTGCCGGATCCGCGCTTTAAAACGCCGTCAACGTAGAGCGTTTGGTGGATTTTCACACGCAGGTGTTCGTGTAAATCCGCGCACCCGGGTTCGGTAGTGAGCAGTAATCGTAATCCAGTTTTCGTTTCGTAAAAGTGGAACTTGTAGTTGTTCGTGCGGAAGGCGCGGAAGTGGTTGTCGCCGAGCGCTCCTCTGCGTTTTGTTTGGGAAAGACAAAAGTAGGAGAGAGAGAAAGCATAAGTGAGCTTCGAAACAAATTACATAACAAAACGTACTTCATCGGGTCCATTTTCATCGCGAACTGATTCATCGTAAAGAAGAGTCCGAACAACGTTTTCGTCTCTTCGTGGACGTTTACGTTTCGAGGGTACGGTCGCGACCACTCGTGGTAGTAGACGATTTCGCCCTGGAAAGTGTTGTTGGGGAAAGAGAGAGAGGAAATGTCAGCGTCAGAGAGAGTTAGAAAAGAGGTTTGTTTTGATAAAAGCTCGAACCGCGAGGAGAAGAGAGACAGACACACTTTTTTGTTGAACATGTGAAACGTGTACAGCTTTACCATGGCGTCGCGCACGCGGGAAAAGGTGCTGCACGCGAAAGGTAATTTGCGCTTTTGGAATGTGGAATTTGGAGAGTTGATTTGAGAAGGAAAGAGTCGCACTCGACGAAACAGCGAAGGACGAATGTTCTCGCGGACTTCTCTTCTTTCACGTCTTTTGCGATATTCTCGCTCAATTATGGGATGTTATTACACTATACAATTTCTATTTTCCAACCTCTCTTATGTACATATATTTTCTCTCTCTCTCTCTCTCTCTCTCTATTTTCTTCCCGCGGTCTTCTCGACGAGTTATCATATCAAACAACTCTCGGAACTATTTTATTCGCCGGTTGAAATCCAGTCAACACCTTCGTCGTTTCCTCTTTCGATTTATCTCCGTTTTGGTATCTCGTGCCGTTCTTTCCGACACCCTTTTTCGTGTACTGAGGGTATTGACTCCATCTTTCTTTCTCTTTTCTTTTCTTCTCTTGCGCTTCGGTGTACGAAACGCCGACGAGGTAGCTTTCGAAATTCTCCGTGTTGTAAGTGGTAGAACCGTCTGAGTTGGTAGTTGGTGGCAGTTGAGGTTCAGGCGATCGACTCGGGGAGTACACTCGAACGTTAATGTCTTGATCGCTGACAGACTTTCGAGGCGCGTGCATGGTTTGACCGTCGTCGCCGCGGAAACGGTGGCGTTGTTGCCTTCCCTTGATAGCATCTTGAGTGCTCAAATCAGAAAAGTCATCCATGCTGTCGCGTTTACTCGCATTCGAGTTTTCAAAGTTCTTTCTGCCTTGGTCGTCGGAAAGTTTGTACCACTCAGAGAGCATGACGGTATCGAGCTCGAGTTTCTGGAGCATTTCTGCGGCTGAGGCGGCGTTTAAGGTGGAGTGGATACGCTTTAAGCCATCTTGGTCTTCTTCGATGATAGTTGGGACGCCTTGGAACGTTTGCGAGGATCCATGTTTTGGTAGGAACGTCGCAACAACATCATCTTTCTCGTCGAGTATCGTCTCAGACGGTTTGAACTTTGGTTGTCGTCTCGTCAAGTTGCGAGTCTTCTCGTCGTTTCTTTCGCCGTACACACCACCGACGCGGTCGGTTATGATACCACTCGCGCCCCATTCCACTTGGCGACCTACTAACGATTCGTCGTTCGCGGAACCGTAAGATGCGAGCAACAATCCAGAATCTTTCACCAATTCGGCAGATTTTGGGTTTTCAACGAGTCTGGCTACATCAGCAACGACGCCGCACAAGCCTCCTTTCAAAGCAACCTTCATCGCCGCTTCCACAGAGCGTCGCCGTGGATCGTCGTGATTTTCTTCGCCGTCCGTTAAAATCATCACTGGATACGTACCTTGTAAGGCGCGCATGAGTGTAGCCGCATCTGGATCGAACGACGAAAACACGATGCGTCTATCGTTATGCTCGGAACACGCCGCAAGAATGGACCGTAGCTCGGCTACGAGTCTCGGAGCCTCACACGAGTTGTGCTCGTCGTATTTCAGCTCAATGTTAAATCCAAGTTCTTCGGGAGTATTCGCAAGCACTTCCGATAACGTTGGTATAACGTCCTCGTCTTCCATGATCCACGGTAACGATTTGGAAATGTCGTCGATGGAATGCTCGTGATCAAAGACTCTGTAAAAGACAACTGGATCTAAATCATCCTCGTCGTCATCTTCGTCGTCATCTAACTCGTCGTATGACTCGTCGTCTTCCAACTCCGCGCTTTTTTTCCTGGGTCTGGGCATTGGCAATTTTCCTGTCAGGCGCTCGGAGGTAATCTTTGCCGCCATGGAAAGTTCTTTGAGATCCGCCCATTCGATTTCGCGCACGGAAAAGGAATCAATCGGTCCGTCCCCGCGTTTTACCAGCACAACGTCATCGTGCCAGACCACAGGGACACCATCCGAAGTTACTTGCACGTCAAATTCGCACCATTCCGCACCGTCTTTGTGAGCTTGCGTGAAACTCAAAAGTGTGTTTTCGCGAATACCAGGACCAGAAGCGTGATTCATGGCGACGCCGCGATGTCCAATCACTGCGCAACCAATTGGATCATATAAACCGGGGATATTCTCCACGAACGGTTTTGGCGATTGAGTTCTCGAGCGTGATTTCGATTTGTTGCTGCCGTGATGTCCGTGGCCTGGAGTCGTCCTAGAGCGCGCTCGTGGGTGCCGAGCACCAAAATCCTCATCAGGCTCGTCGCCGTTCTCCGAGAGTTGCTCCGAGTCTCGCATCATATTCGTGATAAACTCGGCGCGACGAATGTTCAACATATCTCCTCCGTCCATTTTCCACTCTTTACGAGAGACGACACCAAAGTGTTCAAGAATAGTTGGTGAAATATCCGTATCTTGCGGAGACGGTAAGATCTCCCCAGTCAACTTGCACTCGATGCCAGATTCGATCAAAACCCATCCACTGGCGTGTTGAGAGACTTCTTGCATTCCGGAAACGCCATTCGCACGTAACTGTCTCCCGCCACCTTGACTCCAATCGCTCGCATCGTGCATAGCCTGCATCGATGCTGGCATATCGTTTCGACACGTGCCTCCAGATGGCGACGTAACCATGACGAGCCAATCTTCGTTTTTTATCGTCTCTTGACGCTTTCGCAAAGCCTCGAGGACAGCCGAGACGCGTTTATCCGCGTTCTCAATCGCGTGAAGATATTCTTCTACGTGTGGGCCGAAACCGTGCACGTGTCCTGCAGTTTGAACGTCTGCCATGTGCAGAAATAATGCATCCGGAGTCGTTTCGTCTTTACCATCGTCGAGCGCCTTTTCCGGGACTGCGAGTTGCTGAATGATCGCTCTCGTCGCTTCCGAATCCGTCGCGCCTACCGACACGAGCGCGATGGCTTCTTTCGCTATGATTTTGTGCAAATCCTTCGCGCCGCCAACGGCGGAAGCACAGTTTGCCCACGGACGCGCGAGATGTAATCGCGCGAATACGCCTGTTAACGTGGCGTCATGATCTTCAACAATATCCTTCAAAACCGAAACGGATTGACCAGTCAAAGCAGGTAACATTGCAGACGATGGCGACTTGGACGCGCGCATTGCGGAAACAGTCATATCAAGCGAAAAGCATCCATTTTTATTTCCACGAATAAATGATTTGAACGTCGGAGTATTTGCAATCATCATCGCGTCGGAGCGACATCCCGCGATGGCAATCACTAGCACTTTACGCAGTAGCTTCTTTTTCTTCGGCATCTGTGCGCTATCGGAATCGGGGTGATGCCGATGATGCCTATGGTGACCGGTGTTGTTGCTATTGTTGCTGTTGTTGTGTTTATTCAAGCGCGATGATGGTCGACCAATTCCATTAGACAAAGACCCTGAAATGGACTCCCTTTCCAACTTGAAACGATCGGATTCCCATGAATCCACGCGACGGTGAAGACCTGCTTTTCTGTTCGGACTCGAGCGCGCTACGAACGGTTTCTGCTGCAGAGAAGTCGACATTGTTGTCGGCATTTCTACTATCAAAGTATCACCTCCTTCGTCGCTCATAGAGCATCGATTTGGTGCGAGTTCAGAGTAGTCGACCGAGTTTCTCTTCGACTCTTCATCCGAGGAAAGAGAATTATGATTCGCTGTTGATGTTGTTTGCGCCGTCAAATTTCCCACCGCAACCGCCGCAACAAGGCTTTCTGCTGGATTTGTATTACCATCACCAATACTTTTTTGCATCACTTCATCAACAATCGTAGCATATGGCGACCCGTCTTCCTCGTCCGGGAAATTCATCGCTATGAAATCATCCAAATACGAATCGACATTAATCAAATTCGCCTTCTTCGCGTTTCTCGCCTTACATAACGGACATGCATCCGGCACAAAGCACACTCTTTGTGTCGCTTTATACGCGCTCGTTAACGCACTCAACGTATTCGAGGACTCTTTCGTCGTCAACCCGTGATTGAACGACTCCGGCTGTCTCGCGTCTGACGAAACGACGCACTTAAAACAAAACCGATGCCTACACGCTAACCTCACCGGGTTCGTCATCACGTCATCGCACACCGAACAAATCCTATCCTCAATCTGTCTCGCCTCCGCAGGTGCCGCCCTCGCAGCTAACAGCTCTGTCCTCGTCACCACCTCCGCCAACGACGTATCCACGAACATCGGCACGTCGCGGATAATCTCCACCGCGTTCTCTCTTTTGTTACAATTCTTATTATACTTCTTCACCGCTTTCACCACCGCGGTGTAATTCAAAATAACAAACGATCTCAATTCGCTCAACTCCGGCGCGAAGTGTTTCACGATTTGCTTCTTCGCCGACTTGAACCGCTCGACGTCGGTTTTTTCGTGCTTTATCTCCTCTTCGAGGATATCCAACTGCCCCCGAAGTCTCGTTTCGGTTTTGACGTAGAAGTCGTTCGCCTGCGTCGTAAACAGTGAAGAAGGAGCAAAAAAGGTGAGTCGCGGACGACGAGGAGGAGAGAAAGGAGAGAAAGCGCCGCGTTCGCGCTCTTTAGACATCGTCGTCTCGACAAAGGTGTTGCGCAAAATTTGGAATAATGTCGAGTCCCCAGCGGGAAATTATTCCCTCGGAAGAAGAAAAAGAAACGAATAGATAACAAGAACAACAACGAAACAACACTCGAAGAATGAGACGTACCTTCATAATTTCCGCCTGTAACGTCTTCACGAACAACCCGCTCTTCTCGCCTCCCTCGATGTCTTCTCTTTCCGCGTACAAAGCGTTCTTCAACTCCTTGTACCGAATGTAAAACTCTCGCCATTCCGGGTACCGTTCTTCCACTAAACGGCGTCCAAACTGTACCATTTTATAAAACGATGCTCTTTATATATAATATATATCTTCTTCCTCTTTCAGAAGAGAAAAAAAAACGAAGGGAAGGCAGTGAACGAATAAAGTGCGCCGAAGCGCCAAACTGCGCGGGGGGGTGATAAACACACTCTTCAAAGAGAAGAGTGCAGGGAAAGATGAGGAATTTGAGGTACGAGGTTTTCAAATACCTATGGTTTAGGGTTTTCGTTACTTTTGCTGAGTCACGAAGAGAAGAGGAAAAGGACAAACGTGTGCGGTGTACGCATAGACGTGTAAAGAAGTAATAATAATAATAAAAGATTCTTCGAGATGAATAAAAACTAAAACTTTAAACTTCGCGAACTTTAAAACTCTCGACGTCTTCTATCGTCCTCTGCGATTTTCTCCTCGCGCGTTTCTCATTGAACTACTCTTTCTCGACTCGTCTCGCTTCCGCTTGAAGAACAACTAGAGACGGCTTCGCGAGCGCCGGCGCCGGAGGCGAAGGCGGTTCTCGCGAAGAGAAAGAGAAGGAGAGAGAGGGAGAGAGATACATCTGAACGACGCGTCGTCACGCGAAGACGATGATGCACTGGGTCTCTCACTCGCTCTCAAACTCCTCTCGGGATGAGGACAGAAACGCGGGTGTTGAAAAGAGCGCAAACGCTTTCGCCGAGCTCCTCCTTCTAAAACTTCTTCCTAAATAAAATAAAATAATAAATAAAACGTTTCTCGCGATAAAATAGTAGCGTCGCTTTTTTTTTAGAAAGCGGCTTCGCCGTCTTCCTTCTCTTCGTCGTCGTACTCCGCTTCTTCTTCGGCCGTGGCGTCTTGGTACTGCTGGTACTCGCTGACCAAGTCGTTCATGTTCGACTCGGCTTCGGTGAACTCCATCTCGTCCATGCCTTCGCCGGTGTACCAGTGCAAAAACGCTTTGCGCCGGAACATGGAGGTGAACTGTTCGGAGACGCGTTTGAACATTTCTTGAACCGCGGTAGAGTTGCCGATGAACGTCGCGGACATTTTCAACCCTTTTGGAGGAATATCGCAGACGGATGATTTGACGTTGTTCGGGATCCATTCGACGAAGTACGACGAGTTTTTGTTCTGGACGTTTAAGAGTTGTTCGTCGACTTCTTTGGTGGACATGCGACCGCGGAACAAAGCGGAGGCGGTGAGGTAACGACCGTGTCTCGGGTCGGCGGCGCACATCATGTTTTTCGCGTCCCACATTTGTTGCGTGAGTTCCGGAACGGTCAAAGCGCGGTACTGTTGCGATCCTCGAGAGGTGAGCGGCGTGAAACCAACCATGAAAAAGTGCAACCTCGGGAACGGCACCAAGTTCACCGCCAACTTTCTCAAATCCGCGTTCAATTGACCCGGGAATCTCAAGCAGCACGTGATGCCGCTCATGACCGCGGAAATCAAGTGGTTCAAATCACCAAACGTCGGCGTCGTCAACTTCAACGTTCTGAAGCAAATGTCGTACAACGCTTCGTTGTCCAAAACCATGCACTCGTCGGCGTTTTCGACCAACTGGTGCACGGACAACGTCGCGTTGTACGGCTCGACGACGGTATCGGAAACTTTCGGCGATGGGACGACGGAAAAAGTCATCATCATGCGGTCCGGGTATTCCTCGCGAATCTTGGAAATCATGAGCGTCCCCATGCCTGAACCAGTACCACCACCCAAAGAGTGACAAACTTGGAAGCCTTGCAAGCAATCGCACGACTCGGCTTCTTTACGCACGACGTCCAACACCGAGTCAATCAACTCAGCACCTTCCGTGTAGTGGCCTTTGGCCCAGTTGTTACCAGCGCCAGTTTGTCCAAACGTAAAGTTATCCGGACGGAAAATTTGTCCGTACGGACCAGACCTGACCGAGTCCATCGTCCCGGGTTCCAAATCGACCAAACACGCTCTCGGAACGTATCGACCGCCGGAGGCTTCGTTGAAGTACACGTTGACGCGCTCGAGTTGTAAATCCGAATCGCCGGAGTACGAGCCAGTCGGATCGATCCCGTGCTCATCGCAAATGACCTTTTGAAATGTAATAAATGAAGAAACGTATGTACCGTCAGCGTTTGCGCGCGTTGAAGATGAAACGTGTGTTGAGAAAAAAAGAGTTGACCGCCCACTCTTCTTCGAACGAGAAAAAAGAGTCGATTGGAAAAAAATCTAAAAAAAGGTCTTCCTCTCGCGTACCTCCCAAAACTTGGCGCCGATCTGGTTACCGCACTGACCGGCTTGAATGTGGACGATTTCACTGTTGTTGATTGGTTGAAGAGCATAATGCAAGCGTCAGTGATGAGAGCAACGCGTCGTCGTTGCGCGCGCGTATTGGAAAAAAACAGAGAGGCGGTGGTCCATCTCGCATGTGAAATGCAAAGAGAAAGGTAGTTGACCAAAACCAAAAACCGATACGCGCGTAAAAAGCCGCGCGCACGCGCGAGCGACGAGAGAATGACGAGTGCGGTTTTTCTCCGCATCGTCACTCTCGTCTTCTCGCTCGCGCTTTGAATGAAAACGAATGAAAGTACTTACCGCATGGTTGATTGTGTGTATCTTTTGTGTGTGTTTGATGTGTTCTCGTTTGCCGCCCTCGGGGAAAGAAAAAGTGAAGAAACTTCAGGGAAAAAGCCGAAAAAAAGAGTTCTCACAAAGTTGTTCTTTTGCTTTTGTGGACCGAAACCGGTGAAAACAGTCGTCTTTCCTTGCGAGGGAGTGGCTATTTTTGGCATCCTTTCACTCGCGTGAGATATTAGGTATTTTGCTCACATCGTCTGTTGTTTGTTTGTTCACACTACACTTATTCACACACAAGAAGAAACGGGCCACCTACCACCTCATCATGCGAACGCTCCAGCTCTCTCCTTCGCGACAAAGCGCCGCCGCGGCGAACAATAATAATAACAGTGCGACGAAGCGACAAAAGCGACGCTCTGTCGTAGTCGTTCGCCTCTCCGCGCGCGCGGAGAACGATGATGATGGGATGATGATGTCCACCCTCCCACTGATAGATATCCAATTTGAAGGGTTCAACTCCCCAGACATTCCCGCTTCGCCAGGGATCTACGCCATCTATAACGACAAGAAAGAACTTCAATACGTTGGTTTGTCTCGCAAAATATCCGCCTCGATTAAGATGCACTGCTTTGAGCTACCGGCGGAGTGCGGGTTTGCAAAGGTTTTGCCCATGGAGGAGGCGACGAAGGTGGATTTGCAAGACGGGTGGAAGCGATGGGTGATGGCGCACGTTTCAGAGAGCGGAGGGAGTTTGCCTCCTGGGAATACTCCAAAGAATGAGTTGTGGGCGGATAGAAAGAAACGCGGTCCTTCAAAACCGAGTTTACGATTGACAAATGGTATGACTCCGGACATGTCGTTCGACGCGTTGAAACCGAAGATTCAAGAGGCGATTGACGAGCACAAGATTGTAGCGTTTATTAAAGGGACGAGAGAGGAACCGGAATGTGGTTATTCGCACAGAGTAGTCAACGCGTTGAACTCATTGTTGCTTGATTTCGAGACCGTGAATGTATTAGACGATAAGTATAATCCGAACTTGTTGTACGTGATGAAAGAGTTTAGCGATTGGCCGACGATTCCGCAAGTGTACGCGAATAAGGAATTTTTGGGAGGACACGATATAATCGTGAAGATGTTTGAGAAAGGCGAGTTAAAAGATGCTGTTAAATAACGAGACAGCGAGTAGATGATGTGTAGTAATGTACGATTATGTGTAGATTTTTAGCAAGAACGATGTACTATATAGGTAGTAAAAACAATATTGAGTGACGTTCTTCTTCTTTTTACGTTTTACGCAACTTTCCCACCGGTTCCGGGAACGTTGAAAAGCACGTAAGGAGTGCTATCTTCCACGCCAATCTTGTCGATGATGTAAAAGCCTTTGTTCTTCAATTCAACGATTTGGCCTAACTGGTATGTGCGCAAGTTACAATCGCCATGGCACATGGTCACTTTGTCAGAGTCCAAGTTCACGAGGTCTTTGAAATCGTCGCCGTCTTCCGGTTGTTTCTTCGTTATCAAGTACCCGAAATCGTGTAACTCGAGGGCAACGAGCTCGTCGTAAGCTGGGAGCCAGTTCACTTTTACTTTTGTGCTTTTCACGTCACCGTCTGGGTTCAAAGTAGCGTCGATCGTCTCGATGGTTTTTCCGTCTTCCGCCACGTGAATCTTCTTCGGAATGGCGTTGCCCCACATGGTAAACGTCGCCTCTTCGCCTTCTTTGAGTTTCAAAGCTTCTTCTTGTTCTAACCAAACTTCTTTCTTTCGCAAAACAACATTAACACCGAGTTCTTTATTCTTTGGGTTTTTCGGTTTGGTGACCCACTTGTCGCCGTCCTCGCAGTTGTCAAAAATCACTTTCACGCGTCCTTCGTCGTTGACCGCGACGTGCATGGGCGTTTCCGGGGCGATGAGTTTCTTGTTCACCGCCCAAATTTTGTCCCATTCCATGGTGTTCATGTTTTTAGACGCGCCTTGCGACAAAATAAACTCTTTCAACGCTTCGATGCGCATGCCTCTTCGAACAACGCCTTGGACGGTAGGAAACCTCGGGTCGGTCCAATCAGCCGCGTGTTTGTTATCGACGAACCATTGCAACTTTCGTTTACTCAACGTCGTATACGTGAAGTTCATTCTCGAATAATCCCACAAGTTCACTTCGCGCTGTCCTTGTGCCTTTTGAATAAACTGGTACTGTTCTTCTCGGTCTTTATACTCGGACGTTCTCAACGCGTGCGTGACGCCTTCAATGGCGTCCACAAACGGACACGCGAAATCGTACGTCGGATACACCTTGTATTTGTCCCCTGTTCTATGATGCGGGGTTTCGATGTTACATCTAAAGCACACCGGATCTCTCATGCACCCGTTGTCCGATTGCATGTTAATTTTAATGCGCACGCAACACTCTACGCCGACGGCCGAACCTTTCTTCATCTCCTCCCAAAGTTTCATATTTTCCTCCACCGATTGTGTGCGACACGCGGATTCAGTCTTACTCATGCGCTCTTCGCGCATTTTGTCCACTGGCGTTGTATCCACGTATAATTTACCCTCTTTCATCATCGTATCCCCCAACTTTAAAATTTGTGGAAACGAATCCGAGGTATACGTCAACTTATCGTAATCCAATCCCAACGTCGCGCAGTCCTTCAAAATGTTATCGACGAAATCTTGCTTCTCCTTGGCTGGATTCGTATCATCGAACCGCAAAATGAGCGTTCCTTTGTACCTCCTCGCGAAGTAATGGTTCAATAAAGCCGCTTTGGCGTGACCGATGTGTAAATATCCCGACGGTTCCGGCGGAAATCTCGTGCACACTTTGCCTTCCTCAGCGTCTTTCAAGTCAATCTCAAACGAGCCGGACGTTGGTTTCTTCCCGCCGCCGTCGTTGCTCTTATTCGCCTCTTTCGCCGCTTTTTTCGCCGCCTTCGCCGCGTCTTTCTTCGCTTGACCTTTGGAAATCTTCCCCGGCTCGCCGCCGCCGACGGCCATCTTTTCCACCCGCTTCCCCAAAGCCTCGACCGCCGCGTCGTCGCCTCCCTCTTCTACAGCGGGGGCCAACCCCCCCGCATCGTTCGTCTGCCTCATCAACTCCACGAACCTCTTAATCTCCGCGTATTTCTCCACCACCCCATCTTTCACCCCGTTCAACGCTTTGCACATCGCCACATCCGCCTCCGTCTGCATCCTATCCGTCGCGAAATACGTCCTCGTTTGCAGGTACGAATCGATCGTCTTCAACTGCTTCTCGAGCGTTTTCATCGCATCGCCGTTTTTACTCGCTTTCGCCGCCGTCTTCGCGACCTCTTTCGCCTCCTCCAAAAACTCTCGCACCGATCGCATTTCCTCTTTCGAGAGCAAAGAAGATGTCGTCGATGCACTTTTCGAAGATGATTTCGAAACACCAACACCACCAGCGGCATCATTATTGGTCGCTTTCGACGACGAAGCGCCACCACCACTCTGACCACCACCGTCACTCGCGCCTTCCTTGCTCGAGGAGGAGGAAGAGTCCAAGGACGTGCTCGCTTTTGCGCCCATTAGTAGTAGTAGTAGTAGTAGTAGTAGTAGTAGTAGTAAATTCCTTCTAATTTTTTTGTGAGGGCTTTCACCAGGAGCTCCTCTTTTGCCAGAATTGCCAAAAATTTTGCAAAAATTGCCAAAAAACACTTCTGACTTTCATCTGAAAATTTTCCTCAAAAGAAATCATATAAACACACTTTTGCGCGATGATGTTTTATAAGTTCAGGATACCAGAATATACTGCTGTGTAATTAAAAGTGATTTTGAGACGATGATGTTTGGGAAGGAGGAGAAAGAGGCGCTTTTGTGGACGATCGTCGGGGAGGGAAACGCGCACAGGATGTACGGGAAAAAACGGATGATGAATAGGAGCGGGGAAACAGTTACGAATGAGAACGAAGAAGAGGAAGAAGAAGAACGCTTTCTCCTGAGACGACGAAAACGACGAAAACGAGAAGAAGATTCGTGCACTACTTTTCTTTCTTCTTTGTCTTCTTCTTTCGATCGGTTCGTGTGGTCGAACGGACGGGAAAGAGACGCGGACGACGAAAAGTCGGTGCTCCAACGAGACGTACGTTTTGCGCTGGGACAGCTCTGCGCGGGGTGCGCGGGAGGGACGATTCAGACGACGAAGGAAGCAGGGAACATTTTGTTCAGCGAGCAGCAACGATTGCGGGTGAAATGGAACACGAGTTTGGTGCGAGCAGAGAATGGGTTTTTTGAGCGCATAGACGCGAGAGAGAAGGAAGAGAAGCGACGGTTGATGAGAAGCGACGACGAAGAAGAAGAAGTCGCCAGCGGAGAGGAGAAGGCGCCGCAATTCGCCATTCGCGAGCGCGACTACGATTGGATTCCGTTTTATTCTGCGAGGAGGAGGACATCGACGACGACAACGAAGAGGAAGCGGTCGTTGAATGTCGGTCGAACGATACACGCGTTGGCGATTGAAATAAAGCCAAAGTGCGGATTTACGTTTCGGGAAGATGGGAAATTGAGGTACGACGTGAAGACGAACGCAGAAGATGGAAAAAGAGGGAAAAAGTCCGCGTACGACCCGCGAAAGTTTTTCGAACACTGCGAAATCTGGTCCTTCGCCGACGGCGTGGATTACGAGGCGTTGAAAAAACAGCTGGTGAGAGAGTTAGAGCACATGATTGAAACGCCGAGGAATACGTTTCGAGTGAGAGAGGCAAAGACTGGGGAAGTGCTGTGGGACGCAACAAAAGGCGGTTCGAACGCGAAGCGGCGTTTTGCAAACGTCGTTTCCGAGGCGTTTGCCGGTAAAGTGTCTCTGAAAGAGCTCCTCGAACTCATCGTCACCGCTATACAGCAAGACGGCGCGCTTAAAAGGCTCATTCGCGCGCAAAAATACGGTCGCATGGCCAACGCGTACGATTATTTCGGCCCAGACGAGGAAGAAAGCGCCATGCGGCGTTTAGCACCGACGAGCATTCGCCGAGCGCACGACGCCGTCCTCGAAAGCTATAAAAACGACACCGACGATACCACCACCACAATCACCAAGCAAAAACAACTCAAAGAAGCCTTTGAAATATGCCAAGACGCCATCCTCTCCGCAATCGCCAAAGACGCGTCCATCATACTCGCCGTCCGTCTCATCCCGAGCGGCGGTATCCATCGACGCTTTTCTCCTCCTCCTCCTCCTCGTCGAAAAAGTGCATCATCTTCATCGCTCGATATCGCGCAAGAACAAAAAAAATACGACGCCTACGACCGCTCGATGGATATCCCGAGAGGTTCGGGAGAGATGAAAGACGGCGCGCCGAGGTTTGCCGTTTCCGTGAACATCTGCGACGTGGGGTTGAAATCCGCGTGGAAAATTCCCCAATGGGCCGAGTTAGACTCGTGACTCTGTTGTTGTCTTGACATTATAATACTGATTTATTAAAGCGCGTATTTTTGTTTCACTTGAAGGAAAAACACTTCAAAACGCCGCCAAAACTGGGGGATTCCTCAGAGTATTCCCTCTGCTGTTCCCGCGAGTAAACACACACACACACACACATAAACACACATCTCGACGACTTAATAATATAGTATAATAAAAATGGGCAAATCTGCGCGCGCGAATTGTCGCCGCTCTGTCCGCGCCGAGCGGCGAGACATCGTCTTCAACTCCGAGAAAGAAATCAAGCAATTCGCCGCCAAACAGTCCGCGCTGGAAAAAGCGCTCAACTGCGGGAAAGCGCCGATAACGGATTCTTTAAGACGCAAAGAGCAACAGCGAGAACAACAACACGGCGACGACAAAATGATGATTGAAGACGAGAACAACAACGAGAACAGTAATGGTGGTGAACAAGGTTTAAAGCTGCAAGAATTCGACGAAGACGTGTACGATAAGATGAAGCTGCACGAAAAAATGTACGACGAAGCGAACGCGTGGGGTGTCTCGCTCGGGATCAACAAGAAAGTGCTGCGCGTGAAAGGTGGCGGCGTCCGCCGAGGGAAAGAAAAAGGAGTGATATCGGCGAAGCAGATGGCGTACGCGCAATTTTTCGCCGATCCGAAACTGAAGAAGAAGCAGAAGCGGGCGATGAAGAACGTGGAGAGAGGCGTGCGGCGGGGAACGAGTAGCAGTACAAGTCGGAAAATGATGATGACGGAGTAGAAAGTTAGAGAGAGCGCGTTGTAAATATATAGAGTTGCGCGCGTTTTTATACGCGTGGTAAAGTTTGCGAATGAAAGTTGTGTATCTATCGCGCGGCGTATTTTTGCGCCGCTGCGATTAACCAGAGAGCCAGTCGTACCCGATGTTTCCTCCGTCGTCGCTTTTGTTTGTTTCCACGTCGATATTTTCGAAGAAGTGCTGGGTATCGTCGTCTCTTGTTGTCGCCGTTTCGGCGGCTTCAGGCAGTTCTTCTTCCTTTTCTTCCACATCTTCCTCCTCATTTTGGATGGGAGACGCACTCGCTTCCACGACGTAGGCATCCAAGCCGCGCGCGGGTCCAGGCGCATCTTCCCTACCTCGAAAAAATGACGCCGGTTCCACCGCAGCAGAAAGCTTACCAAACTCACGCACTTCTTCTTCTTCTTTTTCTTTTTCTTTTTCTTTTCCTTCATCTTCTTCTTCTTGTTTGACCTCCATCATCGGCGCCTCTTTTTTTTCTTTCGCTTCTTCTGATGCGCAAGAGTTGACTTTTTCGTTGTCTCCTTCTTTCTCTTCTTCTTCTTCTTCTTCTTCTTTTTGTTCAGTTTCTTCCAGTTTAATAACAGCGTTTTCGACGCTTCCCAACGCCGGCACATGTGTTCCTCCATCTTCTATTTTCTCTGGTACAGGTGGTTCAGGTGGTGGTTTCGGAGGATCCAAATCGGGAGAAAATCCGCTGCATTTGGGCAAACCGTCCTTCTCCGGGTCAATCGGGAATGCAAAATCTGGGCCAAAGTTAAACGACACTCTCGCCCGTTGCGACTGATCTTGCAACGGCGTCGTGTATAACGCCGCCGTAGGAAAGTATCCGGACAACTCCAAGGGTTTCTTTGGATGCACGCACGACCGCAAGGACTCGAACGCGATGCCTTGACACTTCCCATTTTTATAAAATACTATTTTCCCTTCGTTCGGCGAGTTTTGATTCTCCTCGAACGCTTTCGCTTTCAAGCGTTCTTCTCCTTTCCTATTTTTCTTGTTACGTTCTGGCGTCGAGGGTGTTTGCTTTTTCTTCGCCTCCTCGTTCTTGACACCATCATCATCGCCACCACCACTCGTTTCTTGCGCATCTACCTGTTCCTTCTTTTCCACTATTTTCTCGTCTAAATACAAATAACAACCAACCACGTCGCCTTCGCCGTACGGTTCGCCGTACGTCTTCAGCCTCGCCTCGTGATATTTCGACCCAGTCTCCGCGTGATAACCGTATCCTTTGTTATCGAATCCAACCGGTGCGTTCATTTCTCCTCGTTTGGTCATCCACCCTACTCGAACGCACCCGCTCCCTCCTAAATGTTCTATTTTAACCTCAAAGTATCTCGCCGTCGTCGTCGTCTCCCTCGTTTCGTCATCCTCTTTCATCCCCTCCTCCTTCTCCTCCTCCTCGCAAACAACCACCGGCTCTACTCCTCGCGTCCCTTGCACGCACCTGTACCCTTTCTGTGAGCTCGCCACCATCCTCCCGTCGTCCATCAACTCGATTCCTTTCGCCATCGTCGGTCTCGATAAACACACCGGTCTCCACTTCGCGTCGTCCTTCTCCCTCCGCTCGATCTCCTCCTCCTCTTTCCTCAACGCCTCTCGCTTCCGTTTCTGCTGCAGAGACATCATCATCGCGTTGTCTTCTTTGTTCGCGTCCTCGCTCTTCGTCGTTGTTGTAATTGTTGTTGTTGTTGTTGTCTCTCCTCCTCCTCCTCCTGTCGCGTGCGTATTATTCGTAGTAGTAAGCGTCGTCGGCGGCGGCGTCGGCGTTCCAGCTCTCTCCTCGTTTGAAGTGTTCTCTTTTTTCGCCACCACGTCGCATTCTCTCCACGCCTCTTCTTCGTCTTCTTTTTCTTCTCCCTCGTTAAACTTCTTCGCGTAGTTGTTGTTGCACTCCTCTTCCTCTTTTCCTCCTAATCCTCCTCCTCCTCCGTTGTTAAACATCACCCCCCGAGAAGAATTATTCGTGGTAGTATTATTATAGCTCTGATGTTGTTCTCTCATTTCCTTAAACTTCGGCGCGATGGTTGCTTTTAATATGTGCGACGGTGGGCCGTATCGTTTCTGTTTCTTCGCTTTTGATTTCGGGAGGTTCCGGAACTCTTTTTTCCGTCGGTCGATTTTTTTCCCACTCATCGTCGTCACACCAACCCCTTTCGCTGTTTTGTGGGGAGATGCCGGTGCATCTTTGCGAGGACGGCCCATATCGAGAATACCAACACCGATGAGTTCTTCTCTCTGCGCCCCGAAAACAAAACGCAGAAACAACAAACCAACAACTCTCTCTCTCTCTCTCTCTCTCTCTGTGCTTTTCTGTGTGAATTTTTGTAAGGAGAATTCGTTTTGAGGAGCTTTTTGCCCTAAAAATTTAATTGGGTGGCACTTTTTTTCTTTTCAAAAAAACCTTCAACCGTCGTCACTTTTCTTTTCTTTTCTCCCGTTGTTGTCTGTCCTTTTTCGTCCGTTGGTGTTGTCTTGAGTGAGAGAGGAGGAGGAGGAGGACGTTAACATCAACAATGGCGCGAGGAGGACCACCGCGAGGAGAAAACGCGGATGTGTCGATGCGTAAAAACAAAGCAGAAACCAACGCGTGGTTTATGAAAGACGACGACGGATTCGAGGAAACGACTTTGACGACCTTTTTTATTCCCGAGAAGAAGTTAAAGAAGAAGAAGACGAAGAAGACGACGAACGAGGACGAGGACATCCAAGAAGAAGAAGAGACAGAAGCGACGAGGACGACGACGAAAACGAGGTCTTTGGCTCGACGCGCGGCGGAGAAGCAGCGAAAAGCTTTGCTTTTACACAACACGAGAGAGAAAAAGAAAGAGGAGGAAGAGGAGGAAGAGAAGACGAAGACGAAGAATACGTATTCGTCTACGTCGTCAACGTCGGAAAAGAAACAGTTGTTATTGCGAGCGTACGCGTTGGAAAACGCGCAGTTGCGAGAGTCTTTGCGTAAATCTTTAGCCCGCGCGAATTCGTTGGAAACTGAATTGGAAGAGACGACGGAAACTTTATCGCGGAGCGAACGCGCTTTGAAAGACGCTTTGATATCGCATCGAGCGTTACAAAACGAGAGCAAAGAGAGTCGAAAAAGAGATCGGGACGCGTTGAATAGTTTGAGGAAAACGTTGGAGGAAAGGGAAAGGATTTCGAGAGGAGAGCGAGCGAGGTGTGGGAGAGCGTTGCGGTACGCGATGGATTGTTTGAGAGCGCACGCGCCGCTGGCGAAGGACGAGAGGAACCAGGGCGGTTCCGTTCTCGGGAGCGTGGTGGCGGAGCTGGCGAGATTGACGGAGATTGCGGTGAGTGCTGGTGATGCTGGATTCAAAGAGTACGTGGAAGGAAGCGGCGTGGAAGACACGCATCATCACGCGCGAAGAAAGGACGACGATTCAGACGACGACGACGAGCGCGCTCTTTTTCAGCGACAAGCAGACGCCGCGAGAGAAGCGAAAACGAAAATCACGCAACTCGAAGACGAACGAAAACGTCTTTTGCGCGCGTTAGAAGCCGCGACAAACCCGAGCAAAGAGTACATCACCAGAGAAGAAAACCTCTCCTTTTTCTCCGCAAAACCAACCACTCGTGACGAGTTTCTCTTCGAGAACGACTTCGTCGCGCCGAGCCGAGCCGGCGCCGCGACCGCCTTTGCGTCCTCGTCCTCTGAATCCTTTGCGCTCCCGGGCGCCGACGCGCTCGCTCGCGACATAGACGCCTTAGATTCTGAGTTGAAAAAGTTAGCCACCGCCTTCGAAGGTGGTCGTATGTAGATGTATTACGCGTAGTTGTAGTTTTGATAGCAGTTATAGTGTCGATTAAAATTGTGACCCTTTCGCCCCTGGGGGATCTTCCTCGGTACACTCCATCCGCTTGGTCTTCTTCTTCTCAAAACTTTCACCCGTGTGTCAACTCATCCTCACAACTTTAACTCCCCTCTCCGCTTTTGCGCGACTGCGGCCAAAGGACGAAAAGAGTCGATATTCACCACGCTCGACCAGAACGAGAATACTCTAACAGTAGTAGTCGTACTCGCGACGACGATTCAGACGAAAAATGAACGCTTTACTCCGAAGTCGGCGTCTTCTTTCCCCGGGGAAATCCATCTTCGATCGGATGTCCTCTCTCGATATCACCGGCGGTTTTGTCGTCCCACGCGCGGTGATGGACCACGCTTCGTCGTCGTCGTCCTCGTCGAGGATTCATTCGCAGACGACGAATGATACGCATCGTTTTTCGATGATGAAAAGCAGTTTTAAACGCGAGTACTCGAAATCTCTCGGCACCGAGGGCGGCTTAAAACCGGACCAAGTGTTAGTCCCGGAAAGCTACGTGGTTTTAGACCGGAATTCGAGAAATCAAAACGGAAGCGACGAGGAGCATCAGCAACCTGATGGAGAAACGAAAGTGAAAATTAGCACGAAGAACGTCTTCGCGGTCGTCTCGATCGGGTCGCATCAGCACAAAGTATCTCCGGATGATTTGTTCTTCGTAGAAAAGCTCCACGGCGCGCACGTGAACGACGTGGTGGAACTGCCGAGAGTGTTGATGGTCGGGAGCAAAACGAAGACGATTGTGGGGAGACCGGTGGTGGAGAACGCGCGGGTGACGTGCTTAGTGGAAGAGGTTTTGCGAGACGAGAAGACGATTATATTTAAAAAGAGAAGGAGAAAGTATTCGAGACGATGGAACGGCGCGAGGCAAACGATGACTGGTTTAAGAGTGTTAGACGTAGAAGGCATCGACGAATAGTAAGTAAGTATTTAGAATTTCAATTCAGTATTTCAACATCATCAAACAGATCTCTCTCTCACTTCTTCTCCTTCTTCTTCTTATTTGTGTACACGTTTCGCTCGACTTCAAAAGTTCGTATTTTAAATGGCAAACTTTCTCTTCAAATCCATCGCAAAGTGAGACCCGGAAAACTTATCGGCGTTTTGTGACTGTTCAAACCACTCCGTCTTTTCAAAGTTTGTTCGCAACGGCGTGAACGTATCCTTGACCCGTTTTGCCAACGGGTCCAAAGTGCGCTTCATCACGTCGTTGACGTCTTGTAAACTATTAATCCCGAGGAACTTGCACGAGGTCAACACGACGGCGCCGGTGCCCCAAAGAGCCAACGTCCCGCCCCACGCCAACGCTCTTCCCGGCGTCGGATCCGGCAATAACTTCACTTTCTTCTTTCCAATCATAACGAACGTTTCATCTCGCATGTGCTTCGCCGCTCGACTCTCGACGCCGTTAAACCTTTCCGGCGCCGACTCCATCAACTCCATCGCCTTGTGCACCGAGAAAATCGAAGTCCCTTCCACCGCCTGCGTCGAACCGCTCCATTTGGACTTCCCCAAAGACACTCGCGAACCGAGCGTCGCGTGTCCAATAAACACCGGATTCCCCGTGCACGCTCCCGAAATCGAATGCTTCTTGATAAAATCTCGATCCAGCTTTTTCGAATTCACCTCTTCCTTCATCGTAAATTTTTTGTCGAACAACCGCACCGAGTGCGCCAACACTTGCGGTAAGGCACCACTACCACTAGAAGAAGAAGACAAAGAAGAAGACGCGCGTCGCATCGCTTCCTCGTACCTCCCTTCAGTTTTCAGTTTCAAAATATACTCCGCGATTTCTCGCTCTTGCTCTTTGATGAAATACTCGTTCTCGCGAGCGCGTTTCATCACGTTCAACGCGTCCGACATTATTGAAGATACGGTTGGTTGTTGGGAAAAAGAGTTTCCGCTTGCTGACGTGGAATCTTTGTTTACTACTACTCTCGATGGTAAGAAGAAAACGAAGACGATCAAAGAAGAATAACGCGACTACCGTAGTATGATTACTATTCGAGCGTGTTATGTGTGATCTGATGATAAAGGGGGTGGGTGTATCGTGTGCGAAAGTGAAGACTGATTTTCTTAATAAATTGTCGTTATCCAAAACAAGGGACATTTTGTGTGTTACATACAGCGAGCGCAAGAGAAGGCATTTTTACTATTAGTATCTAGGTCTAGAGGACGCGTCGTTCACGTACCGGGCGAAGTCGTCGACGTCTATTTCTTCTTCGTCTTCTTTATGGTTGTCCAATTTTTCTCTGCTTTGGCGGAGAAGAAGAAGACGTCGTCCCAACGCGAAGCGGCGCTGGCGCAAACCCGCTGACGATGAAGACGAAGACGAAGATCGAGGGAGGGCTTTTTCCTTCTCCTTAAGCTTCTTCTTCATTTTCCAAAGTACCACGTTATTTTCTGCGTCTCGGCCGACGAAATCAAATCGAGCTATTTTTCTCCGACCGCGTTCCATGGCGTCCCAACACGACTTGATTCGAGGCGATCGATGGAAAATTTTAGAATCTTCGAAAATGGAGACGGCGTTGCGAGCCGCGAAGGCGACAAAGTTGGACGGTTGGACGAGAAGATGTTCCGAGTCGCAAAAGTCAATCGACGGCGTCGCGTCGCTCTCTCCTTTTGTGTCTTCTTTTTTAATCAGCGCAAATTCAAACCACGCGGCTGCATCATCAGCAGCACAGACATCATCGGCGACGGCGGTATCCTCTCGCTCCTCTTCGCACAACACGTGGCCGACGTAACATCCGCGTTGGAACCCGTCGCGATGCCATCCAGTATTCGTCCCATTCATAGGACAGAAAATCTCGCACGTGCCATCGATTCTGAACAATTTTTCGTTGTCCTCGCTGAACTGCTTGAAAATGCATTCCGTGACGTACTTCTTCGCGCTTTCGGAAAGCGAGGAAGAAGCGCTTTCTCCTTCCTTTTCGGGAGTAAATATGCAAGCAATTTTTCTTGACGAGGGCACTTTCGATACGGTAAATTTGGTCGTCCCAGTCTTCAAATCCGCACTCGTTGTACTCACTCGCAACGGTTCGTTCGCCACGATCGAGACGAGCGCGATCGAGTCATCATCATCATCATCATCATCATCATCCGTTCGATTGCGAAAGTAGTTTACTTGTGTGACAGTTGGAGAATTTCCACTTCCGACTTTTACGTGCTTTTCGATGTCGGAACCGTACAAACTCGACTCGTCGCAGGTGAAAAGAGAAGGAGACGGCATTCGATTCAGCGGTAATGCGCTTTCTTTCTCGCGTCAGTCACCGTTTGGTGCGCATTGCAAAAGAGTAGCACGTGAGATGAAAAGTGGTGAATTCTTTCTTTGTACAAGTCTTCTTAGTGTTACAACTTCACGCAGACGACGGTCGCCGAAAGCTCGATCGAGCTCTACAGTTTTAGTCTTCGTCGTACGCGCGCGCGCGCGGCTAGTACTGCTACAGCTCCTCTTTTTTGACGTCTTGTCCTTCTTCGTTATCTTTTTCTTCTTCTTCTCTCGCTCGGTTCTCTCCGGTCTTTTCTCTCAAAACGTCTCGCACCGCGTCTTCCTCGATGAGCTCTTCTTCGACGAGCGCGTCGACGACGTCGAGCGGCGGTTTGATTTTCGCATTATCCGGCATTCCGAGCTCGTAAAATTGTTCTTCGGAAAGCCACACGACGTTTGGATCCTCTTCTTCTCCTTTGTTCGATGCCGTCGATTTATCCGCCGAGCGCTTCTCGAAAAAGTCGACGATATCTTGCCTCGATTCAAAGACGTGCACCGATTCCACCTCGATGTTTACATCTTCGCTCTTCTCGTTCGTAAGAATTTGGTGAATGTGCTCTCTCGCGACTCTTAGCAGCTCCTCCTTTTCTTCCTGAGTTAACTCGTCGCCAGTTTGAGCGTTGTTCGCCAGGGAAAGTTTTCGATTCAACTCTTTCCTCTTGATGTACGCTTCCGAAGATTCCTCCTCCTCTTCCTCAATCACAAACGTCACCTCCTCGTGCTCATCTTCACTAATCTCAAAATACTGTTTCTTTAGCGTCGGGTATCGGTCGTCTACGATAAAAAAACAAATCGGGTCGCCGATGTAGTTCTTTGCCAACCATTTGTGTTTCGTAAACGTGCTCAACGTCGTGCTCGCCCCGGGCGCTAAATCCGCGTATTTGACTTCCTTGCCGTCAAAATCTAACCACGCTAATTCAACGTGCGATTCCATCGAGTTATAAAACTCCGCGCGGACGCTTTGCCTTCCTTGACCTGACTTAAAATAGTTGTTATCTCTATTTGATTTTTTAATCTCCTCCATGGACGCTATTTTTCTCCCTCGATTCCTTCGATGATCTCTCGCGTCTTCATCTCGAAACTGTTTATCACTCTCGTCGCCAGAACCAGCGGTCAAGAACGTCATGTGGTCGTACGTTGCCCTCTCTTGTTCGCTCACTTGATCGTCCAGCAATGATTTCTTCATCATTTGTACCATTTCATTCACGGACATGCGAATCGCGTCTATTTTTTTCCTACTCTTTTTCTGCGACTCGACGAGTCCTTTGATTTTCGCAAGCATCCCGGTGTTCTCGAAATACTTCCCGACGTCTGAGCTCATATCCACGTTGAACACGGCCACTCTGCGACCACCTAAAATATCATCCTCTTCTTCTTCGTCAATCAAGAAAGATATTTCTTCCTTCGTCTTCGCGGCGTCTTCAACGGCGTCTTGTCCTTCCGTCGCCCTCTTCTTCTTCTTCGCGGCGGCGGTCACAAACTCGAGCAACGTGAACCGTTTTTTCGCTTTCGCATTCCCTTCCTCTTCGTCGTCGTTAAACTCGATCGGTTTCATCGCATTCTCTGCTCCAAAAATGCTCACAGAATCGAATCCTTCGCTCGCTAACTTTTGCCCGAAAAACTGGTTTTTTTCCATCTCTTTCCTTCCAATCTCTTCCAAAATTCGTTTCTTGCTAAAACCGACGTGTTTGCCGTTCAAAATCGTCGCCGGGTGAAGCAAAACTGTTCGTTCCCCAGTTCTCGGATTTTCGTACGGCGGTAACGTCGGCAGTCCGTCGCCCGTGTGCGTGGCGGAGGATGGTTTCATCTTCTCCAACGCGTTGTTCAGTTGTTTCGCATTCTCGTCTTTTCCTCCTTCCCCGGGGGGCAAAACTCCCGAAGAAGAAGAAGAAGAAGATAACGCGCCGTCTGCGGCAAAAATCGACGCGAGAAAGGCGAGAAAAACCACCCAAGAACAAACGTTTAGAACGCTCGAGGCAGAGAGGAGGAAACCTCGCCCGCGTTGCCGCATTTGGTTTCTGTGAATTACGACTCGAGGCAGAGAAAATTTTTGCGTGTTTAGATACAAATTTGTGACGCGTCTCAGACGAAATTATTACAACGCTTTGTTTTCGGGTTTACGCCGTTTGAGGCTTCTTATACTTTAAAGTCTTAATCAACCCTCTCATCTTTCCTAAATCCGTCGACGGTCGTTGGCCGTCCTCGACCGGGCAGAAGTTCTCCTCGGAGATCAAAGAGGCAACCGCTTCCCATCCGGTTTCCGTCGCCATGACTTCGGTCATGGAGTCTTGTTCCGACCTATTTTTCGCCACGTTAGCGTCGATCATTTTCTTCCTCTGATTGCGCATCAACTCGAGTTCGGCTACCGCTTCTTCTTTGATCGTGTCTATCTCTTCGCGTTCGAGTTTGCTTTTCTGTTCGAGCTCTTCGCGTATTTTCGCTAAATATTCTTTTCGGAGGTCTCTCGCCGGCGGCGGTGGCGTTGGCGGTGGCGTTGGAATCGCGGAAGACAATCCCCCGAGCTCGGCTACGTTCTCCAACGGCGATTGTTGTTGCATGGACGAATTCTCGAGACTGTTGGTACTCGTGCCCATCGCGTCCACGCTTTCGCTACTCGGACCTTGTTGCATCGCACCAAAGTCGCCCTCGTCCAACGGAGGAGCGGCGGGAGCGGAAACGAACTCATTCATCGCGTTAGTAGTATTACCGGCGTCGTTAAAATCAGAGCCTTGTCCAGTGGAATGGACCGAATGCGAGGAGTGAATGCTCGCGTGCGACATCTCTCGTTCCATTTGCTCTTGGTTTTGTTGTTGTTGCGGTTGGAAACTTTCGCTCGATTCGTTCTTTGGAGGAGGCGTGCCGGTGTTGGTATTTTCTCCTCGCGTAAAGTCTTCGTTGCTCGGCATCGATTGCATTCCCGCGGAAACGAACCCGTCCGTTTCGCCTATGTGCGCATCATCGAAAGAGAGAAAGAGATGAATACTCGTGGTAAGTAAACGAGAGGAAAATTCAGCGATGATGATGGGAGAATAAAAAATTGAATTGGAAACGAATATATACGCGAACAACGGTGGGCAAAAGAAGCATAAAAGGTACCTGCGGCGAAGAAATCGTTCGATTGATCGGGCTGTGGCGGAGGCGGCGTAGACGCGGGAGACGCGTCTGGTTTGAAAAACTCGTCCATTAGTAAAACAAACTTGTTGTTGTCGTTGTGTTTTGTGTGGGTTTGGCTTGACTTTGTCTGAGTGAAAAGACAGATGAAAAAGAGGAAAATGATTGGTTTTGAGTTACATTTATCCCGCGCTCTTTGTGGCGGTTGCGGTATTCATCATCGCCTCCATGTTCGTCCCGTGTAGCTGTTTTCGACTGTCCGGCCACGATTTTTGCTTATCACCGTCGAAGGAGACTTTGGTAATGCTCCCTAACCCTCTCGTTCTTCCCTCTCGAAATATAACTCGGAAGCCTTCCTCGACAAACTCCGGGCGATAGAGCCATTGAAAGACGACTTTAGCGCGGTCGCCGGCGCGTAAGACATCTTTGCCTTCGATTTTACATATCCGGGCGCACTGTCGAACGGACATGCAGTGTAAGACGGGGGCGTAACCGACGGTTAACGTCGTCGGAGAGACGAATATTAAAATCTCGGCTTCGAAACTCCACGTCGCGCGAGGATGCAAGGATTTGCAAATCATCGCCATGCCTTTGCGCACGTCCGCTTTGTGCACGGGTTCTTTGCTGTTTTTAGCTTTTATCGCAAAACTTGCGGATTGGCCACACACAGCTTTAAGGACGGACGTTCGATGGGTCATTGTCGATTTGACGACAACCTCTTTGAAGTGGCCGAGAGAATCTGGTCCGAGAAGAAGTTGTTGATTCGTCGAAATTGACCCTTTAGTTACGACTCCGGAGACTACTGTACCTACACCGTTTACCGTGAACGCATCATCTAGATGCACCAGTGCACCACACTCGTCTTTCCCGTGTTTATTCGTCGTTTCCTCTAATTCTTCTTCTTCTTCTCCGTTTTGTGTCTTTTTCTTTTGCACGTCGAACTGTCGCCGAGACGGTAGATGGTTTAATAATAATCGCAATAAATCCAAATTTGTGTTTTCTACGCACGATACTTGAAAGATGGGCGTGACGTCCGAATCGCCAGCCATGGTCTTTATGCACGTCGAGACATCATTTCTCTCTCGGACTATAATTGGTTTCTTGTGTACCCCGGGTCGCTTTAGCAATCGCAAAACACTCTCCATGGTCGACTGTAATAAATGGTCGGCGCACATGTCGATTTTCGTCACGCACACGAGGAACGGAATCTTCAAACCTAGAACAATACCTAGATGTTCTTTCAACATGCCTACGACACCGCCTCTGTTCGAGTCGACGACTAACATGGCGTAATCGGGACACACCGAGGTTAAGCCGCACAACGTCGTCTTCAAATAACGCTCGTGACCGCACAAATCGGAGAAGCTAATGACCTTGCTCGATTTCTCGACAATCTCCGACCATCTCAACGAGTGTGTTTCCCTCGTTCTCTCGTCTTGATAGTTCGCAACTTTCCCGTCCGGCGTGAATCCCATGATTTGCGTCGAAATCGAGCTCGTTCTCCCGGTTTCCATCTCGTGTTTGTGTCGAAACACGTTCGCTCTCGCGCTCCCTCTCCCGTTATCCAACACGCCCTTCGTCAACACGCCTAGGAGCGTTGATTTCCCGGAATCGACGTTTCCAACCGTCGTTATCCGTAACTCTAAATGATTCGCCTCTTTCGGAAAGATTTTCCTCACCAACGCGCACTTTGCGAAGCGCTCTTTCTCGCTCGTCTTCCTCTCGAACGCCTCGGAAACTTTCGCCGATAACTGTTTCGCCATTTTCTCTAACGTCTCCACGGAGAATTTCATCTCCTCCTCGCTGATTCCTCGAACGAACCCATCGTCGTCCACTCCAATTTCGTACAAACACTCCCCGCCTCCTTCGTTCAATCGCCACAACAGTTGCGTCGTCAGCTTCTCGAAATTTCTCGCCGATGGGTTCACCAGGTGCCGTTTATATTCCACCGAACCTTCGTCGGATTCAGGTTTGAGGAGGAAATCATCGTACGAAGACTCCAAGTCAAACGGCGACGTCGGCGACGCTTTGTTCTCGTTCTCGTTCTCGTTATCGCCGCCGCTGCTGCTGCTCCTGGATTCCTCTTTGTCTTCTCCTCCTTTCTCGTCCTCGTCGAGAAGCTTCAGCGTTCGCTCCAGCTTCTCTTCGAGCATCTTCATATGTAACGGGAGTCTTCGTCTTTATTCTTTTCTTCTTGTAACGAACTTTTTTGTAACAAATGTTTAAAATTAAAATTACGAAAAACAAAGAAAAAAAGGTAGAAAATCTCTATACAACCCTAAACAGAAAGCAGCGCTTCCTTCCTTCCTTGAAAAATGAGAAATATCGCACCACTTTCGCACGCGTTTCATCTACACCCTTTGGTTTTATACACACACACATCACACGCACACACATCTGTTTTAGAGCGCGAGAATGATGCAAAGCGCCTCGACATCATCACACTCGACCAAGAGTTCGATCTTCTGCGCGGGCTCCTCGTTTGAAGGAAAAGGAAAGAAATCGAGGAGGAATGTGTTTGCCGCTCGAACGAAAAAAACGAGGAGGCAATCTGCGGTGCACATCGAAGCCATCCAAACGCCGAAGAAACCGTCCTCTTCCTCTTCCTCTTCCTCCGTTGAATCGTCCTCCGTCCCTGTGCATAAAAGAGGAGAAGAAGACGACGCGAAAGAAGCGTATCCGTTCGAAAAGGAGTATAAAGATTGTGCGTTTTGATCGTTCGTAGTCGTAGCATCATCGGTGCTTTTGTTGCAGCCGAAAAGCGTATCGTTTTACCCATATCTTTCTCTTCAAGTGATAAGCGAAAAATTTCTCCGCCTTTTCAAAAAAAAAAACTGACTGACTCTTTTACTCTTTATTCGATGAAAACAGACCAAACCGGGTACGCCTCTGTCCCAGGCCTGGCGTACGAGAACCAAGGGTGGGTGACGGAAGTGGAAGGCGAAATCCCAAACGAGATGGAAGGGACGTTGTTACGAAACGGGCCCGCCATGTACGAGAGAGAAGGCTTTATCAAATCGTACTTGGACGGGGACGGCATGGTGACGTCCGTGGCGGTGAAGGACGGGAAAGCGTATTTTCGGAATAAATTTGTCGTGACGGAGGATTTTGACGAGGAAGAGAGAACGGGGAAGTATATTAAGAGTTCTATTTTCACGGCGGAGGATCCGAGACCGTTCGCGTTTGGGCAGAGATTGTTCAAAGACTTGTTGGGAGGCGATATTTCCAAAAAACAAAACGGGGCGTATAACGTCATCAATTGGGGTGGATCTTTGTGCGCGGTGGATTATAAGAAACCGTACGCGTTGAATCCGGACACTTTGGAAACGATTGGTCACGGGAACTGTCCGTTGAGTTCGACGACGCATACGAGTCACTACAGAACGGTGACGGAGCCGGACGGTTCGAGACGACTCGTGGCGTTTATTAACGAAGTGAACTGGAGAGTGAACCATAAGAATGAAGACGGATCGGAGCATCTTGGGACTACAAATGCGGTGTTTTATGAGTTTGATGAAGACGGGAAGGAAGTGGCCAGACGCTCGTACCCGTATCCGTCCTCGTACGTTCACGATTTGATCGTCACGGAAAACTATTACGTTTTGTTCGATTGCCCGATTAAAATTGATTTCAAGAAGACCTTTACTGACTACTTGACACAAAACGCGTGCTTATCCGAACTCATTTGCGAAGACACCGAGCGACAGCCGTTATTTCGAATCTTCCCGAGGCGTGGGACGGATATGACGGTCCGAACGGCTCCGGCGGATTATTGGTGCTACGCGTACCACCACGTGAACGGTTTCGAAAACGACGACGGAGATATCGTGTTTGATACGTGCACTTGGGATAAGTTTACGTTGTATTTCACCGATATCACGAACCCAAACGGGAAAGATAACTTTCCAAGAATGAAGTTGAGTCGATTTATCATCGACATGAAGAAGTATGAAGCGAAACATTATTTATTATCCGATGTTCCTTGCGAGTTGCCCATCACGTCTTGGGATTACACCGGGGAAAAGTACGAGCACATGTACTTGTCCACCTCGGTTGGTCGCAAAGATGGTGTCAACGGCCCGATGCAAGCGTTGACGAAGTGCTCGCTTAAAACGGACGAGACAAAGCTGTACACGGAGGAACAGTGGATCCCCGGGGAGCACAAGTTTGCCATGGAACCGTTTTTCGTCCCGAGATCGGGGAAAGATTTGGATGAAGACGATGGATGGGTCGTTGCGTTAGTGCACGATGCGAGGTACGAAGACTCTGACTTTGGCGGCAGAGGGACGGAGATGGTTATTATCGACGCGAAGAAGTTCTCGGAAGGACCAGTCGCGCGTTTGCGATTACCGAAATACGTTCCTTATGGCGTCCATGGCTCGTGGTCGCCAGAATACATCGCTGGTCCGCCGAAAGCGGACGAGTTGGCGCGTTTGGAGGAGTTGAGAAAGAATAGCGATGGAAAGGTCCCGATTTCGTTGGGGCATAAAGACATCATCCAAACGACGAGTAAGAAAGAGGTGGAGGAATTAGATTTGCGAAAGGTTGGCGCAGGCATTGGCGGCGCTTTGTTGGGTATCACCGCTTTGAGCGAAATGGTTGGACAAATGGGTTTCTTCCAGTAAAGGAAGAAAAATGCCCGCTTGTATACGCATAGCGCGTGCGTTAGCATCTACCATCGCCGCCGCTCTTTTATATTGTAAAAGCTTAAGTCTTAATAGCCAACCGTGTAATCTAATACTAAAAATATAGAATCATAAGAAAATAAAAATCGAAAGCGTAAAAAGGAGTATGCTATAAACACGTCGCAGGACAATTATTGTCACTCACATATTAAAAACTATAGTACTATTTGTATTCGCTAAATGACATCTAATACCTACAGTATACAATTACGGATTAATAAATAGCTTCTTCTTGTCGCATAGTCGCTTCGAGAGAGAAGACATCATCGATGTCCTCATCCGAAGGCGGCGCAGGTGTTGACGTTTTTCTTCCGAATTCGCTCGCCGATAACACTTCGCCCGCTACTAAATTATCACTACCGTGACTATCCGGCGACGCTTTGCGCTGGCAAAACGATTCTATTCTATCCCACGCTTCAGAGAGCGTTTCCGTTGGGCACGTTAAAACAACTCTCGCGTATCCAAACGCTCCAAAACATTGCCCGGGAAGCACTAAAACGCTCTCTTCGCTAAACAAGGCGCTCGTAAAAGCGACGTCGTCCGTCATCCCTGCCGCTCTGAACCGCTCGCAATCGATTTTTACCAACGCATACATCGCCCCGTCTGGCAACGACTCCATACTCAAACCAACACACCTTTCGCATTTTTCAATACACACGTCCCTGGCCTCTCTTAACGTTTGCAACGTTTCGTTTAACCACGCCGAGTCGTCGTTTTGCAAAATAAACGGCAACGCCGCCTGTAACGGCGTCGGCGGGCCTAGCGTCACCTGTGAAAGCTTTTCCAACGCGTCGTGTATCCCCCCATTCTTCATGACATCGTTTCTATCGTGCACTAACAACCATCCTAGCCTCCAACCGGGTACCAACCATCTCTTTGACAAAGATCCGACGGCTAAAATAGGCACCGTCTCCGACACGCTCGCCAAAGGCAAATAGTTACACCTATCGCCAAAGGAAATATCCTCGTACACTTCGTCCGCTATGATCGGTAACTTCAACTCCTCGCACGTTTCGCAAATTTCCACCAAGTGCCTCTCCGCAAACAACGCCCCGCACGGATTACTCGGATTATTCACCAAAATAGCCGATATCTTCCTCTTCGTTCCGTCTCTCTTCCTTTCCTCTACCAACCGTCTCACGTGCTCTAAATCAATCTCCCAATCCTTCTTCCCGTCTAAATCGTAAAAAACACACTCCACCCCATGCACCTCGCACAACGTTTGGTACAACGCAAACCCAGGTTTCGGCAACAACATCGCCATCTCCCTGTCCCCTCGTTTCGCCAAAACCTGAATCGCGTGCGAAAGCGCTTGCGAACATCCGTGCGTCAAAAACGCGTCGTGCGCGCTCAGTTTCGCTCGAGAGTTCGGGTAGACCACGACCGCGGAATTGTCCGTGCTTTTGCGAGGTTGGTTTTGTACGCGACGATGATGCGTCTCTGTGCCCTTTTGCGCGAGAGAGATGGTGTTCGTTTTCGTTTTCAAAAAGTCAACTTCTTTTTTATTTGAGGTGTTTTTTTGGTCGTCGTTTTCGAGGAATTTTTTCTCCTCCTCCGCCTCCGATCTCCTCCTCGTCACGTCGAAACTCTTCCGTGCCATCCTGGGCCCGTATCTCAGCGCTAAACTCGCCCTGCTTTCGTGTAAACCAGAACTCGGGGCGTATCCGTTATTTTTCTTCTCCTTGAACATGTCTCGGACGTGTTCGACGACGCCGGGGGGGGGTTGTAAGTGCCCGAAAACGGAAGGATCGCCCAACGCGCAACTGATGACGGTTTTGTTCGGGTTGGGTGTCGCGTTGAAATTGTCCATGATTTCTCGGATCGGATTCCGAGTTTGCGACGCCGACGTGGAGGCAGTTATCGACCAAGGGGTGTTTTCGTCGTCGTCGCAAAGAGGACGCGCGTCATCGTTCGAGGAGGATGTGCGAGGCATTTCGCGCGCTTTCTCGAGAAGTCTTTCGTACGCGGGGAGAAATTTATTGTGACGCGTCGAGACTGGATGTGAGCGTGAAAAGGACTCGATCGAGCCGCCGCGCTGGATGCTGCTGCTGCTGCTGTTTTAGTGCTGTTCAACTGTTGCTAATGCGAGACCTATCTATCTACAATCTACTCCTTTCTATTCTGGTTACAGTATTTTCGCGTTCTTCTTCTTCTTCTTCTTCGTCGTCGTCGTCGTTTACGTCGGCGTAAATACCCAACACGTTCTGGTAGACTGCGTTGGCGAAGACTTCCGGAGCCGATAACGGACCGAAATGTCCGAGTAAACCAAGCTCTAACAAACGCGCACCTCTGATCCTCTCCGCGACAGTTTTACCCACGCCGTACGCGTACGCTTTTTTGGTCGCACCACCGATGGCAATTGTGATTGGACATTTCGCGGTATCGATTCTCTCTTCGATAAACTGCAACGCGTTCGCGTCTTCCTCGCCGCTTTCGTAAATCCTCGCTTCGATTTCCGGCTCGCACGTCAAAGCGACTTCTTCGCCAGACGAATCATCCACCTTCCGAAACCCGCCGTCGAACACGTACCCTCGCAAACTCCTCTCGTCCATGACTTTCCCTAAAAATCCTTTTCGATAGGACGCGAACGCGTCTTCGAAACTTTTAAACGTCCTCTTCCTTTTCCTCGCGTTGACTTGCAAACTCGCGTCCGGCGCGGCGTACGTACGCATCCCCGGATATTTCGTACTCTCCAACGCAAATATCGGTTCGTACGTTAAAATCGACGCAAACGTCCCCGGATTCGTTGCTTCTAACCAAAGTAACGCGAACCCGCCTAAACTGTGTCCAACCGCGTGCCACTTCTGCGCGGACGACGAAGCCCATCCGCCTGCTCTTTTTCCATCTTCACGCTGGACAGATTCCAAAACCATTTTCGCGTCTCTCGCGAACGTTTTCCAGGACCACATCTTCTCGTCCTCGTCGTCCTCGTTTAAGAACTCTTCTGCATTTTTTCTTTGAGTAGTAAACGTGCTCATCCCGTGTCCGCGTTGGTCGAACGTGACCACTCGGCAGTTGCAGGAGACGACCAACTGTTCGACGAACGCTTTATAGGCGAGACAGTTGATGCCGTTGCAATGGAGGAGCAAGATGTTCTCCACGGGTGGGGAATGCGTGTTCTTTAGGGTAAAGTCGTAGCACTGCAACTGAACCTCCTGATAGGGGTCGTCGTTCTCGTCGTCCGAAGTGATGAAAACCGAGAATGGTTTCATCATCATCGTCTTTTGAATCGTCGTCGTTTATGGAACATTTGTGCGGGGAAAAATGAGTTCCAACACCCAAAGTGTGTCACTTTTAAGCGCGAGAAGAAGACAAAGAAGAAGACAAAGAAGAAGACGCAATAATGGGAGGAGGTAGCAACAATAACTCCGAAGAAGAGGCCGAGTTAACGAATTATACCTCAAATCCAATCTTCGACCAAGCGGTCGAAAACGCGAAGAAAACGGAAACGGAGATGGAAATTTGGATCGCGAACGCGACGAACGCGTCGGTGACACGCATCGACGAAGTCGTTTCCGCGATCGAGGATGTCGCGACGTCGGGGCATTTTAACGTCTCTTCCCCGTCGAATTCCGAGGAAACGAACGAGGAGGACTCGACCACCGCGGTTGTTCCAGTCGTCCAGGAACTCCAAAACGAAGAGGAAAAGAAGTTTGAGATTTTACGAAACGTCCCGGAGTTCAGATACCGGAGTTCTGGAGCGCTCGGAGGCGCGAGCACTTCAGATTTCTCCTCGAAAAGTAGCATTCCGAGCGCGAGCAAGTCCGCGATGCTCTTACAGAACGTCAACGAATACGACCGAAAAGATTTTTTCGTCTTTGGGACGCTCTCGATGGCGTTTTGCGTCGCGTTCTTCGTCGCCGTGGTGTTGAGGAAACACGCGCAGAAGTTTAAAGTCGTCGCGGCGGGGGAGGAAACGACGAGCGAAGAAGAAAAAGAAGAAGAAGAGGAAGCGGCATTGATGAGGAACGAACACGGTGCGATCAAATACGGCTCGGTCGTGTAGTAATAGCAACGTCATGGATTCGAGGAATCACCCATCCCGTGTATTTATAGTAGCCTGACCCGCGCTCGAGTGTAATACTATCTATCGCCTCTGTGTAACCACCTTCAAATGTTGTCATTTTTGTGCACATCAATCACGACGTAAAAGATGCCGTCCCAAGCGGCGGAGAGGAACAAAAAGCGCAGGATGGAAAAGAAGAGCAGGAATCTCAACGCGGCGGGGAAAGAAACGACGACGACGACGACGAGTGTTAGTGTTGGTGGTGGAGTCAGCAGCAGCAGCGGGGAAAAAGAAGAAACCGAGGACATCGAGTTCGTAGAGAGAACAGGAGCGTACGGAAGCTACGGCGCGAACAACGATAGATTCTCGATCGAAGACGACGAGTGGGCGACCAGTCAGAGAGCCTGGAACGCGCTCGCGAAACACTTGGAAAAGTTCAAAGGGAAGAAAATCTGGGCGCCGTTCTATTACGACGGGAAAGTCAAGACAAGGTTGAAACAGGCTGGGTTTCGAGGCAAAGTCACGCACGAGAAGCGAGACTTCTTCAAACTCATGAACGACGCGAAATTTCTCGCCAACGTGGACGCGATCATCGACAACCCTCCGTACACCGGAAAAGGAATGAAAGAGAAAATCTTAACGAAGTTAATCGCGAAAGATGTCCCGTTTTGTTTGCTCTTCCCGTTGGGCGTGTTGCACTCGAAGTTCTTGCGAGACTTGACCGCGGCGAAAGCGCGGAGGAAAAAAGTGCAAGCCATCGTCCCGAGAAGAGTGTTCGTGCATAAAGAATTCGGCGAGGAATTGCCGTTTAAGTATTTAGTCTGGTTGTGTTACGGCTTAGAGTTGGAGAGGGATTTAGTTTTGATGGATGAAGAGTAGAAGAGTAGCGGTAGTCGTTTCGTTTTAGAGAAGAAGTGCTCGTATTTTGGCATTTTGCGAAATTCAAAAAACCTTCCAACACAGACACAAAAAAGTTCATAAAAAATCTCTACACACACACATCATTCGCGCGAGTGTTTCCTCCCAACTCTTTCGTGAATCGACATCATCTCTCTGCGCGCGAGAGGTATTCGTCTTTTTCGTCGGATCCGTGTCAGAGAGTACTACCCGGTTCTTTCTCACGTATTTTATCGATACGTTTTGTAAGGGGAAAATTCAAAAATTTGAACCCCCCTCCAAAACAACGGCAACCTTCTTGGTGGATACATTCAATACTGATAATGTCCTCCGCTTCGACGCTCGAATCGACCATCTACGTTCGCGATGATGACGAGGAGGATACGAATTTTAACGGCAAAATTGAGCTGATTTTTGGTCCTATGTTCAGCGGGAAATCCACGGAACTGCACCGAAGAATTCGTCGACACAAAATTGCCGGTCGGTCCGTCCTGCTCATCAAATACAAAGACGATACGCGATACGCGCACATTTGCGGATCGAACGCGAACGTCACGCACGACCACCAAACGTTACCCGCGCATTCCGCGAAGGAGTTAATGGGGAACATGGATAACATCGCGCACAATTACGACGTGATTGGTATCGATGAAGGACAGTTTTTTGGAGACGTCGTTGCGTTTTGCGACCGGTGGGCGAATAAAGGGAAGGTTGTTATTTGCGCCGCGTTGGACGGAACGTACGAGAGGGAGATGTTTAACGATATTTTGAAGTTGGTACCGATGGCGGAGAGCGTGGATAAGTTGACGAGCGTGTGCGCGATGTGCTCGAAAGACGCCTCGTTTACGTTGAGATGTTTTGATAGTAGTAAGAATAGCAGCCGAGAGAAGGAAGAAGAGGACGGACCGGTGGAGCTCATCGGCGGGGCGGAGATGTATAAAGCGGCGTGCAGAAAGTGCTATTTTGCGGCGATGAAAGGTAGAAGAGGGGACAAGAGAGAAAGTGTAGGCGAAATGGCGACGACGGAGATGACAAAAACGGCAAAAAAGAAAGCGACGACGCCTTTGGCGACGAGACCCGTCATCGGCTCGCCGACAAACGCGAAACGCGTCGCGGAGGCGTTGGCGGAAACGGTAGATTCACTCTCGTTGCAAACGCCGCCATTGAATGCTATGACCAGAAGTAAAGCGACGCCTACGAAATATAACGAAGACGTAGGTGATGCGTTTACGTTTGCCACGCCAAGTGGCGGGAACGCCCTATTGGATGATATCGGCTTCGCCACGGGCAAGTTGGGCGAACAAGTGAAAAAGGCGAAGAAAACGGCGACGAAGAAAAGTAGAGGATTCGGTGGACCAGGGAGAAGTCCTTTGACGGATTTCATGAACACGTCTAGAAGTCCAATCACGACGTTGCGTTAAGTTACTGATGAGGAAGAGAGAAAGGAAGAGAGACATCATATGTAGAGCACACTATAAAAAATATATACGCCCGCGAGGTAGGCGAAGAGCCTGCTTGCTCATGTTATAATAATACAAAGAAAATACTTGAATTTAGATTTGAATCATTGAAGACCACCACCGCCAAACCTTGTAGACAACCCTCCACCGGCACGTTTCATCGCCTCTCTTGGATCCATTTCGCCTACTTTGGATATTCTGAGATCTTTTTCGCGATCAAAAGGTCTGTACGTCCAACCGGTGCCGTCGTCGTCATCATCCTTCCTAGCCTTTTTCTTCCTCTGCTTCTTTCTGTTTAATTTTCTATCGTCCTCGTCCTCGTCGTTCGACTCGTCGCTACCACTACTCTCTTCTACCTTCTTCTTCTTCGTCTTCTTCTTATTTTTGTTATTGCCTAAATTCTCTCTGTGTTGCTCTAAAAGCGATTTCGTTCTCCCGGCGCCTTCGTTGTATTCGTCGATCATCTTCCTCTTCTCGTCTTCTTTCTTCGCCTGAGCGGCGGCGTTTGGAAGCGCGTACATCTTTTCTTGCTGCTCTAAGAATAACATCGTCTCGCTTTTCCCTTCCTTTGGATTTCGGGTCCACTCGTCGATTGTTTTTTGGTCTCGAACCATCAATCCGTCTTTAGCGAACGCAGTCACGCTGGCGGAAAGTGGGCATTGTGCCGCTTTTCGTTCCGGCGGAAGCTCCGTCATCCACTCTTCTCTCGTTTTATCGTCGTCCGCGCTTCCGGGTGCTTTATCAAACGCGTCGTTGAGTAAATCTTCGTCGCCTGGAAGCGACTCGTTCCTTTTCTTCCGCCAGATGGCTTTCTCTCGTTCATTCTTCAACCATGCTTGAAACTCCTCGCGATCCTTCGCGCTCTTTCTTTTTTCGTCCAAAACTTTTCGTTGCGTCTCATCTTTGAGCATTTCGTACGCTTTCTTCACCGCGTCAAACGCAGCAGCAGCACACGGATCGTCACACTTATCCGGGTGAATGACTAATGATAATTTCCAGTACACCTTCTTCAACTCGGCGTTGGAATGTTCCGGCGAAGCGGAGAGCACGTCGTAGGCGTCGCCATCGTTTTTGAGTATAGAAATGACGCGTCTCGCGGTAGCCGCACGACTTTCGGACGACTTTGAGTCCAAAAACTCCACAATATCCGGCGGAGGCGGTCCAAACCCGAATCCTTCGTCCGCTAATTCTCGCTGTTGTCTTTGCATTTCCTCGAGCATTTCTTTTGGCGGCGCCATCGGTCCGAGTTGTTTTTTTGGCCTCTCTCCTTCTATTGCAGCAGCAGCCGGCGCGACTCCAACGGTATCGTTGTCCGTTCCTTGCTCTTTAAATTTAAGCGTACCTTGCTTCTTCACCGACTGTTTTTCGCCTTTGTCTTTCTCCGTATCATCGTCGGTATCTTCGTCAATCTCTTGCCCGTGTTCCTTCAGCCTCGCCGCAGCCTCTTCCCCGGTCAACACCTCCGCCTCCTCCCGTCCACAATTTCTCTCCATCCTTTCTCTCATCATCTCCTCTTTTTTCTTCTCCATCCTCTTTCTTGCAAACTCCTCACTCTCCCAAGGCAGCATGCACGTCCGAAGAGTTTTCAACCGTTCCTCTTCAGCCTCAAACGCCAACGCGACTTTCGCAAACGCAAACTCCTTCCTCGTCAACCGTTTCTTCGTCAACGTCCACGCGCCGGTACTCGGTAATTTCACCATCCCAACGTTTTTAAACACAATTTCTAACAATCTCTTCATAATTTCATCCGGTATACCGTCGATCGGTACCGCGTTCCCATCGTCCACGTTCTTCAACAAAACTCTCAAATCCTGGCGTTGGTTCGGGAATCGCGCGAGGATGTGCAGCACGGCTTCGATGGCATTTGAACCTCTCTCCAAAAGCGTTTTCCGCGACACTTTGACATCATCGTCGCTCTCAGAATGTGTGCTCTCCGAATCATTTTCATCGTCGTCGTCGTCATCAGATGATGATGACGACGACGATGAAGAACGCTTGCTCTTCTTCGCTTTCTTCTTCTCCTTCTTTTCCTTTTTCTTCAGCTTTTTCTTCTCCTTTTTTTCCTTCTTCTTTGCTCGTTTCTTCTTCTTCTTCTCCTCGAGGTCCTTCTTTTTACTCGATGATTCAGACTTTGTCTCTTTCGTCGCTCGAAAACTCTTGTAAACTTCGTTCAAATCGTTCACGTTTCGCAACGCGGCGGTCATTTGCGGGTGGTTGGACATCTTTAACCGAATTTGGATTTTAGGGAAGATGGAAGCGAATTTTGGTGGGGAGTGTTCTCTCTCTGTCTCTCTCTCTCTGTCTCTCTCTCTCTCTCTCTGTGTCTCGTCTCTCTCTCTCGCGCAGCAGAGTGCAACGAGAGAAGCAAACGAACAACAGCAGCAACAACAACAACAACGGCAACAACACCAAGAGAGAAAGAGTTACTTTGAAAGAGTTTGTTTTTTCTGACGTCTGTCTGTTTTCACTTTTTCTTCCGAAATCCCCCAAAAGGAAACACGCGCAGCACTCTTTCTATCATCATCGCCCTTCTGCCTCGTTTCTGCGCTTCTTCTGCTCTTCCTCCTCTTAAAGAAGAGCGCGTTTCTGAGGCGTATTCTTCTTCTTTGCGCGCGCGCGTGCTGTATCCTTTTATCAAAAGTTCAGGAAACATCTGCGAAAGCAGCGCACAAAAGGCTGTTAGGGGATTTGATTACGTGGCCGACCTTTCTGTGTGAGAGTACGCGCAACGCAACGACGAGAGTAAGACTACAGTAATAACAACGATGGCGACACCGTCCACGGCGAAAAATTTAGCGGACGTTCTCTCGCGAATCACGGTCGCGTCTTCGCAGAGAGCGTCGACCTCTGCTGCGACTCGATTAGTCGCGGTTTCGAAAACGAAACCCGTGGAGCAACTCCGGGAAGTGTACGACGCGGGACACAAAATATTCGGCGAAAATTACGTCCAAGAGATTCTGGAAAAAGCGCCGAAACTCCCGAACGATATCAGCTGGCATTTCGTCGGGCACATTCAATCGAACAAAGCGAAAGCTCTGGTGCAAGGCGTGCCGAATTTGAAAGTGGTGGAAACCGTGGATTCGAAAAAATTGGCGGATAAATTAAACGTCGCGGTGGAGCAGTGCAAAGCGCTTCGCGAGGAACGGCTGTTGGACGTGATGGTGCAAGTGAACACGAGCGGCGAGGAGAGCAAGTACGGCGTCGCCCCTGGGGAAAACGTCGTCGATTTAGCCAAACACATTCGCGATAACTGTAAGGAGCTGAAATTAATCGGGTTGATGACGATTGGTATGCCGGACTACACGTCCAAACCGGAAAATTTCGACCGCTTGAAAGAAGAGAGGAAACGCGTGTGCGACGCGCTCGGTCTCGGCGAGGATTACGAGCGCGCGTTAGAGTTGTCCATGGGCATGAGTGGGGATTTTGAAAACGCAATCGCGATGGGGAGCACGAACGTCCGAGTCGGATCCACTATCTTCGGTGCCCGAGATTACTCCAAATAAGTATAGCAGAGAGAGAGAGACGGAGAGAGAAAAGAAAACGTATAGTTTTGTATAGACGAAAATACTTCCAATTCGTGGGGAAAAAGTGATGTCATTTGGAAGAATTTACGTCATAAACACGGCACATATAGCACACACACACGCACGACGCGAGGCATACATGAACCTCCCGAAACCGAAAAAGTCCTCATCAAACGTACCACTCGCGTTCGCGTTAACTTTTTTCGCCTCGCTCACCTTCGCCTTCCCTTTATACGTGTCGCACAACCCGTCCAATCCTCTTTCCACGAGCGAAAAAGCCTTGTCCTCGGCGGCGATACGAAGAGGCGTGTTCATGAACAGCGGGAGCAAAGACGTCGGGTACGATCCGACCACGGACGTGGACACGATGCATTCAAAAAAGAAAAAGAAATGAAGAAAAGGATGGAGTACGAGCGTTTGTACGAGGAGCGGATGGAACGGCTTCGAGAGATTTCAGAAACCACCGGGGACGAGGTGTTGTTTTTGCTCTATTTGCGAGCAAATATAGTGCCGTTGCGGAGGATGTTTTCGTGGGCAGTGCCGAACAAAGAAGCGTTGGAGACCGTGCGGAAGTATTCACCTCGTGGTGTTTGCGAAATCGGTGCGGGATTAGGATTGTGGGCGAAGATGTTGCGAGACGAAGGCGTCGACGTTTGGGCCTACGACGTATTCGCGAATGAAGGAGAAGGAAACGGATACGTGGCTGGAGGATTTAACGCGTCAAAAGAGGAAGGAGCGCCGCCGCCATTTTGTACAGTAGAGCAAGGAGGCGTAGAGAAAGCGACGTTACACGAGCAGCAATCCTTATTTCTTTGTTGGCCACCGCCCGAAGCCGCGAGCAGCAACGCGCCAGATATCGCTCGGTACCTCGCGCTAAAGGCGTTGACGCATTACAAAGGCGACTGCGTGTTGCACATAGGGGAAGGCGCGAATGGAGAAACAGATGGAGAGAAATTTCGCGAGAAGTTACGCGAGCAGTTTGAAATGAAAGATGCGGTATCCATTCCGAATTGGCCAAACGCGTTTGATCGTTTGACCGTGTACGAGAGAAGGAACAAAGCGCAAAGAACTCTCGACGAAAAATTGTCGCCTTCGTTGCAAATGAAAGCATCAAACGCGGAGCGAGAAAAGTGGAACGAGGAGCGCGCGGCTCGTTTGAGCGCTCAGAACGAAAGATGGGAGGAGTTGTGTGTTGAGCACGTCGAACGCAAGAAACGCAACTCGTCGTCGTCGTCTCTTTTGCTTTCCTCCATCGAAAGAGAAGCAATCGAGGCGGCTAAAAATAGAAGCGGCTTCTTCCGACGACTCGTCCTTTCTCGTCTGTTATTATGAAAGTAGTATTAATAGAAATAGGTTTCAATAGCTATTAGTAGGTGTAGAATGTATTATTGTAAATTAGCGACTAGTTTTCTAATGACTGCTCTCAACGCCGCTTTCGACTTCCCGGTTGCCATCGACGCGTCTCCAAACACCGAATCCCCATCTTCACCCGCTCTCCCGATTCCGGTATCTATCGGAACCTTCCCTAGAAAAGGAATTCCTTTCTCTTTACACATGTGCTCCGCTCCACCTCTCGTCGCCGCAAATACCGGACAATCAATCGTTAAACGACTCGAATCTATCCCTTTCGCGTCTAACGCTTCTCTCACCAACGCAGTCACATCCTCCGTCCCGTCGTCTAAACTAAACGTCACCTCCCCTAACCTCAAATCTGACCCACTCATATTCTCAACCACCCCTAAAACCTTCACCCCAGTCTTTTCGCAAAAATTCACCTCTTTTCTCACGTCTGCCATGGCCACCTCTTGCGGCGTCGTGACTATCAGAGCACCATCAATCTTTGCCCCTCCTTTTAAATACTGCACGATGCTCAAGTGTTCGTCGCTCGTCCCCGGCGGCGCGTCGACGATTAAATAATCCAACTCCCCCCACTCCGTGTCGCACAAAAACTGCTTAATCAAACCATTCTTCCTCGGACCTCTCCACACGACCGAATCGTCTTTATTCGGCAGCAAGAATCCAATCGACATGACGCTCAAATTCTCCGTCACGTACACCGGTTGCCACCCGCCGTTGCTTCTGTGGACGTCGGCACCTTCTTTTTTCGTCATCGTCGGCACCGACGGCCCGCATATATCGATATCCAAAAGCCCAACTTTGCTCGTTTCCGATAACTCTCTCGCCATCGCTTGCGCCATGGTCGATTTCCCAACCCCTCCTTTCCCGGAGAGCACCAAGACGACGCGTTTACACTCCGCGAGTCGACTCGCAATCGCGAGTTCCTCTTCCGTCTTTTCCCCGTTGTTCACGTTTTGAAATTTCCCACTCGCGCACTCTTTTTGGTTCGGGCATCCGTCGCACGCCGACGCTTTCCCCGCGGTCGTCGCGGATGGGCCCACGCAGTTCGCGTTCTTCTTCGCCTCGTCGAACGACTCGTTTTTTTCCTCCTCTTCCTCCTCCATGATTGATTTTGTGTGCGTGCCCTCCTGGTACACTCACTGTTTTTTGCGCGCGCGTGTGTTTTCTCGCGTCTCTCTCGCTCTTTTTTCCTCTCTCATCACTCCGCACAAACAAACAAACTTTGAACAGCTTTTTGTTCAACGAAAACACACGCGTTTCGTCCTCAAAATCGGTTAAATCGCTTATTAATTACCAAATCTATCGGTCGCAAGTGTTGTTTTCGAAGGAAAAACCAGACTTTTCGCGGCACACTGATTTTGCTTTCTCATCTCTTCTTCTTCGTCTTCTTTCTTTTCGAGCGTTTCCTTTTCGAGAGAGAGAGGGAAAGACACTTCTTCGTTTCCGCGCGCGAGAGAGCGAACGCGCTCGGAAGAACACAGAGAGAAAGAGAGAGATTTGTTTTTAATAAACGAAAATGTCCTCCTCCTCGGAACAAAAATGGGAACAAAATCAACAGCCTCTTTTAGGAGAAGAAGAACGAGAAGAACAACAACGACAACACAGAGAGTCGATGGAGGAAACGACGCAACACCTCATCGAGGATTTACAGATGGAGAGGCGGCAGTCGATGAGCTTGGAGAGGACGACACTAATTACTGCTGATACTACTGCAAACGCGGGGGAGGATGATGCGAAGAAGAATACCGCGGGCACCATTTCCTCTCTCGATGGTGGGGAAAAAGAATTGCCGAATCAACAACCTCTTGCGCCTCCGTTTAGATCGGCGGAGACGTTTTTGTCCACGGCGTCGTCGCCGAGAGGTCGCGCGCAAGCGTTTTTGAGGAATAAGCTCGGGCCGTTTGCCGGTGGTGGTGGAGGAGGGAGTCCCCGAAGCGGCGCGGCGTCGTCGACGCCGGGAACAGAACAGACGTTGCACACGGCGAGGGAGTCCTCGGTGCCGCTTCGGCCTTTGTTGGATCAGTGCGAAAAGTTACACAGAGAAGGAAGGTTGAGAGATAAGGCGATCATCGACAATTTGCCGCCGTACATGAGCTTGACCGAACTTTTACCGCAAACGAATAAAGTCGCGCTGAGTGGCGGGCACATGGACCAGAGACAGGCTTTGACGCACGAGGAGTTGAAGAAATTTATCGCGCGCTGTCAGAAGGATTTCGAGAGGTGCGGCGCGACGGCACATTCGTTGCGTATCGCGGTGTGCGTTCCAAACGGACCAACGCTGGTGACGAGCTTGTTGGCGACTATGCACAAGCACTGTTGCGTACCTATTAACCCGCAAACGACGGTGGAGGAGACCGTGGCGGAGTGTTTGTCCACAAACGTGAGCGTGATTTTGTACCAAAGAGATACGGGAGATAGCGAGAAGAAAATTAAAAGCGTGGTGGACCAGTTAGGGTTGATTCCGATTTTAATCGTTCCAGATGAGAAGAAATCGGGCATGTTCGAGATGGAAGGCGATCCGTTTCGGGTGGACGCGACGCGAATTAAACGGAAAGTGTTCAGTCGAAGGCAGTTGAAGTCGACGTTTATGGAAGATCCCAGAGCGCGCGTCGGATTGGTGTTGCATACGAGCGGGTCGAGTGGGAAGAAAAAGGTGGTACCGATTACGATATCACAGCTGGCAGTCGGGGCAATTGCGATTGCATCTTCGTGCGAGCTGAACGATACGGATAAGTGTTGTAACTTTATGCCTTTGTTTCACGTCGGAGGGATTTGTCGGAACGTGTTGGCGCCAATCTTTTCTGGTGGCTCGTTAGCGGCGATGGCGTTTTTCGACGCGAGAGATTTCTGGATGACGCTGAAAGCGAGAGAATCGACGTGGTATTACGGCGCACCGACCATGCACGCGTTGATTCAAAAGTCCGGCGAAGAGAACCCCAAGTTTTTGGAGTACTCGAAGATTCGCCTGGTCGCCGCGGCGGCGGGGCCGTTGCCGCACACGCTTTCCACACAGTTAAGAAAGACGTTCAACGGAGCCGTGGTGTTGCCTTCGTACGGTATGACAGAATGTATGCCTATTTCGTGCCCTCCGGCGAATTACGCTTTGGAGAAACCAGGATGTTCCGGTCGAGCGATGTGTCCGGATATCGCCATTTACGATCCAAACACCGGCGAGGAGTGTAAAACGGACGAAATTGGCGCGGTATGCGTCCGAGGCGAGATTGTCATGAGCGAATATGAAGTAGATAAAGCCGACGCATCGTCTTTAGCCAGAGAAGGATCCGTGTCGGGAAAATCGTCACCGGCGTTGAGCGGCGCGCAACCGACGCTTGCGAAGTTCTTTGACGGTAATTGGTTCGATACCGGCGATATCGGTCGTTTAGATAGCGATGGATTTTTATTCATCACTGGTCGTTCGAAAGAAGTAATCAATCGCGGCGGTGAGATTATTTCGCCGATTGAAATCGAAGACGCTATTCAATCGCACGCGGGCGTTTCTGAATGCGCCTGTATTTCTGTGGCGCACGAGACGTTGCAAGAGTGCGTCGGGATTGTTGTGGTACCAACGCAAGACGCTCCTGCGCAGGCATCTTTTGCGGCTGGTTTGAAGTATTTGTGTGAGCACGTCCAAGATAGATTACCACCGTCAAAATGGCCGAGTATTTTGGTCATCGCCGATTCCATCCCGAAAGGATTCACCGGGAAAGTCTCTCGTGCAAAAATTGCCAAGGCATTATCCATTCCAGAAGTGAAAGAAAACGATAACGAGTTAGATCGAACGTATTTTGCCGTAGATATGAACCATGGAACGGATGATACCCCTGGATCTCCGAAAGACGTTGAAGTTATCCGTGCGAGCGATATTGCAAAAGATCGCGTGACAACGGCGATGTTAGCGTTGGCCAACGTTGAAGAGGCGGAAACCATGGTAGATTCTTCCGGTGTTGTCGTTGGCGTAGTGAAAGTGTCCAACCGAACTGTTGGCGAAGATGAAAACGAAGACACGGAGCTTTTAAAGCTCATTAAACCGAAACTAGCTGGATGCTTCCACCCGAAAGTTATCGTTCCGACGAACGTGATTCCGAGGAACGCCGAAACGGGAGAAGTCGATTACGATTATATCTTAGGTTTGACAACGAAAGCGCGAGCCGGGAGAAAAAAATCTGACACAGAGGCGTTGATTATTCCGTACTGGGCGGCGACCTTACACGGCGTCGATCCAGAAATGGTCAACGTAAAGGACGATTACTTCGCGGTCGGAGGCACGTCTATTTCCGCCGGTCAGCTGGCGTTCAAGCTTCGAAAAGCGTTTGGGATGAAAGCGATGACTGGAGCGGATATGTTTGAGCTACGAACCATCGAAGCGATTGCAAAGAAGATTGATGCGAAAAAATCCGGTGGAAACTCCAAAGGCGGCTCTGCTGCCGACGATAAGAGTAAGAAAGTTCCGGTCGGTCCCGTGAATTGGGTGGAGCCGCATTCCTCAATCGCGCAGTCGACTTTGCTCATCCAGTTAATTCCGTTGTTCATCATTCGACCAAGTTTGACTTTGTTTCGATGGACGGTGTTTTTGACGACTTGGAGTACAATTTTTCACACGTTAGCACCGAGCGTTCACTGGTTGCGTCACACGTTGCACTTGATGTTGACGAGTACTTCCTACGAAGGCACGGCGAGCGTTTTGAAATTACGACACTATGGTTCCGTGCAGCTCTTCTCCTTTTTCTTGGCGTTAATTTGCGTCGAACTGATTTGCTCGATTGCGTTTCCGATGTTTGCCATTATTTTCAAGTGGCTTTGCGTCGGAAGGTTACGACCAGGGACGTATAGGTTATGGGGTTCGTATTACTTGAGGTGGTGGCTCGCCGATCTTGTTCGCGAAATGTGCGGCTTGGGCGTCTTCAAAACAAACTCGCAAACGTTTACCTTGTACATGCGTTTAATGGGAGCGAATATTGGTAGGAACGTTTCTGTTTCACCGTCAACAGATATTGCAGAGTTTGATTTGATCACCATCAATAACGGTGCGACAATTGATGAGATTGCCAAAGTGCGCGCGTTTGAAGCGCGACGCGGGGGCATGCGCTTGTCGCCAGTGTACATCGGCGAAAATGCAACCGTGTGCGTTCACGCCATTATTGGCCCAGGTGGCATTGTTCCCGCGAATGCCACTTTACCACCATACACAAGTTGGAGAGAGCGCGATCCGAATGTGAACGTGCACACGCACAAAGTTTGCGCCAGAGAACGTCTCCCGGGACCGTCGATGATTTTCAAGCTTTTTCTAGGCTATCCGGCAATCATGTTTGTACACACCGTACGTTGGGCACCATGGGCGCTTCTATTGAAGCTTTTATACTCCTCTGCGGCCAAAGACGATAACATCTTAGCAAACGCCGGCATGGTCAACTGGCAAAAACAGCTGGAACGCATCGGCGACGATACGGACGCCATGGAAGTGTTCGTCATGCTCTTAGCTCGACTCTCGTGGCAAGACTGCATCGTGTGGTTTATGGATCCATTCCGTTTGACGTGTATTGTCATGGCGCGTTTGTTACACGAGACCATTGGTCCTTTGCTTCAAATCACCGCTGTCATTTTAGTCAAACGCGTGTACGTTGGTAAATTTAAGCCCGGAGCGAATCCAACCGGGTATTTCGCTCGAGAGTGGGAATACACACGTCGTTTCTTAATGTCGCGCTTGCTACCGGATGGTAAATTTTGTGGCGCCGGGGAAATTCTTGGCAAACATTATAAGTACACGACTTTCATTTGGCGTGCGTTAGGTTCGAAGATTGGCGAACGTATCTTCTGGCCGGGAAGCGGCGTTCACGTGGCGGATGGGATGTACGATTTAATCGAAATCGGTGACGACGTCGTGTTCGGATCGCGGTCTCGTTTGTACCCGAGCGATGCTTTAGGTTCTTTGCCCATCCACATTGCCAGAGGTGCAAACGTTGCGGATCGGTGCATCATTTACGGTGGCGTGACGTTACACCCGGAAGCTTTGTTGGGATCTGGTGGCGTCGCTCCGAGACGAACGACGTTGAACGCGGGCAGTATCCACGTCGGGTCCAGAGACGGACGCGCAGTCATGCTCAACCCGGGTAAATCGAGTCACTTGGACGACGAGGTATCATTGCGCGTGGTCGAGGCGAAACCTTTTGGTCGTGCAACATATCTAGGCTTAGCGACGTACGCTGTGATTCCGTGGCAAGTCATGCCGGTCATCGGGATCTCCGCGAGAGTATTGAAAACTGCATTTAACATTTTGCCGGTGTATTTTTCGTGGTACGTCACCGCGTTTTTCACAGCGTCCGTGATGGACGTCGAGTGGAAGGATATACCAGCTTGGCAATACTTTTCGTTGTTGTACGTGCTATTTCTCGCGATCAAAGCGGTACACACGACGCTTTCGATTGGGTTAGGTTTGATGAACAAATGGTTGCTCATCGGGAAACGTCAACCTGGAATGTACGCCTGGGATAAGTCTAGCTATTGCTTCAGATGGAAACTTGCCGATCAGCTGAGTTGGAACGACTATCCGAAGCTACTTCGAGGCTCTGCGCACTTGTGTGCGTACTATCGCTTTAAAGGGTGCCAGATTGGAAACAACGTGTGCTTGTATCCAACCGGCGCGGATCCTCCGATGCCGGAACCTGATTTGATTTCCATCGGCGACGGCGCTTGCGTGAATTTTGCACATGTTATCGCACATACGAATACATTGGGCACTTTTTCGTTGAACACGGTTATCATTCGCGAACGCGCAACGTTATGCTCGGAGTCTCGAGTTATGGGCGGATCTGTCATTGGTCCAGACGCAATTTTGCTCGACCACACGTTGGCGATGGTTGGCGACGACGTCGCCGCGGAAGCCATCTGGCAAGGATGGCCGGCGAGGCACGTCATGGAAGATGCTGATTTGAAACCAGTAAAGAACACTCCAACCACCGATAGTGGTTTATTTCACAAAAAGAACAACACGAAATGGAATTCGTTCTTTTCTACTCCGAGAAAACCACGAGGGAAGAGAGGATACTCGCCGTTATCGTCGGATTCTCCGGGCAGCAGGGGAAAAATGACCGGGATTAAAGGAGCGTCGTACGGCACTGGTGATGCGCTGTAATTAGCAAATGCTACTGCTATACTATACTATATTAGCCTATATACTACCAGGTACTAAGAATCTATAACTATGTGTATTGTAATAAATATACCCGTATGGTACCGGTACAGTTTTATACTTTGTTGAAGTTTTCTCTCTTTGTTCCAAGCGCGCGTTCCCTTTCCTTTTCTAAAACTTCAAAGGAAATTCGGATATCTTCCCAGTTTTCATTAACTTTTCTAATTTCTCAAACGCGAGAGGAAAAGCTTGCCCGAGGACTCTGGCTATGATATCGATTTCTTCCCAGTGAGTCTTTAATGCTTTGGCCGTGGGTTCAGAGGAACGGTCGTGAGCTTCCGCAATCGACGTCGCCCACTCTTCCGCGAGGATCAACTTCATGAGATGTTTCCGTTGCTCCGGCGCGAGAAGTTTTTCCAACTGCTCTTGCGCGTCCGTTTCTATTTTTTCATTGCTAACAATACTCGACTCTTTCATCTTCTCCGCATTATTATCATCTTCCCCACCTTTCGCGTGCAGCCAAAGGGTAAACATAACGCGACGTTTGCCCGTGTAAGGTAACGTCGAATGCGCGACGTACCTCGAATTAAACATAACAATCGTACCCAACTTGGGTGGCACGACAACTATCTTCTCCTTTTGAAAAGGTAAATACAAGACCACCTCCCCGCCATCCTTCTCTTCCCAATCGTCGTTAAGATATACGAGACACGTCCAACGCCTGTTGTCCGTGCTGCTATCGCTATCGAAATGAATCGGAAACCTCGCGTTTTCGCCGAAATTCATTTGCACCTTCAAAGAGACGTTGAATAACATCTCGTTCGGCGTCTCGCTCGGTTTTAAAACGTTCAACAGCGTCAACAACGTGCGATCTCTCTGCAACGCGCGCAAATATCTTCCATCGGTCTCTTCAACGAACGGTGCCGAAAGCTCAAGAATATTTTTCTTCACCAACTCTGTTTGGAAACCGTCTTTCACGAACCTTGTGGAATTCGGAACGAACCGTTCCGGGGAGGAAAGGAATAACGCGTCTATCTCTTTCCGAAGTTCTTTCCCGACGTTCGAGTCGAATCCGCCCTCGAAAACCGCGTACCCTTGGCGATACAATCTCTCGACATTTTTCCCCGTAACGCATTTCTCAAAAGAAGCTTCGATTCCATCTTCTCCTTTACTCGACACGTTCGTTGAATAATAATAAATAGAATCAGAAGAGTTATAATTGCAGCGACGGCAGCAGCTCCGAGCAGAGATTGTGGAGGATGACAACACTCTCCGCCACATCCTTCTTAAATTCACTCTCGTTTTCCCCAAGACCGTTATAAAAAGTGGAGCAAATTCTTCACTTTTATAAGAGGATGAACGACGACCCAGACGACGAGAGAGAAGAAGAACACGCGCAGGGGTTGCTCTCAGATCATTCCGTGTCGTCGTCGGAGTATACTTCTTCCGATGATGATGAAGAAGTCTTGCTGCTTCCGAACGACGGAAGAACAGAATTTGATCTCTCGGGGGAAGATTCCTTTCTCACTCCTTCGGGAAACAGTCCCGGGTACAATCTCGAAACGGACGTGGACGACACGTACTCCACGCACGACATCAAAATAGTCTTCGCGCTTTGGAACGCGATGGTTGGCGCCGGTAGCGTGCTCGTGTTCCCGTGGGCGATGAGTCAATCCGGTGTTTTTTTAGGGGCGATAATAAGTCCAACCTTTGGGTTCCTCTGTTGCGTGTTTAGCGCGAGTCGATTGGTGGAACATTCCGTGAATACGAAGAAAAATAGTAATAGTAGTAATAGTACGAGGAGGAGCAGTGTTCAGCACGCGCCGACGGACTATTCCGACGTGGTTGGAGAATGGTTTGGGAAAAAATGGAAGCGGGCGGCGCGCGTAGGTATCGTCTTGCTCATGATGCAATCCGTCGTCGTGTACGATATGATTTTGTCGGATGTGATGTTCGGGTTGGTGAGTGGAGGGTACTCGGATTGGCGAGAACAGTACGATAAGGAATGGGAGAAGAAGAAGAAAAACGTACGAGGTGGTGGTGATGCGAATAGTAGTAGTAGGAATAGTAGCGACGCGGGGGGCGGCGGCGTGAACGGCACGGCAACAGCACTGGAGGATGCTCTTTTCCTAATGTACGACGATGCAAATGATAGCGGCGGTAATGGGACGATATACGCGACTCCTCCGTTGCCAGCCGCAGCACCGCCTTCCCCTTTCGCTCCTTCCAGTAGTAGTAAAGACGACGACGATAACGACCATCACGAAAACAACGATCTCCACATTAATTGTCAAAAGACAATCACGTGGCGATCGTCGTTGAACGGCGACTGTTTTACGCCCAAAACGGCCTCGGTAATTGTCGCTTTGATGCTCTTCGGCATGTCCACGAGAACATCCGCGGACGTTTTCGTAAAACTATCTGCGTTTGGGCCGGCGTTTACGACGTACCTCGTCGCATTTGTTCTTCTACAAAGCCTCGTCGTAGAAAATGTTGTCGCACCGAGACATTTCTTCCCGAGTCGTGGAGGCAAGGCGGCGTTTCGTGGCGTCGCCACACTTTTGGGCGCGTGCAGCTCGGCTTTTTTCGTGCACCACGCGGTCGTCCCGGTGCTTAAAACGAATAAGAAAAGCAAAAACAACATGCGAAATTTAGTCTTCGCGTACATCCTCGCTGTAGGAACGTACATGTGCGTAGGAATAGTAGGCAATTTCAGTTCCACGTACGTTGCTTCGGAAGCAAAAAGAGAAAAAATAGGGTTACAGGGCCCGTCGGAGAACTTTTTGAACGCATTTCCGACGGAACCGAATAAGGCGCTGTTCGCGTTTACGGCCCACGTTGCAGCGGCGTTGCAAATGTTCACCATTTGTCCTCTCTTACTCTTCATTTTGCGAACAAGCGTGTACGGATTATTCTTCGGTCGCCGCGCGGAATCGAAAACGACTCTGGGTGGTATCGCCGTCATCAACGCGGTGTGTCTTTTCATCGGCACGCTGTGTGCCGCGGATAAAAACATAGACGTCGGTGGCGTCGTGAGCGTTTGTGGTGCCTGCTTCGGTTTCGTCTACGTTTTTTTACTCCCGTCCATGATTCGTTTAGAAGCCACGAAAGACGAAGCGATCGGGAGAGAGGCTGTTCAACCGCCGCACCACCGATACCCGCTCCGAAGTCGACACGCGGTCATAGAAGAAGAAGAAGAAGAAGAAGAAGAAGAAGAAGAAGAAGAAGAAGAAGAAGATGCCGACAACGAAGAAAGCGCGCCGCCTTTGGAGCGACGAAGAACTCGCGGGGCGGCTCGACGCGGCAAACGTGGCAAAAAAAGCGGGGCCGCGAAAACATCCTCCTCCTTCTTGTCCGCGCACTCCTACCAAACATTATTCTTCCACGGCGCGTTCGTCGCGTTCGGATTTAGCATATTAGTGAGCAACGTTCTCTAGCGCAAAAGCGTATATAAGTAGTAGCAACCAAATAGTAGTTAATTTTTAGGAGTTTTTTTAGTTGTTGAAGAAGAGAAAAAGAGCAAAATGAGAGCCACAAATTTCCGTATCTTTTTTGGATCATCACAAATTTCCTCTTTAACTAAGCGCTGATGATGATGACGACGACGATGCAGACGACGCACCAAACGCGCTCTCTTCTCACTCTGAAGAACGACTGTCGTCGTTCTTTTGCGCTTTCCCGATCGGGATTCGAGAGGAGGAGAAGACGGACGATGATTCAGAGTCCTGGAGCGTTCCTTAAAAATTGGAAGAAAGAAGAGGAGCAACTCTCGAACGAATTGGACGAGAAAGGAAACCCGAAAGGCATGACCGGAAAAGGCATGTCACAACTCGTGAAAATGGGCCTCGGCGCCATCTCTGGAGATATCACGGAGATTAACTTCGACAAAGAGAACGCCTCGAGAGCGGTGGTGATGGAGTTGGAAGCGAACAACTTGGAAGATAGCGAAGGAAACCCACTGTCGACGAAATTTATGAACAACGACGGGTACACGGAGGAGGAGGACGCGACGACGAAAGGAGGGATGATGAACGTGGTCGTGCCGGTCGCGTTGGGGGTGATTGCGATTGGCGGTGTCGTCGCGACGTTGAAAGCTCTGGCCTAGTTTGTGTATTATTGTTCTTGTTTTGTTGTTGTTATTATTTGCGCTCTTCTTATATTTTCAAATCGTACGGATACTTGTTTACGTGTACAACGCGTCTTCGTCGTCGTCCTCTTCCTCCTCCTCCTTCTCAACTTTGATACCAGTTTCTTCTGCATCGTTATCTTCCGCATCTCTCTTATCCTTCCACGTTCGATGGTCTTGTCGGTTGAGCAACTCTGCGGATAAATGAACGGCTCGTTTTAGCGTTCGTTCGTTTTTCTTCGCCTCTTTTCTCCTCTCGACGTTCTCCACGAGCGCCTGTTCCAAACGTCTTTCGCTCGAAACGCATCGCTTCGTCAACCGGTCGTTTTCGCATCGCGCAGACTCTAACTTCCTCAAAATCTCTTCAATTTTACGCGTTCTCGATTCCATCGATCTCTTCTCGTCCCTTTCCTTCTCCAAAAACTCTTTCATCTCCTCGATCTCTTCCCTCAAACTCCGCACGACCTTCTCCTCTCTCCTTTTCGCGCGTTCGCATTTCTCCGCCAACTGCTCCATCGCGAGTCTCTCCTTCACCTTCTCCCGTTCCCAACTTTCCTTCTCCTCTCTCAAACGTACCAACTCTCTCTCCAACTTTACTCTCGACGCCTCTAACTCTAACCCGTGCACTCTCTCGTCCACCAAGGCCCTTTCCAACGCGTGTTCCGTCCTCGCGCGTTCTCGACTCCAGTCTCTTTCCACCAGTGCAAGTTCTTTCCTTTTCGCGCGTTCCTGCGCGAGTTCCACCCGAAGGCGTAAGATGACCGAGTCTTTATCTTCTTCGTACATTACAGAGTCATCTTTCCTCCTCGTCGTCTGAATCGACGTCGTCATGTGTTTCTAATCAGAAAGAAGGATTAAGAAAAGAGAACACTCTGACACACAAAGAGTGCGCGAGAGGATCTGAGCTAAAAATAGAAGAAACGAGACGCCGCGTCTCTCTCTTCCCGACGAAAGTTCTTTCCCGACGTTCGAGTCGAACCCGTTTTCTGCGTCGAAAACCGCGTGCCCTTGGCGATGCAATGTCTCGACACGTTACGCGCGAGATGGTGAGGATCTCTGCGCTAAAAATAGAAGAATTTATTTAAACGAGAAGCCGTTTTTATGCTTTTAATCTGAGCACCCAACGAACATTTTACTTCAATATTGTTGGTTCCGAGAGAGAATTTAATTCAAAATTCTTCTCTCTCTCTCCATTTCTATACACACACATCGATCGCTTTGTTCCGTTCACACGATCGGAGCAAAACGTCGTCGTTTCTCTTTCTTTCACGGAATACCCCCTTTTTTCCTGTTTTGAGGAAGAAAGTCGTCGCAGAGAGGATTTCTTACGAGAGATGAGAGGCGTGGGCGATTTAGTGGCGTCGTTCATGGACGAGGACGAGGAAAATCATCATCCACGAGAACAAAAACAAATGGTACATAAAGAAGAGGCGGTAATGTCGGTGGATTCGGACGGGTTTGAAATTATCGCGAATCGCGACGACGCTTTTAAGGCGGACGCGTCGTCGTCGTTGAAGAATAAGAAGCAAAAAGAGAAGAACGCGGAAGAGGAGGAGGAGAAAAGACGCATAAAAGAGGAGAAGAAATCAGAGTCAGAGCGATTGAAGCAAAAGAAGGAAAAGGAGAAGGAAAAACGAGCGGAGGAGAAAGAGACGAAGAAGCGAGAACGCGAGAAGGAGATGGAGGAGAAACGTTTGAAACGCGAGAAGGAGACGGAGGAGAGAGAGAAGAAGAGGAAAGAGCGCGAGAAGGAGATGGAGGAGAAGCGTTTGAAACGAGAGGAAGAGAAGCGAGCGAGAGAGGAGAAGAAGAGGCGAGAGCAGGAGGACAAGGACAGGATTGAAGAGGAGAAGCAAAAGGAGAAAGAACGGTTGGAGGCTCTGAAGCGGAAGCAGAGCGAAAAGTTGCTCGGGTTTTTCAAGCAAAAGTCGCCGAAGAAGATGCAGAAAACGTCCTCGGCTTTGGATGTTGTGGCGTCGCCGAGTAAGAAGCACGTCGTGGAGAAGTTGGACGAAGAGTTGTTCAATAAGTCGAAGGCTTTGGAGGTGGACGTCGTTCAAAGTTGGCTGATGACGTTGAAAAAGTTTAAAGCGGAAAGAAGAATGAAGAAAGAAAATACGGAGACGACGATGCGACACTGGAATGCCCGCGTGCATGTTTCGCCGAAAGATTTCGACCCGTTTCGCGCCAAATCGAGTTCTCCCGAGGACGGCGACGACGACGAGGTTCAAATCATCAAGGACGATGGTGGCGACGTGCAAATCGTCGATGCGCCGGAAATAACAACGGCAAAGGACAAAGGGCTTAAACGATACAAGAAGTATTACAGTTTTGCGTCGTACGAGATGAATTATCACGAGCGATTACCGTGGTACGGTTATGGCTTGCCTCCGGGACGACCGACGTTGTCTCAACCTTTCGTTAAAAAAATGGCGCGAAACTATCGCAGAAAGTGCGACGAGGTCGATTACGGCTGTGATTCAGGCGGCGAGGATTACGAGTACGAATCTGAGGGCGAAGATATCATGGACGATGGGGATGATTTAGACGAGGAGGACGAAGATTTAGCCGACGAAGAAGACGAGGAGGAGGATGGACAAGAGTTTTTCATCCCCGATACGCGAATTATCCGGGGCGAGTTTGGCCAAGACGACGAAGAAGAGAATCTCGACGCCATCCGAAGAGAAGATTCAGGTGATGCGACTTCTATTGATCCGAGTACATCCACGTACGTGTCGAAATCAAAAGCGCGACGGACGGTTCAACAGTGGGTCGGAGAAGCGAAGAAGCAAAGGAAAACGCTCGTAGTCACGTCGCTCGCGGGTTCCTCTGAAGACGGTATCACGCAAGATGCTGATGGTGTTGTACTAAAAGGTTTCGAGATTATTACACGCACGATGAAGGGTATCATCATATGCGGCGTCGATTATGAAGAAGCAAAGAAAAAAATCGAGGACGAAGCCGAACGCGCGAAGCTCGAACAAAAGAAAATGAAAGCAAAAGAAAAGAAAGCGGCAAAGGAAGAAACGAAAGAACAAAACGATGCCGCTAAAAATGAAATTATTAGCAACAACACGGAATTCGGTAAAACAACTTTCGTGACGCAAGAAGGATTAGACAAGCTGTTCAAGATGAACAACGCTGGTACTAAGCGGATGTTAGATGCGTGGGTCAAACCCAAAGATGATAAACTCGCGGTGGAGGAGACCGAGATTTTGGAGATGCCGGCAGTTCCCGAAAGCACAGATTCTGAAATTTGGGAATCGTTTAGAAATAAATTGCTCGAAACGAACGCGGGAACTAATCCAAGTCCTTTGGGAAAGTACGCGCTATGGTTTGATGCGGATCAGATGGACGTCACCGGTGCCGTTGTTAGACAAATGCCGACGAATATTGCAAAGTTAATCGCGAAACTCACCAGTCAAGCGGGGCGGCCGCAAGTTGCCCGCGTTGAACTTTTCAACGCGATGACGAAAATCATAAGTATTACGCGCGACATGTATCTTCGGTTAGAGACAGGCATTACCTTTGCCAACGGCATGGAAGCTTTGCCAATAAAGAAAGCGGCGCCGATGCCGGTCTTGCTCGAAGAAGCTGCCACCGCACCTTCCATTAAAAATATGGTCGCGAGTATTTTCTCTTCGCCAGATACTTCGCGCGCGTTGAGAGACGCAGCTTTTGCACTCGTGTGGGAGTGTGTCGTCAATATGGCACATCTCGACCCCGCGAGGCAGATGTGGAGAAACGACATTATAAGAAACGTATGTCACGAGAAGAACTTTCTCGACGCGGCTGCTTCGTATTTTCTTAACTCATCGAAAGGTGAACAACACAACTACGAACAAGCAAAAGCTATGCAGATAGCAAATGAAATCACGAAAGGCGCGTTGTGTGATACGTTTTGTGTAATGCGCTCACTCGAAGCCAGTCGTCTGGCTTTGGCGCTCTGTGATTTTGTTTCGCACACTTTCGGCGACGACGGCGGATTGAAAAGTACAAATTTAGAGGATTTCAACGCCAACGGAAAAGAGTACACGCTCGCTTTTCGAACCTTACCAGAAGCGATAAAAGCGATTTCGAACATGGTAACGTCGTGTCCCAACGTCTTCGAATCTTCGAAGGTTTGCGAAGGCATCGAGAAAACGGGCAAGTTCGTATCCAGACTTACTGCAATTTTTGGCCCTTCTGGTTTTTCTTCTGAAACGAAAAGGCTCACGGAAGACGCGGTGAATGTTTTAAAGAGCGCTGTTGGTTTTGGCACCGAGAAAAGAAGCGGCGATTGCTTGATCAAGGCGCTCGGTGATTGTGGCGACGTCATTGTAACGTTGAGTCTGTTTAATCATCCGACGATAACGGAAGTCAAAGACTTTGTACAAAAGCGCATGGAAAACATTCGCGAGAACAAAGCCATCCTCGAAGAAGTAGGAATTGATCAGTAATAACTTTAGTTCGCATTATTTTAGACATACAAATATATTGAAAACACTAACAGGCAAATATATCACAATTTCTCCGTCGCGCCTCCCCGTGCTATGTTGTTTCTGCTCTTTTGTTCGGCGCCGCCGGTGCCTTCGTTTGCTACTACGCCAACTGCGGCGTAAGGCGAGCTCCCATTCAACACACCTTTCAGTTTCATGGGAAGCGTAACTTTGCCCAAACACAACGTTTTCACGGTACGAATGACGTCTTCTTCGACGTTCGAAAGCAAAAAGAGGCAATTCTCGGCCTCGTTGACAGAACGAACGACGGCTAAACCTACACACGAATCGTCCTCGAGCAACAATCCAACGACCGAGGCATTCAGAGCTTTCAAAGCGTCGTTTTTGTTTGGAATATCCGAAAACAACACCTTAATTTTTACGTCGTCTAACGAAACGCGCCACGGTGTCGCGTGTTCTAAACCTCTAGCAATGGCTGCGAACGAGCTGGCTTCATTCGTCAAGCGCAGACCGCCGCATTCGGGCCGACCCGCGTGTCTCGCCACAACTTGTTTCGCCCAAGCGAGCCAAAGTAACGCGCGACTATCTTGAGGCGAACGCTTCCAAGCTTGTTTTTCGCCTTCTGTTTCGTCCTTATCGTTTCTACCTTGCGCGCCGGCGGAAACGTAGGTAATTTTCGTGCCTTCTTTATCTGGGAACGACATGGATCCATCGAACGAAGCGACGTCCCTCTTCTCTCCTCCTCCTTCAGTGCTATTACTATTGTTCACATTCCAAAACGCCCCTCCAGGGCAATTCCTTTTCTCGGCGTGCGATTGAACGTTTAATACGTGCGTTAAATGTGGCACTCTGTCTAGAAACTTCGCTAAAGCCTCCAAGCCGGCGCCTTTTACCCAGCCGTTGCAATTGATCAAAAGCGCTTCCGTTCTATTCGTCGATCTTTCCTCCTTCATTTTTTCCAACCATTTATCCAAGCACTCCACGCAGGCGTCCACGTATGCATCGATATCGCTCTCTGGAGAGTAGTCTCCGATAAACTTTTGATAAAAAGGCTTCTCTCCCGAACCCAAAAACTCTCCGCCAGATAACCTCAGCGCCGGAGGTCCAAGCAGAGGCGTTTGCAGCGTCGTCACGGAAATCAAACCGGGCGCCGTCCGTTCTGGTTGCCCGGGATCGATGTCCAAGAACCCAACTTTTTGGTAATCAATCAACAACAAATTTGCCACGTATCTAGCAAACGTGGACTTCCCAACACCTTTTGGCCCGACGAACGCGATCACCGCGGGCGGTCCTTTCGGATCCCTCGAAAGTTGCCTCACCGTATCCCCCGCCGCCGTACCAGCTCTCGCCCAATCCTCTGGAATCTTATTTCTGGGCAAAGTGCCGTTCGCGTTGTCTGAGTCTTCCTCTTGAGTCGTCGACGTCGTCTTCATCGAACTCCCACCGACTTGGCCGCTCATCGAGTTCAAAATCTCCTCCGGGACCTCCGGTTTGCCGCCCTTTTGACTATAACTGCTATTATGCGTATTAGCATTCGCATTCAAGGACACCAACTCGAACGAAGATATGTTTCTCTTCAACACTTTCCCGCCGCTTCTCTCTGCTTTCTCCCTCTCGTCCTCTCTTTGCAAATGCGCCACCTTCTGGTGCCGAAACGACACTTGCTTAATCCTTTGAAACCGCTCGGCGAAGAACCCTTTCCCTCTCGCTAATATCACCGCTTTCAACTCCTCTTTCGGCAATTCCACATCCTCGCCGCCTTTCACCGTAACGCACAACTCGTCATCCAACGGTAACGGCGTCAGCCTAACTTCCGCTCCTAACGCTCCCGACCGCACGGTCACCGCGTTCCCGACCAATCTCGACGCTCTGCAATACTGCTCCGGGTGGTCGAACCTCGCTAAATATCCGTTGATGCACACCACCGCGGACGTCACTTTCACCCCGCACGACCCCTCGATAGCAATCGACTGGTGCGGGTGCAAAAGAACGTCCACCGGTTGATTCTCTTCCGAATGTGGTGACGTCGTCTGCGTGAACGCGTTGTTCGTGTTTGTCGTTTCCTCCGCGAAGCCTTCTTCCTCTTTCGCCACTTTTTCTTCCAAATCCTCCTCCAAATCTTCGCTTTGTTGTTGTTTCCTTCGCCTTTTCAACGACGACGACGCCCCTCCTCCTCCTCCTCCTCCTCCTCCTCCTCTCGACGGCGACGAGGAGGAGACTTTCATGGTCGTTCTTCCTCGAGAGAGTCCAAGGGGAGTTACACCTTCTTCTCTCTCTTGTCTGTTTTTGTTAATTATATTTGTGGCGTCTTTCTTTGACGGCACACGCAGAGAGCGTGTCGTGCAAATCGAAATCAATTAAATTCGACGAAATATAATCGAATCGCAGAAATCACGTCATGCTTTTTGGTCGTAAAATCCCGCGCGTCCGTATTTTTCGAAGGACGGACGCTTTTTTATACCTTTGCGAATACCTCGATCGTATTGAAACTTTTTTTCCAAGCAAGCTCGGGGGTAACGACTTCACTCGAGAATGAATTCGTACGAGTGATACATAAATACTCTACCGATGCGCGCAGAAATGCCCCGCTGCGCGAGTGGTGGTGGCGGCTAAAAATTGACACGGTGATAGTTCGTGTGGGTTTTGGCGTTTAAACGCAGCGAGGAGTGTTTTCCTGCGTGCTCCTTTAGCGCGACACACGCTCTGAATGGGAGCCAACATCATCGTCAATTCGGGGGAGTTGTTTCGCTTTTGTAGCAGCAACAACGCGACGATTCAGACGAGGACAAAGAAAGAGAAAAAGAGAGGAAGATTCGACCGAGTTATCGTCGCGCGAGCGGGGATTCGACACCCTTCCGAGTTACAACCGACCAATCGGCGGGTGAAACTGATCGATTTGAGCGACGAACTCGTCCCGTACGACACCGGGTGGCGAATGCAAAAAGACTTGCTCCAAAAACAGTTCGACATCGAAACCGCGTTTACGACGTCGAATTACGGAGACAGCGAGGAGGATCACATCGAGAAGATTTTATTCGAACACGACGCGTTGATTTTGTTGCAACACGAAAAAGTCATCACGTTAGGTACCGGGAGCACGACGGATAACTTGAAGTTTGACGCGGAGGAACCGCCGAAGGACCTCGGGTTTGAAGTGCGCCGATGCGAACGCGGCGGAGAAGTCACCGTGCATTTACCCGGACAGTTGGTTTTATATCCGATATTAAAACTAGACGAACGCAAAGGCTCGAGTTTTAAGCCCGATTTACACGAGTACATGCGGAATTTAGAAGAAGTCGCTCTTCTCGTCGCCAAATCCTTCGGCGTTGAAAAAGGACATCGCGAAGACGGTTTCACCGGAGCGTGGGCGAACGGCTCAAAGTTTGCTCAAGTCGGCGTTCGCGCGAGACGATGGGTCACTTACCACGGTTTAGCCATCAACGTCGACTGCAATTTGCGCGACTTCACGAAACACGTCGTACCGTGCGGTATTGGCGACAGACCGGTAGGAAGCATCCGAGAGAGACTGCGCTCGCAACAAAAACGAACGGTTGGACGAAACGGAAACGAAGACGAACCGCCAATACTAATCGACGAGAATGACGATAAAAAAGTCTCCGTGTCAATCGCCGCAGATCGTGCGCTCGACGCGTTTGAAAAGGTTTTCGACGTATCTCTCGTCAGATGATTCATCGTACTAGTATTTAGTATACGTTACATAGCGTAATAGCAACTTAAGTACTCCTTAGCTTACGAACAAAATTTCGTCACATCGGAGATGCTCGCGACGAGGACGAGCGCGCTCTCCTTCCTCATCCGCCGAAAAACCCTTTCGAGAACGACGACCAAAACGCCAGTAGTAGTAACGACGATGTCTTCTTCTGAAAACAGCAACGATAAAGTGGTCGTCGGCATCGATCGACTTTCCGACGGCCCGATGCACACGCAAGATCCGTTCCTCTTTTGCGTCTACCACAAAGACCAGTATCCAGCCGGGAACGGTAAAATGGAAGCGCCGCGACGAGGCAACGGTGCGGATTTCAACCCGAACGCACCGTACCGAATGTATCACGGGGAAAAAGTGCCGGGGTTCCCACAACATCCTCACCGAGGGTTTGAAACGATTACCGCGACTTTAGATGGCATCATCGACCACACGGATTCGATGGGCAACGCGGGGAGATACGGCGAAGGCGATTTGCAATGGATGACGGCAGGGAAAGGCGTCGTTCACGGGGAAATGTTTCCGTTAATTCACGAGGATAAAGAAAACCCGACGAGGTTTTTTCAGATTTGGTTGAACTTGCCGAGTAAGAGTAAGATGACGGAACCGGCGTTCGTTATGCACTGGGGGAGCGAGACGAAGAAGGTGAAAGACGAAGGCGGAGCGGACGTCATCGTGTGGGTCGGCGAACACAAAGGCGAGAGGACGGCGATGAAATCGCCGCCAAGCTCGTGGGCGGCGGATCCAGAGAACGACGTCGGGGTGGTTTTTTACTCGTTGAAACCGGGAGGGAAGTGCGAAATTGCGCCGGCCAAGGGAGGGAAAGCGACGAATAGATTTTTGTACTTCGTGGAGGGCGAAAACGGTAAACAATTCGTGAGCGACGTGAACGTGCCGAAGAAGCACGGCGCGGAAATTGTCGGTGATAAAACCGCGGTCTTAGAAAATAGAAGCGAGACGGAGACTATGGACGTGTTGTTGCTCCAAGGGAAACCGATCGGCGAACCGGTGGCGTCGCACGGGCCGTTCGTGATGAACACGAGGCAGGAGATTATGCAGTGTTTCGAAGATTATCAACGCACCAGGTTTGGAGGATGGCCGTGGGAGAAAGACGCCATGGTGTTTCCGGCGGATAAACCTAGATTTTCGTTATTAAACGGAGTTGAAGAATTGGGCAAATGAGGAGGGAAAAAAAGGAACAAAAACCATCATCACATGTGTGCACTGTATTTTATCGACTACGATTTATAAATTAAACAATCTCTCGTATCACCACACGTCCTTCATGTATCTCTTATCGACGACTAATCGACGAATGATTTCCTCGGCTTCGTGTATCGCGTATTCGCCTTCGCGTTGTAATACTTGCAACAAGGCTCTGTTGACATCCCTGGACATGTGCTTGGCGTCTCCGCACACGTACACCGCGCCGTTTGGGCTTCGGAGTATTTTATACACGTCCTTCGCTTTCATTTGAATTTTGTCTTGCACATACACTTTCTTCTTCGGGTCGTCGCGACTGAACGCGACGTCCAGGGACGTGATCACCTTCTCCGATAACGCGTTTTCCATTTCGTCTCTGTATATGTAATCGTGCTCTTCTTTTCTGCAGCCAAAAAATAACATGCACTCTCCCAACTCTTGTTTTTTCGATTTCAACAGATACTCTCGTTCTTGTAAGAAACCTCTGAACGGGGCGTACCCAGTCCCTGGACCGATTAAAATGACCGGCGCTTTCACATCTTTCGGTAACTTGAACGTCGCTTTGCGCACAAACACGGGCACGCGATCGCCTTCGCGAACGTTTTGCAAGAATGTCGAACACACGCCTTCGTGTACTCTCCCCGTTTTCGTTTTGTGTTTCACCACCGCCACGGTTGCCGTGACGATGCCGCTCCCGTTGGTCACGTCTTTCGGCGACGACGAGATGGAGTAATATCTCGGCTGCAATCTCCCGGCGACGCATCCGAAAAACGCGCCTAACGTCGGGACCGCAGACGGGAACTTTTCCATGACTTCTAATAAACTTCTGTGCGGATCGGCGACGTACGCGTGGTATTTCGCCTTGTCTACGGCTAACAAATCCAACTCTTTCGCTTCTTTCTTATTCGTCGCGAACGACGCTAACGCTTTAATCGCGGTTTTTCGAGGCATGGACAACACGTCCGCGTATCTCGCCACGGCAATACCAACGGAAATCGGCCCCGGGAATACCGGCAACAACGATTTCGGCGCGTCGTCTCTTCTCACCAACTCCATCGGCGTTTGTTTCGACACCTTCAATAACTTACACACTCTATCGACCACATCCGGCGCGTTTTCCGCGAACACACCCAAATGGTCCCCAATTTCGTACGTCAATCCTTTACACTGCGAGACGTCGAATTCCACGTGCACGCACGATCGATCCGACTTACCCGCGTGCAGCTCTTTGCGCGACTTTATCGGACACGCGTACGGTTTCGCTTGCGTCGGAATTTCACTTCCCCTCGACATCTCGAACGATTTCCTCTCCCTGATCTTCGTCAACTCGTTCACTTTTTCCGCGTCTTCTTCTTTTCTAATCGCATACGAATGCTTTTCAACGTCGAAATCGCCTTCCTCTCCTTCCGCTTTCAACTGGAACGTCTTTTCTAATTGCCTCCACAACGCCTCCTTAAACTCCTCAAAATCCTCCTCCAAACTCTTATCGTCGTCTCCTAACGTGATCTTCATCATTTTTTTTCCACCTAATCCGGATATCGCTTTATCCACCTGCTTCGCCGCGGCGTTAAAATGTTCGTACGATCGATTCCCGAGTCCAAACGTACAAAAATGCATATCCTCGAGCATATCCGGCATCCGACCATCCGTCGCCGTTTCCTCCAACCATCTGCAGAAGTCCGCGGACCCATCCGTCGGGTCTCCGTCGCCGTACGTTGACTGTAAAAACACCGCGCACTTTTCCGAGCTCAAAACCTCCTCGCACACGTCTGGTTTCACGTCTTCGCAATCCACCGCTCTGGCGAAGATTTGTTTCAAACCGTAGCGTTTTTGCGCATCTTCGACTAACGTGTTCGCGTACCGTTCCGCGGTGCCGGTTTGCGTCCCGTAATAAAACGTGATCGTAACTTTCTCATCATCGCTCGCACTCGGACATTTCAGTTCTTTCAAAGTCGTCTTCGGTTTTCTCCCTCCGCCTCGCTCCTGCTCTCTCGTCGTCGCGCTCCTTTCAATCATCATCGTCATCGTCTTCCTGGAAAGTTTCAGCGCGACTAATCCGACGACCGAGGCGCACAACGCGAACGCGCACGCGTTCGTCAACGCGTCCGAGGTGCCCGTGAACTCTTCCATCTTCGTTGCGATCAAGTTCTGATACGTCGTTCCTCCTCCTCCTCTTCCTCCTCCTCCTCCCGCTCCGAAAGAGAACGATGATGATGATGATGATGGCATCTTTTTTTCTTCTTTTTCGCAGTAAAGAGTTCCTTTTTGTGAGATGGAAAGATGAAACGAGAGCAAGAAAAGCACTTGAAACCTTCCTCGGCAAGAAAAAGCTTTTCGGTCCTTCTCTGGCGGCTTTTGGCGGCTTTTCAAATCTTTTTTTTTCCGCCTTTTCGTTGTTTCAAAAAAATCTTCAAAGTCTGCCCTTTGGGAGATTGCACAGTCATTTCAGACGGACACGCGCGCCGTCGTCTCTCAGAAAAAAAAAACTTCTCTCTTTTATATTATATTCACAAATTCTATCGCGCTTAGTGTTGAACACACAAAATAAGAGCACGTAAAAGAAGAGCGACGAGAGAGGAGAAAAGAGAGGAGAAAAGAGAGCGCGTCTCAAAACCGCTTTTGTTTCCTTTAAATAAAACGCACACACACACAGAGAGAGAGAAAGCGGAGAAAGAGATTTAAGATTTTCTAACTGTGCGTTCCAAAGTCTATCCTTTTAAAAGATTTTAAATAAACGCATTTGAACACAACCACGAGTAGTGCGCTTTTCTTCGCGTGCGATTGATACACAGTAAACGCGCGGAGGCGAAAAAGCGGTGTCGACGAACGGGCGGACTTTTAGCCGCGCATCGGAGTCAAAGAGAGAGAGAAAGATTTGATACACATAAAGAATATGGTGTCGAACAAATCGACCACCGCGGTCGGGGTCGCCACATCGACGCTTCCCGGCGGCGAAGATCATCATCTTCACGCGCATCATCGGTCCGGGAGACCACCGCAAGCGCCTTTACCGACTCCGCAAACGACGCAAACGCAAACGACGAATGCAGCGTTTGCTACGGTTCCAGCGATGGGCTTTTTCAATCCAGCCGCCACGATTGGGTTTCCGAATATGTTTGGGACGACGAACAACAGTGCTGGCGGATACCAGCCGGGCGGGATAGACCCGGCGACGGTGGCGGCGTTTGCGAGCGGCTTTTACGCGCACTCGGCGCCGGCTGGGAAAAGCACCGGTGCGAGCGGGAGAGGATTTCTTCAAGCGACGACGTCGACTTCGAGTGGGAACGCGCAACAATCACAACAGCAACAGCAGCAACAACAACAACAGCAGATGCAGCAGCAGATGCAAGTTTTGGGGACGTCGCCGACGTTTTACGGGTCGAGTCCTACGGCGGCGCCGATGCCGAGCCGGGCGACGATTGGTGGCGGCACGGCGGCGCAGCAAAACGCGGCGGCGCAAGCGGCGGCGCAAGCGGCGGCAAATTTTATGAATAACGTGGCGGCTATGAATAACGCGGTGGCGAGTCATCAGAAAGAGACGTTAGCGTTGTTGCAGCAACAGCAGCAACAGAACTTTCACAATCAGGCGAGGAGAGGCAGTAGCGAAGATTCTGGATCTTTCGGCGCGACGGCGGCGGCAAACGCCGCGGCGATGAGTAACTCGTCCGGTTTTAGTTTGCAAACGCCGCAGATGCCGGCGTGGACGAAAGGGTTATCTAGTTCGGTGGGGAATTCGGCCGGGACGCAAGTCACTCTCGGATCGTCGCCGAACAGCGGCTTTTCAACGTTTTCTCCGGTGAATCATTCGCAGAGAGGATCGGCGTCGTTTAATTACGGTCACGTAGGCGCGGGGAATGCAACTAGTAATCAGCTCGATAAACAACAACAGCAACAACCATCCGTAGGTAGAAGAAACTCGACATCTGGACGACACGCGTTTGAAGGAAGAAACTCGTCGTTATCGGCCTCGCCGAGCAGTTCGCCGCCGGTGCGAGGCGGCGGCGTGCAGAAATCGACGAAGAACGATCCGTCCGTTTTGAAGCGAAATAATTTGAGTAACAACGCGGCATTTGTAGAAGGTTTAGCGAGCGCAGCGGCTGCTTCGAAAGCGGTCGCAAATGCGGATGGTGGTTCTAACGATGGTAGTAAAGAAGCAACGGCGGGCAAGACGGCTTCGGGTAAGGCGCAAAAGTCAATCTATCGAGGCGTTCGACAAAGACCGTGGGGTAAGTTTGCGGCTGAAATTAGAGACCCGACGCGGGGATCTCGATTATGGCTCGGGACATTCGATTCTGCCGAGGATGCCGCGTTGGCGTACGATGCCGCCGCGCGAGCTATTCGTGGCGACGCCGCCGTGACAAACTTTGCAAAGGACGTCGTCATCCCGGAGCATGTGAGAGCGCAACTTCCACCTTTGCCAGTCAGAGACGAGAACGGTAACATCATCGAAACGCACGGTCACACGTCTGGTAACGCGCCTGGTAACGCTAAGAAAGGTGGTAACTCAAAGAAACAACAAATCACGCCGGGAGGACTCGCTCCTGAGTTTGCGAATTCCACGCCGACGGTGCAAAAGGAGTCCAAGAAGAAGAATAAAGGTGGCTTGCCATCGGAAGACGCATCGATGCTGATGATGTTAAGCGGCGCAGCGTTGTTGGATGATAACGATAGCCCGAACACCACAAACGACGGATCCAAGTCGACGAACACGACGGAGGATGCAGAGGCGTTGCAAGATATGGACATGGACGACGCCGAGGCAATCAACACGTCGACGAACGCGCCAAAGTTGAACTTGAAAGGGAGTAAAACGAAAGGAAAAGGGAAATCGACAAAGAATGTCGCCGACGCCATGACCAGCGCTATGAATCACAAGTACTGAAAAATAAGGTGACAGTTGTGATTAGCGTATGTAAAGAAGAGGAGGTGTAAATTATGATTGAAGAAGAAAAAGAAGAAGAAGAGCGAAAGCGCGAAAGCGGAGGGCTCTGACCACCCTTAAATATCATCATTTATGTAACAACAGTTTTCATCATACCATTCATATATACATACAATAAGCATATGTACTGGCACGTATTCGTTTTAGTTTTTAAATCAACAACCCAAGCGCCACAACGACGAGCGCGAAGAAGATTGAGACGGACGCCGCCGAGGAAGACTCTTTGTCTTCCTCGCAAACGGTATCCTTGCACGCGCTCGTTTCCGCGCAAATGGTCTTGCTCGCACCGCAACAATCACTGCTAAGACAGAAGACGCCATCTGTATCGACAACTTCACCATTGCAGAAGAATTTACACGACGGTAAAACACGAGAGGTAAAGGAACCATCCTCGCATTGAAGAAAATCGGACGGGCACGCCTCGAAACTACGTCCGTCTAACGCAGTCGACGTATCGATAATTGCGACATCGCCGAAGGATGCGTCGTCTTCGGAAGAAGGTGGACCGGATTGGACGGCAACGGTGTCATTATCAGTTTCAGCTGCGTCGCTGGTTGGTTTTGTGTGATTCATCATCCAATCGACGAGCGCGGTTGAAAAAGTATCCGTGAACGAGTTCGCAACCGCCGTATCGGTATTCATCCCGTCGATTACCCAATTCTCAACAACTGTTCCTTCTTGGCACGTACCATTCGTCCACGTTTCTGAGGAAGTATCCGGCGCATTCGCGAAAAGCTTCGTGCGCAAATTCAGCGCTCCATCAACAACCACCGACTCTTCCGTTTGGCAGCCGTTTCTCGATGCCCATCGCTCGGCGACTGTTTGAATCGATGGGATGTCCACGCCCTCGAAATTCCCGCCGTTTACCGAAGGCACTCGATCCAGACGTCCAGAAATTTGTAACACGTTAACGAAGCTGTTCGACGGCACCGAGGACGACACCGTGTTCAACGCCTCGCACATGCTCGCATTTAAGAAGCTCGATCCACTGATAGAGACGATACCAGAAAGCATCTCGGGGTGTTCGCACGCCATTCTGTGCGCCATAAATCCACCGTTCTCGAATCCGAGCACAAACACTCTCGTCGGATCAATTTCATATTGACTTTTCACGGCGGCAATTAACTGATAAATGTGGGTCACGTCGTCGTACGGTTCCCAAGCTTCTCGAACTAAAGTCGCTCGTAAAGGACCCGCGCTCGCGCAGCACGCGTCCGTCGCCGCCCACGTTCTGCACCCGTAGCGCGTGTTCAAAATCCCATCCGATCTCGAACACGTCGAGCACCAAAAATTTTGCCTGTGGCCTTCCGGAACGGCCAAGATGAACTCTCTCGTGTCCACGTGTTTCTTTAAATCAATCAACTGGTCGATGGAGTTCCCGTCCATGCATCTTCCGTGCAACATCACGACGAGACCGACATCTTTGCCGGATGAGGAAGTGCCGTTCGGAAGCGCCACGTCCGGTAAGAATAAACGAGTGGGATCTCTGTTGTATTCGTCGTCGTTCGCGTACACGATGTCGACTTCTTGCGTCGCGATGGCATCCGCAGTTGACGCGAAACAGAGCACGAACGCGACGAACGACGCGACGAGGAATCCCTTGATGTTCGTTTTGAGATTCATCTGTGTGTAGTAGTGGTAGTAATGGCAACGGAAGAGCGCGAGAGATGTGTGTAAAAAATACGATACGAGCGTTTTTTTTTAATGAAGAAAGCAGCCGTTTTTTTTTCGATTGGTTTTACAAAAAAAATTGGGTTACGAGAACATCTTCGGACGACACTGCGCGTAATACGCGTCTTGAACGAAACAGTAGTCGCCAGAGTTCGCACAACACCGAGGACCGTTCGGTCCGAGGCTACCACCGCACTGTTCGTACGTTCTCGCGCACGGTAAACCGTTGCGCTCGTACCGCGGGCGACACTGCGAATAATATTCGTCTTGCGTGAAGCAGTAATAACTCGGATCGCAGCAGCTGTTGAGAGAGCTGCCGGCGTTTTTCTGCCACAAACGACCACCGCATTGGCCATAGTTGGACGCGCACGCTGGTATTTTTGGCCTACACTGCGCGTAGTATTCATCTTGAACGAAACAAAAGTCGTTCGCGTCGCAACATCGATTCGGGCCGGTCCAAAATCGACCGCCGCACTGCTGCCATTTTTCTTGACACGTAAAGGATGACGTTGGATCTCGGTAGAGCTGTTGTTGGTTGAACGATATTGGCGGTCGTAACTCGGATGTGGTACCATCGCCAATGGTGAAAGAGGATGATGGTCGGCACTGCGAGTAATAGCGATCGACAAATACGCAACTATTGCCACTCGTGCAGCATTCGGCACCTGTCCAATATTCGCCTCCGCACTGCTGATACGTTTGGGAGCATCCCTTGCACACGCCGTCGCCATCGCAAATTAGACCAGCTTTACAGCAGTTTGGTCGACCGTAAACTGTGCCATCGCAACGCTCGTTCGCGTTCATGCACGGTACGCACGACTTTTCGCCAAATCCAGAAGTCGGTTCGCAACTGAAGCCTTCTTCGCAACACTTTTCTGCGCTCGCGCCGGTAGGAAGCGATAAGACGATCGACGACGCGGAAGAGAAACAGCTTTGACCTCGTCGTGCACAATCGCAAGGTTTACCAAGATTCGTCTCTATCCGAGCTGGATACAGCTTACACGGCTCCGTTGGCTTATCGCACTCTTCCTCGATGGCTTCTTTCGGCGCGTTTGGTAAGAAAAATGGAATTGGCCCGCATAAATTTCGATTAAACGCCAAAGAAACCGTTTTCAAAACCGGTAAACGTCGCAGACTTTGCGGTACTTCGCCTGAAAACATGTTTCCGTGCAGTAAAAGCACCTCTAAACGTTTAAAGATTGAGAGCGTTTCCGGAATAGGACCACTGAAGAAGTTATCGTGAAGATCCAAAGTCGTGATATTTATAGGAAACGCGCGCGGGTTTACGCGACCAGAGAGCTTATTTCCTTCGAGAACGATAACTTCTAGCTTCTCAGCGCTGCTCATACCCAATGGAATTGGACCACTGAAAGCACAGTCGTCAAGAAATAGTTCTTTAATATTCGGTAATCTTCCAATCGCCGCCGCGGGAATTTGGCCGGACAAATCTCTATTTCCGCTCAAATCTAAATACTCCAACGACTGCAAATACGCCAAAGCGTTGTACGAAATCGGCCCGGAAAGTAAATTTCTGTGTATATTTAACACTTTCAATCGTTGTAAAAATCGAAACGACTCGGGAATCTGACCGGTAAACTGATTTCCAAAATGCGAACCGGGAACGCCATACTTATTCTTCTTCGCTTCGGGAAACCCGTCGTCGTAATATATTTGTCTTTCGGTGAAACCCCCGTCTAAATCTATCTCTTCCAACCACTTCAAGTTCCCCAACTCGTACGGAATACTTCCTTCTAAATTATTCACGCCTAACTTCAACGATTTTAAATTCGGAAAACTCCTCACAAACGCGTTCGTCACCGCGCCACGCAACCGGTTGTTTCCAACGTCGAAAATTTTCACGCTTTCCAACTTATTCGGCAACCCATCCCGAGGTAACTCGCCAGTCAAATCCATGCCGTAAAACGAGACGAACGAAATTTTGCACAAACCGTCTACCCCTTCGCACTCGCACCCAATCTCCGGCCACTCGCACGCGTTTTCAACCTTCGCTCTCGGAAGATCCGAATACCACCCGATTCGGTTCAAACTGTTCATCAGACTTACCAAGGACTCGATTTCCGATCTCGCTAAACTCGCGCTCGTTCGATCGAGCATCGCGCAAAACAAAACGAACAAGAACGAGAAGAAAAAACATCCAAATCTGCTTTGGTTTGATGCGTGAACGCGCGTCCTTCTCATCATCATCATCATCTAGAAAGAAAGTGGATGATTTTTAAAGACGCGTGATCTGTTTGTGTGCGAGTATTTTTTATTTTTTTCTCCCTCGTTGAATTAAATTGTAAAAAAGCCGTTTCGGCGAAAAAGAAGAGGAAAAAAAGAAGCTTCCTTCGAGAAGCACCGAAGAGGGAGCGAGAGGCAAGAAAAGAATAAGATGAGGATGATGTCTCGTCTCTTCTTCTTCACAAAACGAACGCGCGCGAAAACACCCGTGCACAAGCAAAGTCGCGAGAGGGAGTCTTTTTACTCTCAAACGTATCTTTTCGTTTCGTACCTTTTTGTCCCAGAGGAGGAAGAAAGAAGAAAGCGCGGAAAAACAATCGGGAAAGAGAGGAAATTTGGATCGTCGCCGTCACTCTGATTTTTGAAGAAGAAAAGTATGCCGCCGAAACGCCCTTCCTCGAAGAAGAAGAACGGAAGCAAGAGTTCGTCGTCGTCGTCGTTTAGTTCCAGAGATGAGGAGGAAATGCACGCGTTCGCGCCGTGGTCGAGAACGGTGGAGGAGAACTGTCGGTTTTACGAGACGTCTTTGGAATTTGGTTTATCGAGTGCAGAGGTGGCGAAAAGGCAGGAGAGATTCGGCGCGAACGAACTCACCAAGGCGAAAGGGAAAAGCTTACTGAAATTAGTTTTGGAACAATTCGACGACGCGTTGGTTAAAATTTTACTCGCCTCCGCGATGGTGTCGTTCGTTCTGGCATTCTTCGAGGAAGGGCCGAACCCGGGGGGAGGGAAAGATATCACCGCGTTCGTCGAACCTTTGGTAATTCTGTTGATTTTGGTTTTGAACGCCATCGTCGGGGTATGGCAAGAAACGAACGCGGAGAACGCGTTGGAGGCGTTGAAAGAGATGCAATCGCCAGATGCGAGGGTGATTAGGAACAGCGGGGAGATGATGACCGTGCCGGCGAGTGAATTAGTGGTCGGGGATATCGTCGCGCTGCAAACAGGAGACAGAGTGCCCGCGGATTTGAGAGTGATGGAGCTAAGAACGGCAACGCTGAGATGCGAGCAGGCGAGTTTGACCGGCGAATCCGTTGCAGTGGACAAGCAAGCCGAGGACGACGAATTATGCCCGGTAGAGATTGAGTTGCAAGGGAAAACGAACATCATGTTCAGCGGGACAGCGGTGAGTAACGGCCAATGTACAGGTATGGTGTGCGCGATCGGGATGAACACGGAGATGGGGAAGATTCAAACGCAAATCGAAGAAGCGAGTTCGGAGGAAGAGGATACGCCGTTGAAGCAAAAGTTGGACGCGTTTGGTGAGGTTTTGAGTAAACTCATCGCGATTATTTGTTTGTTGGTGTGGTTGATCAACTATCATCACTTCATTTCGTTCGAAAACGGAAGTTTTGCCTTCAACTTTGCCAAGTGCACGTATTATTTTAAAATTGCGGTGGCGTTGGCGGTAGCGGCGATTCCCGAAGGCTTACCGGCGGTAATCACCACGTGTTTGGCGCTCGGGACGAGGAAGATGGCGAAACAAAATGCAATCGTGAGAAAGCTTCCATCCGTGGAGACTTTGGGGTGCACTTCGGTTATTTGTTCCGATAAAACGGGAACGTTGACGACGAACCAGATGAGTGCGGTGAAGTTTGTTACCGCAGACAAAAACGGAACGAAAACGAGGGCGTTTAACGTCGCCGGGACGTCGTACGATCCCACACAAGGCGGGGTTGAAAATTTACCAGATTTGAAGCAAGACGCTACTTTCGTCGTCGCCGCGCAAATCTGCGCCGCGTGCAACTCCTCTCAAATTGAGTTTGTTGAAGGATCTGGGTACAGATGTATCGGCGAGCCTACAGAAGGCGCGTTGAAAATATTAGCAGAGAAAATAGGGTGCGAAGATGATGCGAAACATCGAAAGGCGATGAACCGCAGGGACAAGAGTTCAAAAGACGGCGCGCAGGCGGTGTGTGATGAAATCATGAGCAACGTCGAGGTCTTGTCTACTTTGGAGTTTGATAGAAACCGTAAGTCGATGTCGGTAATATGCAGAGAGAAGATGAACAATACTAAAAAAAGTAAAAATAGTAATGGCGTGGAGAACTACCTTCTCGCGAAAGGCGCGCCGGAGTTTATTTTAGAGAGGTGCACGCATATTTTAACCCCGGATGGTATGGAAATTCCTCTGACAAAAAGCATGCGCAACGATATCTTAAAGCGACAGCAGGGTATGGCGAGCGTCGCGTTGCGATGCTTGGCGTTGGCGATTAAGTCTGGACCGGAGCTTGGCGTTTTGTCGAGTTACGATGGCAGTCATTCGCACCCGGGGTATAAGATTTTGAAAGATCCTTCGCAATACGAAGTGGTAGAGTCGGAGATGACATTCGTTGGCCTCGCCGGCTTACGTGATCCACCGAGACCAGAAGTGAAAGATGCCATTAATGATTGCAAGAAAGCCGGCATTCGAGTTATTGTCATCACCGGCGACAACAAGTTAACGGCCGAGGCGATTTGCGCAGAGATTGGCGTTTTCGATTCGATGCGCGAAGCGGCGGAGTTTTCGTTTACTGGACGCGAGTTTACGCAAATGACGAAGCAGCAACAGAGAGCATGTCTTGAAGGCGAGTTCAACGGCGTTGTATTTTCGCGCGCGGAACCGAAGCATAAGCAAGATATCGTGCGCTTGTTGCGAGAGGACGGACATATAGTCGCCATGACTGGCGACGGTGTGAACGACGCGCCTGCTTTAAAACTCGCGGACATCGGTATTTCCATGGGTATTGCGGGCACAGAAGTTGCAAAAGAGGCGTCGGATATGATTTTAGTCGATGACAACTTTTCCACCATCGTTTCCGCGGTTTCCGAAGGTCGGTCGATTTATGATAACATGAAAGCGTTCATCAGATACATGATTTCCAGTAACGTCGGCGAGGTTGTTTCCATCTTCTTAACTGCCGCGCTCGGCTTACCGGAAGGTTTAATCCCGGTGCAGCTATTGTGGGTCAATTTGGTTACCGATGGTCCACCAGCAACTGCGTTGGGTTTCAATCCCCCGGATAAAGACATTATGACGAAACCGCCGCGACGCAAAGACGACGAGTTACTCACGCGATGGAGCGTCTTCCGCTATGCCGTCGTCGGCTTATATGTTGGCATCGCCACGGTGGGTGTCTTTTGCATTTGGTACACCCGAACGTCGTTTATGTTTATCGACTTGTCGGGTGATAACCACACGACAGTATCGATGAAACAACTCATGGATTGGGAAAACTGCGCTTCCTGGACCGACGGCGCGTTCAAAGGCGGTTCGTATTCCACCGCTATGGATGGTCCGTCCTTCTCTTTCACCGGTAAAAACAAGTGCGACTACTTCAACGAAGGTAAAGCTAAGGCATCGACGTTATCTTTATCTGTTCTGGTGACGATTGAAATGTTCAACGCCTTGAACGCCTTGTCGGAAGACTCCAGTTTGTTCACGTCGCCGCCTTGGATCAATCCGTACTTGCTCGTCGCCATGTTCGTCTCCTTCGGTTTACACTTTGTGATTTTGTACGTCCCAAGTTTTGCGACGATCTTCTCCATCGTCCCGTTAAGTTTCAACGAGTGGATGTTGGTCGTACTGTGCGCGTTACCAGTGTGCATCATCGACGAAGTTTTGAAATGGTTCGGGAGACGAATGAACGAAAAAGAGTTGCGAGCGAGACTCGACGCGATGAAGAATACCGGCAAAAACGGCAAAGCGAAGAAGACGACGTCGACGCGAAGAAGACGTTAATACTACTCACGCGTTCGACAGCTTATTCTTTAAGTGCAAAACATAATAATATCTTTTTCAATAATATCAACGACATAATATGATATATAATACGCTACTATATAGATTTTACTGAGGTCCTCGTCCCGCGGGAAACGTCTCCGTCATGACTCGCAAAACAGGCCCAGCCAAGCTAAACACCGCGACGACACTCAACACGCTCAGAACCACGAACCCGGCTTTCAGAGCGTTCGAAAACGTCTCGGATTCCATCGCGTCGTTCTCTGGCCCCGGCGGCGCGGGTGGGCGTTCGTAGTACTCTTCTTCCTCTCCTTGTTGTTCTCTTTGTTGTTCTCGTTGTTGCGCTCGCACGGCGACCACTCCGCTCTGATGATTGATTTTTCCCCGACTTTGCGTTTGGGAAAACGCCGACACCGCTTTAAACGGTGATGATTTTGACGATCTCCTCCTCGACGACGCGCCCCCCCCGCGAATCTCGATATTCACGACCGACGACGATTGAATAAAAGGACTCGCAAACATTGTGTTATAGCAGTAGTAATAAGCGCAGCAAAGAATTTTGAAGCCAAACGTGGGAAAAAACGTCACAAACATCTCACCATGGACTCTCTCGTTCCGAACCGAACGCGCGAGAACGTCGAGGTATGCCACTCATTTTATTCGTAAAGTTCTCCTCTCGTTATTCACGAGTCTCTCTCTCTCTCTTTTTCTTTCATTATTTGCGCATTCTTCGCGCGCGTCCGAACAACAGACGCATCTCATCACTCGCCAATTGGAAAAGTCAATCCAATTGACTTCTTAAGAAGTCGCGCGGAAAGGTTGACTCTCCGGGCCAAAACTACTCTCTTTTTACTCTCGATACCGCGCAACAAAGAATAATACTGACGACGACGACGTTCTTCGACGATGTAACAATACCAGGACGTGTCTTCGTTCGCGGAAGACGTGGAGAAGTTTCTCGAACTCGCCAAGAGGAAAGATGGGTCACTTTTAGAGGAGAAGAAAAAGAGGAGAGAAAAAGCGTCTTTGACTGATACAGCGGCGCGCGAGACGACGCGCAAAAAAGAAGAAGAAGTTAAAGAAGAAGAAGAAGAAGAAGACGTACTGTTGAGGGAACGAGGGAACATGCATTTCAGAAGAGGCGAGTACGCGGAAGCGGAAGCGAGTTACACGAAAAGTTTGCAGGGTAAAGAAACGGCGGCGGCGCTGAGTAATCGAGCGATGGTTCGACTGAAACTCGGGAAGGCGGAGGCGTGCGCGAAGGACTGCCAGAGGAGCGTAGATTTATTGTTAGAAGAGGACGAGGTTGGAGAAGCAACGAGTAAGAGAGACGGTTTGTTAGTGAAGACGTGGCAGAGGAAAGGTACGGCGGAGATGGAGATGAAGATGTATCGAGAGGCGGCGGCGTCGTTTGAAAACGCGTTGAGAATAGAGCCGGAATCGAGGACGATTCGAGAGCAAAGGAAGGCCGCGGTGAAGGAGATGGAGATGATTGAGGTGAAAGATGGAGAGGTTGAACTGCGCGCGAGGGATTTCTTAGCTAAGAGACAACGTGTTTCGATAGAAAAGAAAAAGGAACTCGAAACGCCGTCGCCTGCCGCGATAGTACAGACTAAAAAGAAGGAAGCGATGGCGAAAGAGGAAATGAAGACGACAACAATGGACATTGAAAAAGTGCGCAAAGCGATATCGAAGCTCGATCACGACGAGGAAGAAATAAAAACTGGACCTATTTTCGACAAGCAATGGAAGCTCGCCGCTACTTCCTCAGAGAAGAAGTGCAAAATCCTTCGCGCCGTTCGCGCGGAAAACATCACCAAAATCCTCGCCGAAAGACTCACCGGCGACCTTTTAGGGGATATCATCGTTGCCATTCTCACGCACTGGATCACGGAAGATTACGCGAACACATCGTCAAACGACGACGACGATCCCGTAAACTGGCTCACTGCGCTCACCAAAACCAACCGCTTCTCCATGGCTTCCATGCTCCTTTCCGGCGAAGCGAAAACAAACGCCCGCGAAAGCTGGAACCGGTGCGTTCAAAGATTAGAGAAGAATAAGAATATGAATAGCGTAGCTTTAGATAGGTTAGAACACTTGCGCGCGAACTTTAGATTGTAACAACACATTTTAACGCATTAGTACTCTTCGTGTAGATGTGTATTGAGACATTTTCTCGCGAAAAACGTGGACACAATTAAACGACGTGGACGCACAATTAAACGCTAAAAGATATCGGTATCTTTAGCTTTTAAAATTGTTCCAGAAAGCAACGCGCTTAGTAAACTTCGCGCGCTGCTGCTCTTTCATCATGTCCGCAGGCAAGCACCTCGACATCTCCTCTTCCACACCGAACAACAAACCGTTACCAGATGGCGTCTCTAAAACGTACGACGTGACCTCGAAATGGGAACCGTACTGGTTGTGCTTTATCGGCACCGTGAGTGCTTTCCCGTGCTTGGTGTTCTTTTGGGAGACGAAAACGTTGACGTTAGAGACCGAGGAAGTCGTCTTGAACTCGCGAAACTGCGTCAAGAATACGAACAAGAGATTACCGTACGGCGAGTTAGGATCTGTGGACCAATCAAAAAATGCGTGCGGGTGCTACGAAGTCGGAGGCGAATCCATCGGACGGTTGTCCCCGGGATGGGGGAGTACGAATGAACTCCCCGAGATGCTGTCGATTTTGGCGACGCTGAAACACCGACAGCAACAAAGAGGCGATCAAGGGCAAATTCAACGGACGGAGAATCTGGAGAGGAAAATCGATGCAATCATACAGCACTTTAAGATTAAAATTCCGGACGACTTGGATATCGACCAAGCGCCGGGTGCGATGTCGATGAAGCGTTACTAATAGTACTCTTATTTATTCTTCGACGATGCGAGACGACGCGTGTTGTTTTTGGCGACGAGGAGGAAAAGACTATTTATACACCCAATAAAGCCTCTCTGGCTTGTACAAACGCGAATGCGCAGAATATGTGTGTCACACTATATATAGAAGTCATACTAGAAGTCATACTAGAAGTCATACGTTTTAACACACGGCAAGTTCTCCTGAAAATAAGATGGTTTTCGTTTGTCAGTGGGAAATCCAACCTTTTTGAAGTTTTTTAATACCGTCTGGTGGCTCTCGATCGGCGCTGCTCACGAAAAGTCGAAAAAGCGCTTTCCTCGGAAAGGAGATTTCATTTAACAATGAGATTTGAGTCACGATTTTCCGTCGTTTCGCTTGTTGTTTGCTGCAAAAAAAAACACTCACCCCGGGCGCGTTTACTAAAAAAGCGCAGATACTCCTCCATCAAACGTAGCGCGACTGAAGAACGCATCGTCATCAGCATCAGCATCGCCATCGTCATCTTCTCGGTGTGCGCGCGAAAGTCGTTTCACCGCACGAAGAACGAAAGAGAGAGAGAGAAGAGGCGTTTAGATAAAATCTACTCGCGACTCTTGAGAAAAAGCGTCGGTTAATTGGATACATCCGCGAAAGGACGCGAGCGACGGATGAGCGCGTTGACGCACGCGTTGGACGATCATCTCAACCACCAAAGACGAAACAACACGAATGGTGGTGGTGAGAGCACTGCTCGTAAAAATGGTCGAAATTCGAGCGATTCCACGTCCACGTCGTCGCCGGAGTTTTCACCGGAAGTGACCCTTCGAGACGGAAACAAAACGCACGGATCCGGATCCGCGATCGCTTTGTTACGAGCAACCGTCTGGGAAGAGGCACAAAAAAGAGGCGAAAATTTCGGCGGTCGCGAAGCGGATGGCGACGACGACGAGGAGGAGGAGGGTGGACAAAGACGAGGAAGAGGAGGAGGGCCGATGATTGATGCGAAAACGCGCGCTATTTTGGAGACGGAAAACGCGGAGCAAATGTTCGTTGGGAGGAGATCGATGGAGATTGAACAAGTCGCGAGTTTCGGGAACATTCAAATAGCGCCGGCGGTGTCCGGGCCGCAAACGCAAGCGTTTAGCGGGATCAGTTCGAGACCAAGGGAAGTGCCTCGCGTGAGACGAGTGACGGTGTACGACGACATGAACGAGGATAGTAACGATGCGAGCAGTCCTGGGAGGAAGCGGAGAGGCGCGTCGACGAGTTACTTGGCGATCGAGGCGGATTTGTTGAGCAGAAGCGACGAGAACGTCGGGATGTTTTGTTCTTCCCCGAATAGGAAGAATTTTACCTCTGCGCCATTCGCGGCTGTTTTTGCCGCAGGGAGAACGAGTACGGGAGTAGGGTCACCTTTAGGTCAACCGTCATCACCAAAATCGACGTCGAAAGGGTTTTATTCTGCACCTTTTGCGACGGTATATGGATCGCCGAACGCACCCTCCAGTCCTGCGAGCAAAATGAACTCTTCGTTACATTTTTAAAACAGAAAAAAAACGCGCTGTACATATGTAAAGCACACATGAAGAATCAACAACAAATAGTAAAGTCCAATAGCAAAGCAAATAGTAGCACATGAAGTTTCGCGGGGATTACGCAAATATCCTGCTCGCGGGTTGTATATATACGAAAAAGAAAGTATTGCACATAACGATAATTACCGTAGGTACCAAGTACCGCGTACCACACGGTAGAAATAATTGTCTCTTTAATATACAAGGAAAACACAAACGCACGCATGCGCAACACACGCACAACACAAAAAGCAAGCAGCTCGGTCTGATCTCTCTCTCTCTACAAAGTTTAATATCCTCTGTTATGACCAAATTTACACCTATGTCCCCACGAACACCGTCCAGTTTGCGCGAACGCGCGACAAATTTGACTCTTGAACGTCACCATGAGAGGCACTGAACCGCCTAACAAGGTTGTTCCATTCGCCCCTTGCACCGCTCTCGATGCCTCTTCGACCGATTGGAACCCAATAATTCCAGTCGTCGCGATGCGCGTGCACGATATGATGCGCCCAAACTGCGCAAACGCGTTCACTAAATCATTCTCATTACTATCTGTGGGCAACCCTTTGATGTAAATGTTCTCCGACGGTGGATTGGTCATCGCAGAACCGCCGACGCCACCACCACCACCGCCCACCTCGCCACCACCTCGCCCACTACTACCAGCAACCCCGGAACTATCCGTATTCGCAAACTTCACCTGTAACGGCCTGTGCGCCAAATCTTCTCTTAAAACTCTTCCGCTGACTTTCTCAATCGCTTTCTCCGCCTCCTCGTACCTTATGAACTTAACGAATCCGTATCCTTTCGAGACTTGTGACATTTTATCCCGCATAATATTCACGCTCTCCACTTCCCCGCACTCCTCGAACAAGTGTTTCAACGACCCTTCCTCCATATCTCTCGGAATATTCCACACGTACAAATTTGAATGCGTCGGTAAACTGGCCATAATCTGCTGCTTCGCGTTGAACGACACCGACACTGGCATCGCACCACCGATTTCGCTCACTATCATCTTCCCGTTTGCCTCTCTCACTGCCACCTCTGCTTCCCCAACCGTCTCAAATCGTATCAACGCCGTCGTCGCAATCACGCGACAACTCACAATCTTCCCAAACGCGCCAAACTTCTCGCGCAAAATCCCTTCGTCGATATCCAAAGGTAATCCTTTCACGTACACGTTATCCGTGGGAATCGACGCCACGTCTACGCCCGTCGCGCCAATCATCCCGCCGTGTACCCCCATCAACCCGTTCGAATCCGTGCTCGCGAATTTAATCTGCAACTGCTTATCTTTCACGAATTTCCCGTGTAACTTCTCCTTCGCGTTCACCGCGTCCTCGAACTTCACGTACTTCACGAATCCGTACCCTTTCGATTGTTTCGTTTGCACGTCTCGCATTATCGTGCACGACTCCACGGTGCCGAATTTTTGGAACAAAGTCGATAACTGCCGCTCGTCCATGTCTCGAGGAATAGACCACACGTACAAGTTGGAGTGCTTCGGTTTCTTACCACTCTCCCCGCCGTAGTGGTTGTTATAGTTCGTCGGGTAATTATTCGTCGTAGTACTGTTGATGGTGTTGTTGTTCGAGTTGTGGTGGTGCGTCCGCGCGTTGTTGTCGTCGCCTCCGTTGTTCATCGTCATCATCTGATCGTCTTGGTTGGACGACGCGCGCTTCCGATTCACCGGTAACGAAGAAGGAGGATGAGGGGCGATTGTGTCGACATTATCGTCTCCTCCTCTCGTCGTCGCTGCCATGCCGGGTCTGCGGAAAGGCATGTTCTCGTTGTTGGTGATTACGAGAGTGTGACGACAATGACGACGACGCGCGCAAAGGGTGGTCTTTGTGTGACGACGGAAGAAGAAGAAGCGAGGATGTTTCTTTGTAAGACGAACAACGCGGGAAAAATGTGTCGAAGTAAAATGAGGAAAATTCCAAGAAGTACTTGAATATATATGTACCCGATGCGTATGTACGAATAAAACTCTAATCCCATTCAGATGGCACTTCTTCTGTCGCGCCTCGTTGCACTTCTCCCTCTTCGACCACGTCGAATGGTGCTTGAGAGGAGGGCGGTTCTGGGGTTGGGTCTCGCGGCGGCGCGAAGGTTTCCGGAGGAGGCGCCGCCGCTTCCGAGACCTTTTGTTGTTGTTGTTGTTGTTCTCCTACTTCGAGATGCGAGAGAGAGAGATCGCTTCGGAGCATAGAAAAGTCGCCGAGTTGCGTCGGTGCACCGGCAAACCCGCCGTATTGGTTTTCGAGGGAGAACGCGAGGTCCTCGTGGTGGTCTTCCTCGTCGCCGTTTTCGCCGGTACTTTTCTTCATCGCTATGGAGAGGTCGCTGTCGATTTTGATTTTCGCTTCCGGGCGTTGAACGCGGTCTATGAGGCGGTGACCGGTGGATTGGTACGCTCCTGTTGTTCCAGTGCCAACGCTTGGACGACGATGTTTGCCCTCGATTCGGTCTTTCGCGCGTCTTCGGAGTTCGCTTAAAACGTCTTTCGCCGGTTGAATGGTTTCGTGCTTGGATAAATCGCCAAAGTTGGTGTTGTTGGACCACTCGTCGAGAAATGCGATGCATTTCAACTGTGTTTTCTTGGCGATATCGTATGCACGTTTCCGGAGATTGATGTCTTGGGACAGTTGCGATTCGCCACGCATGATACCTCTGAGCATCGGCCGGAGATACTTTTGTATATTTTCGACGACGAATCCTTTCGCTTTCACGGCCACGGCGAGTATATCGGAGCTCCCACCTTCGGAGCTGTGTACGTCCTCGATTGCCGCTTTCATTATGGCTGAACACAAGGCTAACGGTACTATTTTACGCTCAATTTCAAGTTTCATTTCGGAATCATCATCGTTGTCGTCGCCAACACCACTACCACCAGCAATCACGGCGTCAGTTTCCACGTTTTCATCCGCGAGCTCTTTTAAACCTTCAAAAATTTTATCCGCACCAACGTCGCCGTGTTTCTTCACAAAGCGATACGCTTCTCTACCTGTGCTGCTCACTTCCGAGAACATTTTGTTCTCGCGAATACTTGTGCGTACTTTATTTATGAACGCATCCGAGCCAAATCGAACGGCTTCCGGGACAAACGCATCTGCCAAAGTCGTCGGCGACGCCGACATAGACTTTCCATTTGGCGGCGATATGTGCGTCCCGTTCGAGTTCATCGAATGCAACGATGTCGGTGGTCTAATGCTATTGTCTTTGTCTTCACCTTTCACGGCTGATATTATCGACATTACGTTTAACGGCTTCATCGATTGCTTCGTCGCGCGTTCGCTAAGGAGTCGATTCCTCTCTCTGGTATTTTCAATCATCTCGTTTATTTTGTTCACACCTCTGCGAACTTCCTGTTCTGTCCCTTCGACAACCAAACCCGTAGGAGTCTTCGCGTCCACTGTCACCGTCGCCCCAGTTACCATCCGAATCAAATCTAACTTCTCCTGTGATGACACCACGTTGAAGAAATTTTTACAATCGTGTCGTCTCGTAACTTTTGGTTGTTGTTGTTCCTGAACCATCTGCCTTTGTTCTATTATTCTAGGTTTCTTAAGCGATGAATGTCCTCCTTGTTGTTGTTGTTGCTGCTGATATGCGTCGTGAGGCCTCGCTAATCCAATCGCCGAAGATGCTATAGGTAATTTTGCCCACTCCTCTCTCGCTTCCGATGTCTTGCGCTTCAATCGATTTCCTTGTAACGACATGGTATGCGTTTCTTTCTCGCGCGTTTCCACCCAATCCTCGTCTGCTTTTTTCCCTTCTTCATTTTTGCCTTTCTCCTTCTTTCGCGCGGCGTCGGCATTCGTCGTCGGCGCCGACGATTTCGTCTTCTTCGTCGTCGTCTCTTCCTTTACTGATGGTTTCCCTTTGATTCCCGAATCCAAAAACTTAAACACCTCGGGTTTACTCCGGTACCGATTTCCATCCTCGTCGAAATAGTACGCGTCGTAATGTCTCGAATTATTACCCTTTATCACGCGTTTGCTCGCAGACACGTTCCATCCTTTCAGAGCTTCGAATGGATCTCTCGGCGTTGCCTCGCGTTCACGCACGGCGTCGCACAATCGCTGCCAAAACTCGATTCGTTTTTTTCGAGTTTCCTCCGTTGGGTTTGGAGACGGGTCGGAGGTTGGGAGTGCGGGGTATTTCGACGACGACATTCGCTACGCTTTGCCGAGCGTCGCACCGTGCTGCGCGTGGTACCGGTGGATATACAGGAAGGAGTGTATGAGCGACAACTCTGTTGTTCGACTTTTTAGGGGGAGACAATATAGAGGAAATCGAACGAGTTCGGAGAGATATTTTTACACGACTCGTCGTAAACGCTCAAAGTTTTTTTCGGAAAAAAGTTTAAAAAGAAAAAGTCTCGCAGCCTCCATCGGAGGTCAAGCAATCCACGTAACCCTTAACTATTCTGCCGAGTAAACTACCGATTTGTGCGTCTCTTTCGTAAATTTTCAATTCTGGTAAATAATCCTGACGATAGAAGACTTTCGAGTTTTCGTCTACGCGCACGAAGGATACGCCTTCGAACGAAGGATCGGCATTGAGGAATTGTCTCGAGATATAGGTGCCATCTTTTGTACACAGTTCGGCAGATATGGTCCAGTTGCGTCCGTAAATGTACGCAGAGCACATGTTGTTCAATGTTTCATCGATTTCGGATATATTGTTAGCAGAGTAAAGCCCGTCTGTGTACACCGATTCTTCCGAGTAGAGACGCTGGCGATTTTCAGCGCAGTGCACGCCGTCGCGAGCCGCTTCCAATTTTTCACTCGTAAAGTATTTTGAACACGACGGAGAAACCTCGTTTGGCAAGGTTTTCTCAGACCCGTCTGCAAGGACAGCCATGATTGGTTGCGTGACTTCATCTTTACAACGTTGCTTCTCGTTCTCATCTCCTAAGAATGAAAACAAACACCGTTTCTTCTCCGCGAGTAACGAACCGATCAAAGGCACGTGTTCGTACAGTTTGCCCTCACCGAAAAAGTCTCGCCAGTCGTATACTTTAAAATCTGCGTTGAACTTGATAAACGAAACACCGGGCACGTTCTCAATCGGATCCGTTTTCAACTCGCCGAATTTCCAACCGGTCGTGTTGTACATGAAAAAAGGCACGTACAAGTCATCTTCGCACACTTCTCGATACACCTCTAAACTCCACTCCTCGACTAAATCTTCCGAGAGTAGATTTTTAAACAGCAACTCGACCTCGGATCGATTTCTACCGACGACGGAACCGTCCGTGTACACGATATCGTCCGCGAAATGCGCGCTGCACTCTTTCGCGGCGTTTACGCCGGCGTCCGGGCATATGAGAAAAATCTCTCGCGCTTTTTCCAACTGCTCTTTGGAAAAATTTTCTTTGCACGAAGGGGAAACTTCGTCAGGAAAGGAGGAAGTGAGCGCGAGGGCGTTGTACGATACAGAACTGGTGTTTGTCGCGTGAGCTGTGTTAAGTAGAGATGCGCCGAGCAGTGCAAAGAGTGTGAGGAAAAAGTGACGAATCATGGCGCGTGATGTTTAATGAAGAGAGAGAGAGAGATTTTTTCCTTTTTATGCCTGTCAAAAATACGAGGGACGAGCCTCGTTGTTGTGGACTATAAGTGTTTTTATGAACAATAGGTGTTTGAAAAGAATTTCCGTGTGATTAATCTCTCTGTGTTCTGCTCGTGCTTCTCAATCGAAAGTCACCTCCTCTAGATAGTCCTGCGCATCCTTCCTCTGAAATCAAGCATTCCGAATATTCCGTAGTGATGCGTTTCAATAAGCGGCCGATTATCGGGAGATTCTCGTTGGCGTATATTTTCAGATTGTCCACGTAATCCCTTTGATAGAATGCTTTGTTATTTCCCGCATTGAAAACAATCTTGCTCATTCCAGTAATATCGGTAATATAGTCATAAGAAAGGGACATGTTGAAGGAGTACGAGGGGAAGTAAGTATGTTCGGTACACTCTTCTTCGAATACTTGTAAGTGTTGCTTGGTGAAGTTGAACGCAAACATATTCGTGAAAACGCGCGATACTTCCTCCTTATTCGAAGCAGACACCGTACCATCCGTGTACGTCATTGAACTGTCGAAGTTATCCAAACAGGCTGTCTTATAATTGGTGTTTCCAGAGTCTTGATTGCAAGTAATTATATGCCGCGCAATTTTCAAGCGTTCCGGAGAAAAGTGTTCGCGACAAGACAACGATACCGTACGAGGTACGAGATCTTCAAGCACCGCGCAATCTGCACTCGTAAGCCACCGCCACCCGCATAAGCACATCAGTACAAGATGGACCCAAGCAAACATTAGTATATTTGGATTTTGTGGATGTGTTTTTGTGTGCCTGAATGACATATTCTCATCATTTTTAAATATAATATCCAAACGATCATGTGATTGTCAAACGAATACTTCAAAACCAGAAATTCACACTTATCGAAGTTGAGAGAGACCGAACGTAATGCCATGCGCCGCGTGGGATGAACATAGCATCTCCAGGGTTTAATATTGTGTCAAAGTACGTCGCTTCTGCGAATTTTGGAAACTTTTTCAAGTCTGGATTCTCCACATCCTTCACTAAACTTCGCGTGAACGCGTTCACTTGATTCTTCCCAGCAGCCCCCGTAGTCATGACTGCTTCGGAATAAAGCTTCTCGGTTTGGTCATCGAGGTATATGCGAACGTATTTAAATCCACTCACTTGTACAAATACGTTATCATAAGGGTCGCGATGAAGTGATGTTCGGGTTTCTCTCGTGCCTATCCAGAGATTCGATGCACCCGCACTTGTGACTTTCCCGAGCGTCAAATGTGGTATCGAGATGTATTTTTGCAGCTCTGGCGCATGATGAAACAAGCAATGTTGCGAGACATACGCGACTTTACATTGAAGAGAGCTGCTGTTTTCACTTGCATCTACGGCATTACTCGCGTTTAGCGCTTCCGAGAACTCCGATAAGCTCACGACGCCGGCACCGGAATCGTTGCTGCCTGGGAATCCAAACTCAACCGGAACGACGCGCTTGCCTCCGAACATTTCATCTCGTAAAAACTCTGTCGTTTTACACAAATCGAGAAGTTTCCATTTCTGCTCGTTGGCGTATTTTCTCACCACGCACGGTTTCTGCGTTTTGAAGTACTTTTGTAGAAACACCGCCGCGCTCAAGTCCGATAATTCCGACGCGATTTGATTTTGTACGAGGTCTCGCGATTTCTTTTTCTGCCGCGCTTCCGGTATTTTCATCGCAATCTCAACCACATCACTCTTGACGCCCCAAGAGTGTTCTTTTTTCTCCCGATGAAATTCGTAAAACACTTCCACCTCTCGCATCAATTTGCCGTAAAAACTTGGCACTTTCTTTAAATTCTCCTCGCCGTCGACTCCAATCACCATGTTCAACAGGTCCAAATTCGCGCGAGCGATTTTTGTCACCGAGGAATCCCACTCGCGAAGCAACGCCGGCAAACGCGGGTCGTCCGCAACGTTCACTCGTTCGTCGTCGCTCGCAAATTCTATTTCAAACGCATCCAATCCACTTCGATTCCCTGTGCCATCCCCAACTACTTTCATTAAAATCAATACGTGCGCGTACGCTGAGGCGAACAACCACTCGAACGAGTTCCAATCTTTCAACCGTTTTTGTTCCGTCACCATCAACGCGCACTCTTTCGCGCCTTTGATTGTAAACATCTTCAAAGAATCCCAAGTCCTCTTCCCTCGCTTCGATTTCGAAAGCTCCGGCTCGAGCGCGTCCACGAGAACTCGCATCTCTTCCTCTCGCGTCGTCTTCAAAGTCGTTCTCGTTCCCTCTCGCGTCTTCTCGCCCCAAACGCGTTCGGTAAACAATCGAAAATACTCACTCGTCTCCGCGGTGGGTGTTACTCTCGCTGCTCCCGACGAACCGTCGCCTGAATCGTCGCATCCAAAGCACGTCCACGGGTTGTTCTTTTCCTCCTCCTTCTCCTCTTCTGGAGGAGGCATTTGTTCTCTCTCTCTCTCTCTCTCTATCCGTCTCGTCGCATGTCTCCGTTTTCCAATGAGAGCCAGTTTTGAGGAAAAATTTCTCTGAAAAATGGCAGTTTGAGCAAAACTACGAGGGGTTTTGGGAAAGCACTTCACATCCTCATTATTATTATTTGCTGCCTTTGAAAAACGCGTTTGTGCGAATAAAGAAAGCTCTTCATATATATATAGTGTATCATATATATATAGAGAGAGAAGCGACTGGAACGATTCGGGAGAGAGAAAGAGAGAGAGAGAATTGGAAAGACTACGCGCGTGGCATCACTTCGTGTTGTTGTTGTTGAGAAAGAGTACATTGAAGTGAGAAATCGATCAGAGATACGAAAGAGATATAAAAGAGAAGAGTAAATAGAAAGTTGTACATATAAAGAAGACAACAAATGAGCGGAGATGAGCACCAACCGCCGCCGCCGAAAGTATCCGCGTCGGATTTAGATTGCTTCACGCGAGTTTGCAACGCGTCGGTTGCGATGTTTGGGATCGGGTCCATCATAGGGGCGGTGAAAGCGACGTGGGCGGAAGCGCCTTTGACGATTCAAAGAGGCCAAACGCTCGCGGCGGTCAGGAATACCGGGTCGTACATGGCGAATTCCGGCGGAGTGTTTGCCGCGGTAGGGGCCATGTACACCGGGACGTCGTGTTTGTCTAAAAGCATTCGAGGTAAAGATGACTTTTGGAACGGCGTCTACGGCGGGCTGGCGGCCGGGACGGTTATGGGGTTGAAGGCGAAAAAGGTTGGCGTCGCGGTAGGTGCCGGGGTGGCATTTGCCGCGGCGAGCGCGAGCGTCGACGGGACCGGGGAGAAAGTTCGAGGCGACGGGTTGTTTGACGACAACGCGACGCCGGGGAGGGTTTATTTTCCGTACGACGAGATTAAGAAGTAATAATAAAGCTTTGTTTTCGAGATCCAACTTTGCCCTAAACCCCCCGTTCGGCGCACCAATGCCAAAAGAGTTTGTAATTTAACATCAATTGAAGGTACTAGTATCATACTTTTCGTAGAACTTTAGTTATTATTACCACGTCGTCGTCGTCGTTGATTTTGGCGAAGATTTGTGCGATTTCATGATGAGAAATTTCAAAATCGGAAACGTCGTCACAAAACGACACCTTTTCCTGCGCCGCGCAGCACATAAAAATGCTCCTCCCTTTCTAATCGACGCACATCAAGAAAGATTTCGAAAGAATAATGGGCATATCCTCTCTCCTTTTGAACATCAAATCGATCACGAAATCTGGCACGCACATCAGCGCGCACAAAGACAGCAAAATCGCGGTCGATTCGTACTGTTGGTTGCACAAGTGCGCGTATTCGTGTTCGAGGGAACTGGTTGAAAACTGCGGGAACCAAGACGTGTTCGTGCACGCGTTTTTGAATCGAGCGAGGATGCTGAAGAACTCCACGGGTTCGTCGGAGGTGACGTACGTCTTTGACGGCGCCTCGTTGCCGAGTAAAGCGAGAGAGGAGAAGCAAAGACGACAGAGACGCGAAGCGGCGAAAGATATGGCGAGAAAGGCGTGGAGCGAAGGGAACAGAAAATTAGCGTTCGACTGCTACGGGAAAGCGTTGGACGTGACGTTTGAGATGGCGAAGAGAGTGATGGATGCGATTGAAAGAGAAGGGCTGGGGCGAGTGTTAGTCGCGCCTTTTGAAGCGGATGCGCAGCTGGCGTATCTGTGTAAGAACGGGTACGCGGACGTGGTCATCACGGAAGATTCAGATATGTTAGCGCACGGTGCACCCATCGTGTTTTATAAAATGGATAATAACGGCATCGGGGATGAGATTCGGTACGAAGATTTACCGAGGAACAGAGGGTTACGATTCGACCAGTTTACGCCGGATTTGTTTTTACAGATGTGTTGCATGAGCGGATGCGATTATTTGCCGAGTTTGCCGAACGTAGGAATGAAGAAGGCACATCAGGCGATGCGAAAGTGTCGGGAGTACGGCGCAGCTTTGAGGTCGTTTAAATTTGAAGGGATTCGGGTCGATAAGGAATATGAAAGTGGGTTTCGGGACGCGCTGATTACGTTCAAGCACGCGTTAGTGTATTGTCCCACGAGGAAGAAGTGTGTGAACTTGAGCGATTGCGCTGAAGACGACGGGGTACCGTGCGAGGACGTTTTGAATTTGAGGTTTAGCAAGGAAGATGAAAAGAGGCTTTTGGGTGAACGAAGAGTCGATGCGGTGTGCGAAGGCGTCGCAAACGGGAAACTGCATCCTGTGAGTTTAAAGCCGTATCCCCCGCAAAGAGAGTTGCCGAAAAGCAACAGAAACTTTAGTACGAACACCACCACCAACAACAACAGCAACAACAGGATGACCATGAACAATTATTTCACGAATAGAAAAGATGAAGGGGGAGCGGTGATATTCGGACAGCAACACCAGCATCAGCCGCGATCTGCTACTACTTCCAACGCGCCGAAAATGCAACCAAACAGGCCGATTGTGCGCTCAACGTTTTTCGCCAACGCTCTTAAAGACGACGAGGAAGAGAAGAACAGACGAGAAGCGTTGAAGCGATACGCCGCAAAGCCGTCCACGTTTGACGCATTCGAATATTCCAATAACAGCGCTTTGTTGCCGATGAATCGCGCCACGCCTGAGCTATCGTTACAGTCGCCAATGAAGAAACGCGTCGTGAAAAAGTTTGACTTGTACGGCACGGCGTCCAAGAATACTCCGGAGGATACGAAGAAGAAGAGTATGGTCGAATCGTCACCGAGTGCTCTTTTGAACACGGCAGTTCGAAAATCGCCGAGACTGACGAAGATCAGATCGAGTGCACTCGACAATAACGACGACGATGACAACGCGACACCAGCTACGGGGAAGAAAACGGTTGATTTTCTCGAAAACTTCAGATTCGATTCTACCTCTTCAAAGAAGAAAGCTTTGTCGGGAAGAAAAACCACCGTCATTCCGAGCACCGTGTCTGTCGGTAAAAAGAAGAAAGCAGTTTCCTCGTTACCAAAGACGACGACGACGACGACGACGAGTAAAAAGAAAAGACGAACATCAAAACGACTCTCGGCGGGTGGAGAGAGAACTTCTGCCGCCGCCTTATTTTCGGAATTTGCTTTGCACTCGAACAACGACGAGAAATAGCTCTTCATACAATAGGACAACAACACATATTTCGCTTAAAATAGTTTCATGATAGCAGCAGCTTACACAACCACGCTTGTTTTAATACTAATAATTACTAGAATACAACGAGAAATCGTTTTTCAAACTAAAAATAGAGCTACTATCGCACCGCGAACTGATTCTTAATCTTTCCCGTTCGCGTGTCGCAAAGCATTCGCTCGTCTCTTCGATGCTTCGCGTCCAATCTCCGCCGCGCAAAATCAACCGCTTTCGGATTCGCCTTCATCTCCGCCAACTCGTCCACTTTCGAGCGAATCACGACATCAAATCCATCTCTGGTCGTAAACTTCGCGCTTTCCCGTCCCATCGCTTCCTCTCGCATCCTTTCCCGTTTCATTTGCTTCTTCCGTTTCTTCCTTTGCGACTTGGTATCGTGAAAGTCTTTCAGGTATTTTTCTTTCAACTGGTTCTCGCTCGCGGCGACGGCATCGACGATATCGTCGTCCAAAGTGAACGCGTCCGGATCTTCTTCCGCTCCTTCTTCCTCCTCCTCCTCCTCCTCTCGTTCGTTCTCTTTTCCTTCCTCTTCCTCCTCTGCTTTCCTCTTCTCTTCCTTCTCTCGTTTCCTCTTCGCCGCCGCCTCCGTTCGCGCTTTCGCTTTTTCCACTCGCTTCTCTTTTTCTCTCTCCTTCGCGAGTTGTTGCGTCTCCCTCGCTCGTTTCTTCAGGAGTTGCTCCTCTCTCGTTTCTTTCTCCGCGACGGCGCGAGTGACTTCTTCCGGTGGCGCGTCGTCCGAGTCCGAGTCTTCCGAGTCGACATCATCATCACCTTTGTCCTCGTCCTCGTCCTCGGGATCGATGATGGGAGGACGACTTTGATCACGTTTTCCCCCCGCACCACGAGTTTTATTCGCAGCGCTCGAGCGAGTGACGCGCGAAGCAGCAGCATTAGCGGCGGGCATATTCTTCTCGCGCGAAGTCTTCCCCTTTTCTTTCGCTCTCTTTCTGCCGGCCGTTGTTGTCGTTGTTGTGTTGTTCTCGAAAACCGCTTTTTCAACGACGAGATTCTCCCGAGAGACGAACGTTTTTCTCCCAAAACCGCAATTAAAAAACGAGAGACTACACGCTTTAATCATGCCGAGAATCACGTGCACGGGCACTCCGCAACAGCGAGGGTGCGGCACGGTGTTAGTGCACCCACCGTCGGCGCAGTTCGTGCGATGCGCGGTGTGTTCCGCGATTACCGCGTGCGCTGCTGCATCATCATCGTCAGCATCGGGAGGCAACCCCCTCTCGTCGTCCTCGTCGAACGCTGGGGGTGGTTTTGTTCGAAACAACCGAGGAGGAGGCGCGAACGCGCGAGAAATGGCCGCCATCCACTGTCAAGGGTGCACGGTTCGATTGATGTTCCATCTTGGCGCGACGCAAGTGCAGTGCGCGTTGTGTCACACCATAAATAGAGTCGCCTCAAACAACAACAACGGGAATGGTGGTGGTGGGCACGTTGAAAGGCAGGACGTTTCGCACTGTCGCTGTCGCGGGTGCGGGGTGACGCTGATGTACACGAGAGGCGCGACGAGCGTGAGTTGCGGGGCGTGTCACGTGGTGACGAATACAGCTGGTATAGCCGCGGAAGGAGGAGGAGTGAATAGCACGGCGAGTAAGAGTAGCGTGGGAGAAGAGGAGAGAGAGTTGGTGGTGGTGGAGAACCCGCCGGTGAAGTTGCGAGACGGAAGAGTCGTGCCGAACGTGAGCGTGGCGGTGGAGATTCATAACGTTAACGATACAAAGTAGCAGAGCATTGTTGTACATAAAAGCGCTACGGTGTATATTATAATTACTATTTTACAACATTCATATTTGATGATATGGTACAAAGCTCCTTCCGCGTTTATTTATTTTTACTTATCCGTCGAGTTCGCGAAGCTTGAAGCCGATGTTTATGTATTGCAACTCCAACGTTTTCAAGTTCGACGGCATGTCGTCGTACCCGGGTTCTCTTCCGAAACGAATGTGGAAGTTTATTCTCCATAACTTCAATATTCTCGCCAATCGAATGTGTCGATTCACGTGCTTGCCTAAATACGATTCGTACGCCTCGTCGCCGTGGACCTGCCTCAACGCTTTCCCGAGCTTCCCGACCATCGGGCCTCTCCGCGTTCTCATAAACTCGAACACTTTCGGGTTATTCGTGAACGGATCGTCTAACAACGTACCTCTAAATTCCTCGGAGACACGTTTGCCTCGTCTCGCGTTGTATTGCGCTTTTTCGAAATCAATCGGCGACGTTTGACCTTGTCTTCCGATGGTACACAACCAGTTCCTCGCCGCTTCGCGAGCGTCCGCTTCGGACACCGATCCGTATTCACCGCTCTCGTCGTCGTCGTTTACGTCGTCCTCTGCGGCACCGTACGTCCAGTTATACCCGTGTTTTTCCCTATACGACGCGTACGGTTTCTGTTGTTGCTGCTGGAAATCGTTCGTTGCGGTCGATCGAACCCGATAGGCTCTTTGCGTTTTGCGGTTGTTGTTCTCGTTGTTGTTGGTGGTGTTATTCGTATGATTATTCGTATTCTTATTAGTACCGCTACTTTTACTCGCCGCGCGGACGATGATGCTGCGAGTATTCTTCGAGACCTCCTGATGAGAAAGAGAGAGAGTAAGAGGATGAAAGACATCAAAAGTCAGTTCCATCGTTCCAAAGAGAGAGAGAGAGAGACAGAAAACGAGAGAGAGAGAAAACGAGAGAGAAGAATGACGTTGCACGAAACCGCATACGAACGTAACGAAACGCGCAATCCTACCTCCTTCTTCGTCTTCTTCTTTCGTTGCAACGAAGAAAAACACGAGACGCACAGAGACGCCTTTTCGGTCGTCGTCGTTCTCATCATCTCGTCGAACAACGGCGCGTTTTTGTCGCGCGCTCTCACCAGAGAGAGTAATAATAAGTCGTTTTGATATATTCTTTTTCTTTTTTGTGCGGAGATGCCCAAAAGAACAAAAGGAAAATGCCCAAAAGAACAGCGCGATGGTGGACACACGAAAGGATGGATTTTGATTTTTTGATCGACGAGTGTTGTGTTCTCGTGCGTCTGTGCCGCAGACCCATTTCCCGCCAAAAGAAAGAGAGAAGAGAGGCAAAATTCAAAAAATTCAAAAAACCAAACACCTCTCTGAAAAGAGACACTCCTCGTCAAAATCTCTCTCTGCAAAACGACAGTAACACACGCGCATAAAACAACAACAACAAGAACAACAACGAAGAGGAAGAAGTTTTGAGCGAGCGAGAACAATTATTCTGGTTTTCTTTCGAAGAGGAGGAGGCGCAGAGAAGACGGATTTGTTGTTTATTTTTTTTGTAAGATTTTACGACGAAAATCATGTCGACGCGAGGAAGTCTCCGAAATCGTCGCGCGAGATCTAACGTCGTCGAGGAAGAGAAGAAGACGCTGGATTTGAAACGAACGCGATCGAGAAGTCGAGGAGGACCACACTCGTCGAAGAAAAAGGAAGAGGCGGAGGAAACAGAGGAGGAAGAATCGACGAAGAAAGAACGAGGAAAACAACAACCGCAAAAGTCGATTTTGAAGACGAGGAATAAAAACGCCTCGAGCGGTGGCGCGAAGAAGAAGAAGGAGGAGGAGGAAGAAGATGATGAAGAAGAAGACGACGAGGAAGAAGAGGAAGAGGAAGAAGAGAAAGAGATCCCGCCGGTGGTGGTGAAAGAGAAGGACGAGGAGGAAGACGCGGAAAAGCAGTTACCGCTCGTCGTCGCGGCGACGCCGCAACAGCAAGCCGAGGGCGGCGCGGACGAGATGGAGGAAGAAGAAGAAGAAGATGAAGAAGAACAAGGCTTGTTCGAATGGCTCGCGAAGAAAGAAAAGTTGCCGGAGGAGAAAGCGAATCGATTAGCCGCGGAGTGGACGACGCGGTACCAAGAAGATCAGGCGTCTGCGGCGGCGGAAATGTATACTTTGTTGACGAAAGCGAGCGGCTGCAAGGCGAAAATTTACAAGCCAGAGTTGATGAACTCGGAGTGCGCGATTATTATGAAGAGAATCGAGGATGAATTGAGACAAGGTAACGTGAACCCGGTCGATCCAATGGCGGGGAAAGGGAAATTATACAGGAACTTTAAGGACGATTTGGGTTTGTTCATGCGCGCGGTGGTGAGAGAAACGATCGATTCGAGAGACTTGTTTGACGATACCATGTTTGAAATGTTTCGGGAGATTTTTCAGACGTGTTCAAACTCAACCGCACGAGTGATGAGAGTAGTCGCAACGGGGATGGGGCTGAACGTTATTTCCGGATTGGTGAACGCGTGCTTGTCGCAATCAAAGCAAGCGGCGTTAAAGCAAAGACAGTTGGATAACGCGTTGGCGTCGAAACGAAAAGAAGCCAAGGTAGAGGCGGAGGCGATTAAGAAAACCATGGACCAGTGCTCGAAGAATACCGAGGCCTGCGCGGGAATGATTAAAGAGATGTTCAACGGTGTTTTTACGGGACGATTTCGCGATTACGACCCTCAAATTCGCGCAGGTTGCATGGCGGCTGTGTCGAACTGGATGTTGGAGTACCCGTTCATGTTTTTGACGGATTTTTACTTGAAATATTTAGGGTGGTCCATGAACGACAAATCGTCACTGGTGCGATTGGAGGTTTTGAAAGGTTTGCGACGTTTATACGCAGACGGGACGAAGGCGTCGATTATGGATGGCTTTACGAATAGATTTAGTGCGCGCATTAAAGAGCTTTTATTCGACGCTGATCCTATGGTGACGTGCGAAGCGATTTTCGTCGTATCGCAGTTGCGCGAGTACGAGACTTACGACGCAGATACGATGAACGAAGTGTTGCACTTGCTGACGGAAGAAAACGAAAGCGTTCGGGTTACCGCGGCGAAAGTGTTACCAAAAATGTTACCGTCGTTGTTGGAGCAGTACAATAAAACTCGCACGAGCGCTTACGGCAAAAAGAAGAAACCAGCGGCGAAGAAAAAAGCGAAAGCGGCGAAGAAGCCGAAAAGGAAAGCGAACAAAAAAATACGAAACGAGGACGACGAGAACAGCACGGAAGACGAAGAAGAAGACGAGGGGGAGAAAAGAGGCAATTTGTTTGGCGATGACGAAGACAACGACGAGATGGAAGACGAAGATTTCGATACGAGCTTGGGTGTCGGCGAACTCACGGCTTCCGAGACGCTGGAAAGCGTTTTGGAGTTGGTGAAAATTTTGTCAAACACGACGCACGCGAAGCATCTTGCAGTGGACGACGCTTTAGAAACGCACTCGAAAATCATCGACGCCGTTTGGGATGAAATGCCTCTGTTTCACTCGTTTGAATTCTTGGCCATGAAGTTGAGCGACGAAGAGTTTTGCAGCGACATCGCGGACGCCGCCGCGCTCGCAAACTTGACGCTCCGAGCAGTGAAGAAATCGCAAATGGAAAATATCATCGCCGATGCGTTGGCGAAATCGAATGTACCGACGCCAGCAAAGATGAGCATGACCAAACGCGACAGAGAAACGTGCGATCAAAGCAGAGAAAAAATCACGCTCGCGTTCACCACGCATCTCCCGACGTTGTTGGAGAAATATTCCGTCGAAGACGAAGTCTTGGCGCCGCTGTTGGAAATCATCCCTTACATGAAGCTTGAACACTACCCGTTGCGACAACGAGACGGCGAGTATCAAGCTTTGTTAGAAACCGTGAAGAACATCTTATTCAAACGCGTGGATTCGAAGGTTTTAAATAGTGCAGCGAAAGCGATCGCATTTTGCGCCAACGACGGCTACGAAGGCACGAGAAGCGGTGCGGTCAAAGTTTTCGATTCCATCGCCAAACATCTCGGCGAGAAGCTTTCGCAGTTAGCAAAGAGCGCAATTGTAAACAGAACTGTGAATGTCGACGAAGACGAAGATGAAGACGATGAGTTCATCGTCAGCGAAGATAATGGCGACGGTTTCATTTTGAAATGCGCGCTGTTGCGCGTCACGGCGCTTCTCAAGTACGCGAGATTATCTAAGCTCGAAGGCGAAGCGGTTTTTGAAGCGATGGCGACACTTTTGGACGAAGTTTCACGCAACGTCCTCAGAGATGGCGAAAAGAAACTTTCGAAAGAGGTTCGAGTCGGTCCAGTTTCCGCGGTGTTACTCGCAGAGGGGGTGATGTACGAGATGGTTTGGCGCGGGATCGACTTGTCCGAATCTGAAAGTGAGCGCGTGACGGATGACGACATCCTCTCTTTTCAAAACACGCGCGACAAATCTTTGACGAGCTTGATTCGTCTAGCTGAAAATGTGGACAAACTCTTTGGGAAGTATGGCGCAAAAGTCGTCGCCGATACCAGACGTAACTGCACGGCTGCCGTTGCCGATGCCGTCTTGTATCTCAAGATGGCTGGGAAGATGTCCATTTCGTTACCGCCGAACATGATGACGGCGGCGTGGCGTGCGGCGGATAAAATCATGACGCCGGAAGACGAGAATTTAGATGCCGACGTCAACGCGGCGAAAATTGGATACCAGTTAGCTCTAGTAGACGCCAAGTGCGGCGATCACTCGAGCGGAAGCATAGCCGCGCCGGCGTTCATTTCGAACTTTGCCATCGGCGGGGACCACTTGGATGCCGCCATCAAAGGTTTTATGACAGAGTTACGTCGCGATAGTCAGAAAAACCTCGCAAGAACAATCTTCATGGCACTAGCGGATGCTTACCAGGTGGTATCAAACGCGATGAAAGATAAGGACGCAGACGAAGACATCGCACAAAGAGCGATTGACTTTTTGCGCGACCTCGCGACGCGCATCGCGAGCATCTTCTCCCCGTCCGTGCAAAGAGACCGCTTGGTCGTGCGTGTGATGACTGCAGATTGCGTGAACTACGCGTTAGTACCGTTGAAGCCTGAACGATTTGCCTTTTTAGAATACGCGGTGTCGGCGTTCATTCCGAAAATTTCACAAGTCGACGCGAAGAACGTCTTGGAGGCGTGCGAAAAGCAGTTAGAGCACGTCGACGAATCCGACAAACGCTCGTTGAGCTTTAAAGAGTTCATCGAAGTCGTACGCGTGCGATCGCTGGGTAAAAGTGCGGCAAAAGTTGAACGAGAGAGAAAGGCTGCGGCTAGAAAAGCTGCCAAAGAAGATGAAACGGAAACTTCGTTCGAGGAAGAGGACGAAATCGAGACGGACTCGGAGCTCGCCGGCGCGACTCCCGGATCGAACAAAACGCGCAAGACGAACGCGAATTCCACGCCTGGCTCAGAGAAGAAACGAACCTTAGAAACGGAGAAAGACTTTGCAAAGATCGTCGAAAACGAGGAGAGCAAAGAAGAAACGATCACCACTACCGCGGATGAAGGTGAAGCGGTAGACGCGGACATGGAAGACGTCGTCCCGGTGCAAAAGCCTTCGCGTCGCGGTCGCAGATAATTTGTTATACAATAGAGAGACGAAAGGTAAGAAAGAGAGAAAGAGAGACACACATACACACATGTAATTACTACTAAACACTGAATTATATATATATATATATTAATAATAAACTTACAGGTAACACAAACAAGCGCATTAGCATCGCCCGAGCGGCTTCAATTCTCTCGCAAGTCGTCTTCTTGTTTCGTTCTTCGCTCTCAACGCAACCGCCTCCTCTGTGGTCACGTCGTCGTCAAACCCGAGCACTGGTGCGGCATCAATTGCCCTCTCAATTGTCCCCGGTGGCGCTCTCGTTCTTTGATTATCAATCTCGTTCGTCAACCTCGCCAACTTCTCCAACGCTTTCTGCAACCTCTCCTTCGCCACCGGCATGGCGGCCAAAGACTTTTCCAGCTTCTTCTTCGTCTCTTTCAGCTCTTCTTCCGAGATGTTCGCCGCGGCTAAAATGTTCTTGTTGTTTTCCTCGTCCTCTTTTCCTTCCTCGTTCTCTTCGTTGTTGTTGTTGTTCTTCTTCGCCTCGATTTCCACGCGTTCGTCTTTCAATCTATTCTCCAAGTTTTGCAACACTCTCGCCGGTCCAGTCAAGCGCTGCTCTCCAACCTTCTCGGTCAACTCCGCGACTTCGTTTTCCAACTCGTCCAACTCTGGATCACACGTTAACTCTTTCAACCGTTTTTCCTCTTTCACTCTTAAATCTTCTTCGTCTTCTTGCAAATCCTCTTCTTCGTCGTCGTCGTCCGCGCGCGGTTCTCTCCCAGACACCAGAACGTTTTTGCTCAGCGTTTCCGTCACGGATTCGCACATTCGAATCAATTGAAAGGACATCATGTTTTGTTGAATCTGGTCGGTATACGTCGCCTTCGCTTCTAAGGCTTTATCCGTCGCCGCGTCCGCGAGGAACTCTTCGATCTTTTTCAGCTCTGACGGGGATTTTAACCGGACTTTCACCATCTTCTTCTTCTTCTTCTTCGTTTATTACTTCTTTCCGATTCTTATACTAAGGGGGAGAATTTGAAAATAATGTAACCCCTCTCCTCTGTTTTTGAATTTTCCCGACGTGTTTTCTCTCTCTCTCTCTCTCTCTCTCTGTTTTCTCTTCTCTTCAAAAACAAAAAGTGGTCTCGTTTATTTGGGACGGTGTTGCTCGTAGTCTCGCGAAAAGATGGTGCTCTCTATCAAACGCCGCCAAAAGGTCTCTTTTTACGCGTGAACGCGTTAAAATTATTAAGACGAAAACGCGTGCCGAGAGCAGAGACGGAAAAAATATGAAGAAGAGAAATTTGAACAAAAACACGAAAAAAAAATGTTTTTACGAAAACATCCGCTTCTTTCTCTCAGAACCCGTGAGAGTCATTCCAGGCCGCGAATTTACGTACTTCTTCTCGGAAAAAGCGTTCGCGTAGACGAGTAGTGACGTTTTAATATATCTTTATTTTACACGCATCCACGCGCGCGCGCGTTTTCTTACACACACACATATCTAAAGTTGAAACCAACATGTTGAGCGCGACGAGTGCGACGACCTCGTTAAGTAGCTGCCTTCGAGGCTACTCCTTGAAACAACAACAACAACAACAGCGCTCGTCGTCTTCCGCGGAGTCGTCGTCGTCGAGAAGGTCGTCGACGTCCGTGATGATGAGAAGCAGCAGCAGCGAGAAGAAATCATCGTGTACGTCCTCGTCGTCTGAAGATGTCGGTCGCACGGCTTTATTGGCCACCATCGCGTCTTCTCCCATCGTGTTGTCCGCGCAAGACGCGTTCGCGAAAGGTGGCGAGTTCGGTTTACTCGAAGGCCGCACCGCGGCGTTGGTGCACCCGTTTTTCCTGGGCATCATGTACGCCACCAGCTTATACGCCGGGTATTTAGGCTTGCAGTGGAGGAAAGTTCGCACGGTTGGCGAAGAGATTCAAGAGTTGAAAAAGGCCTCGCCTGTCGGCGCGGACGCGGAAACGGCGAACCCGAACCAATCGAAAATCGACGAGCTGACCAAAGAACGCAAAGAGCTAGTCGCTGGGAACTATAAAGAGAAACACTTCAACGCCGGCTCGCTCTTGTTGGCGTTCGGGACGTGCTTAGCCATCGAAGGCGGGATGAACACGTACATTCGCGTCGGGAAGTTATTCCCTGGACCGCACTTGTACGCTGGCATGGGAATTGTGGCGTTGTGGGCCGCCGCCGCTGGTTTAGTGCCGGAGATGCAGAGAGGGAACGACAAGGCGAGAAGCGCGCACATCGCGTTGAACGCCGTCAACGTCGCGTTGTTCACGTGGCAGATTCCGACGGGTTTGGAAATCGTCGGGAAGGTGTTTCAGTTTACCAAGTGGCCGTAAAAAAATAAGTATGCGAGTAATGCGATGATGCAAAGAGATAATATATGTTCTTCTTTTTAATCGTGCTCATTCTTTCAATGCTATAAATTGTGTTCAATACGCTCGCTTCGTTTTTCGTTTACTAAATATTCTCCTCCTCTTTTAAGCAGTCGATGGCGTCACTTTTTTGTGGCTTCTTCCAACGTCATCATCATGCTTCGACGCTCCTCTACGAGGAAACTCTTCTTTCGGCGCTTGGCCTCTTTGCATCACGCGCAGACGACTCCCACCACCGCGTGTTCTTCTTCTTCGTGTTTTTCAAGCTCGCTAGAGCAGCATGAGCAGCAGAGAAGTGTCGGGGGAAAAAACATCGTCAGACGTCACTGGAAGACCCCCAAAGACGATGATGACGATGTTTTCTTTACCTTTCCGCCTACAAAAGGGAGGAGGTTTTTGAGCAACAACGCGTTCGAGGACGATGCGCTGGAAAAGAGAGGAAGTTTTTTTACGAGAGACGACGCGGACCCTCACGTGCAGAGACGATGGAAATCCACGAAAGCTTCGTCGTCGTCGTCTTCGTCTGCAAAGGAAGGGAAATCGAATTCGAAGCGTTTTTATACCTCTTCGAGCAAAAGTCAAAATCAAAACCAACACTCTTCTCGGTTCACGTCGAAACCGAAATCGTTAGCGATACCGTTCGAGTCTACCTCGGAGGTGTTTGAGGTGCCGGAGAAGCGGTCCACGAGTCTTCCGTGGTACACGCGCATCATGTTGAAAGTAGGCGGGTACGATAGTTCGGAAAGCGTGCAGAATCGAGCGTCGCAGCGGTTGTTTAAAGCGGTGGTAGAGAGATGCGACGAGGCGAAATTTTACGAGATATTGGGATTAGAGCACTCGTTTCGAACGGAGCACGCGATGTTTGTGTTGCACGTGTGGTTAGTTTTAGCTCGATTACGACGCGAAGGGGATTCCGGGAAGGCGATTTCGCAAATGTTTTACGACACGTTTCAAGAGGAGGTGGAGAAAAGAGTCCATCGCGAAGGCGTAAAAGTGAGAGTTCGTTCGACTTTGAAAGAGTTGGAGCAGTCTTTTTACGGGTCCGCGTTGGCGTATGATAAGGCGTTGAGCAGCGGGAACGACGATTTTATGAAATCGTTGAGGAGGAACGTGTTTATGAACGAAGGGGACGAGAAGAACGCGAAGGCTTTGGAGAGGTATTGCAGAAGGGAAATGGCTTGTTTGCATATTACCGAGACGGAAGCGGTGGTAAGTGGGAGAGTGCGATTTTCAAGCATCGATTGATGGTTTTTGATTGCATGGCAGTGTCGAACAAAAAAGCAACGCGGCGTTTTGATACGACTCAATCACGTGGTTTGTTTCAAAATTATTATAAACTTATCGCAAAATTCAATATAGAACAATATTTATTAATATAGTAGTAACAAAAGTGTCTCTCTAGCCTTCCCGTTCTCTTTTTAATCGCTCTTGTGACGCTTGTTACCGCCACCACCACCGCCGCCTCGTCCGCGGTTACCTCTTCCTCGGCCGCCGCCTCGGCCGCCGCCTCGATGATCTCTTTTGTTCCCGTTACGGTCTTGTCGATCGCGATCTCTCGCGCGTCTGTCGATGGCTTCCCAGTACGACTTCTCCTCGTCGCCCCCAACGAGCTCGATCGCGCACGCGTCGCCTTCCACTTCAATCGCGTTGCCGCCTTGTATGGATTCGATGATTTTCGCCGCTACTTTTTCGTCTTCGAATCTCAAAAAACCAGACTTTTCGCCTTGTTTGAAATCGACAAACTTGATTTTACCGTACGATTCAAACGCACTTTTAATGCCCTCGCGAAACTTGACGAAATCGTTCCACTCCATGTTTGCTTTTTCGCCCAAAGTGATTCTCGCAATCATCCCGGGCGTGTACACAACCTCTTTCTCTTCGCGCGGTTCGCCGTTGTTTTCTTTGTTCTCTCGTCGTCCTCCTCCTCTGTCGTCATCGTCGTCTCTGCTACGTTTGCTACCGTTGTTGTGATTATAGTTATCGTGACGACGATCGCCCATCACGACTTCCCTTTCCGCTCTTTTCCTCTCCTCGTCCAACTTTGCGTACTTCTCCGGATTGGCCGCTCTGTCCGCCTCCTCCTTCGCTTTCTGTTCCGCCTTCAACGCCTTCTCCTCCTTCTTCTTCTCCAAATACTCCTTCTTAAACATCAACGTCAACTCCGCGCCTTCGTACACCAACGTGTTGGACATTCCAGACACCTTTTTCGCGCTCTCCTCCGATGAAAACTCGACGAAAATGCTCCCTTTGAAATCTTTCGACGCGATGTGTCTTCGTAATCTCACCGACAACACTCTCTCGTCGCACTCCTTCTCGAAGAAATCCGTCAACGACTCAATCGTCGCCGTCATCGGAAAAGGGTTCGCATACAACGACCTCTTCTCCACATCTCGATCGATTTCCTCTTTCGGCCTTAAATCCTCCTTCCTTCTCACTCTCGGATCCGGACTCGTCTCCTCGGCGACTTGCAAACTCACCGATTTCTCCTTCAACAGTTTCGCCACGGCCTCGACAACCTCGGGGTTATTCGAGCCGCCGGAATCGTTCAAAATATCGCGCATGCGTTGAAATTTCAAAATCAATTTCAAATCCACGTACGCGTCCGGGTCTCGTTCCACTGTCTCGCGTAAAAACTTATCCCTGGGTAAGTTTGAATCCGAAAAGTAAAACTCCAATTGCCGGAGTAATTTCCTCTCCAATTTTTCGTCGAACGGGACGAAATCCTTCCGAAATTGTTTTCGGTCGCTCGGCCATCTCTCTTCCCCTTCCTTTTGTTGTTCTTCTTTTTGCGCGTCGTCGTCGACAGCAGCAGCTCCAAAAGCTTCCTCGTCGTCGTTTTTATCTGACATTATTATTCGTATTATACGAGAGTGTAGTGTATATTTCGTGGTTCGTTTCAGCGCTGATGCATTTGTGGCGGCGGATGTGCTCGCGATCTCTTTTTTTTCTTTTTTTTTCTTTTGGGCAGTCGAGAGAAAATTTTTCTCTTTCTTGTTTTTTTTTGGTTCGCCTCTCTTTGTTTTCCTCACTCTCGTACCAAAAAAAGAATTTACTAGAGGCTTGAATTGAAATTAGTAGTAAAAAGAAATCATCATCATGCCTCCGCGGCGAAGCGCGCGAGGAGGAGGAGGAGGAGGAGGAGGAGAGAAAAGCGCGAGCCCGCAGGAACCACCCCCAGGAGTGGTGGCTTTGAGAAGAGGACGGTCGAAAAGCGCGAGCGTGGAACCACCGGGAGAAGAGGAGAAGAAGAAAAATGCACCACCAAATTCATCTTCTGCGGCGAAGAAGATGATGATCAAAAGCAATGACGAGAAAAAGACGACGACTTCTTCACCCTCTGCAAAGGCGAAGAGTACGAATAAGAATAAGAAGAAAGTCGCCGCCGGGGGCGCGCAGAAACAGCCAAAAACGAAAGCGACGATGGACACCACCGTCGTGGACGAAACGAATCGATTGAAGAGAGAGACGGCTTTTTTGTGCCCGATGCAGTTTAGGAACAATTTACCGCCGCCGAGGGCGTTGGATTGGAAGTTATTGCGAAGGAAAGGAAGTTTAGTAGACGACGACATGATGGCGGAACATAACGTGGCCATACTGTACGACGAGTTGAGGCGATCGACGAGAATGTTTTCGGAAGATTTGGGGATAAATTTGGACCCGATTGGCTCGGACGCGTTTCGAGCGGCGAGGACGAAAGGAGAGATTCACCCGGACGATTTGATATTATTAGCCAACGATTCCGCCAAGGATAAGGAGACGAAGAGTGGAACTGGGAGGAAACCGGACGTTAATAAAGCGATGTGGTTGATGAATACGAAATACATTTCCGAAGGCGGTTTGTCGTTGAAGACGGGGATATCGGAAAAGTCGAACTTGATTTTAAAAAGGCAAAGAGAGTTGAGAGAAGAAGAAGAAAAGTTAGATCCGAGTTTGAGAGATTACAACAAATCGTTGTCGGAACGGGAGAAGCAGATCCTGGCGATCAAGAAATCGTTCGAAGCGGCGGAGAAGTTAACTTTAGAAACGGCGACGCACCCGAGGAACAAGAGTTTGAAACCGATCTCGGTGACGTCGGTGTTTCCAGATTTCAAGGTTTGGCCGCAAAACTTTGTGAGGTTGACGTTTGATGAGGACCCAACGTTAGACGTGGAAGGCGTGAGCGACGCGGCGGAGAATCTCAAGGAGAAAGCGATGCAAAAAGCGCTGGTGAAACCGATGATGGTGGAAGACGAAGCCGGGCGGCCGGACAAGTTCATCGCGTTACTGCTCCCGAAAGACGCCGCAAATGCAGAAAATGTAAAGATATTGGACGAAAACGAAAACGAAAACGGAACGGAGTACGATTGGGTGAGAGAGTACAAATACGCGGTGAAAACTGAAGATATTAACACGGTGTGCTTTTATTTCGGTAAAGATCGCGTCACGTACGCCGATTTGAACACGAAGATAACCTGTCAAAAGAAAGCGAAGAGCACGAAAGGCAGGGAAGGCCAGGCCTGGAAACCGGTTTCCGTGCACGTGAAGAAACGTAAACGCACGGAAGAGGAAGAGGAGAAAAGAGCGGGGAAGTTAGCCGCCATAGAAGCTTAATATTGTTAAGTATGTTATTAATAACATAAAACGAGTTGAAAACGTAATTCATTTCATCACATAATAATATAGTAGGAATATAACAAACGCGTCGCCGCCGCGGGGATTTATTAATTTACTCTAACATCGCCCGTTCCAACTCCTCCTTCAAACTCCCGTCTTTATACGCGTCCATGGTAATGTCGCACCCGCCGAAAAACTCGCCCCCGATGTACAACTGCGGAAACGTCGGCCAACTGCTGTACGTTTTCATCCCAACCCTTAACTGTTCGCTGGCTAAAATGTCCACGTCCGTAAACGGCACGTTCATGCTTTGTAAAATCTGCACGCACGTGTTTGAAAACCCGCACTTCGGCGCTGATTTCGTGCCTTTCATGAACAGGACCACTTTATTTTCCGTCACGCACTTATCGATTTGCGTTTTCAGTTCCGGTCCGAGATTCGCTCGAATTCTTCTACTGAACGTCGTCGATGATTTTTTAGAGGTGGTGGAATTAAAGGAGGAAGAAATCGACGTCTTGGCGCCACTCGAAGAACGGATCGAGGGAGAAGACAAAGAAGAAGCAAACGTCGTCGTTGCCATCATCGTTTCAGCTGCTTTTCGCTTTTGTTTGTGTGTGTGTTATATTTAGAGAAGAAGAACACTTTTGGGGAAACTGAGAGAGGAGTGGAAAAGAGCACTCACCAGAGTCTCGAAGAATGAGTCGACTCGCGAGGGTGAAAAGAGCTGAAGTTCAGAGAGCGACACAGATGCAAGCGGAAGAACAAATCACGTCAGAAAATTTTTCTTTTTTTTTGTTGCCACGTCTCTCAAAACAGGGGACAAACTTTAGGGGAGAAAGGCAGTCGTATCTCCGAGAGAGAAGACGACATTAGAGAGAGAGAGCGCGCGCGCGTTTTATATCACACTTTATATATTTGTCGAGAAGAGAGAGACAGAGGATAAAGAGCGATGATGACGACGACGACGACGACGACGCATCATCGTCATCGCGTCCTCGCAGTCGTTCCCTCTTCCTCCTCGTCGGAGAATACTAATCGAAGAAGAATTCTTCGAAAAACGACGATTACTCCCCGAGCGACGACGAACGCGTCGTCCTTTCCGGGGAAGAAGAAGAAAAAAGAAGATTCTTCCTCGGAAGATCATCATCACGAACAACAAGACAACAAGAACAACAAATCATCGTCTTGGTCCGGGTGGAACTCGGCGACTTCGAACGCTTCTCACCACGGAGAGCGTCCTCTGAGCGTGAACCGAGCGATTCGAACGTTCGCCGGGAACGCCGCGAGGACCATGATGGTCGCCTCCTCGAAAGGAGGAGGATCGGCCTCCCTGTTGTCCCTTGGGACGACGTCGTCCCAAAAGACAAATGCGAGGAAGGGCACGAAATCCGCGAATTCGTCAAACAACAACAACGCGAAGAAAAATAATATCACGAACAACAACAACAACAACAACAACAACAGATTGAACGCGCTGTCCGTGGAAGAGAGCGATGTAGTTGCGACGAGTGAAGAAGAAGAGGAAACGAGAACAGAGAAAGGGATGGCATTTATCGCGAAGATTACGAATGGATCTATCGTTCCTTCGGGCGGTTTGAACGCTACTAATTCTTCGGGATCGAAAATGTTGGAGAAGGAGGAAAAGGCGAAGAAGACTTTTTCGAGTGGTGGTAGGAATAAAGGCGATCAAATTATAGGCAGAGATAACGTGAGGATTGCAACGAGCGAGGACGATTTTGAAGTGGTTGCAAATTTGAGAGCGACTGCTTTCTACGACGATCTTACGGAACGACAAGCGCTGCCGTTCCCCCCTCGGTTTACGCCAACGTTTCACCGAGAGTTTGCGCAGAGGGAAAGAAAGGCGTTGGCGGAGAGAGTGGTGAGGCCGACGTCGGCGTGCGCAAAGTGCGTGTGTTTGGTGGCGGATGATTCGGGGGAACATTTGGTCGTGGAGAGGTTGAGAAATAGCTCCTCAGCGGTGATTGGGTGCTTGGACGTTTCCATTCGGCACAATCCGCAATCGAGTTCGACTCGGTACCAGTCGTCAGCCGCGGGAGTTGTGAACACAAATGATAGCATTAATAGATATAATAGCGGTCCCAAAACGGAAACGTTTGTATATGTGGACAACGTAGCTGTCGCGCGACGCGCTCGGCGTCGAGGCGCGGCGAAGGCGTTGCTTGAAGCTGCTTCAAACGAAGCCATCTCGTGGGGCGCGAGGGAGATGTTCACGCACGTGCACTGCGAAAATGCGGCAGCGAGACGTTTGTACCACGCGTACGGTTTTAGAGCATGCGTTCCCGAAGTCGAAGAGAATGTATTAACAGGAAGAGGAGAAGGAGAAGATGGAGTGACGACGATGACGACGACATTGGCGAGTATTAATAGCAACAGGTTCGGTCGACTGGCCGGCCTCGTCATGATTCGAGCGCCATTGCCGTTAAAAAGGAAAAAGGAAGACGTGCCGTCGTCCGAATCGTGCGATTGCGGATTCGAAATGATTGAAGAAATCGACGAGTGCGTTTGCGGGAAATCAAGCTGCAAAGATCCGTCCAAACGCTTGATTTCTCTGTAAATAGTAAATAAGAAGAGAAGAATTTCGTGGAAGCGATGTAAACTTGTGGTGTATTCTTATAAATTTGTAAATGCATAAGCGCGTGATATATACCAGTAATATATATGTAGTTATTAAAACTCTAATCCTATCATCTCTGTTGCTTCTACTGCTATCAGTTTCCCTCGTCCTTTTCGTAGTAATCCGGCATGGATTCCAAGTCGCGTCTCTCTTTTTTCCTTTTCGACGATATCGGAGCCTCCTTCGCGCTGGTAATGACGGTTATTTTCTTCGTGTTTACGACCGTTAAACCACCAGCCGTTGTCGTGACAACCTTTGTAGAGGTTTCTGTTGGTGTCGGCGTCTTCCTCGCGCGTTTTTGTTTCGGTTTCGCTTTCAGAATTTCTTCGAGTTTCCCTTCCAACCTTTTCGCAAATCTATCAACCGCTCCGCCAATCTTCTTCGCTGGATCGAGATAACCTGCCGCGTACGTCGACGATACCGGGCGTTGCTTATTAACCAAAATCGCATCCAACGCTTTACCGTACGTTTCTGTTTGCTCGAGCAACGTCTGCACGCCCGGGATCCCGCCATTCTCAAGGGATACCATCTCGTCTCGTACCTCCTTGTATGCCTCCAATAACTCGTTATTAACAACTACTTTAGTCGATTCCACCAAATCTCGTCTCTCTCGTTGCGTCAGCGGACGCGTACATCCGACGATAAAGGCGTTATCTGCGAACATCTCTTTAATAATCGCCAGCGTTTCGAGCGCAGCTTCGACGTCGTCATCTTCGTCACCATCTTCGTCCTCCTCCTCCGTTTTCTCGTTGCTACTACTCTTGTTGTTGTTCTTCTTCTTCTTCTTCTTCTTCTTTTTCTTCTTATTATGCTCTACCTCCTCTTCTAACCTCTCCAACACTCCTAGCAACTCTCTCATTCTCTCTAAACTCACGTACACTCTCGCTTTCGGCAACTCCTCGTCCTCTTCCATCACCTTCGCTCTCTCTCGATAGCCTCGACTCACGAAAAACACGTCTCTTCGCGGTTGTCTGCGGTAGAACATGAAGAGTAAATACAAAGCGCCAACGGTCAAACTCGAAGACGTCGGACTCTTATCTTCCTTCTTTCGAAACACTCGGTCGTTCGCGAGATCCCAAATCGCCAACGACGCGTCGAACAGTCTTTGCAGCTGTTCGTTCGGGTTGGTAAACTTTGTTTTCAGGTGAAACATTCGGTCGAAATTCCGTTCGGTATACAGCAATCGAAACGATTGGAACGGCGACTCTTCTTCTTTTCCTCCTCCGCATTGTTTCGACGACGACGACGACGGCGACGAAGGCGACGAGATTTTAGCGTCTCTTATTCTCCTCTTCTCTTTTCCTCCGTCTTTTTCTTTTCCTTCTTCTTCTTCTTCTTCGTCGTCGAATTTCCCCCTACGAATTTGCTGACGTCGAAATTGCCACGCGCGAACGAGGTCAAAGCAATCGGTTTCCAGACCTGGGGGAAGAAGATGCCGTTGTTCCGAGGACTCGTCGTTTTCTTCGTCGTCTTCTCCGTCTGGGGACTGTTCCTTCTTCGTCGTCGTCTTCTTTTTATCAGTCATGGTTTGCCATCCATTTTTGAGTGCACGTGTGAAGAATTTTTCCCCAAACGATGCTCGTACTCTTACACGCGCTCGCGTTTATGATTGAAATCGAATGAACCCCGAGGAGGAGTTCCTTCCCGAATGGCTCGTCGTCGGTGGTCCAACAACAACAACAACAACAATTGCCGCCGCCGACGACGATGATGATGATGATGATGATAATCGTCAACAACATCTCCTTCGTCTTCTCAATTCTCTCCTGAACAACGCTAACGGTTTAGGTGCGTCAACGCTGAAAGACGTGCGTCGCCGGTGTAAAGAAGGGAAGGAATCGATCGAGCGGTATTCTCCCGCGCATTTTTCGGGGGCATTTGACGACGACGATGATGACGACGAGGCCGTGGCATCGCGCCTCGCGCCAAAGCTCGTCAAACTGCAACACGCGAAAGATTTCGTCTGGGAAGAGCTCCACACGGGGGACTGGAAAGACGCGGAGGATAAATGGCGAGAAGGCGAAGGGTTGGTTATTTTCGCGTATTGCCGGATGTGCGTGAGATACGCGCGAGCGCGAGTGAAGAGTGATGAAGTGGGAGCGAAATACGTCGAGCGCGTGTTGAAAAGGGTGATAAAAGAGCTGGATGTGGGAACGTTGCTCGCGGGCGACGTCGGCGGAGGGAAGACGTTGGCGAAAGTCGCGGAGGAAGTGAGCGAGCGTTTGAAAGAGGTGAGAAAGATGATGGATGCGAATGTCGGGGAAGGAGATAAGAGAGTGCTGAATTGGAGATTTGAATGCGAGGACGTGGAGAACGCGAGCGAGGAAGACGTAGAGGACGATGGGAAGAAACGAAAGAGAGAAGCAAGCGAAGAGGAAGAGGAAGAAGAAGAAGAAGAAAAGAACGTCTTATTTCCGATACTCGAGAAAGACAGAGGAGGACAGCCACCGTTGAAAGTGCCTAAATTCAAGGAACCGCTATCGTTGGAGACCTTCATGACGCAGTTTTACTTGCCAAAGAAACCATGCGCCATGCGACGCTTTTGCACGCATTGGCCTGCCCACGAGAAGTGGAAAGATCCCTCGTATTTCCTCGACAACTTTGGCGCTCGAGCCGTGCCAGTAGAATTTGGAAGCTCGTATTCGAGCGAAAACTGGAAAATAAACGTCGTGACGTTCGAGGAGTTTCTTTTAAAGCACATGACGGATGACAAATGCGGCGCTTATTTAGCGCAGCAAACGCTCGCAGACCAATTTCCGAAACTTTTAGAGGATATCCGCGAACCAGAGTACGTCCACGGCTGTTTTCGAGAGGAAGAGGAGGACGAAGCAAACGGTGGAAGTAAGATAAACATCGTCGCGAAGAATTTTTGGATAGGTCCGAAAAACACGGTCTCTCCGCCGCACACGGACCCTCGAGATAACTTGTTTGTCCAAATTTGTGGCGCCAAGCGCGTTCGTCTCTGGAAACCGTTAGATACGGACACAGACAAAGACGATAACGACGACGACGACGACGAAAACGCAATGAACCAGAACGCGACAACGACGACCACGATGTACCCGTACACCGCCTCCTCCACAGAAAACACCAAACTCACCAACACCTCCAAAGCGGGCGATATTTCGCTCGCTTCTTTTTCTCCTCGAGCGTTCCCGAGGCTCTATCGGAGACCTTTTTACGACGTCCAACTCGACGCCGGTGACGCGCTCTTCATTCCCAAAGGGTGGTGGCACTTCGTGAAAAGCGTTTCGAACAGCATCAGCGTCTCGTATTGGTGGTAGTAGTTATGATAGAGAGTAGCAGATAGAGAGGTTTTAGTCAAATACTAGTTTAGGGTTCCTGGTCAATTTCCAACACCCTTTCGTTCGAATCGAATATTGCACAAAACACACACGCACGGGAAAAACAACGCTTCGAGAGTTTAAACGTTCAAACGTGTTGTTTTGCGACGTAATAATAATAAATCAATTAACATGCGCGTCTACGGAGTCGTCAATTCTTCCACGGAAGATGCGCCTTTGATAAAAAGAGAGAAGCAAACGAAATTCGCCACGGCGAGTAAAATCGCCCTCTTGACGGTCGGTCTCGCCGGTGGAGTGATAGCGATCGCGAGCGGCAGCTCGTCGATGCGAGTGTTCGGTCTCGGGACATCGTCGGCGTTGGCGGAAAAGTGCGGGGATTTGAGCGCGATTCCGCAGTGCCCGAGTGCAAAATTAGGCTCGAGCGAAGCTGAGAAGCTTTTGGATTCGGTGCAATGCGCGACGTCGAAAGCGCAGGTGAAGATGTACGCGACGGGGCCGTGCGCGGCGTGGCCGGAAGGACACGCCGCGCAGACAATGTCTGTTTCGAAAGTTGGCAGAAAAGAGATGAGCTCGAAGAAACCTTCTTCTGGTTCTGTTTCTGGCGCCATGAACGACAAAACCGTCGTCGCGGATACGCAAAAGTTCAACCAGAACTTGCAAGACAGCGTCGACGAGGCGGCGCAGCAAGCTGAGGCAGCTGCGGGTAACGTAACGGATGTGGTTCAAGATGGTTTTCAACAAGTTAATAATACATGGAACGAGATTACTGGCCAAGGTGGCGAAGATGATGACGAGGGAGATGATGATGAAGAAGACTCGACGCCATCTGAAGATGAAGATTCGGGAGATTCGGAAGACCCGACGCCGTCTGAAGATGAAGATTCAGGAAATTCGGAAGACCCGACGCCATCTGAAGATGAAGATTCGGGAAGTTCGGAAGACCCGACGCCATCTGAAGATGAAGATTCGGGAAGTTCGGAAGACCCGTCGCCGTCTGAAGATGAAGATTCGGGAAATTCGGGAGATGATGACGCACCTGATTGCCACCACGACGGAATACCGAAATCGTGCCCGCCGAAAGAAGAAGAGGAAGACACCACGGCGGCCACCTTTGAACACATCGACGAGTATACTGCCCATGTCGATAAAGCTATTGAACACTTTTCCGAAAAGGTTGAAGATTCGCAAGAAGAGATCACGGAAGGTTTGGATCAAATCGATGAAGCCAATAAAGATATTGACGACGAAGTTCACGATGTTATCGATACTACTGTTCATCCGACGAACGAAGATGTGGCGGAGACTGAACAAGCTGCAGAAGAGGAGGACGATGACGATGAAGACGATGAGGACGAAGAAGCAAAGGTCGGTAAAAAACATCACTCGAGCAAAACCAAATCTGCAGTTGCTGCCAACGGAGAGGAAGAAGAGGAGGAATCTGAAGATGAAGATTCAGGAAATTCGGAAGACTCGACACCATCTGAAGATGAAGATTCAGGAGATTCGGAAGACCCGACGCCGTCTGAAGATGAAGATTCAGGAGATTCGGAAGTCCCGGCGCCGTCTGAAGATGAAGATTCAGGAGATTCGGAAGTCCCGGCGCCGTCTGAAACGGAATCCGTCGCGCAGGCCGAAGCGGAATCGGCAAGCGCGGAAGAAGAGGCGGAAAAGGAGGTGGAAGATGCCGTCAATCACGTTGAGGGTAAACTCACCAGAATGGCCGAGAAAATCGACGCCGCCCAAGATGAAATCGACAAATCGATGACAGACATCGAAAAGGCGCAAGATGCTATTGATGACGCTATTGATGACGAAGACGATGAGTCGCACATACCAATACATCCGAATTCTACAAATGAAGAACAACCGCCTCCTTCGGAAGAACAAGACACTTCAGCATATGGTACAACGTCTGAGGCAACTGTCTAAACCGACAATAAAATGGTAATATCACAATATCTCCTTTCTCCGAGGCAGACCGCGAACCCGGTCCGAAGCGGAGAAAAAGGAAAAGAAACTTTATACTTATTATACACAAAATAACCCGTAGTATTTGGGCGGATAGAAATCGATTGCAGAAAGGAGACGATAGAGACGATGACGACTACTTACTATTCGCATCGCGTGTACAAAACCAAATCTCTCTCTCGCGCGCGAGCGACGGCGTCCCAATAATGCACTTTTAATGACAAAACTTATCCATATTTCTTTATTAAAACTCTCTTTCACACGAATGTCTCTTCGTCGCGCCGCAAACAATAACAACAACAACAACATCATCTTCAACAACATCTCAACGAGGAGAGAAAGGAGACGAATAGTTCGCGACTTTCTTTCGCCTTCGATGATGTTGTTTTCGTTCTCGTTCCTCCTTTCTCTGTTCTTTTTTTTTCCCTGGTGTTGGTTGTCAAAAAATACGCGAGGAGAGAGCACGAGATCGACCACGCTACGAGCCGACGGAAATCATCACGGATTACTCGTCGCCGTGGTGACGACGACCAAAGACGCGAGCGGAAGACGATTCGAGCAATGGGTGCGTTATCACGAGCAGGTAGGAATCGGGCTTTTTTACGTGTTCGTGGACGATAGGACAAAGAAGTACGATGCTTTTTCCCAGAAAAAGGAGAATGTGAAATTGTTTAGCGAATCTGAAATGGAAAGTATTCGAAGTAAATTGCTTTGTAATAAAGAGCAATGGTTGGTGCCTTGGATTCGTAAGCGAGGCTGTAACGCAGAGTTATTCGTAAAGCAGTCCCAAAATGTGGAGATGGCAATTGAGATGGCGACAGAGGATAACGTGGATTGGATAGCGCACATCGATACCGATGAGTTGTTGTTTCCCGCTGGCGTAGCAAACCTAGATATTCGTGAACTTTTACGAGAATATCAACCGAGGGATATAGACGGGATTGTGTTGCCAAATTATGAAGCGGTGCCAGAAACAAAAGGTGGAGTGCAAGATCCGTTTGTCGACGCGACGCTTTTCAAATGCAATTACGCGCACGCCGATAAGAAAACGTGGAAGAAACTCGGCGGTGTAGTCGTTCGTAACAAATCTCTCCCGAACTTCTTTCTGGCTTATGCGAACGGAAAATCAATCGCGCGAGTCGCTCGAAATAGATTACGCTCAAACGGTGCGCACAGGTTCAAATTTCGGCCAATATCAAAATCTCCCTCTTCGCGACAGCGCTTCAACGAAGTCACGCACTCGGAAGCGAAAATCTTACACTACCCGTACATGAACCTCGACGAATCGATCAAACGATTGCGCAACTGCTGCCCACGCGACGTGACTTCATCTCTCGACGCTGAAAAAATAAACCAAACCTTCCTCCTCGACTTTGATCGGCAGGCCTTTGTCGCTTTGGTCTTAAACGGGGAAGGCGAAGACGAAGAAAGCGAAAGACTGGAAGGAAGAAGAAGAAGAGCAGAAGCCTGGTACAACGAGCGAATCGTCTTCGAGGACGTCAACGAGACCGCCGCACTCGTCCACTCCGGCGTCTTCGATCGAATATACGCGCCCAGTCTTCTCTTAAAAAAACTTTCGCAAAAGTAGCCTCTAATAACTACTCACTCCCCGTACTGTTAAAGGTCTGGTGGTTTGGTGTCTTTTCGAGATGTTTTTGGGCAAAAAAAAATCCACTTCGCTTCATTTATATTCTCTCACCCTTCTGCTTCACACTCGAGAATAAAATGCCTTTTACGCACTACCGCGCGCTAAAAGCGATGCCGACGATGACGCTCGCGTTGTTGTTCCTTTTCGCGACGTGTTCCTTTCTCTCCCTCTTTTTGGTCGAGAGCGTGGACGCACGAACGGATGAATCCTTCTTGAAAATCAAAACCGATGACGACGACTTTTCCACGAGGGAAGGTGCCTTGAAGCTGACGAAAGCGGGACACGTGAACGAGTATCGCGTGCTCCCTGGACACGACAAAAAGCAAAAAATTATCTCGACTACGCCAGATGCGTACGTCTCCTCGGAAGATCTTCCGGAATCTTTCACCTGGTCGAACGTTTCCGGACACAACTTTCTCAGCAAGAGCTTGAACCAACACATACCGCAGTATTGCGGGTCGTGTTGGGCGCACGGCGCGATGTCGGCGCTCGCGGATAGGATCCAAATCGCGAGCGGGAAGAAACGAATGCAAGACGTGAACTTGGCGATTCAGTTTATTCTGAATTGTGGGACGGAAGTTGCCGGCTCGTGCCACGGAGGCTCGCATACCGGCGCGTATCAGTTTGTACACGACGTCGGCTTTGTGCCGTACGATACGTGTTTGAGTTACGAGGCGTGCTCGAACGAATCGATCGAAGGCTCGTGCGGGTACGTGACGGATAGATACAAGTGCAACGCGATTAACACGTGCCGGACGTGCTCGACTTTTTCGCAGTTGGGTGGTTTTTGCGCGCCGTTGGCGACGTTTCCAAACGCGACGGTCAAAGAATACGGGACGATTTCGGGGGAAGAGGCGATTATGAAGGAACTCTACGCGCGAGGCCCCGTGGCGGCTGGTATTGATGCCGACGGTTTACGTTCTTATACTAAAGGTATTTATACCGACACCCCGTCTTATGAAATCAATCACATCGTCAGCATCGTCGGTTGGGGCGTAGAGAAGAAAACAAACACGAAGTATTGGATCGTTCGAAACAGTTGGGGCCAATATTGGGGCGAGATGGGCTTTTTCCGCATCGTCCGCGGAAAGAAAAGTTTAGGCATCGAAGACGAAGTCGCGTGGGCAACTCCTGGAAGATGGACTGGGATGAAACACGACGATTTTGCGAACTTCCCGTGCTTCGAAGACGGCGCCAATTGTCAGGAGGAAGATTTCTTGCCGGACGTGAAAGATATGGCGGCGGAATACGTCGACCCGAGCGTGAAAGGGATTCCGTTCGGGAAGGTACACTCCGACGAAAAACAAAAGGAGAAACAATAAGCGCGCGTATGCACGCGCGCGAATCTAACTTCATCGTACAAAACCTTTGTAATATATATATACACACACACACCTGCTTTTGCTTTTGCTATCTTTTCGTTGATATTGAAACAATCATCTTCTTCACAAAAGCACCGCTTTTCCAAATACAAAACCCGAGAGGGCGAGAAACCATGACGCCTCACCGATAGGAAGGAAGAAGAAGACGAGGAAGAAGACATCAGCGTCATGCCAATCGTCCCGAGAGTCAAACCGAAATCATCCTCCTCCTCGAACGCGTCTTTCTTCTCTCGATTGGTCTTCTTCTTCTTCTTCTCAAAAACTCAGCGCACGCAAATCGTTTGGAAATCTCTCGGACAAAACAGACGCCCGCTCCTTCTGATTCTCGCTGCATTCTTCCTTCACCGCGAATTCCTCGCTTCGTGCGGCCCACACTCCAAATACGGGTTCTTGGAAACGCGCGCGTGCCATAAAAATGCCTCGGCGAAAGAGGATTGGAAAACGTCCAAATTTGGTTTCGATTTTCTTCTCAATCGACCACAGAGAGGAGGGAAAAAATGTTTCGTCGCGAAAGAGGACGAAAAAACGAGCGGGTTTTGTCTGTGCGATGGGCATAAAGTAGCCGGTTTGAGAAATTGCGGCGACCAGGTGGAGATTGATTGTCAAACCGCGTGCAGAGAAGAGATTGTGGGAAGCAGAGGTGCGAGTAAGAAGCGTCCGCGATGGAAAGAGTACGGCGGCGGCGCGGATGTAAAAGAGTGTCCTTTGAAAAAAGTGTTCGAGGAGCGACCGGGTGGCTATGAAAACGCGATGAAGAATACGAAGCGGATGCACGCGATGTTTAAAAAAGTGATCGTGAAGACAATGCCGAATGGGTTTTCGTTTACGCTGCCGAGTGATAGGAGACGAGCGAGTTTGAAGAGAGATTTCGTGTTGGCCGGGGAACGGCTGGCGAAAGCGCAAGTGGAAGAGATCCGCGGGAAGACGGAGGCGTACGTGAAGAGCGTCGAGGAGGAGATTAGTGGTATGCAAACACACATCGAGGAGTATTTTGAGAATCAACGAGGTATTGTCATCGTCGGTGGGTCAAAGTATAGCATCAAGACGTCGTATTGGATAGCCATACACGCCGTGCGGCGCGCCAAGTCACGATTACCAATCGAATTGTGGTTCCCGGCGAACGAGTTACCTTCCTGCGAAGATGTCGAAGATTTAAGGGATTTAGGCGTTATCGTTCGCTCGTTTAGCGAGCTCGGGGACGCGTTAAACTTTGCGAGTAAAGGAAAACGCAAACCGAGTCGATTCGCGTATAAGCTTTTAGCGCTAACGTTTTCGTCGTTCAAAGAAGCGTTGAGCGTTGACGCGGATAATTTGGTGTTAAGAGATCCAGAGACGAAACTATTCAACAGTGAGGAGTATAAAAGAACCGGGGCGGTGTTGTGGCGAGACTTCTGGAGAGATTCGAGCGCGCCGGATGCGCGATTGGCCCTTTTTGGGAACGAAAATGCGCCTTCGTGGCCAAAGTTTACGCACGAGAGCGGCCAAATGCTCGTCGATAAGAGTAAACATTGGAACGCGTTGTTTTTAGCGTTATATTTTAACGCGTTCGATCATATCTTCTACCCTTTGTTCGGTGGGTTCATGGGTATCGGTGATAAAGAGGTATTCGCCGTAGCCATGCGCTACTTCAAAGACGACTTCACCATCGTTCCACACGACCCGGACCACGTGGGCATTCGAGACGGTTCGAACGGAAACATCTTCGGAAATACAATGTTGCATCGCGACTTAAACGGTGACCCGTTGTTTTTACACGCGAATAAAGGGAAAATGACCAACCATGTTCCAGATTTCGCCGATTTTTCCTCGACGAAGTACATCCGAAGGTGGGAAGAGAGCGCCTTTCTCGGCTCCAAAGTCGTTCGCGTGATCAACGAAGCCACGGGAGAGCACGATTTTGAGAAATGGATATTTGATTTAGTTTCCAAGAACAAGTTTAAGTTTGGTGACGCGAGCGATGCGTATTACGACGTTTTGAGCGAAGAAAGCGGTCGCGGCAGTTTGTTGGATGGGATGTATTTGAACGATTACCTGCAAAATCCAGGCGTTATGTTCTTACACAGTAACTTGCATTCGTAAAGGTATTTAGAAAGAGAGAGAGAGAGAGAGAATTACGTTAGATTATAAATTAGAAGAAGTAGAAAGGTGTACTCGAGTTATTCAGAGAAAACTGTCATTATTCTGTGGAAACATCCATCTCCTCTTGCAAAGGTTCTTCCGCCGACGCGGTATCGTCCGCCTCGTCGTGCGCGCCTTCATCTAAATCCTCTTCCCCGTGCTCTTCGCCGCCGTGCGGTTTCGACGAGCTCTTTTTGCTACCGTGTCCACCACGCTTACTACGCTTACTGCTATGCTTACCGCCGCCTCTCGAGGATCGCCCGCTCGGTTGCTCCGCCGGCTCTTCTTCGCTTAAAGCGTCGTCCTCCTCTTCCTCCTCGTGGTTGTCCTCAACGCCGTTACCACCACCATTATGCCCATCCACGTCCACTTCGCTCAGAGCCTCTTTCATCACCTCCAACTGCGTCGTCTTATGTTCCAACTCCAGATGTTTCTCTTCCAACAAGCTCGACGCGTGCGTCAACATGTCGTGTTTCTCCTTCAACGCGCCGGACGCCTCCTGATGCTTCTCTTTCAAACTCTCAAACTCCTCGTGCACGCTGCTCAAAGCGTCCTTGTGCTCGGCCAAAACTTGCCGGCAGTGTTCTCTTTCCAACACTAAATCGTTCGAAATCCCTCGCCACCGGTTCACGATCGACTGTCGATGGTTGAACGCGTCCGCGTGGAACAGGATGAACGAGAGCAGGAACCCAAAGACGAACGCAATCAGCGTTTTCCCGTTCGCTTTCGTCGTCGTCGTTTGAGAAGAAGAACCACCACCCGTCGTCGTCGTTCTCTTTGAACTCCTCTGGTGATTTGGGTACTCGTGCAAACGCTCTTCTTCTTCGCTCGAGGCCATTCTTCTCTCGAGAGTCGTCAAAGTCGTTTCTGTGTCGTTGTTTTGATGCGTTTTGGTTGTTGTTTCCGCCCCCAAAAAATCATCCGTTTTTTTGGTCTTTGAAGCATCGAGAGCCACCAATTTCTGCACACGTCAGACACGCAAGTAGTTACGTACAGTCTTCACAAAACTAGCGCTCGTTGTTTACACAAGACACGCAGTATATACATTTACGCGACATTCCTATCGCATAAATCTATCGCATAAAGTAAACTAAGAAACTTAAGAACTACATAAATGAGTTCCTCCTCCGCGTTATCGTCCGTGGCGCGCATCGCGCAGTTGCCCGCACAGAAGAAATCGACGAGTTTTAAAAGTCGTCGATCTTCAATTGTCAGAGCGGCGAAAAGAGAAGAGGTACGCGCGCGCGCAGATGTTCTTTTTGGTTTCGTAGTATTGATTTTTGGGAAGAAATGTGTTCGTGCGTTTCTTCGTCGCGATTTGCGCGGAGCAAATGTGGATTTCTGTGGTCGCGTTGGTCCGCACGGGCGCGCGAATGGAAATGATTACGCGCGAAGGCGATGACGTCCACATTGGATAGATGTGTGTCGTCATCCCGTCGAGAATTTCTTCCCTCCCTCTCTTCTCGCTTTCGGAGGTATTTTTTCGCATCGCTGACCTCTCTGTTTCTACTTCTTTCGCTCTGCTATACCACAGGCTTCCGAAGAGGTCTCCAACTCTCGCAGAGACGTGCTCAAGAACGCGCTCGGCGTCTCCGCCGCGTTTGCCGCTTTGGGTGCCAATGGCCAAGCCAACGCTGCGGACGACCAAGGCGTCGCGTCGTCGAGAATGTCCTACTCTCGATTTTTGGAATACTTGGACATGGGCCGAGTCAAGAAGGTTGATTTGTACGCCAACGGTACGATCGCGATCGTGGAAGCGGTTTCGCCGGAATTGGGCAACAGAGTGCAAAGAGTCAGAGTGCAATTGCCAGGCACCTCCGGCGAGCTTTTGCAAAAATTCAGAGAAAAGAATGTCGACTTTGCGGCGCACAGCGAGTCCGAAGATACCGGTGGCGTCTTCTTGAACTTGTTGGGTAACTTGGCGTTTCCTTTGTTGCTCGTTGGCGGTTTGTTTCTGCTCACCAGACGATCCGGTGGCGCCGGCGGCGGACCGGGCATGCCGGGAGGCATGGGCGGCAACAACCCGATGGCGTTTGGTAAATCCAAAGCCAAGTTTCAAATGGAGCCGAACACGGGCGTCACGTTCGATGACGTTGCCGGTGTCGACGAAGCCAAGCAAGATTTCATGGAGGTTGTCGAGTTTTTGAAGAAACCGGAACGATTCACCGCCGTCGGCGCGAAGATCCCGAAGGGCGTTTTGCTGGTCGGTCCGCCGGGTACCGGTAAGACTTTGCTCGCCAAAGCGATCGCCGGTGAAGCCGGTGTTCCATTCTTTTCCATCTCCGGTTCCGAGTTTGTTGAAATGTTCGTCGGTGTTGGTGCGTCCAGAGTGAGAGATTTGTTCAAGAAGGCGAAGGAGAACGCGCCGTGCATCGTTTTCGTCGATGAAATCGATGCCGTCGGTCGATCCAGAGGTACCGGCGTTGGTGGCGGTAATGACGAAAGAGAGCAAACGTTGAACCAGCTGTTGACGGAAATGGATGGTTTCGAAGGTAACACTGGCGTCATTGTCGTTGCGGCGACGAACAGAGCGGACATTCTTGATCCGGCGTTGTTGCGTCCGGGACGTTTCGACAGACAAGTCGCTGTGGACAACCCCGACTTGAAGGGCAGAATTGAAATCTTGAAAGTGCACGCGAAAAACAAGAGATTCGAAGGTGAAGTTGACATCGAAACCATCGCCAAGAGAACCCCGGGCTTCTCTGGTGCGGATTTGTCCAACTTGTTGAACGAAGCGGCCATCTTGACTGGTCGAAGAAACAAGGACTCCATCACTTTACTCGAAATCGATGACTCCGTCGATAGAATCGTCGCCGGTATGGAAGGTACTCGATTAACGGACGGTAAAGCGAAGACTTTGGTCGCGTACCACGAAGTTGGCCACGCCATCTGCGGTACCTTGCAAGCCGGTCACGACCCGGTTCAAAAAGTCACCATCGTCCCGAGAGGCCAAGCCAAGGGTTTGACCTGGTTCATCCCGGGCGAAGACCCGAGTTTAATTTCCAAACAACAAATCTTCGCGAGAGTTGTCGGTGCGTTGGGAGGCAGAGCCGCGGAAGAGATTGTCTTTGGCGAAGCTGAAGTCACCACGGGCGCCGGCGGTGACTTGCAACAAGTCTCCTCGATGGCGAAACAAATGGTCACCGCGTTTGGCATGTCCGATGTCGGACCGTGGGCGGTCCAAGACCAACAATCTGGCGACATGATCATGAGAATGATGGCTAAGAACTCAATGTCTGAAAAATTACAGAACGACATCGACGTCGCGGTGAAGAGAATCGCGGACGAGGCGTACGTCATGGCGCTCAAGCACATCTCGGATAACAGAGAAGCGTTGGACGAAATCGTTGAGGAGCTTTTGGAGGTAGAAACTATGGACGGTGCTCGATTCCGCGAAATATTAGCTAAATACGCGACCATCCCGGAAGAGAACATCCCGAAGAAGGTTGAAATGTGGGCCAACCCGAGACTCCAAAACGCCATCGACGGCAGTGAGTTCAAGAACTAATTTTTTGCGCGCGAATAAACATACAAAAACATGAAGAGAGAAAAGAAAAAAGGAGCATAAAAAGAACCACCAAAACGTAATCGAATCTATATCAAAAGCTGTTGTCAATAATAATAAACTTAAGAGTTAGTAGTTTCCTATATCGCATGTTGTACACGTCTTGTTTCTAATGTCTCGCTATCTCTATTTCTCTAGTATCTCTCTCTCTCTCTCTCTATAAAATCTTTCATCTCGCAACTTTCGCCATCCTCGCCAGCCTTTGCAAGTGAAAGTTAATCGTATTCTTCACCTTTGGCGTTTTCGCGTGCGTGCTCGTGCACTTATCCAACAAATCTGACTCCCGCATGCACTTGCTCATGTCGAAGTTGTTTTTCTTCAGCGCCGTCATCAGCGCCGTCGTTTCCTCCATGCACGGTATCACTTTCCCTCGTTTCGTTTTTTTCACGTTGATCCACAAGCGAGGTTCCACGTTTTTTCCCATTTTCTATCTCTACTAGTAGTAGTATGCGGCAGTACAGCTTCTCTCTCTCTCTCTCTTTCGAACGCACAACGGAGGACACGCAAACCCTCGTTTCACTTTTCCCGTCGCGTGCTCTCTGAAGTCCTCTCCTCTCTCTCTCGTCCACCCAATAAGGTGTGTTGTGGAGTGTAAATGTGGAAAATGCTTCCTCTCGTAAATTCTGAAGAAGAAGGAGAAGAGTTTTTTGCAAAGTGGGTCGATTGCCAAAAAGGCGAAAAAATCGCAAAAATCAATCCAACCAAGAAAAGAAAAAAAGCAGCTGCCCAAAAGACGCTTTATCTCTTTCTTCACAACAAATATTCCATCCAAACACAACCCGCATAAGTAAAAGAGTAATAAAGCAGCACGAAGAAGAAGAAGAAGAAGAAGAACGAGAGAGAGAGAGAGAACAAAAGAGAATATCTACGACGGATATGCCGCGATATTACTGCGAATACTGCGACGCGTACCTCACGCACGATTCCCCGACCGTTCGAAGACAACACATTTCCGGATTTAAACACAAAGCGAACGTGAGGAATTACTACTTACAGTTTACCGACTTCAACACCAACCCGAACGCGACGATGACGACGCCTACGACTATGATGCCGCCGAATGCGATGGCGATGCCCGGGATGATGATGGGTGGTGGTGGTGTGGGTGGTGGTGGTGGTGGGCAAATGATGCCGCCTACGACTTTGATGCCGCCACCGATGTTGATGGGTCAACAGCAACCGCAATCGATGATGCCGCCGCCAAAGTATTGAAAAGAAAAGAGAGAGAGAGAAAGTGGAGAGGAGTTTAAGAGAGAAGAAAATTTTCGCGATGGATTGCTTTCACCGCCGCTTTCGCCGCCGCCCGGCGCCGCGTCTGTTGATTTTGGTCTTGTGCATCATCGTCGTCGTTCTTTCGAACGAAGCGAAAGCTATTTCGACGACAACGGTAAACCGAAACACTAGCGATCAACAACAACAAAGCGATGAAGAAAGATCTTCATCGATAGTAGTATTAGAGAGTCTGCGCCGAGAAAGTATCGGCCCGTCCGGCGCGTATTACGCGTTTGATGGCGTGGACGATTACATCATCGCCAGGGACGTGCGCGGTTTACCGTCTCGAACGATATCCGCCTGCGCGTGGGTTTTTGTGAATAGGCATAAAAGCTTTAATCGAATCGTCAGTCACGAGTGGATTAACTGGGGATGGAATTTGTACACGGACACACAAGGCGTTGCGAGGTTCGGCATCGGCAAGGAGAATAAAGATTTCAGCGCAGGGAAGGTTTTGTTCTTAAACAGGTGGCATTTTGTCTGCGGGACGTACGACGGGAGGGCGATCACGGTGTTCGTGGACGGAGCGGCAGGTCCACAGGTACCCTTAGAGGAAAGCGGTCTGGATTTCGATGGACATGTGACGATTGGCGGCGCGGAGTGGGATCCATTCGACGGGAGGTTGGATGACGTGAGCATATGGAATCGAGCGTTGACTCCAGCGGAGGTGAGACGCTTGATGGTGGTCGGAATGTCCTCGTCTTTTGATGAAGCGTCGAATATGAACAAATTAGACGATCCAACTTTGATTTGGATGGTTAAAGATTGCGTCGCGTTTTGGACGTTTGACGAGGAAACGACGACGATGCATGGGGAAGGCAACAAGGAAGTGTTTCTGCACGACTCAAGCGGACGAGGAAACGTGGCATATTTAGGACGTGGGAGTCGTATGCCAAAGAGATACGTAAACGACGCGCCACCGAGTCGAATTCCGTGCGTGTCAAAGAGTAGTTACTCTTCGCACGACGATAGCGATGATGCCAGAAAAGATATACCGAGAGAGAAAATTGATCTCAACGTCGATTATGAAGAAGGTGGTAAAAACGCCAAGCTCGTTTTCCGCGTTATATCTGTCTATCCGAGCGACTTAATCCAATTATCTCTGCGTTATGACAAATTCGACAAATACGAGGACGGTGAGAACGTTGTCATCGATACATCGTACACGATTGATCCGTCGTTAGATCCCAAAGATATTAAAAATTTAAACGCTCTCGCTCGAAGCGTCTTTGTTGAAATGGCGCCATTGGAGTTAGAATGGGAAACCGATGATTTGGATATGGAATGCGCGACGATCGTGTTTGAAGCGAAAATCATCGAAGAAGGAACGGATGTCAACGACGAAGATATACCGTGGTCCACGAGAACTGTTTTAGTCGACATCACCGAACAACCAGAGTTGTGCCAAGTTTTCGATAGCTTGAAAGCCTCTCGCATCGGTGCCGGATCGTGTACGGAAAAACGCAAAGAAGTACGTCAGATCCGTCCGAAACGCGAGTACGCTGAATTTGTCGAGAAGACGGATCGAGAGAGAAGAGAAATCGTTTCAGAATTCATCGAAGACAGTGCGATTGGCGCTTTACCGTTTGTCTCCGTCGTCGTTCCGTTTTACAACGGGGCGAAGGAGACTTTAGAGGAAACTTTATCGAGCGTCTATTCGCAAACGTATAAAAATATCGAAGTGTTACTTATCGACGATGGAAGTAAAGATGGGTCTTCCGAAGTTGCGAGGCAGCTTGTCGATCGGTTCAACCAAAAAGGCGGACGGTTGTTCCAAATCCAAGTCCACGAGAAACAAAACGGCGGTTTAGGAGACGCGCGGAACTTTGGTTTCGATCGTGCAATCGGTAAGTACGTTTTACCACTCGATGCGGACGATTTGATCGACGAAACGTTTATTGAAAAAGCCATCGACTTGCTCGAAGATCCGAACAACGATTACAACTTAGCCGTGGCGGATCTCGTAGGCTTTGGCGACTGGGAGTACAGTTGGAATTTACCAAAATACGATCCGCAAGATCTGCGCTACTTCAACGCCTTCCACTGTTCGGCGGTCATTTTGAAGTCTTTATGGGATAATACACCCGGTGGATACCCGCGAACGACGTTGTTCGGCTATGAAGATTGGGCCTTTTGGCTCGAGGCTGAAAAGTACGTCGGTTTAAAGCCAGTAAACATTCGCGAACCGTTGTTTAAGTATCGCTTGCGCAAAGGCTCCATGCTCCAATCTATGATTGACGGTAAAAACGAGTTGTTCGCTCTCGCCAGCGTGCGCATGTTAAACCCAATAACTTATCCAGTCGAACTCATATTATCCGCACACGACATGTTCAACGAGAGAGACGTTACGAGAGAGATTGTGGACACGCTCACCGCGAAATTGACCAAGTTTCAACGTGCGGCAATGCCGGCTCTCATGCTTGGGATTTACTTTGAATCAAACGGGAAATTCCCCGAAGCTGGGCAAATGTATTTAAGAGCGATTGAGATAACGGACGGAACGAACGATTGGCAGCCTCGATGGAGAAACGGCTTGTTGTTACAAAAAGTAGGAAACTACGATGCTGCGAACGTAACATTATCGAAACTGTTTAAAGATTTCGACGGTCTGGAGCAAGTCTACGAAGAGAAACGTAAAAGAACGCCGAGCATGTTTGGTGCAATTTTAGCTCCATCTGTGGTAGAGAAACGAAGAAATTTGCGCATGGAAAACAATAATAGCGACAATAATGTCAACAAGAGTAGTAAGAAATACACTGGTGGCGGTGGTGCGAACAAGAACGACGAGCTGTAGAAGACGACGAAGAAGAAGAAGAAGAAAAAGAAGTGAGAGGTACGAGATCTAAAATTTTGAATGTAGAAAGTTTTGGTAATTAAAAATTGTATATAAATGTATAGCCTTTATTAAAGACTTAATAGAAGCTGAAACCCTTGGCCGCGTTGGTCAAGACGTTCGCGTGCACCGGATCAGCGACGTGCGCTTGCCAGTTGGCGATCGGACCTTCTTGGGTGGCCAAAGCTTGGAAGATGCAGCCCAACCACGCGAACATGGACAATCTGCAGTGCTTCAACTCCTTGATTTTCAACTCCTCTAAGTCACCGGCTTCCGCAAAACCCAACGGGTCGAATCTACCGCCCGGGGAGACGGACAATTCCAACTCTGGGAACGGGTTTTCAAAGATACCCGTTCTGTACGCCTCGGCGTTGCCGACCAAGAAGACTTCGATGGCCAAAACTGCCCAAAAGTTCGGGTAGCCAGAGCCTTCCGGCGCCAACGGTGCCACGGCGCCCGGAAACTTGTCCGCGACGGCCGTGCAGTCATCCGGAGTGCACAAGGTACCCGCGGTAAACCACGGAATGCCGGTGCCGTTCTCGGCGGCCCAGGCGCCGGTGACGCCCAACTGCGCCCATCGACCGTGGATCAACTCTCTCTCCGCGTTTTTCTCATCCGTGTACGGGATAATCAAGGAGTTACCCCCGCCCGGGTAGGTACCAAATTCCGGGTACAAATCCGGCGGCGCCAACGAACCGAAGGAGGCGATTTGGGCCTTCTTCTGCGTGGACGGCGAGGACGCTTTCGTGCGTCTCGCGGAGATTTGTTTGTCAACCGATTGCTTTTGGAGGATTGATTTTTGGGCGATTTTCGCGCCGGTGAAAGTGGTAGAGAAGGACATCTTTTTTACTTTGTGGTGTGTTTTGCGTGTGCGAAGAGAACAGAGATGTTGTCTTTGTGCGTGACTGTTTAAGTGCGCGCGGTGTGGGTGATTCTTGCGAGAGTAAACGCGCGCGTGTGTGTGTATGACGAGATTGGAAAAAAGATATATTCAGTCGTATTTGAAAGGAGAAGATACGCTCTGAGAGGGGAAAAAGCACGTTTACGACTTTTTTGAGATGATCAAAAGAGGCAGATCTCCCCGTTTCAAATTTTCTGTGGTGCGACGAGTTTTGTGGGAGGAGGCAGTTTTTTTTCCTTTTTCTCTCCCCTCTCTCTTTTCTCTCTCTTTCCTGTGAGCGTTTCAATAAGTTTACGTGTGTGTACAGTACGTGCGCGTATATAAATTTATACACCGCCTTTTTATTAAATTGCTACAAAACTACTACATAGTGCGTGTGCGTGCGTGTTACTTTACGCTACGGCCCAAAGCGACGTATCTCTCTCGCTCGCTCTCTCGCTCTCTTCTCTTGTTTCGTTCGTTTATGTGTGAATTTTTTATTGATACTGCATGTATTTCGCCGTACTGCTAAACTTTTTGAAGCCTTTGATGACTTTGTTCACGGCGTCTAAGAAATCTTTTTCGCTGACGGTTTTCCTTCTCTGTCGAATGGCAAACATGCCGGCTTCGGTGCAGACGCTGTGGATTTCTGCGCCGGTGCTGTTCGGACACAATCGACTCAACAACTCGAATCGAATGTCTCTTTCCACAGCCATCGATCGAGTGTGAATCTTAAAAATCTGCGTCCTACCTTCTAAATCCGGCAACCCAAACTCAACTTTTCTATCCAATCTACCCGGTCTCAATAACGCGGGATCTAACGTATCTGGTCTGTTTGTAGCCATTAAAACTTTAATGTTCCCTCTCGCGTCGAACCCGTCCAACTGATTCACAATTTCCAACATCGTCCTTTGCACCTCGTTATCTCCACCTTGGCCGTCGTCAAATCTCGCACCGCCAATTGCATCGACTTCGTCGAAGAAAATCAAGCACGCTTTTTTACTCCTGGCCATTTGAAACAACTCTCGGACCAACCTCGCGCCTTCGCCGACGTATTTCTGCACCAACTCTGAACCAATCACGCGTATAAAACACGCGTCCGTCCTATTCGCCACCGCTCTCGCTAACAACGTCTTCCCAGTCCCAGGAGGCCCGTAACACAAAATCCCTTTCGGAGGGTCAATCCCTAGCGTAACGAACTTCTCCGGATGCAGCAACGGCAACTCCACGACTTCTCTTAACTTTTCAATCTGATCTTTATTCCCGCCGACGTCTGCGTACGTCACGTCCGGTTTCTCCTCCACCGTCATCATCGTCACGCTCGGATCAATCTTCGGCGGAAGTGGAATTTGTATGCTATATTTTGTCCTATCCACGCCAACTCGCATCCCTTCCTCGATGTCCGTCGGCGCCACGTGTTGCCCCAAACCAACCACAAACTTCGCGATCTGTTTCACGTTGATGACGTACTGCGCGTCCGTCGTCCCCGGGTTGATTATCTTCGTGCACCTCGCCACTTGCAACGGATGCTCCTCTTGCGTCGCTTGCTTATCCGCGGTTAAATCCCATCTCGACGGTGGCGCCAACCCAGTGTCCGACTCTTTTATCCCGCACAACTTTTCCACGCGAGACACGCAGGACACCAAATCGGTTTCCAGATTTTTTATCAACGTCCCGTACGGTCCAACGCCGTACGTTTTCAACAAAGCGATGTCGTCCGCGTCGAGCGGGATGATTTTCTTGTCTTTCTTCTCCTCGGAGTCGTCGGAGTCCGGGTTTTCGACGACTTGTTGCACCATGAGTACTGCGCGTTGTTCCTCTCGTCGTCGCGACAGATCTCTCTTTTTTTATGGAGAGGTTTTCCTTGGAAGCCGTTGAAACACAATTATTTAGGGTTGCAATTTTTAAAAAATTTTTGAGGAAGGAATTCTTTGTTTTTTCTGGGGGAAGATTATGCCCACACAAATCAAAACTCTTTTGTAGTAAAGATGGCTGCCGAAGATGCGACGATCGAGGCGTGCAATTTGTTCTCGCAGCTCGCGATCTCAAAAACCACGACCATCGAGGAAGTCGTCTCGAAAAACTACGGCAGTTGGCGCGCTCTTTTAACTCTCATGAAAGAAATTCGGCAAGACGACACCTCGAAATTTTCGAAATTAGACTTGGAACGAATCGCAAACTTATCGGTTGGGTTTCACCAGTGGGGGACGAGACAGTTGAAAGAAAGAAGTCCGATGTTTAGCGACGAGTTCAAAAGATTCGTCTCCAATCGGCTCATCGTGGAAAGCTTGATGGAGGATTTGATGGGGAGCGCGAGGAGTAAAGGTGGTGATGAGAATAACGATGAGAATGTCGACGATGGTTTTGGGGGAGAACAGTCCAAGACGAAGACGAGCGGTGGCGCGGAGACGAAGGCGTCTTTGTCGCCCAGCGTTCGGAAGAAACAATTGAAAAAAGCGGTCATGATTGAGATACCTATTGATGGTGAGTGCGAAATTGAAGAAGAAGAAGAAGAAGAAGAAGCGTTTAAAGTTTCTGGGAAAGTCATGAACACGCCCCCTCAACAACAACAACAACAACAACAACGACAACAACAACGCGTAGCCGAGCCGCACCACACTCGTTTCGATTCCTCGCCGGAATCCGAAGGTGGAATCTTCGAAGAGGAAGAAGCGGCTGAAGAAGAAGAAGAAGAAGAAGAAGAAGAAGAAGAAGAAGATATTTTAATGGAAACGCCGGCGGCGCCAAGGCAGAGAAGAGACGGTTCGATGCCGCCGCCGTTAGAGGCAGTCACGGTGATGAAGCCACATAGAGAATCCGTCGCGATGACGCCGAAGCAGGTTTACGAGAGCGCCGAAAGACTGAAGCGGTTAGCGTCAGAAAAGTTACAAAAGTTTAGCGTAGAAGGGCAACGCTATGGAGAAAAAGAAGATCAAGAAGAAGGACTAAGTGAAGATACGACGACGATGGAGGAAGTGCGCGCGGCTGCTTATCAAGAACAAGTTTTAAATTACTTGGAAGGATTTGAAGCCATTTTGGAGAAGATTAAAGGTCAGGTTGCTAAGATTAAGAACGCTCCTCTTTCGTTGGCGATGGCAGAGACGATATCGGTTGAGCTCGAAATCGAGTCTTCCATGAAGGAAATTCGAGCAGAGATTCGAGCGCAAAATAAGTAAATACGATCGCAAAAAAGTTAGAAACCATCAGAACAAGGCAACGCAGCGGCAGCGAGGAATAGTAGTGAAAGGAACGCGAAAGCGATAGAGAGAGAGAGAGAGACTTGATGTTATCATAGTAATGAAAATACCTAGGTGTATTGTTTCATATACACATTTGATTTTGCTTTCTACTTTTAGTTTGCACTAAATCTTTTTTATTTGCGCTTCTCAAAATCAATGCGCAGCAGGAGTAGCGGCGGAGATGGAGGCTTGAGGAACAGTATTCTGCACGTTCTCTTGCATGGGCGCGTCGCCGTGCAACACTTGAGCGGCGACGTTGTTCGCCCCAGGAATGATCCTATCGACGCCTTTCCCCGCAGCAACCTCAACTCGATTATTCGTATCCGATTGTAACACGTCGATCAAGTTTTGATACGTCTCGTTATTTCTGGCCATGTTGTTCATGCAAGACTCTATGCGATCGTCGTTGTTGTTTTGCTCCTTCAAATATTTCGCCTTTACTTGCCTTCTCGTTCGAGAAGGAAACAATCTTTGAATGAGAGTGAAATCAGTACCGAATTGCTCCATGGCTTTGTAAAACAACTCCGTCTCTTGCCTCGTCCACTTTGTCGGTTTTGACCGATTCCCATACGTCTGCGAATTAATCATCATTTTGTCTCCTGTTTTTCGCGTAAACTCGCTCTCACTTATTCGATTTTCGTGCGAGGCTTGCACTGTGAGCGTCGCTTGGTCGGCTACGATTTGACCATTTGGCCCAAGCTTTACTCTCGGCGTGTGCACATTTTGTGCTTGTTGTTGCTGCGCGGCGGCGGTGGGCGCGTTCGCCAAGGCTAAGGCGTTTGCAACTTGGGAGACCTTTTTTAGCGCGGATTTTAAAAGCCCCGCGGCGCCAGTCGTTTTCACGTTCGGAGCTTTTGCCGACGGTGCAGCAGTCGCACTCGGTTTCTCACCAGCCGCCGCTCCGAGCGAAGAAGATCTCAGACGCGTTCTTCGTCCGTTCTCCGCAGCTGGCGTTTCTTTGGTTCCGTTTTGATCTTTGTTTGCATCTTCTGCAAAGTGCACTAAGGTTGGTGTCCCGCCAGTCGCCTGGGGCTGGTTTTCACCATCCTCCAACGATCCAACGCCGTCTCCGAACATCAAACCCGACGGGAGCGTCAACAACTGATCACGTCTTCGTTTCTCTTTCCTCGCGTGCATTTCTGCTTTTCGTTCATCTCTCGCTTTCCTCACCATTATATCTCGTATCGAAGTCGGTTGAGGTTCGCTAAAAACTACGTTATCTACCAATCTCGGCTGTGCCGCTTGTTGCGGAGGTTCGGGCGGCGGTACCGAGACACCAACTCTCCCCACTGGTTGTCGTGGCACCGCTTTGCTGGGTACAGGAGCCGGCGGCGCTCTCGTTCGCGGGAGCGGTTGTCGCGGCACGCGTCTTTCCTGTTGCTGTGCGGGCTGTTGCTGTTGTTGTTGCTGTTGTTGTTGTTGTTGCTGCTGCTGCTGCTGTAACAACAACTGTTGTTGTCGCTGTTGCTGTTCGCGTTGTTGTCGCTGTTGCTGTTCGCGTTGTTGTTGCTGTTCGCGTTGCCTTTGCATCTGCGCCTCTCTCTCTCTTTGCAACTTCTTTTGCTTCTCTTGCTCTGCTTTCTCCCTCTGCTGTTGCTGCTGCTGCATCGCCCGTTTCTCCCGCTCCTCTCTCTCGCGCTTCTGCTGCATCTGCGCTCGCAACTCCTTCTCTCTCTGCGCGGCCACCGCCGGCGACTGCATTCTCCCCGCCGCCGCGCGTTCCGGACTCGTCACCCGGTGCGGCGAAGACAACATCGACGCGTCGATCCCCCCCGGTCTTCTCGGCGCCGGCATTCTCTGCTGACTCTGACTTTGCGTTCGAGGCGTCAACCGTTCCGACGTCCCTTCTCGGCTCCGATTCTTTCCCATGCGAGACGGGTCCACTCGAGAATCCATTCGATTCATCATCGGAATTACAGTCGATTTTTTTTTAGCTTGGTGTTGGTGTTGCCCCTTGTTCTTGGGCTTCTTTTTTATCGTCGCCGCATCTTGAACCGCTTTGCCTAAACGAGAGACTCTTTGTTGTTGTTGTTGTTGTTGTTGTGGCGGTTGTTGCTGCTGCTTCTGCTGCTGCTGTTGTTCTTGAGCGCGATGCGCGCGATGATCATCCCCCGTCGTCGTGGTCGTCGTCGCGTGAATCGTCTTCTTCTTTCCCGTTACGGGTGATGATGCCGGGGGTGCAATTTTCTTCTTCTTTGCCACCATGATAGATACCTCTTATGTATATAAACGTGGAAGCTCTTCCCTCTCCTCGTCTCGCGCGCGTTACGTTTACGTGTGTGTGTGTGT